>Ga0066256_1000128_pt1 | contig 332366 bp, 336 predicted proteins | sample ThiBio_1000_biof_FD_87107 | JGI IMG/M metagenome (GOLD analysis project Ga0066256, IMG submission 87107) | Wastewater bioreactor microbial communities from Cape Town, South Africa - Thiocy_expt_1000_biof (version 2) | ecosystem: Engineered > Bioreactor > Thiocyanate-remediating >... | reverse complement strand
GCCGCGCCGTGTGGGCTGTGCCGTAGATCGGGGCATCGGCGGTGATCGCGTGGGCGGGCGACCCCTCGGCCGGGTGGGGAATCGCCTGCTTCAGTGGCGGCGGGTTGGCGAGGTTGAGGTCATGGCCGGCATTGCCCAGCAGGCCGCCCGGCCCCGGGCGCGCATTGGGCCCGGCCGCCCGCGCCGCATCGGCCGTCTCGCGCAGCGCGTCGAGATGCACGGCCTGCACCTCCGGCTTCAGCGACCCGCCATAGGGCCCGGTGTACAACTCTACCCGGTCCGCCCCGACATTGGCGGCCGCCGCCGGCGCCGAGGGTTCGGCATTTATGAACAGCGACACCCGGATCCCCGCCGTCTTCATCCGCTCGATCGCCGGGGTCAGCACGGCGCGATTGGCTTCGATGTTCCAGCCATGGTCGGAGGTCGATTGCAGCGGGTCGTCGGGCACGAACGTCACCTGGTCCGGCGCGGCGCGCTCGACGAGGGTCAGGAAGTCCTCGGTCGGGTAGCCCTCGATGTTGAACTCGCGGCCCGCATAGTCCTGCCGCAGCAGCGACACCAGCTCGAACACATCGGTGCGTCGGATATGCCGTTCGTCCGGCCGCGGATGCACGGTGATGCCGTCGGCCCCCGCATCGAGCGCGATGCGGGCAATGCCGGTGACGCTCGGCCATGGCACCGAACGCCGGTTGCGCAGCATGGCGACGGCATTGAGATTGACGCTGAGATGAGTCATCGCGGGACCTCGGCAGAACGGGGCCGAGGCTTAGCGCATCGCGCCCCGGCGAGCCAATCGAACGTTTTGATGAGCCCGATCAGCCCTTGAGATGGTCAGGCTGCCAGTTCCACGCGCCGCGCCCGCCGCTCGAACACCACGACCAGCACCCCGCTGACAAGGATCAGCCCGATGCCGGCCAGCGCCAACGCATTCGGGACGGTGCCGAACACCAGCGCGCCGATGATCAGCGCCCAGAGCGTTCCGGCGTAAAAGAACGGCGCCACGACGCGCGTCTCCGCCACTCGATAGGCCGAAAACAGCAGCAGTTGTCCCAGCGTCAGCATGGCGCTCGAGCCGGCGATCAGCAGCAGTTCGGCAGGACCGGGCATGACCCAGGCCTCGAACATCAGCATCAGCACCCCGATGCCCAGCAGCGACACGGCCGACGCACCGACCGCCACCACCAGCGCCGGCACCTCGGCATCGACGCGTCGGCCGATCAGGTCGCGGATCGCGCAGCCCAGCGCGCTCCACAGGCCAAGCAGCGCGAACGGCTGGAACCCCGAGCCGCCCGGCTGCGCCACCAGCACCGCGCCGATGAACGCCACGACGATCAACGACGCCGCGGCGCCGCCCACCCGGTCGCCGAAGAACACCACGGCGCCCAGCATCACCAGCATCGGCGTCAGTTGCGCCAGCGCCGTGATATCGGCGAGCGGCGCATTGGCGATGGCAAAGATGTAGCCGGCGGCGGCCGCCAGCTCGAAAAAGTTGCGCGCCACCACCTTGGGGCGAAACATCATCGGCGCCTTGCCCAGCGCCCCGGTCGCCGCCAGCACCGGCAGCCCCATGAGCACGGCGATCACCGCCCTCAGGAACAGCGCCTCCAGCGGCGGCACATTCGCCATCGCCACTTTCAGCAGGCTGTCATTGATCAGGAAACAGCCGGTGGCGAGCAGCATGTAGACGATGCCACGCAGGTTCGAGTGCTGGTGCGACATGGACGATCCGGTGAGAGGACGCAGAGCCTCTAACGCAACGCGCGTCCCGCTACCAATCGAGATTGCTCATGGCACCGATGCGGCACGTCAGCGCGGCCTTGCCCGCCGGTCGAGCAGCAGCACCAGCACGCCGCTTGCGGCGATGAGGCAGATGCCGGCGGCGGCCACGGCGTTGGGGAGCGTGCCGAACACCACCGCCCCGATCAGCAGCGCCCACAACGTGCCGGTATAGAAGAACGGCACCACCGCCTTGGTTTCAGCGACGCGGAACGACAGGAACAGCAGCAGCTGCGCCAGCGTCAGGAAAGCGCTCGCCCCGGCAATCAGCAGCAATTGCGGCAGCGAGGGCGTTACCCAGCGCTCGAACGCCAGCATCAGCGCGCCGATGCCGATGGCCGACACCAGGGAAAGCCCCACCGCCACCGCGAGGGCCGGAACACCCGCATCGACCCGGCGGCCGATCAGGTCGCGACCGGCACTCAATGCCGCGCTGGCCAGCCCGAACAGCACGTAAGGCTGGAACCCCTGGCTGCCGGGCTGCGCCACCAGCAGCGCGCCGACCAGCGCCACCACGATCAGCGCGATGGCCGCGCCGCCGACCCGATCGCCGAAGAACAGCACCGCTCCGAGCAGCACCAGCATCGGCGTCAGTTGCAGCAGCGCCGTGATATCGGCGAGCGGTGCATTGGCGACGGCAAAGACAAAGGCGATGGCAGCCGCGCATTCCACCACGTTGCGGGCCAGCACCCGGCCCTCGAGCATGTGCCGCAGGCTCGCGCGGGACGTGGTGGCAAGCAGCACCGGCACGCCGAGGATCAGCGCCGCCACGGCGCGGAGGAACAGCGCCTCGAGTGGTGGCAGGTCGACCACCGCAAGCTTCAGCAGCCCGTTATTGATGGTGAAGCAGCCGCTCGCCAGCACCATGTAGACGATGCCGCGCAGGTTCGAGCCCTGGGCCGGCATCACGCCACCGGCACCAGCCGGCGCTTGCGTTCATCGAGCAGCACGATGGTGAGGCCGGCCGCCACCACCAGCACGATGCCGCTGATGGCGAGCAGGTTCGGGAACTGTCCGAACACCGCGAGCCCCGACAGCACCGCCCAGAAGGTGAAGAAGTAGTAGAACGGCGCCACCACGCCGGTCGGGCCGACCCGGTAGGCCATGAAGATGAAGAAGTGGCCGAAGATCAGGAACAGCCCTGCCCCGCCCAGCAGCAACAGATGGTGCGTCTGCGGCGCCACCCACTGCTCGGTCGCAAGGTGCATCGCCCCGGCCCCGAGCAGCACCACGATGATCGCCGACATGGCGACGATCATCCCCGGCACCTCGGGCGCGATCCGTCGTCCCGCCAGGTCCCGTACCGCGCACAGCACCGCATTGGCGAGCGCCAGCACCGCATAGATCGAGATGCCCTGCATGGTCGGCTGCGCCACCATGATGGCGCCGATGAAACCGGCACCGATCAGCGCCATGCGCACGCCGCCGATCTTCTCGCGGAACAGGATCGATGCCCCCAGCAGCACCAGCAGCGGGGTGATCTGCCCGAGCGCCGAGGCATCGGCGATCGGCATGTTGGCCAGCGCCACCACGTAGCAGAGGATCGCCGCGGTTTCGGCGAGGTTACGCGCCAGCACGCGCCGCTCGAACACCAGCGGCAGCTGCCGGCCATAGCCGAGCGCCAGCATCAGCGGCAGCCCCCAGAGCAGCCCGGCGCAACCGCGCAGCATCAGCACCTGGTAAGGCGGCAATCCCTCGGTCGCCAGCTTCATCAGCGTGTCGTTGATCACATACGAGCAGGTCGCGATGACCATGAACAACGGCCCGCGAAACGGGTGCGATGCGAACGACACTGGTGATTTCCCCTCGAAGAAAAGGCCGGGATCGCTCCCGGCCTCTGTTGTTTACATGCCTTCCGGCCCGCGCGATATCGCCGCGAGCCCGGTGCGCACCACTTCGATCAGCCCCAGCGGCATCATCAGCGCAATGAAGCTGTCGATCTTCGATGGCTTGCCGGTCACCTCGAAGACGAAGCTTTCGGTGGTGGCATCGACGATCTGGGCGCGGAACGCATCGGCCAGCCGCAGCGCCTCGGCGCGCGGCTCGCCCGAGCCGCCCACCTTGATCAGCGCCAGCTCGCGCTCCAGCGACTTGCCCTCGCTGGTGAGGTCATGCACCCGATGCACCGGGATCAGCCGCTCGAGCTGCAGCTTGATCTGGGTCAGCACCTTGGGCGTCGCCACCGTCACCACGGTGATCCGGCTGAGGCCCTTCTCATGCTCGGTCTCTGAGACCGTGAGACTGTCGATATTATAGCCGCGGGCGGCGAACAGCCCGACGATCCGGGCGAGAATGCCCGGCTCGTTGTCGACCAGCACGCTCAGCGTGTGCCGCTCCGGAACCTGGGTTTCCGCGGCGAGGAAATAGGCCGAACCGCTCGGCTGCAAATGTGCGTTCATGACTTTCGTACCCTCTCTTGAGGTCCCTGCTCCACCGGCGTCATCCTCGCGCAGGCGGGGATCCATCTCTCGTTTCGCGCTTGCGGCGCGATGGATTCCCGCTTTCGCGGGAATGACATGGGTGGGGCGGCCCTAACTCAAACCAGCTGCCGGCCTTTTTCGTCGATCACCGCGCCGATATCGTCCTCGAAATCGGGCAGGATCATCTCGTTGTGCGGCTTGCCCGACGGGATCATCGGCAGGCAGTTCTCGTGCTTTTCAACGAGGCAGTCGAACAGCACCGGACCGTCGTAATCGAGCATTTCCTGGATCGCCGCATCGAGCTTGGCCGGATCGTCGCAGCGGATACCCTTGCCGCCATAGGCTTCGGCCAGCTTGACGAAATCGGGCAGGCTCTCGGAGTAGCTGTGCGCGTAACGCCCGCCATGCAGCAGGTCCTGCCATTGCCGGACCATGCCCATCCGCTCGTTGTTGAGGATGAACACCTTGATCGGCAGGCGGTACTGCACCGCGGTCGACAGCTCCTGCATGGTCATCTGCACGCTCGCCTCGCCGGCGATGTCGATGACCAGCGCGTCCGGGTGCGCCACCTGCACGCCGACGGCAGCCGGCAGGCCATAGCCCATGGTGCCGAGGCCCCCCGAGGTCATCCAGCGGTTCGGCATCTCGAACGGGAAATGCTGCGCCGCCCACATCTGGTGCTGGCCGACTTCGGTGGTGATGTAGACCTCGCGCCCCTTGGTCGCCTCGTAGAGGCGCTGGATCGCGTATTGCGGCTTGATGGTGGTGTCGGAGTTCTTGAAACCCAGCGAGTTGCGCGCTCGCCAGCCCTTGATCTCTTCCCACCATGGCGCGATCGCCTCGGTGCGCGGCTGGTTGGTCTTCGACCGCCAGAGCCGCACCATCTCCTCGAGCACCGCACCACAATCGCCGACGATGGCGAGATCGGTGCGGACGTTCTTGCCGATCGAGGACGGGTCGATATCGACATGGATCTTGGTCGAGCCGGGCGAGAATGCGTCGATCCGCCCGGTGATGCGGTCGTCGAAGCGCGCCCCGATATTGATCATCAGGTCGCAGTCATGCATCGCCATATTGGCTTCGTAGGTGCCGTGCATGCCGAGCATGCCCATCCACTGCGGGTTGGAGCCCGGGAAGGCGCCCAGCCCCATCAGCGTCGAAGTCACCGGGAAACCGGTCAGCTCGGCCAGCTCGCGCAGCTTCTCGGACGCTTCCGGCCCCGAGTTGATGATGCCGCCGCCGGTATAAAAGATCGGCCGCTCGGCCTTCAGCATCATGTCGACGGCGGCCTCGATGGCCTTGCTGTCGCCAGAGGTGGCCGGATGGTAGCTCTTGTGGCGGCTCGCCCCGACCTCGTCGATCCCCAGATACGTGCCGAGCGCGAACTGCACGTCCTTGGGGATATCGACCAGCACCGGCCCCGGACGCCCCGAGTTGGCGATGTGGAACGCCTCATGCATGACGCGCGACAGATCGTTGACCGATTTCACCAGGTAGTTGTGCTTGGTGCACGAGCGGGTGATGCCGACCGTGTCGCATTCCTGGAAGGCGTCCGAACCGATCAGCGTCGTCGGGACCTGCGCGGTGATGCAGACCAGCGGGATCGAGTCCATCAGCGCATCGGTGAGGCCGGTGACCGCGTTGGTCGCCCCCGGGCCCGAGGTCACCAGCACCACGCCGACCTTGCCGGTCGAACGCGCATAACCCTCGGCCATGTGCGTCGCGCCCTGCTCGTGCCGGACCAGGATGTGCTGCACCTTGTCCTGCTGGAACATCGCGTCATAGATCGGCAACGCCGCCCCGCCGGGATAGCCGAAGATATGCTCCACCCCGTTATCGACCAGGGCCTGGATCACCATCTCCGCGCCTGTCATCTGCTCGGCCATTCTCACAACTCCCCCGGGCTCACCCGGTCTTTCATTCGCTACGCCGTCACCGGCGGAAATTCGGCAACAAAAAAGGCCCCGTTAGGGACCTTCGAACGAGCGCACCGACCCTCGCGAGGATTTACCTCACGTGCTCGATGCGCCCCACTACTACGATAAGCTTCTGCACGGATCGTGCTCCAAGATTAGGTGGGGAGTTATGGGCGGAGGTCGTGGTGGTGTCAAGGGGCAGCTTTTACACCCGAACCGGACACTATGCGTGCAATCGGGATGCCGGCGACGCCACGGCACGCTCGATCAGCGTCGCAAACGCCCTGGTCGTCACATCCAGCTCGACGCGCCCGCCCTGTTGTTCCCGCGCCATCGCCTCAGCGGCGGCTAGCAGGCCGCTGCAGCAGAGGCGAAGGACATCGCCAGAAAGGTCTGTGAGCGGCTGCAGCACGCCTTGCATCACGTCGACATATTCGTCGCGCATCGCAAGTTGCTGCGCGGCCATCTCTTCGCTGCCCTGCAGGGCAGCCGAGAGAGCTGGTCCTTCAACTCCGGCGTCGACAAGGCAGCTGAAATAGGCCGAGCTCATCTGCGCCGCCAACGCGTGAAGATTGCGCGGGGCGGCGGCCAGGGCCTTGCGCAGAGCATCGACATAGGCGCGCTCGAGCCGCTCATAGAGCGCCAGGAGTAGCCCGGACCTCGTGCCGAAATGCTCGTAGGTCACCGGCCTGCTGACTTCGGCCCGGAGCGCCAGCGAGACCAGCGTCAGCTGATCCGCCCCCTCCTCCCGAACGATCTTCAGTGCGACGTCGAGCAATTGCTGGCGGCGGTCCTCCTTGCTCAGCCGCGCCATCATCGCTTGCCTCTCATCACAACTTACATTATGTAACTTACGTATTGTAGGTTCGATGCGATGGAGCGTCAAGGATGAGCGATGTGAGTGTCATTGGGTTGGGCGACATGGGCACCGCGATTGGGCGCGCCCTCGTTTCGGCCGGCCTGGCGGTGACTGTGTGGAATCGCAGCGCGGCAAAGGAGGCGCCGCTTGTCAGCATGGGAGCCACCGCCGCAACTACCGCCGGCGCGGCGATCGCGGCCAGTCCGGTCACCGTGCTCTGTGTGAGCGACTACGCTGCGACAGCGGCGCTGATCGAAGGGGCGGCGCTCCAGGATAGGCTGCTGATGCAGTTCGCCTCGGGAACGCCTGCCCAGGCCCGATCGATGGAGGCCCGGGTTCGCCAAGGAGGAGGGAGATATGTCGACGGCGCCATCGGCGCCTGGCCACGGCAGATCGGCTCGCCCGACGCATCCTTCACCTTGTCGGGCAACGCCGACGATTTCGCGGCAGCGCGGCCAGTGCTGGAGCTGCTTGGCGGGCAGTCGACACATGTCGGATCGGATGTCGGCCACGCCAAGGCCTACGCCAATGCCGGATTGGCTTACTTTGCCGGACATTGGATCGGCTTTGCACAAGGCGCGTCCATATCCCAGTCCGAGGGCCTGGACCCCGCGGTGCTGGGCGAAATGCTGGCTGGCATGGGCCCGATCCTGAGCAACGACCTGCTGCTCATGGGGCGTGCCATCGCGAGCGATGCATTCGACGAGGCGGACAGCACCATCAAGACCATCGCCGGAGACCTGAACTGGCTCGCTGAACTCGCCGAGACGGCGGGTGGCAACAACGAGTTCGCGCGGCTTGCCGCGGCTCTGTTCACGCGGACCCGAGATATGGGGCTGGGCGACAAACAGCACAGCGCGATCATCAAGGCGCTGCGGGGGTAAACCAAGCTGTCGGACCCGGCAGCCCGCAAGGTAGCGCACATGTTTAGCCGCCTCTACCGGACGAGATGGGACCGTCATACTGACGGTCCCATCCCTCGATCAGCTGACCGGCACCTCTCGCGAGGCCGGAGCGCTGCGCAGGAACAGCAGCGCAAGAACGGCCGCGACCACTGCGACCCACGCCGCACCGGCAAACGCGGCGTGGAAGCCCTGCAGCAGCGCCTCGCTCTCGCCTGCCGTTCCAGCCGCAGCGGCCAGCGCCACCATGGCGGCGAGACCGACGGCCGAGCCGACCTGGTAAGTCGTGTTGACCAGGCCGGAGGCGAGGCCGGTCTCTTCGGGGCGGGCGCTGGACATCGCGGCCATGGTCACCGGGATGTAGGCGAGCGCCATGCCTAGGGCAGCCAGCAAGGACGCGGGCAGCACATTGGCGAAATAGTTGCCGCTCGCCGGCAACTGGGTGAACAGGAACAGCGCGCCGCCCATGGCGAGCAGCCCGGCCACCACGTTGGCCTTTATGCCGAAGCGGCCGATCAGCCTGCCCGAGAGGCCGATCATGATCACCATGATGGTCAGCGTCATCGGCAAGAGGGCGAGTCCGCTGGCCAGCGCCGACAGGTGCAGGGTCTGCTGCAAATAGAGGTTGAGGTAGAACCACAGCGGAATCCATGCCGCCCCGAGCAGCCCCATCAGCACGTTGCCGAGCGCCAGGTTGCGCGCCCCGAAGATCCGCAGCGGCAGCAGCGGCTCGCGCCGCATGGCCTGGATGACGAGGAAGATCACCAGCAGCAGCACGGCGAGACCGAGCAGCAGCAGGGTCTGGATCGAACCCCACTGCCCCGGCTCGGTGGTGACGATGGCATAGACCGCCACCACCAGCGCCGCCGTGATCGTCGCCGCGCCGAACCAGTCGACGCGTCCCGTCGCCGGGGCCGAGTAGCGCAGCACCAGCGGCGCGAGCCCGAACACCAGGACGCCGAGCGGCACATTGATGAGGAAGGTCCATGGCCAGCTCAGCCACTCGGTGATGACGCCACCGAGGAAGACGCCGGCGGTGCCGCCGGCTGCTGCCGCCGCGCCCCAGAAGCCAAAAGCCTTGCCGAGTTCGGCGCCGTTATGGCCGAAGAGCCGCATGACGATGGCGAGTGCGGTCGGGGCAATGAGCGCCGCCCCTACTCCCTGCAGCGCCCGGCCGGCCAGCAGCATTTCCTGGCTGCCGGCAAGCCCCGCCAGCAGCGAGGCGCCGGTGAGGATGGCGAAGCCGAGCATGAACATGCGGCGGGCGCCGAACACATCGCCCAGCTTGCCGCCGAGCAGCAGCAGGCCGCCAAAGGCGATGACATAGGCGTTGAAGATCCAGCTGAGGCCGCCCGGGGTGAAGCCGAGATCGACCTGGATGGCCGGCAGGGCGACGCCGATGATCGAGGTGTCGAGAATGACGATGAATTGAGCCGCGCAGAGCAGCGCGAGCGCCAACCACCGCTTGGGGTCGGGTGTTTGCATTTCGAGTTTCCAGTTCTGTCGCGCTCGGCTTGCGCGGCGCGAGGTTGATCGCGCCGGTTGCGCGACTGTTCGAGCGGCCTAACGGCTCCAACTCTTGGAGGGTCAAGCCCCCAACGCAGACCGCAAAACGAAGCGCCCGGCAGGTGGTCCGCCGGGCGCCTTAGCGCTGCTTGCGAGATGCGGTCAGTGGCCGTGGGCGCGCGGATCGATGCCGGTGATGCCAAAGCGCGGCTGCCGCTTCCTCGCGGCCGGCGCAGCAGCGGTGGCAAAACCCTCGATGATCGGGCAATCCGGCCGATCGTCGCCCTGGCAGTGGTCGGCCAGGTGCTGCAGCGTATTGCTCATCGCCTCGAGCGCCCGCGCCTTTTCCTGCAGCGCTTCGATATGCTGCAGCGCGATCGCCTTCACGTCGGCGCTGGCCCGGCTGCGGTCGCGCCACAGCGCCAGCAGGTCTTCCATCTGCTCGACCGAGAAACCGAGATCGCGGGCCTGGCTGATGAACCTCAGGGCATGGACGTCGTTGTCGGAATAGACCCGATAACCCGACTCGGTCCGGAGCGGCGGTCTGATGAGCCCGATCGATTCGTAATAGCGGATCATCTTGACCGACACGCCGCTGGCCTTGGAAGCGTCACCGATAATCATGATGGGCTCCGCGCCAGCTCGAGACGGTCGATGGACGGGGCCGACATGTCGCCGCCCCCGGAGGTCGCGCCCAACGGCGCCCTGAAGCCCCTGAGTCGCAGGGCATTGCCGAGCACGAACACGCTCGACAGCGCCATCGCCCCGGCGGCGATGACCGGCGACAGCAAGGTGCCGTTGAGCGGATAGAGCAGACCGGCCGCCACAGGGATCAGCGTTACGTTGTAGGCGAAGGCCCAGAACAGGTTCTGGCGGATGTTGCGGATCGTCGCCTTGGAGAGCGCGATCGCATTGACCACGCCGCGCAGGTCGCCCGACATCAGCACCACGTCGGCGCTTTCGATGGCGATATCGGTGCCGGTGCCGACGGCGATGCCGACATCGGCTTCGGCGAGCGCCGGCGCATCGTTGATGCCGTCCCCCACAAACACTACCTGCCGCCCCCCTGCCCTCAGCGACTGGATCGCCGCCACCTTGCCATCGGGCAGCACCTCGGCCACCACTTCGTCGATCCCGAGGCGCGCCGCCACGGCGTTGGCGGTGCGGCGATTGTCGCCGGTGATCATCGCCACCGTGAGGCCGAGCACATGCAGCGCCGCGATGGCCTCGGCCGAAGTCTCCTTGATCGGATCGGAGACGGCGATGATCGCCGCGAGCCGGCCGTCGATTGCGGCATAGAGCGGCGACTTGCCTTCATCCCCGAGCGCGGTGGCGGCTTCGGCGAATGCCGACACCTCGATACCGGCCCGCGCCATCGCCCGATCGGCGCCGATCAGCACCGAGCGACCGTCGACGCGTCCGCTGACGCCGAAGCCGGGGTCGGCGGCAAACTCTGCCACCGGCCGCAGCCGTTCAGCCGGCACGGCGGCAACGATGGCCTCTGCAATCGGGTGCTCGGACTTGGTTTCGACGCTGGCGACCAGTTCGATCACCTCGTCGCGCGCGAACCCGTCGCTGACGAGGACGTCGGTGAGCGCCGGCCGGCCCTGGGTCAGCGTCCCGGTCTTGTCGAGCGCCACCACCTGGGCCGCCCGCAGCGATTGCAGCGCGTCGCCCTTGCGGAACAGCACGCCGAGCTCGGCGGCCCGGCCGGTGCCGACCATGATCGAGGTCGGCGTCGCCAGCCCCATGGCGCATGGGCAGGCGATGATCAGCACCGCCACGGCGTTGACCAGCGCAAAGGTCAGTGCCGGGGACGGCCCTAGAACCAGCCAGGCGACAAAGGTGAGCGCAGCCACCCCGATCACCGCCGGGACGAACCAGGCCGTCACCTTGTCGACCAGCGCCTGGATCGGCAGCTTGCTGCCCTGCGCCGCTTCGACCATGCGGATGATCTGCGCCAGCACCGTGTCGGCGCCGACCTTGGTCGCCGCGAAGGTGAAGGCCCCGGTGCGGTTGATGGTGCCGCCGACCACCTCGTCGCCGACCCGCTTGCGCACCGGTAGCGGCTCGCCCGAGATCATCGACTCGTCGATATGCGACTCGCCGGCGGCAACCACACCGTCGACCGGGACGCGGTCGCCCGGACGGATCTCGATGAGGTCGCCGACCACCACCTGTTCGAGCGGCAGCTCGAGCGCCGCGCCATCGCGCACCACCCGCGCCGTCTTCGGCTGCAGCCCCACCAGGCGCTTGATCGCCTGGCTGGTGCGCCCCTTGGCCCGCGCTTCGAGATAGCGGCCAAGCAGGATCAACGTCACGATCACCGCCGCGGCCTCGTAGTAGACATAGCTGGTGCCCGATGGCAGCACCGCGGGCGCGAAGGTCGAGACCACCGAATAGCCCCAGGCGGCGCTGGTGCCGAGCACCACCAGCGAGTTCATGTCGGGGGCGAGCCGAACGAGGTTCGGGATGCCCTTCCTGAAAAAGCGCAGCCCGGGACCGAACAGCACGACGGTCGCCAGGACGAACTGGATGTAGAGGTTGTTGGTCATGCCGATGTTCAGCATGATCCAGTCGTGGATGGCCGGCACGTAGTGCGAGCCCATCTCCATCACGAACAACGGCACGGTCATCACCGCCGCGAGGGCCAGCGCATTGCGCAGGTGCCGGAGCTCGGTCTCCCGGCGCTCCTCGGCAACGTCGCTCGCCGGGCTCGCCGCCGGTTTGACCACTGCATAGCCGGTGGCCCGCACCGTGGCCTCGAGCGTCGAGCGCGTCACCGCGCCGCCTGCCACGACGACGACGGCCTTCTCCGTCGCGAGGTTCACGACGGCAGAGATCACCCCGGGCACGACGGCCAGGGCCTTTTCGATGCGCGACACGCACGAGGCGCAGGTCATGCCTTCGATCGTGAGCTCGATGGTCTCCTCGCGCGTGGCGTAGCCGGCCTTCGCCACCGCCGCGATCACGCCGCGCGGATCCGGCCTCGATGAAAACGTGACGGTCGCCCGCTCGGTCGCGAGGTTGACGTTCGCCGAAACGACGCCTGGCACGGCGCGAATGGCCCTCTCGACCCGCGCCACGCAGGAGGCGCAGGTAATCCCCTCGATCTGGAACGAGGTAGCGCCGGGCGGCACCGATGGCTGAAGATGCGTAGACATGAAGCAGTCCTCTCGTGTGACTGCCCCACCAGATAATCCTTCCAACGATGGGAGGGTCAAGCCCTCGCCGGCCGTCGGCGTGCCCCGACCGAAACGGGCTTGACCCTGCCACGGTTGGAAGCCCCAGCTTCACTCGCATCCAACCAACAAGGATGACGAGCATGTACAATTTCCAGGTGAGCGACATGACCTGCAGCCACTGCGTGGCAACGGTCGAGCGGGCGATCAAAACCGTCGACGGCACGGCGGCGGTCAAGATCGATCTGGCCGGGCTTGCCGTGAAGATCGAAAGCGCCAAGCCCGCCGCCAGCTTCGCCGCGGCGATCCAGGAAGCCGGCTACACGCCGCTGCTGCGCGGCTGACCGGCTTGCCACGACGCTGAAGAAGGGGCGCTTGCGGCGCCCCTTTCCTTTGTTCAGACGTAGACCAGTTCCGACATCATGCCGGCCATCATGTGGTAGAGGTTATGGCAGTGGTAGAGCCAGCGTCCCGGATTGTCGGCGTCGAACGCCACGCTCACCGAGCCCATCGGCGGCACCAGCACCGTGTCCCGCATGGCGCCGGCGATCGGGGTGCCATTGATCCCCGTCACCTGGAAATGATGGCCGTGCAGGTGCATCGGATGGGCCATCATCGAGTGGTTCATGAACTCCAGCGCGACGCGCTGGCCCGGCTTCACCTCGAGCCTCTGGCGCTGCTGCCACGTCCGCTCGTTGAGCGTCCAGGTGTAGGGCGTCATCGCCCCGCCCAGCATCACCATCAACTGGTGATCGACTGGTCGTGAGCCCAAGGGGGTGTCGGCGATCAGCCGTTGCTCCAGCGACATATCGACGGGCGCTTCGGCCGCCTCGGAGGCTCCGGCATACTTTTCGATCTGGGCTCCAGGCGCCGCGAGGATGATGCCGGTTCGCGCCACATCGCCCTCGCGCCGTGCGAAGACCGGCACGACGGCGCCCACGGGCACCTCGAGCAGCAGGTCGAGCCGCTGCGCCTGGGCCAGCGGAAAGCGGCTGCCGGTCACCGGTTGCACCCGGTTGCCGTCGACGGCGAGCACGGTGGCCTCGCGCGCCTCCAGATCGATCCAGAACGCCGTGGCGGACGCGCCGTTGATGATGCGAAGCCGCACGCGGCCATGGCGCTCGATGCGGATGATCTCGGGGTCGTCGAGCGTCCGGTCATTGGCGAGGAACGCGTCATATTCGACATCGTTGAGGTCCATGCCCGCCATCGCCGAATGGTCCATCGGCGCGGTGCCACCCCCCATGCTGCCGTGATCCATGCCGGCCATGCCGCCCTGCCCGGTGAGCCCGGCGAGAATCTCGGCCGGGTCGCGGAAACTGAAATCGTTGAGCAGCACGGTGACCTCCTGCGCGTCGAGGCCGTCGGCCTCGCGCACGATCAGCGGTGCGGTGAGCAGTGACTGTTCCTGCAGCCCGTGATGCGAGTGCATCCAGTGCGTACCGGGCCGGGGCACGAAGTCGAAATTCCGCACTTCCCCGGCCGCCAGCGACGCGACATAGCCGGTCTCCGCGATGCCATCGAGTTCGGGCGTGGGCGTCATTCCATGCCAGTGCACGGTGGTCGGCTCGTCCAGCGCATTCTGCATCGCCACGCTGAAGCGCTCTCCGGGTTCGAGCAGCAGGCCGCTGCGGCCGTTTCCATCGGTTACCCCATAGACCTCCGCCGGCCGACCCAGCACCTCGATCGTGCGCCGACCGATGATCAACCTGCGGGACGGCGGCGCGGCGAGCGCGGGAACGCAGGTCGCGGCTCCGATGGCGGCGGCAGTGCCGAGGAAGGTTCTGCGGGTCATGGGATCAGGCATTTCTGGTGCTCCACAAAAGGCTCCCTGCTCCCTGCACCTTCCTACCGTGGGAAGGTCAAGCCCACGTCCTCCTCTTGACCCTGCCAGTGTTGGAGACCGCATCTGAGGTTGCAGTTGATCACCGGAGCCCGAAGAAAATGCCCACCCCAACTGCCCCTGCCGACCTGATCGTCTACTCGACGCCGACCTGCCCGGATTGCCACGCGCTGAAGGCCTGGCTGAATGAACGCGGCATCGTCTTCACCGAGCGCGACCTGACCGATCCACAAATCGCCGAGGAAGCGAAGGCGCGCACCGGAGTGCGGGTCGCTCCCATCACCATCGCCGGCGACACCATCCTCTACGGTACGTTCGCGACACAGAAGCCGCAGCTCGAGCGGCTGTTCGGCCGGCGGGCCGTGTAACGTGAAGCGATCTGTCGAGCTGCGCGACGCCGGCGGCGCCTAGCGCAGGGCGATCGCCTGCCAGCACATCGAGGCCAGCATGGCGCGCTCGTCGGCGGTCATCGCGTCGGGTAGCAGGCGCCGGCGCTTGACGAAGTTGCGGATGGCGCCGCGCACGAAGCTGGCGATCAGGGTGGGCGGACCGGCGCGCACCACCCCGGCGGCTTGCGCCTCCTCGATCATCGCGATGGCGCTGTCGACGAACGGGCCGAAGATGGCTCGGGCGTCGCCCAGCGAAATCAGCGGGCTGTTCTCCAGATAGTCGAACAGCCGGCTGCGCTGCTCGTCCTCCCAGATGAAGTCGATATAGCGGGCGATATAGGCCGCCACCCGCGCCGCCGGACCGGAAGACTGATGGTCGCCGGCTGCCATATGCGCGGTCATCACTTCGGCCACCTGGCCGTAAACCCCGCGCACCAGCGCTTCCTTGGAGTCGAAGTAGTTGTAGAGCGAGCCGGTGGCCACGCCTGCCTCTTCGGCAATGGCGGCCATCGAGCACTGAAGCCCGTTCCGGACGATCAACCTGGATGCGGCGGCAATGATCCGCACGCGCTTGTCGGGGCTCAAATCCATACTGAATGAACGTTCATTCACCTGTCATGGGGCGAAGCTATCGATAGCGCCGATCCCGCGCAAGGGCCAATCGGCGGCGCGAGTCTTTCCAGGGAAAACCGGCCTTGCCGGTGCCATGCAACAGGAGGACGTCAATGTCCGGGCACGTCACGTTTGTTCACCTCACCGACCTGCATGTCGGCAACCCGGCGGTCGTTGACGACCACCTCTACTCCGACACCTCGACGACGCTCGAGCGCATCCTTGCCGACATCAAGCTGCTGCAGCCCGCCCCCAGCTTCATCGTCGCGAGCGGCGACCTGACCAACCGCGGCGACGTTGACAGCTACGAGCAGCTGAAGCGCCTGATCGCCGCGTCCGGGCTCGACATCCCCTTCCTGTTCGCACTCGGCAACCACGACCGTCGCGATGGCTTCTACCCCGCGATGCACGGTCGCACCGAGAACGTCTGGGCGCCCTATGACCACGCCCAGGTGATCGACGGCATCCACGTGATCGTCCTCGACTCGAGCGTCCCCAACAAGATCGGCGGCGCCTTCGAGCCCGGCCAGCTCGACTGGCTGAAGGCGGAACTCGAGCAGCACGCCGACCTCCCCAAGCTGCTGGTCATGCATCACGCCCCTGCCCTCGATGCCAACCCGGCCATGGAGTGGGAATCGCTGTCGATCGACGACACCGAGGCGCTGCGCCAGGCCGTCGCCGGCAAGAACGTCATCGGCATTCTCTCCGGCCACATCCATTTCGACCGCGTTTCCAACTGGTACGGCATTCCCGTGGTGGTGGGCATCGGCCAGCACGCCGCGACCGATGTGCTGTGGCTGCACGAGGGCCTGCGCATGCTCGAAGGCGCCTCGTTCGCCATCGGCACCCTGCGGTCTTCGGGACTCTCCATCACCTTCGCGCCGCAGCCGGCAAGCCGTCGCGAACTGCACAGTTTCAGCTTCGCCGGCATGGCCGAAATGCTGGCCAAGTACGAAGCCTCCACTCCCGTCGCTGCTGAATAACGGACCCCTGAACATGCACCGCAAAGCGTTTCTCGCGGGGGCCTTCGCGCTCCTCGCGGCCGGCCCGGCCATCGCGCAGGCCATCCCGGCCACCGTCGACCAGCCGGTCACCATCACCTTCTACAACTACAACCTCGCTTCGGCCGGTATCGGCGCCGAGGCGACCAAGAAGCTGGTCGCCGAGTTCATGGCGGCCAACCCCAACATCACCGTCGAAGGCGTGCCCTATTCCAGCGCCGACGCCAGCCGCATCCAGGCCGACCTCGCCGCCGGCCTGCCGGTCGACCTGGTGCAGACGGTGTTCAGCGATCTCGACTTTGCCGTCGAGAATTTCGGCGCCAAGGCGCTCGAGGACCTGGTGCCGGCCGACGAGCTGGCCGCCCATTTCGAAGGCATGAGCCCCAACGGGCTGAAGCTGGGCGTGCTCAACGGCAAGACCTACGGCCTCGCCTACACCTTCTCGACCCCGGTGTTGTTCTACAATGCCGACCTGTTCCGCGCCGCCGGGCTCGATCCCGACCAGCCGCCCAAGACCTGGGATGCGGTCAAGACGGCAGCCCTGAGCATCAAGGAAAAGACCGGCGCCATGGGCTTTACCGGCGGCATCATCGGTCCCGGCGCTGCCGACTGGCTGTTCCAGGGCGTGGTCCGCTCCAATAATGGCGAAGTGATCTCGCGCGATCGCAAGACCTTGAAGTTCGCCGAGCCCGAGGCCGTCGAGGCCGTGCAGATGCTGCGCGATCTCGCCGATGCCGGCGCCTACGAGAACATGGATTTCAACGGTGCGCTCGAAAACATGGCGGCCGGCAAGCTCGCCATGTACCTGCAGACCAGCGCTTTGCAGGCCGGCCTCGTCGCCGGCGCCAAGGACAAGTACGAGCTGCGCGCCTCGACCATGCCCAGTTTCGGCGACAAGCCGACCCGCCCGAACAATTCGGGCAGCGCGCTGACCATCCACACCGCCGATCCGATCAAGCAGCGCGCCGCGTGGGAGCTGATGAAGTTCCTCACCTCCAAGCACGGCTACACCGTGATCACCTCCGAGATCGGCTATCTGCCGCTCCGCACCGATATCGTCACCGATCCGCAATATCTCGCCGGCTGGGTCGCCGAGCACCCGCTGGTGCAGCCCAACCTCGAGCAGCTGAGCCGGCTCGAGCCGTGGGATCCGATGCCCGGCCCGAACTATCGGCAGATCGTCAAGACGATGATGGACGCCGTGGAAATGGCGGTGTTCGGCGGCGCCGATGTGCAGCCGACCCTTGCCGATGCTGCCGCCAATGCCCAGGCGCTGATGCCCTGACGCTCCCCTGGCCCGCCCCGCTACCGGGGCGGGCCACCCCATGGAGATGGACGATGGCAGAGCTATCGATGTCGCGACGCGAAGCATCCACGCTCAGGCTGAGGCGCGCCGGCAACTGGCGTGTTTCGCCCTGGCTGTATCTGGCCCCGGCCATCCTGACCCTGGTGGTCTGGATCTACTGGCCGCTGCTCGATGCAGTGCGGCTGAGCTTCTTCCAGTGGAACATGCTCCCCACCTCGCCGCAGAAATTCGTCGGCTGGGAGAACTATGCGCGCATCCTGGCGCTGCCGAAATTCTGGCAGGCGCTGCGCAATACCGGCCTCTACGTGCTGGGGTTGCTGCCGCTCGCCGTGCTGGTGCCGCTGGCGCTCGCCATCTACACCCACGACCTGCCGGCGCGCTCGCGCAACATCTACCGCGCCATCATCTTCGTGCCGATGATCATTGCTCCGGTGGTCGCCGCCGCGGTCTGGCGCTGGCTGCTGGACCCCGGCTACGGCATGGTCAACACCGGCATCACCTGGCTCGGCTTCGATCCGGTCAAGTTCCTTACCGACCCCAAGGTCGCCATCTGGACGGTGATCGTCATCACCGGCTGGAAGCTGATCGGCTTTTCGACGCTGATCCTCTCGGCAGCCAATGCCAACATCAACCCGTCGCTGGTCGAGGCGGCGCGCATGGATGGCGCCAGCAAGTGGGAAATCATCCGCGACGTCCGCTTGCCGCTGCTCAGCTCGTCAATCCTGTTCCTGGTGATGATGACGATCCTGCTCGGGGCGCAGTGGAGCTTCACCTACATCAACGTGCTCACCGGCGGCGGTCCGCTCGGGGCGACCACCAACATCTACTACCTGCTGTGGGATTTCGGCTTTTCCTCCATGTCGGTGGGCTGGAGTTCGGCCTCGGCGGTGATCCTGTTCCTCGGTTTCGGCGCCATCGCGTTTTTCCTCTTCAAGCTCATCGACAGGTACTCGTTCCATGACAACTGAGGTCATCGAAGCGGCCCGGCCGGCCGTTCGCCGGTTGCGCCGCAAGGCCGGCGAAGGCATCGGACTCAACTCGGCCGCCGGGCACCTGGTGATGGTGCTGCTGTCGCTGTTCTGCCTGTTCCCGGTCTACTGGATGGTGGTGACCTCGCTGCGGCCGGCCAACGCCATTTTCGAGACCAGCCTGTGGCCGACCGCCTTGTCGCTCGACAACTACGCCTACGCGCTGAACGCCATACCCATCGTCCGCATGCTCCTCAACACCCTCGTCATCTCGGTGGTGGTGACGGTGATCCAGCTGATGACCGGGCTGCTGGCCGCCTATGCCTTCGCCCGCTGGCGCTTCCCGTTCGACAAGCTGATCTATGCCGGAGTGGCGCTGACCTGGCTGGTGCCGTTCCAGGTGGTGATGATCCCCAACTACCTGCTGGTGGCGCAGCTGGGACTGCTCGACAGCCTGACGGCGCTGATCCTGCCGCATTTCGCCTCGGCGCTCGCCATCCTGTTGCTGGCGCAGTCGATGCGCAGCTTCCCCCGCGAAGTCATCGAAGCGGCCCGCATGGACGGCGCGCGCAGCTGGCGCATCCTGTGGGAGGTGATGACGCCGAACCTGCGCGGCACCATCGCCTCGCTGGCCATCCTCATCTTCATCTCCACCTGGAACGAGTATTTCTGGCCGCTGCTGCTGTCGCGCACCGCCGAGAACAGCGTCGTCCAGATCGGCATTCAGATGTTCATGACCTCGGAGGGCAATGCCTGGGGTCCGCTGATGGCGGCATCGACCATGGCCAGCCTGCCCATCCTCGTCGTCTACATCGTCCTGCAGCGCCAGGTCGTCCAATCCTTCATGAAATCGGGTATCCGCTGATGCTGAACCAACTCAACCGCCATCTGCCGGTCAAAGGCACCTACAATGTCCGCGATCTGGGCGGCTATGCCGCCCGAAACGGCGAGACGCGCTGGCGCCGCATCCTGCGGGCCGATGGCCTGCACCGGCTCGACGATGCGGGCATGGAGGCGCTGGTTGCCGAGGGCGTGACCACCGTCATCGACCTGCGTCATGCCGACGAACTGGCCACCCAGCCCAACCCGTTCAGCGCCAACCCGGCCGTGCACTATCACAACGTCTCGCTGTTCGACCGCCTGGCACCCGTTCCCGCAGCCGGCCAGGATCTGCTGCTCGACCTCTACACGCTGGCGCTGGGCAGCCGGCAGCCGGCGATCGCCCAGGTGCTGACGATCATCGCCGAGGCGCCCGCCGGAACGGTGCTGTTCCACTGCACCGCCGGCAAGGACCGCACCGGCATCGTTTCGGCGCTGCTGCTCGCCGTCGCCGGTGTCGAAGCGGCGCTGATCGTCGAAGACTATGCCCTCACCGGCCCGATGATCGCGCCGATGATCGAGGAGATCGTCGCCGACGCCGCGGCGCGCGGCGCCGATGTGGAGACGTTCCGCCCGCTGCTGGCCTCGGACCCGGCAACGATGGCCGCCACGATTGCTCATCTCGAAGCGACCTACGGATCGGCAGCCAGTTACCTCGAGCGCATCGGGCTCGCCCCTGCGCTGATCGCCCGGCTGCACGACCGGCTCGTGGGAGAGGTCGCATGACCGACATCCTGATCACCGGGCTGAAGAAGACGTATGACGGCAAGCAGGTGCTGCACGGCATCGATGTCGCCATTGCCGATGGCCATTTCGTCGTCATCGTCGGGCCTTCGGGCTGCGGCAAGTCCACCCTGCTCCGCACCATTGCCGGCCTCGAGGATGCGAGTTCAGGGTCGATCTCGATCGGCGGCATCGACATGACAGAGATCGACCCGGCCGACCGCGGCTGCGCCATGGTGTTCCAGAACTACGCCCTCTACCCGCATATGAGCGTGCGCCAGAACATGGCCTATCCACTCAGGATCGCCAGGCTGCCCCAGGCGGAACGCGACCGGCGGGTCGAGGAAGCGGCGCGCATTCTCAACCTCACCGAGTATCTCGATCGTCGCCCGGCTCAGCTGTCGGGCGGGCAGCGCCAGCGCGTTGCCATGGGCCGCGCCATCGTGCGCGAGCCCGATGTGTTCCTGTTCGACGAGCCGCTCAGCAACCTCGATGCGCTGCTGCGCGTACAGATGCGCATCGAGATCAAGCGCCTGCACAAGCGGCTCAAGGCGACGTCGATCTTCGTCACGCATGACCAGGTGGAGGCAATGACCCTCGCCGACACCCTGATCGTGATGAATGCGGGGCATGTCGAGCAGATCGGGGCACCGTCCGAGATCTATCGCAAACCGGCCTCGGTATTCGTCGCCGGCTTCCTCGGAGCGCCGGCCATGAACCTGTTGCCGGCAACAATTGGCGCCACCGGCCGGATGAGCTTCGATGATGCTGCCGGCGAGCTTTCCCTCGGGGCCGCCGGCCTCGCGCCAGGAACCCAGCTGATGGCTGGCATCCGCCCCGAGAATGTCGCCATCTCCCTCACCGCCACCGGCGGGCTGCCTGCCGTCGTCGACCTGGTCGAGGAACTGGGTAGTGCCCGGGTGGCCTATTGCAGGCTGAATGCGCGCGAACTGGCAGTGGTGCTGCCGCCCGGTGACGAACGCTACGAGGGGCGCCAAGTCTTCCTCGATTTCGCCGCCGAGGCGCTGCACCTCTTCGATCGGACCAGCGGCCGGCGTATCGATGTCGCCCCCTGGCGCGAGCCGGCGGCCGAGCGAGTGCTGGCCAGCGCCTGATCCGGTGTCACCCGGCTATGGGATGTGGCCGGGGCACGGTTGGATCGCCACCTCAATTCAGGTGCCTATCCGACGAATGGCAGGGCTCCACTCGCCGGCCATTCCGTGCTTAACATACTACCATACCGCGCCCGCGGACTGAGCTGTCACATCCCGTAGGAACATCCAGATGCCTCATAAACTCCAGGTGCTCACTCCCGAGCAGGCGCAGCACTTTGTGGAAAAGGGCTACGTCCTCGTCAAAGGCTGCCTCGATCCCGAGCTGGCCGCGAAATGGACGGCAGAGGCCTATTCCCGGCTCGGCTACGACCCCGATGACCGCTCCACCTGGACCAAGGAAATCGTCTGGATGGACCGCAACCACGTGGCGGCGATCAAGGACATCTCGCCCAAGGCGTGGGGCGCGTTGTGCGATGTGACCGGCGGCGCCGACCGCATCGATCACAAGATCATGGAGATCGAGTCGCAGCACTTCACCACGATCAACTCCACCGAGTGGTCGGATGCCTTCATCGTCAATTTCCGCCGCGGCGCCGACAAGCCGTGGATGAAGCCCTCGCCCGAGGCCGGCGGCTGGCACAAGGATGGCAGCTTCTTCCGCCATTTCCTCGATAGCCGCGAACAGGGCCTGCTGACCGTGGTCTACTGGTCCAATGTCGGCCACAAGGGTGGCGGCACCTTCATCGCCCCCGACTCGATCAAGCACGTGGCTCGCTACCTCGCCGACCATCCGGAGGGCGTCGATCCGTCCTTCGATTTCGGCCACCTGATCGACAAGTGCGAGGAGTTCGTCGAGGTCACCGGCGAGGTCGGCGACTTCATCATCCTGCACCCCTACATGCTGCACGCCTCGTCGAATAACCACTCGCCCAACGTGCGCTTCATGACCAACCCGCCGGTGGTGCTGAAGGACCCGATGAACTTCAACCGCGAGGACCCGGCGGAGTTTTCGCTGATCGAGCGCGCGACGCTGCACGGCCTCGGGCTCGACCGCTACGACTTCCGCCCCACCGGCCCGCGCGACGAGCAGTGGCAGGTGATCGGCTAAGCGCCTTGAGCTAGCTATCGGAACTCGGCGACCACGGCCCACGAGCCCGGCGCCGGGCTTCCATGTCGGCGACGAACAGCTGCGCTCGGGAAAGTCGAACCGCCTTGCTGCGGGGCGCCGCCCAGGTGCTCTCGCGCGGGTCGTCGCCATAATCGTTGGCACCGTACGTATCCGGCCCCAGGCACATCAATACCAGCAGCCAGATGCCGCCGATGAATGGAACGAGGCAGATCCAGTACCACCAGCCCGACCGACCGCTATCGTGCAACCGGCGTACGGTGACCGTGATGTTGGGGATGATGTGAATGACCACGCAGAACATCGTCAGCGGCCCCAGGCCGCTGACACCGGGCCGGAAATAGCCAAGCACCGCGACGTCCAGGTAGAACGCCACGAACACCAGCACGACCGAAATCAGCGTGTAGACCCAGTATTGCGTCCGCGAGGAGCGTCCCGCGAACTCGAAATACCGCAACATCGTGTCGAAATAGCCGAACATCTTTGATCTGACCCCTGCCCTCGAAAGCAAAACTAGGGCAAGACACTCAATATCCGATGTTGTCGAACGGTCGCAGTTTAGCGATCTCCAGCGATCAACCGCGCAGGCCCGGTGCCTCCTGCCCGGTGCGCGCCACATACTCGGTATAGCCGCCGCCATAGGCGTGGACGCCTTCAGGGGTCAGCTCCAGCACGCGATTGCTGAGCGCGGCGAGGAAGTGGCGGTCGTGCGAGACGAACAGCATCGTCCCCTCATATTGCGACAACGCCTCGATCAGCATCTCTTTGGTCGCGATGTCGAGGTGGTTGGTCGGCTCGTCGAGCACCAGGAAATTCGGCGAGTCGAACAAGAGCTTCGCCATCACCAGCCGGGCCTTCTCGCCGCCCGACAGCACCCGGCATTTCTTCTCGATCTCGTCGCCGGAAAAGCCGAAACACCCGGCCAGCGCCCTGAGCGCCGCCTGCCCGGCCTGCGGAAAGCTGTCCTCCAGCGACTGGAACACCGTGCGGTCGCCATCGAGCAGGTCCATGGCGTGCTGCGCGAAATAGCCGAGCTTGACGCTGGGGCCGACATTGATCGAGCCGTTGTCCGGTTCGGTGCTGCCCGCCACCAGCTTCAACAGCGTCGACTTGCCGGCGCCGTTCACGCCCATGATGCACCAGCGCTCCTTGCGCCGGACATGGAAATCCAGCCCTTCATAGATCGAGCGGCTGCCATAGGCTTTGTCGACACCCTTCAGCAGCACCACGTCCTCGCCCGAGCGCGCCGGCGGGCGGAACTCGAAGTTCACCGTCTGGCGGCGCTTCGGCGGCTCGACCTTGTCGATCTTGTCGAGCTTCTTCACCCGGCTCTGCACCTGGGCGGCGTGGCTGGCGCGTGCCTTGAACCGCTCGATGAAGGCGATCTCCTTGGCGAGCATCGCCTGCTGCCGCTCGAACTGCGCCTGCATCTGCTTGTCCGAGAGGGCGCGCTGCTGCTGGTAGAACTCGTAGTCGCCCGAATAGGCGGTGAGCGACCCACCATCGATCTCGACGATCTTGTTGACCACGCGGTTCATGAAGGCGCGATCATGCGAGGTCATCAGCACCCCGCCCTCATAGCGCTTCAGGAAATCCTCGAGCCAGATAAGGCTTTCGATATCGAGGTGGTTGGAGGGCTCGTCCAGCAACAGCGCATCGGGCCGCATGAGCAGGATCTTGCCCAGCGCCACCCGCATCTTCCAGCCGCCCGACAGCGCGCCGACATCGCCGTCCATCATCTCCTGGCTGAAGCCGAGCCCATCGAGCACTTCACGAGCCCGCGCATCGAGGCTGTAGCCGTCGAGTTCCTGGAACTGACCCTGCACCTCGCCGTAGCGGGTGATGATCTCGTCCATCTGGTCGGCGCGATCGGGGTCTGCCATCGCCGCTTCGAGTTCGCTCATCTCGGCGATCAACGCGCCGGCCGGTCCCGCGCCTTCCATCACCTCGGCGACGGCGCTGCGGCCGGCCATGTCGCCGACATCCTGGCTGAAATAGCCGATGGTGATGCCGCGATCGACCACCACCTGCCCCTCGTCGGGCTGCTCCTCGCCGGTGATCATCCGGAACAGCGTGGTCTTGCCGGCGCCGTTCGGGCCGACCAGCCCGATCTTCTCGCCGCGCTGCAAGGCGGCAGAAGCTTCGATGAAGACGATCTGCTTGCCGTTCTGCTTGGAAATGTTCTCGAGGCGGATCATGCGCTTAGGAGGCCCTGCTGAAGTGTCGGGCCTGTGCTGACTGGTCGCGGCCGCTGGTTCGTCCGTGGCGTAAAGCATTCGCGGGCCGGCGACGCAAGCGCAGCGGCGTCACAGGTGCCCTGCGCCATCGACAATGGCCGGGCATCGAAGGGCTTTACATTATTTACGCAATAACGTAATTACGTAATCATGCAAACACAAGATCCGCTCACCGCCACCTTCGCCGCGCTTGCCGACCCGACCCGTCGCGCCATGCTGGCGCGGCTGACCCGGGGACCGGCAACGGTCAACGAACTGGCCGAACCATTTGCGCTCACCCTCCCCACCGTCTCGCGGCACCTCAAGGTGCTCGAGCAGGCGGGGCTGATCAGCAAGCAGCGCTCGGCCCAATCCCGCCCCTGCACGCTGGAAATCGCCCCGCTCGCAGAGGCCGACGCCTGGATGGCGCAGTATCGCGAGTTCTTCGCCACCCGCTTCGACCGGCTCGATACTCAGCTCAAGGCCATGATGGCCGCCCGTGCCGAGGCGGCCAGCACTTCCACGGGAGATCAGTAACATGCCCGCTACCTATGCCCTCGATCGCGGAATGACCCTGCAACGCACCTTCGCGGCGCCCGCCAGCGTGGTGTTCGAAGCCTGGACCGACCCGGCCTATCTCGACTGGTACTTCAACCCTGGCCAGCACACCGATCAGCCCGCGACGGTCGACCTCAGGGTCGGCGGCCAGTGGCGGCAGGAAATGGTGGAGACGCCGCAGAAGCGCTATTTCACCGGCGGCGTGTATCGCGAGATCGTGCCGGGCAGGAAGCTGGTCTTCTATTGGGGCGCCGTCGGCGGCTGGCCCGAGCTCGACCTCGACAATCTCGACGAAAGCCCCCTGGTCACCATCCGGCTCACGCCTTACGGCGCCCAGACGGTGATGGATTTCCACGTGCAATTCCCCGACCGGTACACCCCTGAACGCGTCGACTGGTGGATGAATTGCGGCATGGTCGCCGGCTGGAACATGACCATCGACCGCCTGGTCGCCGTGTATGAGGCGGCGCGTCGCGCCAGTTGAAATGCAGCGGGGCGCGCACCTCAGGTGCACGCCCCCGCCCGTTCAGCTGACCTCGGCCCTCAGTCGAAGAAGTTCTCGTCGCCTTCTTCGAGGTACTTTTTGGCTTCCTTGGCGATCAGGTTGACGCCGAGGCCCGGACGATCCGGCACATCGATCAGTCCGCCCTTCACCGGCATGCCCTCAAAACCCTCGGTGATGTCGTACCAGAACGGCTCGAAGCGGGCCGGATACTCGAAGGCGATCAGGTTGTCCGGCATGGTCGCGCAGACCTGGATCAGCGCGGCGAGCCCGAGAATGCCGTTGGCGGTGCCGTGCGGCGCGATGGCGATGCCGTGCAGGTCCGCGTGCTCGGCCACCCACTTGATCTCGGCGAGACCGCCGACATCGCAGGGATCGGGGCCGATGACGTTCACCGCATGGCTCTCGATCAGCTGCTTGTAGTGCTGGCGCAGGTAGATCTGTTCGCCGGTATGGATGGGCGTCGTCGTGTGATGCGTCACATCCTTGTAGACGTCCGGGTTCACGTAGGGCGAGTAGTCGCCGGTCACCGTGTCCTCGATCCACAGCAGGTGCAGGTGCTCCACCGCCTTGGCGAGGCGCAGCGCGTCGAGCGGCATGAAGCCCGGGCCGGCATCGACCGCGGTGTTGTACCCCTTGCCCAGCGTCTCGCGGGCCGAGGTGATGCAGGCCACCAGGTGATCGAAGCCTTCCTTGGTCATCGTGCCCTTGTGCGGGTACGGGAACGGCGCATCCTCCTGCACCTCGCCATAGAAGAAATCCGGAAAGTCGCGGACCATCGACGAGTGGTAGGCGCTCGGCAGCTTGAACAGGGTGAACTCGCCCTTCAGCGACTTGCCGTACTCGGCCCAGCGCTTGTAGCCGGCCGGAGTATGCTCGGCGCCGCCGGGCACTTCGGCCTGGTACAGCGTGCGATAGGTGCGGACCTGGTCGCGCACTTTGCCGCCGAGCAGCCGATAGACCGGAGCGTTCAGTGCCTTGCCGGCAATGTCCCACAGCGCATGCTCGATGGCCGACACCGCCGAGCCGAACGGCTTGAAGCCGCCGCGCACGCGGATGCGCCGCATCACGCGCTCGACGTCGCGCGGATCCTGCCCGACGATCCAGTCCTTGAGCTGCAGCACCTGCGATTTCACGTAAGGCTTCGGAGTCTCGATCTGGCTCCAGCCGGTGATGCCCTCATCGGTGGTGATGCGGATCACCGGGCTCGAGGCGATGATCGCGCATTTCAGGTCTGTAATCTTCAACGGGAAGCTCCTCAATCCCTACCATACCAGTATGGCAGCTATGCCGTATTCCGGCGCGGATTTGAATGCTCCTAATGGGGAATTCGATGGCGACAGGCGACAAAATCGAGCCCTGTGCGCAATCCACCACGCATCGGCCGCGTCGCTCAGCGCGCCGCGGTTGAGATGGTCGCCGCCCTGCGCGAGATGTCAGCCGGCTTTCGCCATCACCGTCTTGACCACATCGGATAGCCGGGTGGCCGCCGCCAGGTCGGCGGTATCGAGCGCCGCCCCGGAGCGCTTCTCGATCTCGACGCTCCACTCCACCAGATCGAGACTGTCGAGTTCGAGTTCGCCCAGTTCCAGGTCGCCGTCAGGGGCCTGCAGCCGCGCCGAGACAACGGGATTGTTGAACGACCTGGCAGTCTGGTGCAGCGCCTCGACGATCAGGCGGCGGGCTTCAGCTTCCGTCATCGGCTAATATCCACTTCGAAAAGACTGGGGACATTGAACACATAGCTGTCCAGCGGCAGCTCGTACCGGCTCACCTCTACCCTGGTCGACAGCGTCGTCAGCCGGGCCGCGATCGCTCCCCAGAGTTCGACCGAGAGCGGCCGGCCGAGGCACGCATGCGCGCCGGCGCCGAAAAAGCGATGGTGCTCGGTTGCCGGCCCATGGCCGTAAGTCTGCAGCACTACCCGCACCCGGTCCCCCTCGGCCAGGTCGAGCCCGCCGGCCTGCAGCGCCGTCGCGGCGATCCGCTCGACGAACGGGACCGCCGTCCGCTGCGGCAGCTTGGGAAAGACGATGCTGCTCAGCGGCTGGCCGGCATGCTCGGTGAACAGGTTCGCGAGACTTTCGGCCAGCGTACCGACCAGCGCGTCCTTGCCGACCACCAGCAGCCCCAGCCGCATGCCGACCTCGTCGTCGCTGGCCCCCGGCCCCATCCGGTCGCGAAGATGCGCCTCGAGCGCCGCCATGTCGGCCTCGAGCCGCACCCGGCGGCTCATGCCGATGGATTTGTCGAACACCAGCGACACATCGTCGAGCGCCAGGTGATCCGGCAGGTCGACCGCTACCAGCGTCGCGAACAGTCCCCGCACCAGCGGCTTGATCACCGCAGTCATCAGTTCGGCCTGCCCCGGCTCGGCAAACCGCGCAAGGTGGCCCGGCAGACTGTCGGCGGCCCAGGCATGGATCGCCTGGTGCCGCGCCGCGATCCAGGTGCTGGCTCGGCGCCGCGCCTCGGCATGCCGCTCGCCATACATCGAGAGCGGGATATGCTCGAAGGCGAAGGCCACGCTGGCAAAGGCTTCGCCCATGCCGGACGGCATGTTGCGATAGTGTTCGAGGGCCGGCGCCGGCAGCAGGCCAGGCACGGAAAGCAGCTCCCGGCAACGGTCCGGCTCGACCACGATCCACGCACGCGCCGTCCGGTCGTAGAATGGCGGAGCAACACGTGCCGACTTGAGGAAGTCGTCGCGCTCCGGCTGCCGATAGACCGTCAGATAATTGTGGCTTCCGGCCCCAGTCATACCCGTCCATGCCTCGAATTCAGTGCGAACCAACAGATGTGGCAACGCCGTCGACCAATCGTCCAAGCCGGACGCAGCGGCAAGACTAGCACCCTGCCCCAGACCCGTCAGGCGCAAACTGCGCGGTGGCCGGAACGATTGCGGAGAACGCCGAAATTTCTTTCGAGCGCCGCCTCAGGCGCCATCGACGTTCGCGCTCCACGCAACGAGTCAGTGTGCTGCGTTTTGACGATGTCGGCATTATCCGAACCTTAACCGCGGCATAGGAAATTGGCTTCCAGCGCGCGCCGTATTGCAGCGCGAAGACTGGGTTTTCCGCGCGACTTCGGGCGGACTTCGAGAAGCTGACAGGAGTCGCTTCGAACAGGGATGGCAGTGCGATCGGACCGCGCCGATCGACCGCCTCAGGTTCGCTGGACCCTGTCCTTGGTTTAGTAGCGCGGGTCCTGTTTTATGCGTCTCATCATCGGCATCGTGGTTATCTTTGCCAGCGTCATCGGCGGCTATGTCGCCATGGGCGGGCATCTGGAGGTGCTGGTCCAGCCGTTCGAGGCGGTGATCATCCTCGGCGCGGCTTTCGGCGCCTACATCATCGGCAATACCGGGCCGGTGCTGAAGCAGACGGCCAGCATCTTCGGCATCCTGTTCCGCGGCCCCCGTTACGACAAGGCGGCCTATGTCGAGCTGCTCGGGCTGCAGTTCACGCTGTTCAAGCTGGTCCAGGCCAAGGGCGTGCTGGCGCTCGAGCCGCATATCGAGGATCCCGAAAACTCCTCGATCTTCCAGCGCTTCCCGACCTTCGCCAAAAACCACCATGCGGTGGAGTTCATGTGCGACTACCTGCGCATGGTCACCCTCGGCAGCAACGTCGCCCACGAGATGGAAGCGTTGATGGACGAGGAACTGGAAACGCACCACCAGGAAAACGACCGCCTCGTCTCCGCCGTGCAGGCACTGGCCGACGGCACGCCGGCCCTCGGCATCGTCGCCGCGGTGCTCGGTGTGATCAAGACCATGGGCTCGATCAGCGAGCCGCCCGAGGTGCTGGGCCACATGATCGGCGGCGCGCTGGTCGGAACGTTCCTCGGTGTGTTCGTCGCCTATGGCTTCTTCGGCCCGATGGCGCAGTCGCTGCGCAACATCTTCGAGGCCGAGTCGAAATACTTCCTGTCGATGAAGGTCGGCCTGCTGGCCCAGATGTCGGGCTACGCCCCGGCCATCGCCGTGGAGTTCGCCCGCAAGGCGCTGATGTCCGAGGTGCGGCCGACTTTCGCCGAGATCGACGAAGCCACGGCCAACCTGCCGGCATCGTAAGGGACTGATACGCCATGGCGCGCAACGAACAGACCATCATCATCAAGAAGGTCAAGAAGGCCGGCCATGCTCACCATGGCGGCGCCTGGAAGATCGCCTACGCCGATTTCGTGACCGCCATGATGGCGTTCTTCCTGCTGCTGTGGCTGATCAGCATGACCACGCCCGAGCAGAAGAAGGGGCTCGCCGACTATTTCGCCCCGCCCAATGTCAGCGAGAGCACCAGCGGCGCCGGTGGTGTCATGGGCGGGCAGGCATTCGCCGAAGACGGCGCCAAGATCGCCGTCGAATCCACCAAGGACGCGCTCACCGCTCCCGAGAGCAGCGAGGCCGGCCCGAAGATGGAATCGCGCGGTGGCGTTGCCGAGATCGGCGGCAGCGACTACGACGCCGTGCGCGCCTCCAACGTGTCGCTGGAGTCGCGCTACAACGCCGACTACCATGCCGCGGCCGCCAGCATCAGGCAGGCCTGGCAGTCCCTACCCGATATCACCAAGATCGCCGACAACCTCCTGGTGCGCGAAACCGAGACCGGGCTCGATATCGAGATCATGGACCAGGAAGGCCGGCCGATGTTCCCCGAGGGATCGAAATATCCCTACGAGGCGACGCGCAAGGCCATCGCAGCCCTCGCCCCGATCCTGCAGAAACTCTCCAACCAGATCACCATCTCTGGGCACACGGCCGCGGGCGCGGTCTACGACAACCCCCGCTATGGAGCATGGGACCTGTCGAGCGACCGCGCCAACGCGGTGCGGGCTATCCTCGGTGAGTTCGGCCTGTCGGACGACCGCATCCGCGCCGTGAACGGCAGTGCCACGTCCGAGCCTCTGTTTCCGAACGATCCCTACCTCGCCGGCAACGGCCGGGTGCAGATCACCGTGCGTTATGAAGCGCCGCCGGTTCCCGCCGGCCTGAAGCCGTAGCTCTGCAACGCTTCGCCAAACCGCATCAGGCCCGGAAACCGGGCAACAAAAAAAGGCCCCCTCGGGGGCCCTTTCCATCGTTGCGCCGTCAGGACAAATCCCTCAGCGCCACGGGGCGTGGTCGTTGCTCGCTCGCCAAAAAGCAAGTCCGCAGACTTTGCCCGAAACGCTCTTTAGAGCGCCTTGAGGTTCGTCGCCGAAACCTTGCCGTCACGGCCCTTCTCGAGCTCGTAGCTCACCTTCTGGCCTTCGGCGAGGCCGGACAGGCCCGAACGCTCGACGGCAGAGATGTGGACGAAAGCGTCCTTCGAACCATCGTCCGGCTGAATGAAGCCGAAGCCTTTGGTGGTGTTGAAGAACTTGACGGTGCCCTCGATCATGATGGCCCCCTTTTCAATTGTCGTGCGCAGGACCTTCCCGCTTGCACGCGTTCCTCGGTCGGCGACATGCCGTCCGGGTCTAAACGTTCACAATATCAAGAGGTAGCCAATTGGACCGCGAACGGCCCGAGCTGGTAGCACCGGATGGAAGCGAAACGTAGTCGGTAATATCTGCCACCATTGCGCCTTATTCAAGGCCGGGGCGCAACGATCACCGATATGGCGCCAGATCGACCTCGTCGACAACTCGCTCAAAACTCTCCAGTTCGCTGCGCACCCGATAGAGCAAGGGGCCGGTTTCATGCGGCAGCACCGCCACCACCTGGCAGATCGCCGCCGACCGGGCGATGTCGCGTGAACCGCGCGCCATGGTCAGGCGCTGCCCGACCTGGAAGCGGTGCACCGCGTGCGGCGTGGCAGACTGGGCCGGCTGGCGATGGAACTCGACGGGATCACGATCGGCACCCGGCGCCTGGGCGCCCCGTCTGCTTTTGGCAGCGCCAAGGCGGCGCGTCACCGGCACGGCGATGCTCTTGAACGTACTCACGGTGGTCCTGGTGTAAGAGTCCGGCGCCACGGACGCGACGCCGGTATCACTCCGGCCTGAGCCTCTTGCGAAGCCTAGCACAATCCGCCCTGCGGCAACAGGCGGTTGTCCCGCCGCGCCTCGTCGCCCTGCCCGCTCGGTGCGGAAAGCTCTGCCACTTTTCCATAAGGCCCTCTACCCTCGGCTGATGGACCAGTTATGCGCCGCGATCGCCGCCATCACCTTCGGCCTCTGCACCCCGCAAACGGCCACACCCAGCTTCATCGACGTGTCGGCCGAGGCGCTGCCACCCAAGCCCGGCTCGCCTAACGCGATGGCCGCGAGCGCCGCCGATCTCGACGGGGACGGTGACCTCGATCTCGCAATCGCCATCGAGTATGGCGGCAATCTCATCCTGCTCAATGACGGCGCGGGCCGGTTCACAGCGGCGCCACTGCGCGGGCCGAGCGGCGACCACGAGGACGTCGCCATCGCCGACTATGACCGGGATGGCGATCTCGACCTGGTGTTCGTCGGCGAAGACGATCAGGTGGTGGGCTATCACCTCAATGACGGCGCTGCCGGCTTCATCGACGTGTCGGACCGCCTGCCCAACCGCGCCACCTCCAACACCGTGGTCGCGACCGACGTCGATGGTGACGGCGATGCCGATCTGGTTGTCGCCAATGCCGGCCCGGACTTCATCTGGATCAACGACGGCGCCGGTGGTTTCACCGACGAAAGCCGGGCACGGCTGCCGCAGCACGACGATATCAGCCAGGATATCGCAGTCGGCGACATCGACGGCGATGGGGACGTCGACCTGGTTTTCGGCAATGAGGAGCAGAACCGGCTTTACCTGAACGATGGCGAGGGCTTCTTCACCGAGGCGGCGCTGCCGCTGCGCGCCACGCCCGAGGAAACCCGCGACGTGCACCTCGTCGACATCGATGCCGACGGCGACCTCGATCTCTATTTCGCCAATGTCCGCATCTTCGACGCCGACCGCGATCAGCAGGATCGGCTGCTGCTGAACGATGGCGCGGCGCGCTTCATCGACGTGACCGCAACGCATCTCGTCGGCGACGACGAGCTCACCACTGCCGTCGCCTTCATCGACTATGATCGCGATGGCGATCTCGACCTGATCCGCGGCCGGCTGGGCGACCTGCAGGCCAAGCGCTCGGATTTCCTGCTGCTGGCCTTTGCCAATGACGGCGCCGGCCACTTCATCGCAGCACCGGGCGTCATCCCGCTTATTGCCGGGGCCAATGCCTTCGACATCGAGGTTGCCGATTTCAACGGCGACGGGCGGCCCGACCTGTTCGTTGCCAGCCGCGGCGGTCCGGACCGACTATTGCTCGGGCTCAAATGAAAATGGCCCGACGGTTTCCCGTCGGGCCATTTTATTAGCCGCTGGCTGAGCGTCAGCCGTTCGGCGAGCACGGAGCCAGGTAGCGGCGACCATTGCGGTCTTCCCAGACGCACTTGGTCGGGTCATCGCGGTAGCGGCCGATGAGTTCGCCGGCCACGGCACCGCTGATGCCGCCGACCGTCGCGCCGACCAGCGCGCCGCCGACCGTACCCGTCGTGACGCCACCGATGACGGCGCCGGCGATGGCGCCGGTGCTGGCGGTCTTTTCGGTGGTCGAACACGCCGCGAGCGTCAGCGCCGCGGTCAACACCACGGCAATGGATAGAACTTTACGCATGAATACCCTCCGGGAGGTTTGTTAAGACGCGAGCCCACGACGACAATGCACGGCACCACAATAGGTTCCGCTCGAACTTGAGACAAATCGTCGGCTGCGATAAGGCTCCTTCGCGACTGGGATCACCACCATGACTGAGCCGACGACGGTGCCGGTAACCGGCACCGATGCTTCCACATTCTCCAACCGTTGGACAACAGAGCTTCGCGCCAGCTTTGCGCTGGCCTGGCCGTTGATCATCGCGCAACTGGCGCAGAACCTGCTGTTCACCACCGATGTGGTGCTGATGGGCTGGCTCGGCCCTAAGTACCTTGCCGCCGGCACGCTGGCCGGTGCTTTCCTCGTGCCGTTCCAGTTGACCGGTATCGGTATCGTCGGCGCCGTGGCGCCGCTGGTGGCGCAGGCGCGCGGCCGTGGCGACACCAAGGCGGTACGCCGCATCGTGCGCCAGGGCTTCTGGGTCGCCATCCTGGTGGCCACGTTGCTGGTGCCGATCGTGCTCAACATCCGCCCGATCTACCTGGCGATCGGCCAGGACCCGGAGGTGACGGCACTGGCTGAAAGCTACATGTTCGCCGGCTTCTGGATGCTGTATCCGGCGCTCGGCATCATGGTGGTGCGCTCGTTCCTCTCGGCCTTTGCCGCGACGCGGATCATCCTCGTGGTCACCATCATCGGCGTGCTGGTCAACGCGATGCTCGCCTATACGCTGATCTTCGGCCATTTCGGCTTCCCGCGCCTCGAACTGCGCGGCGCGGCCATCGCCACCGGCCTCGTCAACCTGATCATGTTCCTGGCCCTGCTGGGCTACGTGGTCACCCACCGCAAGCTGAAGCGCTTCCATATCCTGGTGCGGTTCTTCAAGCCGGACTGGCCGCGCTTCCGCGAGATCCTCAAGGTCGGCTTGCCGATCGGCCTGACCGTCGCTGCCGAAGTCGGGCTGTTCTCGGTTGCCGCCATCCTGATGGGCCGGTTGGGCACCAACGAGACTGCCGCGCACGCCGTGGCGCTGCAGCTCGCCTCGACGGCCTTCATGGTGCCGCTGGGCCTCGGCATGGCGGCGACGGTTCGCGTCGGCCTCGCCTATGGCCGCGGCGATGCCGAAGGCGTTCGCCTTGCCGGCTGGACAGCGATCGTCATGGGCACCGGTTTCATGGCGCTGACCGCGGCTCTGTTCCTCGCCGTGCCGCATGCGCTGGTGACGATCTTCCTCGACAGCTCCGATCCCGCCAATGCCACGGCGCTGATGCTCGCTGCCACCTACCTGGGCATTGCCGGCATTTTCCAGCTGGTCGATGGTGCGCAGGTGGTGGCCGCCCACTCGCTGCGCGGCCTCTCCGACACCCGCACACCGATGCTGCTCGCCATTTTCGGCTACTGGTTCGTCGGCCTGCCGACCGCCTATGTGCTTGGCTTCGTCTTCGACCTGCGCGGCGTCGGCGTGTGGCTGGGCCTTGCGACCGGCCTCGCCTTCGTGGCGGTATTGCTGGTCAGCCGGTTCGCCCTGCGCGGCCGGCTCGGCCTGATGAAGACCCTTGCCGCATCCGTTTAGGACCCCCGACCATGGCTCAGCTCAAACCCGCCGAACAACGCGTCGCCGACGCCCTCGCCAGGCACGCCCTGCCGGCCCAGGTGATCGTGCTCGAACAGTTGGCGACCACTGCGCAGATGGCGGCCGACGCGCTTGGCGTCGAGGTCGGCCGGATCGTCAAGTCGCTGCTGTTCAAGGGCAAGGATAGCGGCAAGCCCTACCTGCTGCTGGTCTCGGGCAGCAATCGGGTGCATGAGAAACGCGCCGGCCAGCGCATCGGCGAAGTGCTCGAGCGGCCGGATGCGGATTTCGTCAAGCTCCACACCGGCTTTTCCATCGGCGGCGTGTCGCCCTATGGGCACCCTGCCCCGCTGACCACCTATCTCGACGAGGCGCTCCACAACTTCGGCACGGTCTGGGCGGCGGCCGGCGATCCCCGTTCGGTGTTCGAAATTACCGCCGCCGATCTCGAACGCACCACCGGCGCCACCCGGATCGACGTCACCTGAGCCGTCTCAGGGAACGATCCAGTTCCACTCGGCCATGCGGTTGCGGAACCAGGTGCGTTGCCGCTTGGCATATTGCCGGGTCGCAATGACGGCGCGTTCGATCGCGGCATCCTCGTCGATCTCTCCGGCCAGCAGCGCGGCGATTTCGGGCACCCCGATCGCCTTCATCGCCGGCAGGCTGGGGTCGAGTTGCAGCGCCAGCAGTGCCTGCACCTCTTCGACCGCGCCGCTCGCGAACATGGCCTCGAACCGTCGGGCGATGCGTTGGCGCAGCACCTCGCGGTCGGGGTTGAGCACCATGCGTTCGAGCGTGAAGCCGTCGAGCAGCCCCTTCTGCGCTTCATCCTGATAGCTGGCGAGCGAGCGTCCCGTCGCGTTCAGCACCGCAAGCGCCCGGATCACCCGCTGCGGGTCTGGGGCTTTCAGGCGGCCCGCGATGGCCGGGTCGCGCGCCGCGATGAGCCGCCCCCGCCCTTCCCGATCCAATCCCTCGACCTCGGCCGCGGCGGCGGCCTGCGCCTCCGCCGGCACCTCGGGCACATCGGCGAACCCGGTGGTCAGCACGTCGAAATAGAGCCCCGTACCGCCCACGAAGATCAGCGGCCGGTCGGCCTCCGCTTCGATCACCGCCGCCGCCGCCCGGGCCCACTCGCCGGTCGAAAAGCGGACTGATGGAGGCACCGCGCCATAGAGGCGATGCGGCACCCCGGCCATCTCGATCTCGGATGGCCGCGCGGTCAGCAGGCGCAGCACGTCATAGACCTGCAGCGCGTCGGTGTTGACGATCACCCCGCCTTGTTGCCGGGCAAGTTCGAGCGCCAGCGCCGACTTGCCGCTGGCAGTCGGACCCGCTATCAACACCGCTCGCCTTTCCGGGCGTTTGCCCATCCTTTTCAGGCCCTTCTCACGCACATGACGGTACTCTGCCTCATCGCCAACCCGGCTGATCCCGCAATTGACTCGGCGCTGGTCGCGGCGATCCAGCACGAGACCAGGGGTGAGATCAACTGGCTGCACCAGCGCGTCGCCTGCGAGATCGAATCCCCGAGCGCTGCCGACCCGGTCGCCGCCGCCCGTGCCGTCATCGGCAACCGGCCGGTGGATGTCGCCCTGGTGCCCGCCGCCGGGCGCCGCAAACAGGTGCTGGTCGCCGACATGGATTCGACCATGATCGAGCAGGAATGCATCGATGAACTGGCCGATGCGGTCGGCATCAAGGCCGAGGTCGCCGCCATCACCGAGCGCGCCATGAATGGCGAACTGGATTTCGAGCAGGCGCTGCGCACCCGCGTTGCACTGATCAAGGGGCTCGAGCGCGCCGCCATCGAAGAGGTTCGGCGCGAACGCATCACCCTCGCCCCCGGGGGTCGGGCGCTGATCCACACCATGAAGGCCTACGGCGCCTATACCTCGCTGGTCTCGGGTGGCTTCACCTTCTTTGCCGACTATTTCGCCAAGCGGATCGGCTTCGACGAGGCGATCGCCAACGTGCTGGAGTTCGACGGCGACCGGCTGACCGGCACCGTGGCCAGCCCGATCGTCGACAAGTCGACCAAGCTGCGCCGTATCGAGGCGCTGGCCGCCGAGCGCAACCTGCCCATGAGCGCCACCATGGCGGTCGGTGACGGCGCCAACGACCTCGACATGATCAAGGCCGCCGGCTTCGGCGTGGCACTCCACGCCAAGCCGCATGTCGCGGCACAGGCCGGCATCCGCATCGACCACGGCGATCTCACCGCCCTGCTCTACCTGCAGGGCTACACCGACGAGGACATCGTCAGGTGAGGCTGGAAACGGAGCGACTGATCCTCAGGTCGTGGGAGAGCCGCGACCACGCTCCGCTGGCGGCCGTTCTCGGCGATCCCGAGGTCCGCCGCTTCTATCCCTCGACCGCGACGCCGGAACAGACGCTGGCGCAGCTCGCATCCTCGATCGACAAGCAGGCCGCAACCGGCTTCCATTTCGGCGCGGCGGAACTCAAGGCCACCGGCCAGTTCGTCGGCCTCATCGGGCTCGGCTATATCCCGGAGCAGACGCGCGCCGCCATTCGTGGCCAACCGGCCGTCGAGATCGGCTGGCAGTTCGACAAGGCGTTCTGGGGCCAGGGCCTCGCGCCGGAGGGCGCCCGCGGCTGGCTCGACTATGGTTTCGGCACGCTCGGCCTGCCCGAGATCGTGGCCTTCACCTACGCCGGCAACCTCCCCAGCCAGCGCGTCATGGCCAAGATCGGTATGACGCGCGACCCGGACGCTGATTTCGAGCATCCGGGGCTGGCCCCGGGGCATCCGCTGCGCCCGCACGTTGTCTATCGCATCGCCAACCCGGACACGTTTCTCAACGTTTGAGGCTGCGGCCGCCTGCCCTCACCGGACGCAGAAAGCTCAGCTCAGGCGCACCGCGATGAACCGGCTGGTGCCGGTGGGATCGACCACCTTGAACAGCACGGCCGGACGGCCGGCCTCCTTGGCCTGGCCCACCAGCTCCCTCAGCTCATCGACTGTGCCGATCTCCTTCTGGTTCACTTCCGTGACCAGCAGGCCGGCGATGAATCCCTTCTTGTCGGCATCGCTGCCGCTCTTGACCGCGGTGACGACGATGCCGTCCTCCTCGGGCGCGATGCCGTACTCGGCGCGGCTGGCATCATCGAGCAGCGCCACGTCGAACCCCACCATGTCGGTCAGGCCGGGGGGCGGTGCATCGGGTTCCGCCACCGTCTCCTGCGGCGCCGGCGTCGGCTCGGGAGCGGCCGGCGCGTTGTTCTTGGCGATCAGTTGCTCGCCCAGTTCCAGCCGCCCCAGCGTGATGCTGAGCGTCGTTTCCTTGCCGTTGCGCAGCACCTTGACCGGCACGGCCTTGCCCACCTCGGTTTCGGCCACCACACGTGGCAGATCGCGCATGCGGGCGATCGGCTTGCCGTCGAACTCGAGGATGATGTCTCCCTCGATCACCTGCCCCTCGGATGGCCCGCCCTTGGTGACATCGATCACCAGCGCGCCCGCCGTGCTCTTGAGGCCGAGACTGTTGGCTATGTCCTCGCTCACCTCCTGGATGCCGACCCCCAGCCAGCCTCGACGCGTCTCGCCGAACGCCGCCAGTTGGTCGATCACCGGGCGCGCCAGGTTCACCGGCACGGCAAAGCCGATGCCCAGCGAGGAGCCGCCACGGGCGATGATCGCGGTGTTGATGCCCACCACCTTGCCGTCCATGTCGAACAGCGGGCCGCCGGAATTGCCCTGGTTGATCGCTGCATCGGTCTGGATGAACTGATCGTAGGGGCCGGACTGGATGTCGCGATTGCGCGCCGAGACGATCCCCAGCGTCACCGAACCACCAAGCCCGAACGGGTTGCCGATCGCCATCACCCAGTCGCCCACCACCGCCTTGTCGCTGTCGCCGAACTCGACGAAGGGCAGCTCGTGCCCCGCCTCGATCTTCAGCACTGCCAGGTCGGTCTTGTCGTCCTTGCCGATGATCTTGGCCGGCAGCCGGGTGCCATCGGTGAGATACACCTCGATCTGCTCGGCACCCTCGATCACATGATTATTGGTGACCACGATGCCTTCGGCCGAAATGATGAAGCCCGAGCCGAGACTGCGCGCCTCCTGCATCTGCTCCTCGCCCAGGCCATTATTGGGGTTGTGCTCGTCGAACAGATCCTCGAGCGGCGAGCCGTCTGGCAGATCGGGGAACGGGACGCCACCACCGCCGGGCACGCGGCGCGACGTGCCGATATTGACCACGGCGGGAGACAGTTGTTCGGCGAGGGCCGCAACCGACTCCGGTCCCTTGGCCACGGCGGGAAGAACCTGCACCGGCAAAACCAGCAGCCCGGCCAAGGCCAGGGCCCGCAACATCCGACCGGCAACACGCATCGACTTCTCCCGCAACGACTCAGCCCCGGGCCCGCGCCTCTCGCGGTCAGCCCCGGAGCAACCACAAGAGAACAAGTCCGACCCCGGCGCAAGCCAGCGCCGCCGCACGAATGGTTGAAGCTGGCGTCGATTGGATCGACGCCAGCAACTTCTTCATCTGTTCGGGAAACGCGGCGTAAACGAGCCCTTCAAGGACCAGCACGAGGGCCAGTGCCGAGAAGAGCTCGAGCATTTACTGCGCCGGCGCGGCCGGTGCAGGTTCGGCGGCCGGAGCCGTGATGGCCGGCGCGGTTTCCGCCGGAGCCGTATCGGCCGGGGCGGTAGGCGCCGGTGTGTCGTTCGCCGGTCCGGACAGGATCGGCGAGTCGTTGGCCGGCTCCTCGACCAGCGGCGTCGGCGGGATCGGCGTCGTCGCGGCCTCGGGCGGCGGCGTCACGTTGTCGGGGTTCTGGTTCTGGAAGAACCGGAAGAACTCCGTATCCGGCGACAGCACCATGGTGGTGCCGTTCGGCCCCAGCGCCGCGCGGTACGACTGCATCGAACGGTAGAAGTCGAAGAAGTCGGTGTCGCGGTTATAGGCATCGGCGAAGATCTGGCTGCGCTGGCCGTCGCCCTCGCCTCGCAGGATTTCCGCATCACGACGGGCAGCCGAGAGGATCTCGACGGCCTGGCGGTCGGCGATGGCGCGCGCCGTCTGCGCCGCTTCCTGGCCGCGGGCACGCAGCAGGGCCGCTTCGGCCAGACGTTCGGCCTTCATGCGGTTGAAGGTGTCGGCCGAAACGCTCGGGTCGAGATCGGTGCGCAGGATACGCACGTCCACCACCTCGATGCCCAGCTGGGCCATGTCGGGACGGATCAGGTCGCGCGCTTCCCGCATCATCTCCGGGCGCTGCTCGGACAATGCTTCGGTAAAGGCCCTCAGACCATAGACCTGACGCAGCGCCGCGTCGAAACGCGTCGAGATCCGGTCTTCGACCACCCGCAGGTCACCGAGCGCACGCGCCCGGAACAGCCGCGGGTCGGACACGCGGTAGGTGAGGAACGCGTCGACGATGTAGAACTTACCGTCCTTCACCTGCACCGTCATGTTGGCGATGTCGTAACGCAGCAGGCGATCTTCGACGATCTGCACGGTGTCGACGAAGTTGGTCGGGATCTTGAAGTAGAGACCGGGCTCGGTCTTCACGTCGGTGATCTGGCCGAAGCGCATGACGATGGCCTGCTCGCGCTCGTTGACCACGAAGATCGACGACACGAAGATGTAGACAACGGCGATGACGGCGATGCCGAGAATAATGAGTCTGTTCATGGCTTACCTCGCCGTCGCGTCAGTGGTGGACGGCGTATTGTTCAGCGTCGAGTTCGGCCGGATCTCCGGCAGCGGCAGATAGGGCACGACGCCCGAGCCGGCGCTCTTGTCGACCAGCACCTTCTCCGAACCGCCCAGCACCTGTTCCATGGTTTCGAGGAACAGACGCTTGCGCGTCACTTCCGGCGACTTGGCGTACTCGGCGTAGATGGAGAGGAAGCGAGCCGCCTCACCTTCTGCTTCCTGCACGACCCGGTTCTTGTACGCGGCCGCATCTTCGCGAACCTGCGCCGCCTGACCGCGGGCGTCACCCAACAGCGTATTGGCGTACTGGCGGGCCTCTTCCTGGAAGCGGTCTTCGTCCTGCTCGGCGCGCTGCACCTCGTTGAACGCATCGGCCACTTCGGTCGGCGGCGCGGCCTGCTCGATGGCGACCTGCGACACCGTCACGCCCATGCTGTAGCTCTGCACGATCGACTGCACGATGCCGCGCACGTCATTCTGGATGCCGGCACGGTTGTCACGAAACACGTCCTGGGCCGGACGACGGCCGACGATCTCGCGCATGGCGCTTTCGCCGATCGAGCGCACCATGTCGTCCGGATCGCGGACGTTGAACAGGTAGGCCACCGGGTCGGTCACCGACCACAGCACGGAGAACTTCACATCGACGATGTTCTGGTCGCCCGAGAGCATCAGGCCCTCTTCGGACTGCCCGCGGCTGGAGCCGACCGAGCCGATCTCGGTGCGGTTTTCCGTACGCGGCGCCCGCTCGACCGTCTCGATGGGCCAGAGCGCGAAATGCAGGCCGGCCGGCACGGTCTCAACCGGCTGGCCGAAACGCAGCTTCACTGCCCATTCCTGTTCCTGCACGGTGAAGACCGAGTTGGCGACCCAGAACACGCCCAGCGCCAGCACCGCGCCGATGATCGTCCAGCGTCCACCGGGAATGCCGCCCTGAAACCGGTCGCGGCCACGGGACAAGATCTCTTCGAGGTTCGGCGTGTTTCCGCCTCCCCGACGGCCACCACCGCCGCCGCCACCGCTACCACCACCACCCGGCGTCTGGCCCCATGGCCCGCCGTTGTTGGAGTTGCGGCCTCCCCCGCCCGTATTGTTGTCCCAGGGCATACGCCACCTTTCAGCCGGATTATCGATTGCCGCCCTATATAGGCAAGGGTTCCCGCGCGATCAACGTGCGGACGGTTCACGCCGACGATAGACTTTTACCGTGAAGTCGACGCTATCTCGTTCTGTGCGCAGCAGTTCATGTACTGCTTCTACTTCCCATTGCTTGGGGTCGATGAATGGAAAGCGAGCATCGCCAGGTGGCGAGGCTGCCACATGTGTGACGTAAAGTCGCTCCGCCAGCGGCATGGCCTCACGATAGATTTCCCCGCCACCGCCGATCATCACCTCGCCGGCGCCTTCGACCGACGCGATTTCCTGCGCCCGGGCCAGCGCTTCCGCGAGGCTGTGGAGCACCAGCACGCCATCCGGCTGATAGCCGGATTGTCGCGTCACCACCATGTTGATCCGGCCCGGCAGCGGCCTGCCGATGCTCTCGAACGTCTTCCGCCCCATGATCAGCGGCTTGCCCATGGTGGTGCGCTTGAAATGGGCGAAATCGGTCGGCAGGCGCCAGGGGATCGCTCCCTCGGCCCCGATCACACCGTTCTCTCCCACAGCGGCGATCATCGCCACGGGCACGCTCATGGCGCACCCAGCCGGGCCAGCGCCTCGCCATCGACGCGGACCTTGGTCCATTCGTCCTGCATGACGCCACCCTGCGACTTGTAGAAGGCGATCGACGGCTCGTTCCAGTCGAGCACCCACCACTCGAAACGTCCGAGCCCCTCCCACACGCAGCGTTGCGCGAGGTTGACCAGCAGCGCCTTGCCGACGCCCAGACCACGGGCCTCAGGATCGACGAACAGGTCCTCGAGCCAGATGCCGTGCCGCCCCTGGAAGGTCGAGTAGGTGTAGAACCACAACGAGAAGCCCACCGGCTTGCCCTGCCACTCGGCGATCTCGCAGAACACTTTCGGGTTCGCCCCGAACAGGTCGCGCAGGATGTCGGCCTCGCTCGCCTTGGCTTCGTGCGACAGCTTCTCGTACTCGGCCAGTGCCGCGATAAACCGGATGATCAGCGCCGCATCGTCAGGAGCGGCACTGCGAATGACGAGGCTCATGGCGCCACGCCCGGCCGCTTGAGATGGGAAAACCACTTCCGCTCGAGCGCGGCCTCGACATCGATCCGGTTGTGCCGGCAGAACAGCAGCACCTGTGCCAGGAGGTCGGCTGCTTCGTCCTCGAGGGCTTCCCGGATCGCCTGGTCCGAGCGCTCGCCGACGCGGCCGCGCCCACTGCCGCGCAGATACTCCGCCACCAGTTCCCCGGCTTCTTCCTGCAGCTTGAGCGCGAACCAATCCGGGTCGCGCCGGATGTCGCAGCGTGCCGCATAGATGGCGGATACCTGCTCCACCCGCTCGCTCAGTTCGCTCAGCGTCGTCGCCATCAGCCTACGTTGGGTTCGGGGTTCTGCCGGTTGAGGATCAGCACCTCGAGTTCGCGGCCATAGGGCGGCCACCAGTCCTTGGCCTCCATCTCGAAGGTCGTCGGCCCGGTCTTGGTGACCTTGCCGTCCCAGCAGAACGACACCAGGTTCTGCGGCAGCCCCTTGTCGATGGTCAGGTGGAAGTTGCCGATCGCTCCCGCCCAGTTGGCGCCGGTCGACCAGATATAGCTGATCCAGCTTTCGGTGAACGGCGCCCCGTAGCGCTCGGCAGGATCAGGCAGCGTCTTTTCCACCGCAGCGATGAAGCTGTCGTCGGTGCAGTATTTCTGCTTGTACTCGGCGGCGCGGTCGTAGCCCTCCGAAGGCTCGGCGAGAAAAGTCACCGCCACCGTTCCGCCGACGCTCGGCTTGTACTGGTGCTCGACCACCACGGTCTTCCCAGCCGGGAAATGCGCCTCCCAGCTATAGGTCGAACGCAGCGTCCACACCGGCCAGTACTCGGTCTGCATCCCCTGCCCCTGGTCGAACTCCATCGGGATCACCAGCGCGCGATGCAGCAACTCCTTCTTGGTCGCCTCGTCGAGGGCGTTGATCGCCGTGACCGTCGCCTCGCCATAGGGCGTCAGCGGCAGGCCGAGATCGGTGAGATACTGCGTGTAGTCGATATTGGTGGCGAACACATACTGGTGCAGCTCGGCCGAGACCGGCTCGCCGTTCACCAGGGTCTGAAAGCCGAAAATGTTCTGCGGGTCCTCGGTGGGGATCGCCACCATGAAATCCCCGTCGCCGGTGATGTCCGGCATCGGGAAGGCCACCAGCGCGTCGGTGTCTTCGGCACCCTCGTTGCGGAACTCGTACTTCACCCGCACCTGCTCGGGCGACACGTACAGGTCCTCGCTGAGCATCTTGACGTCGTCGGTCTGGACGAACACCAGCCCGCCGGCGCCTAGTGTCGACATGGTGTCGTTGGCGAGGCTCGGAGTGACCGCCAGACCGGCGGCGACAACAAGGGCTGCGAAGGGTTTCATACCGCGATCTCTGCCTTGATGCTGGGATGCGGATCATAGCCGGTGATCATGAAATCCTCGAACTGGAAATCGAAGATGTCGCGCTTGTCGGGGTTGATGGTCAGCCGCGGCAGCGGGCGCGGCTCGCGGCTCAGCTGCAGCCGCACCTGATCGAAATGGTTGTGGTAGAGGTGCAGGTCGCCGAACGAATGCACGAACTCGCCCGGCTGCAGCCCGGTCACCTGCGCCATCATCTGGGTCAACAGCGCGTAGGACGCGATGTTGAACGGCACGCCGAGGAACAGGTCGGCCGAGCGCTGGTAGAGCTGGCAGCTGAGCTTGCCGTCGGCGACATAGAACTGGAACAGGCAGTGGCAGGGCGGCAGCGCCATGTCGTCGACCTCGGCCGGGTTCCAGGCCGTGACGATGTGCCGGCGCGAATCCGGCTTGTTCCTGATCGAATGCACCACGTTGGCGATCTGGTCGATGGTGCCGCCATGCCCATCCGGCCAACTGCGCCACTGCGAACCATAGACCGGCCCGAGGTCGCCGTTCTCATCGGCCCATTCGTTCCAGATCCTGACGCCGCGCTCCTGCAGCCAGCGCACGTTGGTTTCGCCGCGCAGGAACCACAACAGTTCATAGACGATGGATTTGACGTGCAGCTTCTTGGTGGTCAGCAGCGGAAAACCCTTGCTCAGATCGAAGCGGGTCTGCCGGCCGAACACCGAACGGGTGCCGGTGCCGGTGCGATCGGGCCGATCGGTGCCGTTGTCGAGGACGTCTTGAAGCAGGTTCAGGTACTGGCGCATCCGCTCAGCTTATCGCGATTCGGCGGTGCTCCCGCCCGCTTCCACAGGGCGGTTTGCATCGCGCCGCCACCACGCCTATATAGGGCTTGCCGGCAACGGCTATGGCGATAAACGGCTAGCGTAATAAACCTATTGGACCCGGGGGCAGTGCCCGGCGTCTCCACCAGAACTCCCCGTCGTGGCGGGCTCATGGGGACGAAACAGGATCGACAAGGGCGTAAAGGTTAGACTTTTGCTCGGCATGGTACCACCGATATCGGGCCATCCTAATAGTTGCCAACGACAACTATGCTAAGGTTGCTATCGCTGCTTAATGCGGCGCCGGCACCTGAACTGAAAGTCCTCCGGTCCTAGCAGGCCGACAGGCGGGGTTCGCAGGCACCTGGCAACAGAAGCCTGCACTTCCCTCGCATCGCCGCCATCGCAGAGCGTCCCCACGTCGCGGGACGCAAGTTTTCGTTTTGCCTTGAATTGTGCCCCTCGCAGCGGTGATATGGGCCCGACGCGAGGATTCCCCCGCAGCAAGGACGATATGGCTGAAGACCTGATCCGCTACGACATTCTGGCCCAGGAAGCGCTGCGCGGCGTTGTGCGCAAGGTGCTGTCCGAGGTGGCGCGGACTGGTCTGCCGGGCGACCACCACTTTTTCATCTCCTTTGTCACCAAGGCGCCCGGCGTTCGGATGAGCCAGCGGCTGGTCGAGCAGTACGACAAGGAAATGACCATCGTGCTGCAGAACCAGTTCGGTGCCTTGCGGGTCAACGAGACCGGCTTCGAGGTCGAGCTGTCCTTCGACGGCCGTCCCGAATTGCTGGCGATTCCGTTCTCCGCCATCAAGGGCTTCTTCGATCCGTCGGTTCAGTTCGGACTGCAGTTCGACGTCGAGCGCGTTGCCGGCGACGAAGCCGAGTTGGCCGAGTCCGACGCGGGCGACGAGGCGACGGCGGCCCCAGCCCCGGTCACCCCCGCTGCCACGCCCGAAGCGCAAGGCGAAAAGGTCGTGAGCCTCGACAGCTTCCGCAAGAAGTAGCGCCGGTGGAGAAGCGTTCGCTGACCATCGCCGGGCACCGGACCAGCATCGCCATCGAAAATGAGTTCTGGGCCGGCCTCGAGGCCATGGCGCTGGCCGGCGGCAAGTCCATCGCCGCCCTGATCGCCGATATCGACCAGCAGCGCGAAGTGCCCAACCTGTCATCGGCCGTCCGTCTGGCGGTGCTGGCCTGGTACCGGGATCGCCAGAGCCCTTCCTGAACGCGCCTAGTTCCCCAGCCCGATATCCATCGGCCGGTTGAACTCCTCGATGGCCTTGCGCAGCTCTTCTTCCGCCTTCGCCTTGCGGGCCGCTTCCTCTTCGGCGGCTTTCCTCGCGGCCTCTTCCTCTGCCGCCTGCCTCGCGGCGGCCTCTTCGGCGGCTTTGCGCGCCGCCGCTTCATCGGCCGCCCGGATCGCCGCCGCTTCGGCCGCCAGCCGCGCCTTCTCGGCTTCCTCGGCCTTGCGCCGTGCTTCGTCCTCTTCGCGCAGCTTTTCCAGCCGCGCCACTTCGGCCTCGTAGGCCTTGACCATGATCGCATCGACGAGGCTCGACACGTCGAACTGCCGCTCGGGCGCCATCAGTGTGCCGCTCAGCCGCGCCGAGATCCGCGCCGTGCCGGTATCGACCAGCGCGGCCGGCGTGATGGCGGTCGGCGACAGTGCATAGTCGCCGGCGAGGCCGAGATCGCCGAGCCGGATCGAGCCGCTGCCGAACAATTGCCCACCCTCCCCCTCGATCGACACATTCGGGCTGCGCAGCACCCCACCCGCCACGGTGAAGCCGGCCGTCACCCGTGCTGCGTCGAACGGCGCATCGTCGAGCCGGTCCTCGATCAGCGTGCTCAACTCATCCGGCTGCATCTCGAGGAGGTTCTCGACCCCCGAGACCGACGACGCGGCTCCGGCGTTCAGCCGCTCGATCCTCAGCCCGCTCGCGGTGTAGGTCCCCTCCCCGGTCAATGCCGCGAGGATACCGGCCACCGACCCACCAGTGCCGTCGAACCGACCCGAGGCATCAAGCGTCGCGTCGATCGCATCGGCGACCAGCGGCGGCGCGATGCTGTCGACCGACACGCCGACCAGCGAAATCCGCCCCGTCACCTGCTTGTCCGGCAGCGGACCCGAGCAGCAGACCGCCAGTTCCATGCCGATGCTGCCATCGCCCAGCTTGCCGGCGACATTGCGCAGGCGGGTGGTGGTGGCGTCCCAGTCGAGGTCGAAGCTGAGATCGGTCAGCAGCGATTTTCCGCCGGCACTGACGACCGGCGCGCTCACCGCCACGCGACCGGTGGTGGTCCGCGGAGCGTCGCCGGTGGCCAACGGGCCGTCCGGCCACAAGCCGTTGCCCGCCAGCAGCGAAGCCGGTCCGGTGACTGTGCGCAGCACGCTGCCGATGTCGAGATCACCCGTGGTGATGGCGCCCGCGACTGTTCTCGCACTGCCTTTGGTCGCCAGCTTCAGGCTGCCGGTGAACGGAGCGTCGCCCGACGTGCCGGTGATGTCGAGCAACTGCACGTCCGACGGCCCGTTGAAATCCACCCGGGCGGAGGCGGCCAGCGCCGGCAGCGATATGCCGCCCGCCCCGAGCCAGTCTGCCAGCGCCGACGGATCGGCGAGCTTGGCCTTGATGGTGCCCTTGCCGCTATAGGCCGCCGGATTGGTAACCACCAGATTGCCCGAAAAGCCCAGCGAGTCCCCTCCCCCCTCGACCAGCACCGTGGTCTCGAGGCTGTTGGCGACATTGCCGTCGACGACGCCGACCAGATGCACAGGCTCGCCATCGGCGAACAGGCTGACCTCGCCCAGCCCCAGCTGGGCGGTCATCGCGGCGGCGTCGGCAGATTTCATGTCGAGCCGCAGCTTCACCGGCCCGGACGGCGCGCGCAGGAAGCCTGCCTGCAGTTCCGCGTCGGCCGCAACCTCCGAGCTGCCCAGCCGCCCCGAGATGGCGAGGCTCTGCGCCCCGTCGCCGCTGGGCGGATCGAGCCTCAGGGCCAGGTCGGCCGGCAGCGACGGGGCGAGGAAGCCGGCAATGGCCGGCGACGCTCCCACCGCGCGGTAGAAACTCGCCAGCGCCGGCGCATCGGCCGACGCCACGGTCAGCGTGCCCGAGCCCGACAGCTCCGGCTTGGTGATCGAACCGAAGGCGGTGAGTGTCGCCTTGAAACCGGCGCCACCCAGATCCCCCGCCGAGATGTCGTCGACCACCAGCACGCCGCCGTCCCACGATCCCCTGGCGGCCAGGGCGCGGCCATTGAGGCCGCCCAGCGTCATGCTGTCGGCCACCAGCTCGAACTCGCCCTTGGGGAAGCTGGCCGGAAAGGCCGCATCGGCCGCAAGGTCGGGCAGCAGGGCGACCAGCGCCGCGCTGCGGCCGGCATCGAGCTGGCCCATATCGGCGGTGAGGTGGAGGTCGGGCGCCGTGCCAAGGCCGAGCTGGGCCGAGAACGAGCGCGCCTCGCCGTCGAGCTCGATCCGCCCATCGCTCACCGACAGCGTCTCACCCACCAGGTCGATCTTCGCTTCGATCGATCCAGGCATGCCGAACAGCGGATTGCCCTCGGCCGGCTTGCGCCACATCGTGCTCAGCGCATCGAGCCGACCCGATTTGACCGAAAGCGTGCCCGAGAATTCAGGGCGCCCCGTATCGGTCACGATCTCTCCCGCCAGCGACACCCGGGTATCGCCGGGCAGCACGCCGGTAAACCCGCGAACCGTCCAGCCCCCGCCATGCGCGCTGGCGTCGAGCCGGACATTGCGGAGCGAGAAGGCGCGAAGGTTCAGCTCGGCCACATCGACGCCGATGGTCCCCGGGATACCGGGCGCCGCCGGCAGCGGCAGTTCGCGCAGCAACCGCACCAGTTCGTAGGGCTCCACCGCCTGCTCTGCCGTGGCATCGCGCGGCGGCAATGCCATCAGGCCCCCAGAGATCACCGCATTGAACGCCATGCCCTTGCCCAGGGTCACATCCGCCGCCCCGAGCAGGCGCGTCGCAGCCCGATTCTCGTCGGGAATCACCACATAGTCGCTGAGCAGCACCTTGTTCGGGTTGGCCTCGACCTTGCTGGTCATCACCAGGTCGCCCTGTCCGGCATCCTGGGCTCCGTCCTTGGCCGGCTTTCCCGGCGGCTGCCGGTAGGTCATCGTGCCGGTGAAGCCCGGCGCCAGACCAGGCTTCAGGTAGCCTTCGGCGGCGAGGGTGAAGCGCTCATCGGCGGGCCGGAGGCTCAGGGCCAGGGTGCCGCCGCCCTCGGCATCCAGTTGGCCGGTGGTGACCCGGAGCGCGTACACCGCGCCATCGACATTGCCTGTTCCCTGGAACGAGAACGGTCCGCGCAGCGCCTCGAGTTTCAGGTCGCCCGAGACGCCCGAGGCGATATAGGTCTCGCCCGTGCGGCTGTCCCGCAGCTTGACGCTGCCTGCCGTGACCACCGCATTGGCGACGGAAATATTGCTGTTCACCGCCTTGGCCAGGGCGATGCCGGTATCCACCGAGCCATCCGCCGCCACATCGATCGAGACGGTCGGCCCGTCGAGCTGCAGGCGGGTGACATTGTAGCGATCGCGCAGGAAGTCGATCAGCGAGAAATCGGCTTCGACCCGTTCCACCGTCAGGTTGGGATCACCCGGCGGGCCGGCGCTGACATTGGAGAATGTCAGCTTGGGCTGCGGCAGCAGCGAGAACGCCACATCGCCTTCGATGCGGACCGGCGCTCCCAGCACTTCGCCGGCAATGGCCGAGAGCCTGTCGCGATACTGGCCCCATGGAATGAAGCTCGGCACCACGAACGCCGCTGCAAGCAGCAGGATCGCGATGACGCCGACAACGATGTAGAGCCGGTTGAGCACGGGCCGATGAATCCTTGCAGAATGCATCGGAGTTTAGGCAATGGCTTATGCTGCGTCACGCGCTGAACGGCGGCTACCCCGCACTATCGCAAATTAGCCGATACGAGGCACCGGCCGCATATGAGCGAGGCCGGCCCTTTCGGACCGGCCCCTAAGCCCCGCAAGCAGGAGGCTTGTTCGTTACTGGATCGTGCCGACCGACCAGAAGAAGGTCTCGCCCGAGGAGTCGGCGACACCGTCATTGTCGGTGATCACGTAGCCGGTGCCGGCTGCGTCGATGGCGAAGCTCTCAACCTTGTCGACCACATAGCCGTTATTCGACGCGAGGTCGGGGATGAAGTCGCGCACTTCTTCCTTGGTGACCACCGGCAGCTCGCCGCCGATTTCGGCGCCGACCAGCGCCGAGACCGGCACCCGGTAGAGCTTCTTCAGCGCGGCCTTGAGCCCGATCTGGTTGTCGCGTTCGACCACATAGACATAGTCGCCATGCGCGGTGATCTCGGAGAGACCGTTCCAGGCCCCCTCAGCCGCGGCTTCGAGCGGGTAGCGGACGGCTGACCAGGTCTTGTCCTTGAGGTTGTAGCCGAGCAGCTTCACCTGCCCCTTCGGATCGTCCTTCCACTCGCGCTGGATGGCGACCCACAGGGTATCGCCCACCTTGGTGACGCCTTCGGCGCCGTAGCGGATCTCATGCGGCAGCAGCGCCTCGGGGAACGCCACTTCCTCGGTGATCTTGCCGTCGGCATCGACGCGGTAGAGCGCATGCGGGGTGAGCCGGTCGCTGCGACCTTCCGAAGCCACCCAGAAGCCGCCCTCGCCATCGAGCGTGATGCCTTCGAGGTCGAGCTTCTGCGCCGCGTCGCCGCCGCGGGTGATCACGGTCTTCTTGACGATTCGCGCCGGCTTGGCGGTGGCGTCGATCTCGTAGATCACCGGTTCCGCCGACAGCACGCTGTCGCTGACCGCATGGAGAATGCCCGGCTTTTCAGCGTCGCCGACGGCGCCGGAAATGGCGGCCCAGCCGATCGGGTGGCCGTCGGCATCGCGGTCGGAGATCAGCTGCGGATACGCGGCCTCACCCTCACCGAGTTCATAGAGCATGACGTGCGACCCGACGAGGCCGTCGGCCCGGCCGTCGAACTCGTTGGCCGTCGCCAGCAGGTTGCGCTGCGGGATGGCGACGAGGCCTTCCGGCGAGATGCCCGAGGGCAGCGACTGCAGATATTCCGGCTCGGCGCCGGCGCCGGCGTCCTTGTAGACGGCGATCAGCGACGAGCGCTCCTGGGCGATGAAGAAATAGTTCGCATCGCCGAACGTCGCGGTTTCGAGGCCCTCGGGCTCGACGCCCTTCTTGTTGCGGGCATCCGGATAATGGCCGAGGCGGGCCGCTTCGAGCTCCATCGACGGGCCGCTTTCATAGGCGACCGTGCCGTCCTTGTTGAAGATGGTGAAGCTGCGCGAGCCGCCCTTCCAGTCGCCTTCGTTGGCGATGACGAGACGGTTGTCGTCCAGCCACTTCACGGCGTCCGGTTCACGCGCCACGTCTTCCATCTTGCCGGTGAACTTCAGCGCGCCGTCCTTCTTGGTGTCGACGCCTTCGAGGCTGACCGTACCGGCCGAGAAGTGCGACTTCACCGTACCGGTCTTGCCGTCGATGATGATGATCTCGTTGTTTTCCTGGAGCGTCAGGGCCACTTCGTCGAGATCGTTGAACGACACGAATTCCGGCTCCGGATCGTCGCCGGCAATGGCGGCAAGGCCGGTGACGTCGACCTTCTTGAGGCTCTGGGGATCGACGACACCGTCCTTGAGGGTCAGCAGCACCAGGTAGCCGGCGGGCATCTGCGGAATGTCGCCGTCGTTCACTTCTTCATCGCGCTCGTTCTCGATGGCGATGGCAATGATGTCGTTGTTCTTGGAGTGGGCGATCGAGTCGGGCTGGCCGCCCAGCTCTATAGTGGCTTCGATGGCCTTGGTGGCGAGATCGACCACCACCAGCTTGCCCGAGGGGTTGGTGAAGCTCTCCGAGGTGTTGACCGCGGCATAGACCTTGGAGCCGATGATGGTGACCGAGGTCGGCTCGCCGTCCAGCGCCAGGAAACCGCCCGCCTTGGGTGCCTTGGCGTCGGTGATGTCGATAAAGCCGATGCCGCCGGCCGGGCTGTCCGAATAGACCAGCGTCATGCCGTCTTCCGACGCCGTGATGATTTCCGACGAGGTCGTCTCCGCCTCGGGGCTGTTCAGCTCGACCGGAAAGCTGGCGATCCGGTTGAACACCGGCGCGGCATAGGCCGCGGTCGCGAGAAGGCCGGCGGTGAGACCGAGGAGAATGGATTTGAACTGCATTGTCTGGCGCCCCTGAAAATCGAGGGCTTCCGCTTAGGCACGCCGCACAACGGCCACATGACATTGTGGTGACAGATCTGTGACAGGACCCCGCCGCATATACATCGAGCCTTGCACTGCCTATATTCGGCAATGAGAACGAAACAGGATTCGTCGTTTCCCTGATGGCAGCAGAACCGCAGCGCCTCGACCGCCCGCAGGCGGGCTCGATCACCAGCCAGTTTGGCCGGGGAGCGGCGGCGCCCGACTACCTCAAGGGCCTCAACGAAGAGCAGCGCGACGCCGTGCTGACCACCGAAGGCCCGCTTCTCGTGCTGGCCGGGGCCGGCACCGGCAAGACCCGGGTGCTGACCACCCGCATCGCCCATATCCTCAATTCGCGCAAAGCCTGGCCCTCCGAGATCCTGTCGGTCACCTTCACCAACAAGGCGGCGCGCGAGATGAAGGAGCGCATCGGCGCGCTGGTCGGCGCCGGGGTCGAGGGCATGCCCTGGCTCGGCACCTTTCACTCGATCGGCGCCCGCTTGCTGCGCCGCCACGCCGAACTGGTAGGCCTCAGGTCCGATTTCACCATTCTCGATACCGACGACCAGATCCGGCTGATCAAGCAGCTGCTGGAAGTCGCCAACATCGACGAGAAACGCTGGCCGGCCCGGCAGTTCGCCGGGATGATGGACAACTGGAAGAACCGCGGCCAGCTGCCCGCCGACGTTTCGATGGCCGATCGCTCGGCCTTCGCCAATGGCCGGATCCCCGACCTCTACCAGCAGTACCAGGACCGGCTGAAGACGCTGAACGCCACCGATTTCGGCGACCTGCTGCTGCTGTGCATCAAGCTGTTCCGCGAGCACCCGGATGTGCTGGCCGAGTACCACCGGCGCTTCAAATACATCCTCGTCGACGAATACCAGGATTCGAACGTCGCCCAGTACCTCTGGCTGCGGCTGCTGGCCCAGGGCAAGCCGGCGTCGGAGGCCAACCTGTGCGTGGTGGGCGACGACGACCAGTCGATCTATGGCTGGCGCGGCGCCGAGGTCGACAACATCCTGCGCTTCGAGAAGGATTTTCCGGGCGCCAAGGTGATCCGGCTCGAGCGCAACTACCGCTCGACCTCGAATATCCTCAAGGCCGCTTCGCACCTCATCGCCAACAACCAGAGCCGGTTGGGCAAGACCCTGCAGACCGATGTCGGCGAGCCCGGCGAACTGGTGATGGTCACCTCGGTGTGGGATTCCGACGAGGAGGCCCGGCAGGTCGGCGAGGAGATCGAACAGTTCCAGCGCCAGGGCGAAGCGCTGAACTCGATGGCGATCCTGGTGCGGGCTTCGCACCAGATGCGCGCCTTCGAAGAGCGTTTCATCACGCTGGGGCTCAACTACCGCGTCATCGGCGGCCCGCGCTTCTACGAGCGCAAGGAAATCCGCGACGCACTGGCCTATCTGCGACTGGTGTTCAACCCGACCGACGACCTCGCCTTCGAGCGTATCGTCAACACGCCAAAGCGCGGTCTGGGCGATTCGACGCTGCAGATCCTGCACGACGCGGCCCGGCATCAGGGCTCGTCGTTGACGGCCGCGGTGCGGACCCTGATCCAGACCGAGGAGTTGAAGCCGAAGCAGCGGACGACGCTGCGACAGCTGATGGACCAGTTCGACGATTGGAACCAGCGCGCCCGCGCCCTGCCCTCCGAGGATTCGCTGGAGGACGAGTTGGCGTCGCCGGCGCGGCGGGATCCGCCGCATGTGGCGCTGGCCCAGCAGGTGCTCGATGAGTCGGGCTATACCGAGATGTGGCAGAACGACAAATCCGCCGAATCCGAAGGCCGCCTCGAGAACCTCAAGGAACTGGTGAACTCGATGGGCGAGTTCAACTCGCTCGGTGGCTTCCTCGAGCACGTCTCGCTGGTGATGGACCGCGACACCGGCGAGGCCGACGACGCCGTATCGATCATGACGCTTCACTCCGCCAAGGGGCTGGAGTTCGAAACCGTCTTCCTCCCCGGCTGGGAGGAAGGCCTGTTCCCCAGCCAGCGCACCCTCGACGAAAGCGGCCGCGCCGGGCTCGAGGAGGAACGGCGGCTCGCCTATGTCGGCCTCACCCGGGCCCGGAAGCGCCTGCGCGTCTCGGTGGCGCAGAACCGGCTGACCCACGGCCTGTGGCAATCGGCGATCCCCTCGCGGTTCCTCGACGAGTTGCCGGCAGCGGCGGTCGAGGTCAAGGACACCGGCTCGGCCTATGGCGGCTATGGCTATGGCGGGCGCACCTCAGGGCGCTTCGACACCCGCGATCCGTTCGACTCGCTTTACGAGACCCCCGGCTGGCAGCGCGCCCGCGCCCAGGCCTCGACCCGCAAATCGGCCGGCCCGGTCACCATCGACGGTGACCTCGTGGCCCGCTCGGTGGATGACGGCCGCGGCTCGAAATACGATGTCGGAGAGCGCGTCTTCCACCTGAAGTTCGGTTACGGCCGGATCGAGCAGATCGAAGGCAACAAGCTGACCATCGAGTTCGAGAAGGCCGGCCGCAAGAAGGTGCTCGAAAGCTTCGTGCAGAAGCCGTGAGCGCCGGGCACAAGGCCTACAGCTACCGGCACGACAATGGTGTCGCCCCGTTCGCCGACGATCATCCAGTGATGATCTATGATGGTTATTGCGGGCTTTGTTCCAGCGCCGTGCAGTTCGTGCTCCGCCATGATCGCAGCAAGGTGTTTCGCTTTGTCGCCGCCCAGAGCGAGCTTGGCACCTCGATCTACCGGCACTATGGCCTCGACCCGCAGAACTACGAAACCTTCATCGTCCTCGCCGACGGCATCCCACTTTTCGCCTCCGATGCGGTGATCGAGATCGGACGACGGCTTGGCCTGCCATGGTCGCTGGGCACGGCAGTCGGCGCCCTGCCTCGCCGCGTGCGCGACGGCCTCTATTTCTGGATCGCGCGCCATCGCATGAGGTTTTTCGGCAGGCGTGATACGTGCCACCTGCCGGCGCCCGACGAGCGCGACCGTTTCCTCGCCTAGCCGTTGGAGCAGAAGGCGGCTAAGCAGAGGGTGAGTTTCGCTGCTGGGGGTGGACGATGCCGTGGGCTGGGCCAATGAAAACCAAGACCTCGAGCCGCCTCAGGACGATCATTCTTGTCGTCGTCGGTCTCGTGATCGTCGGCCTGGTCTGGGCAGGGATAAGTCTCTTCACATCGATGGATCAGCAGCTCGCGCAGTCTCGCGCGGCGGCTGACAAGGTTGTGGCGGTGGTTTCGTCGGATTGGGGCCGCGCGACGCTCGACCCGCTGGCTACCCCCGAATTCGTCGCCGCTCATGCCAAGGGGCAGTACGACAGCGCCCGCTACCTGCAGGTGCTGGGCGCCATGCAATCCAACCGGGTCTGCGTGATCGAGGGCATGCAGGTGGTGAACTGGAACGGCTGGAGCCGATGGAAGTGCCCGGCCGTATTCGAGCGCGGCGAGGCGACACTGGTCATCACCCTCACGCTCAGCAACGGCCAGTGGCTACTGTCGGACTTCGCGGTTCAGATCTGAGGGCTGACGACTGCCGCTGCCGGCGATTTGCTGCAGCGCCTAGGGCTTCACCAGTCCGCCGAAATAGTCGAGCGCGTAGGCCTCGACGCCGCCGACCTCGATCACTTCCCGTCCGTGAAAATGCGCCGCGTCGCCCGTCGAACTATCGCGATAAACGCCGTGCGGACCACTCCATTCGAAGCCGCCAAGGAAGCGCCCCTCTGCATACATGGCGGACAGCGCCGCCTTGATCGTGGCGCCCGCGCGCCCGGCATTGATCAGTTCGGGGCGCAGGATATAGCCATAGTAGTTCATGGCCCAGACCGGCTCATCGCGTAACCACACCGTTTCCTGTCCAAGGAAATCGGTGCCGCCGAAATAGCTGTCGCGATAGGACCACTCGCCCTCGGTGAAGGTGAGGTCGTGCGCCCCGCTGCGGCTGGGCGCGGCCTTCACGCCATCGCCGACATAGGTCTGCCGCTTGGCGAGAACGATGAAACGATCGAGACCGGCGACGTCCATGTTCTCCCCCTTATTGCGGTGGCGTGACTTCGCTGGCCCGCTTCCGCTCGAGGCCCAGCTTGTGCTCGCGATAGATGATGAACAGGCCCGAACCGACGACGATCGCCCCGCCCGCCAGCATCTCGATGGTCGGCACGTCGTGGAAGATCAGGTAGCCGATCAGCACCGAGAGGATCAGCGACGCGTACTCGAACGGCGCTACCACCGACATGTCCGCGTGGCGGTAGGATTCGGTCAGCAGGATCTGACCGATGCCACCGAAGATGCCGGCCCCGATCAGCAGCGCGAACTGCTCGGTGGTCGGCATCACCCAGCCGAATGGCAGCGTGGCGAGGCCGAACACCGATGAGGTCAGGGAAAAGTAGAGGACGATGGTGGCCGAGCGTTCGGTTTCGACCAGCTTGCGGACCAGCACCATGGCCGTCGCGGCGAAACCGGCCGCCACAAGCGCCGAGATGGCGCCAAGGGTCGCCCCGCTCATATCGCTGATGCCGCCCGAAAACACCGTGAGGCGCGGCCAGATGATGATGACGACGCCGACCAGGCCGACGAGCACGGCGCTCCAGCGATAGAGCCGCACCTGCTCGTGGTAGAACACGGCGCTGAACACCACGATCAGCAGCGGCGTCGCGTAGCTGATGGTGATCGCCTCGGCCAATGGCAGCTGGGTCAGCGCGAAGAACCCGGTCATCATGCCGCCGGTGCCGACGAGCCCGCGCAGCAGATGGCTCACCGGGTGCTTGGTCTTGAGGCCGACGCCGAGCTCACCCTTCCAGATCAGGTAGGCAATGATCGGCAGGATGGCGAAGAAGGAGCGGAAGAACACCAATTGCCCGGACGGCACGCCCTCGGAGGCCTTGAGCAGGCTCGACATCCCCAGGAACACGCAGACCGAACTCAGCTTGAACGCAATTCCCGTCATGGCGTTCTGACGGAGCATTGGCGGTTGCGGCGACACTGGCAGGACTCTCGAAGACGGGAAGGCAGGCGGCAAGGCCCGGCCGCAGTCTCGCGGGGTTCGCGGTGACACGCAACCATCTTGCGCGCCGAACTTGGCTCTGGCCGTTCCCGGCGCATCGGCTATTAGTCTTACTGAGACCAGCGGAGCGGCAATGAACGACGTCGTCGACATGACTGGAGCGGTCGAAACCGTCGTCGAGAACATCCCCATCATCGCGATGGTGCTGGCCGGCTTCTACGCCATCGCCATCATCTGCGCGGTGCGCGAGATCAGCGCGTCACGCACCTCGCAGGGTTCGATCGCCTGGCTGGTGTCGCTGGCCTTCCTCCCCTTCCCCACCACCATCATCTACCTGGTGTTCGGCTGGAAGCATTTCGACAGCTATGCCCGGACCCGCATGCAGGTGCGGGCCTCGCGCCTGATCCGCAGCGAGGACCTGGCGGTAATCGATCGCGACGCGGGCGCCCAGTGGCCGGTGCAGCGCCGTGCCGCCGGCATGCCGTTCCTCGCCGGCAACGCCGCCGAACTGCTGGTCGATGGCGACGCGACGTTCGAATCGATCTTCGAGGGGATCGCCGCGGCCAAGACCTACATTTTCGTCCAGTTCTACATCCTGCGGGCTGACGCGCTCGGCCAGCGCCTTGCGGCGGCGCTGATGGAGCGGGCCCGTGCCGGCGTCGCTGTCTACATGCTCTACGACGATGTCGGCAGCAGCGGGCTGTCGCACGAATACAAGGATCGGATGCGGGCCGAGGGCATCAAGATCTTCGGCTTCAACCACCGCCACAAGTTCCTCCGCCTGTTCGGTCCGATGCGCATCAACTACCGCAACCACCGCAAGTCGGTGGTGGTGGACGGCAAGGCCGCCTGGACCGGCGGCGCCAATATCGGGGTCGAGTATCTGGGCGAGGACGAGCGCTTCGGTCCCTGGCGCGATACCCAGCTCAAGCTCGAGGGGCCCGCGGCGTCCTCGGTGGCGCTGATCTTCCAGGAAGATTGGCTGTGGGCAACCGGCGAGGTGCTCGATGTGCCCCCGCCCGATCCGGTGGATGAGCCTGGGCATGTCTCGGCCCTGGTGATGGCCACCGGCCCTGCCGACAAGCTCGAAGCCTGCGCCATCGCCTTTGCCGACGTGATCGGCCAGGCGCAGCAGCGGTTGTGGATCGTCAGCCCCTATTTCGTGCCCGACACCGACATGCGCACCGCGCTTTATGCGGCGATCCTGCGCGGCGTCGATGTGCGCATCATGCTGCCGGCCAAGCCTGATCACCTCCTGGTCTGGCTCGCCAGCAATGCCCATGCAGATGCCATGGTGGAACACGATATCGCCATCTACCGTTACCAGAAGGGATTTCTGCACCAGAAGGTGCTGCTGATGGACGACAGGATCGCCTCCGTCGGCACGGTGAACTTCGACAATCGCTCGTTCGCCATCAATTTCGAGATGACCGTGTGGATGCCCGATCCCGGCGTGATCACTGCGGTGGAGAAGATGCTGGAAGCCGACTTCGCCAACTGCCGTAAGGTGACCAAAGACGAGGTGCTCAAGCGCCACCCGCTCGCTCGTTTCATCTCTCAGGCCGCGCGCCTGTTCTCACCCATCCTCTAGCCACGCGCCTCAGGACCAATGATCAAAGTCGCCTCGTACAACATCCGAAAGAGCATTGGCACCGACCGGCGCCGGCAGCCCGAGCGCATCATGAAGATCCTTGCCGAGATCGATGCCGACATCGTCGCCTTGCAGGAAGTGGACCGCCGTTTCGGCGAACGCGCCACGACGCTCTCACCCGACCTGCTCGTCGACTTCACCAATTACATGCCGGTCCGCTTCGGCATTCGCGAGCAGAGCCTGGGCTGGCACGGCAACGTGCTGCTGGTGAAAAAGGGCATCGAAGTGCGCAACCCGCAGCGCATCGAGTTGCCGGCCTTCGAACCCCGCGGCGCCGTGATGGCCGACGTGGTGATCGACGGCACCGCCATGCGGGTCGTCGGCATGCATCTGGGGCTGCTCGGCAATTCCAGGATGAAGCAGGCCGACGCCATCGTCAGCCACCTCGAAAAGCTCGAGCAGCATATGCCTACGGTGATCATGGGCGATCTCAACCAGTGGGCGGTGGATGGCAAATGCCTGGTGGCCTTCGCCCGGCACCACGACGTCATCCCGCTGGGGCCGAGTTTCCACTCGCGCCGGCCGATGCTGCAGCTCGACCGCATCATCACCAGCCGGGATTTCAGGCTGGAATCGGCCGGGGTGCACCGCACGGCCTTGGCGCGCACCGGCTCGGACCATCTGCCGGTCTGGGCCAGCCTGTCGCTGCAGCGCGCCGAAGCCGCCGCTTAACGCTTGCTGCGGCCGGCCATTGACTTACTGCGCCGCTGCCCCGAAACAGCGGCGAACAGGACATTTCCCGATGACGCTCTCGCAACTCTCCACCCCGCTGACCAAGGACCAGGCCTATGCGCTGGTCGATGCCGTGATGGCCCGTGAGGACATCGCCATCACCGCCTCGGCGCATGAGAACGAGGAGAGCGGAGAATGGGTGTTCGAGGCAACCTGCGACAGCGAGCCGGATGTCGAAGCCTTCAACCAGATCGCCCGCGAGACGCTGGGCGGCACTGTGAGCTTTGCCGTCGAGGCGATCGATCCGACGGTCAACTGGGTGGCGAAATCGCTCGAGGGGCTGCAGCCGGTGGTGGCGGGCGGCTTTTATGTGCACGGCAGCCATGAGGAAAACCCGCCGCCGCCGGGTCTGACCGCCATCCGCATCGACGCCGCGCAGGCCTTCGGCACCGGCCATCACGAGACCACCACCGGGTGCCTTGAGGCCATCGACCGGGCGCTGAAGCGCAAGCGCTTCCGCGCCATGCTGGATGTCGGCACCGGTACGGGGGTCCTCGCCATCGCGCTCGCCAAGCGCACCCGCCTGCCGGTGCTGGCGAGCGACATCGACCCGATCGCCGTGACCACCACGGTGGAGAACGCCCGCGATAACGGTGTCGGCCGCTACATCATCGCCTTCGAGGCGACCGGCCTCGATCACCGCCAGATCGCCAACGGCACGCCCTTCGACCTGATCGTCGCCAACATCCTCGCCGGCCCGCTGGTTTCGCTGGCGCCGGGCATGCGCAAGGTCACCGCCGTCGGCGCCACGGTGATCCTTTCGGGCATCCTCAACACCCAGGCCAACCGGGTGATATCGGCCTACTCACAGCAGGGCATCGTGCTGCGCCAGCGGATCGTCAAGAAGGAATGGACGACGCTGGTGCTGGAGCGCGTTTGAACCGAAGCGTCACGGGCTCCCCACCCCCACCCTTGATCCCTCCCCACAAGGGGAGGGAGACGACAGCCGCCCAATCTCAGTACTTGCCTCCCCCTCTCCCTCCCCCTTGTGGGGAGGGCAGCAAAGCTTGTGAGCGAAGCGAACTAGCGTCGCTGGGTGGGGGTGCGGAGCCGCCGGCGCTCCAGAAACCGCCCAAAGCAAAGTCCCCGGACCTGTCGATCCGGGGACTCGTCAAAACGGATAGCCAACACCCCGCGCTGACGCGCGTCGGTGTTAGTTCGGGCGCTTGGTCAGCGCGCCGAGCAGCAGGTGTTCACGGCTGCGACCGACGCTGCGGGTGGCCTCGCGGCCCCGCGCTTCGATGACGCTGCCAAGCGCCTTGCGGAAATCGTTCTTGCTCTCGGGCATCTTGTTCTCCCGGTTCCTTCAATTCAGTCGAGCTTCTCTCGACGCTCGGTATGTAGTGCGGACGAAGCCCGCGGGTAAGTCGTTGTTGCGAAAGGCAGCCATGCCAATTGTGCAGGGCGGCTTAACGGCTGGTGAATCGCTTCCGCCCCTCAGCCCGGCTGCAATGCCCTCCCGGCGCTGAACCGCGGATGAACAGCGTGCCCCGCTTGGGAAGCGGCAGAGCCTCTGTTAGGGTCCGCACCATTCCATTCTCCGGCAAATCATCATGACCGACAGCGACTTCGCCCCGACCGTCTACCAGAGCTTCGACATCCGCACCGATCCCAAGACCGTGGCGCCGCGCCTCAAGGCGCTGCGCGCCGCGATGCGGGAGGCCGGCGTCGATGCGTTCCTGGTGCCGCGCACCGATGCGCATCGCGGCGAGATGGTGCCCGAGAGCGAGGCGCGCCTCGCCTATGTCACGAGCTTCACCGGGTCGGCCGGCCTCGCCATCGTCGGCGCGAGGAAAGCCGCGCTGTTCGTCGATGGCCGCTACCCCCTGCAGGCGCCCGCCGAAACCGACACCGGACTCATCACCGTGCTGGAAGCCAGCCAGGGCGGGCTGTCCCCGAAGCTCGCCGATTTCGTGCCCAAGGGCGGCAAGCTGGGCTTCGATCCATGGCTGCACACGCCGAGCGAGCTTGCCGACCTCGAAAAGAAGCTGAGCGGCAAGGCAACGCTGGTGCCGGTGGCCAACCTCGTCGACCAGACCTGGAAGGACCGCCCTCTTCCGCCAAATGCCGCGATCGAGTTCCTCGGCCATAACCGCGCCGGCAAGACCGCGCCCGACAAGCTGGCCGAGATTCGCGCCACCATGGGCGAGGACAATGCCGACGCCCTGGTGTTGACCGTGCCGGAATCGATCAACTGGCTGTTCAACCTGCGCGGTCGCGACGTGCCGCATGTACCGGTGGTGCTGTGCTTTGCGCTGGTGCCGAAATCCGGCATGCCGACGCTGTTCTTCAACAAGGAGAAGATCACGCCGGAACTGCGCCATGGCCTCGAAGGCCTGGCCAAGGTTGCCGATGTCGCCACCATGGTCGCCGCGCTTCGAAAACTCGGCGCCGGCGACAAGCGGGTGATGCTCGACCCGGCAACTGTACCGGTGGCGGTCGCCAACGCGATCAGCGGCGTCAGCGAAGCGACGCTGATCGAGCGGCGCGACCCCGTGCTGCTGCCCAAGGCACGAAAAAACGAGGCCGAGCTTGCCGGCATGCGCGAGGCGCACAAGCTCGACGGCGTGGCGATGGCGCGGTTCCTCCATTGGTTCGACCAGGAGGCGCCCAAGGGGAAGCTCGACGAGATCGGCATCGCCACCGCACTCGAGAGCTTCCGGCGCGAGGAATCCGGGCTGGTCGATGTCAGCTTCGACACCATCTCGGGTGCCGGTCCGAACGGCGCGATCATCCACTATCGGGTCGACGAGAAGACCAACCGGCAGCTGAAGCCGGGTGAACTGATGCTGGTCGATTCCGGCGCGCAGTACCTGTCGGGCACCACCGACATCACCCGCACCATGTTCACCGGCAAGGCAACGGCCGAGCAGAAAGACCGCTTCACCCGCGTGCTGCGCGGCATGATGGCGATCTCGATGAGCCGCTTCCCCAAGGGCACCACCGGCGCCCAGCTCGATGTGCTGGCGCGGCAGTTCCTGTGGGAGGATGGGGTCAACTACAACCACGGCACCGGCCACGGCGTCGGCGCCTTCCTCTCCGTGCATGAAGGGCCGATCGGCATTTCGAGCCGCTACTCGGTGCCATTCGAGCCGGGGATGATCACCTCGAACGAGCCCGGCTACTACAAGGCCGGCGCTTACGGCATCCGCATCGAGAACCTGCTCGTGGTGCAGGAAAGCAGCGTCGGCGGCGAGGGCAAGTTCCTCGAATTCGAAACCCTGACCCTCGCCCCGATCGATCTCAGGCTGATCGACGAAAAGCAGCTGACCGGGCCGGAAAAAGCCTGGCTCAACACTTACCACAAGCGGGTGTTCAAGGAGATCGGCCCGCAGCTCAAGGGCGATGCCAAGACCTGGCTGAAAGAGGCGACGCGGGAGATTTAGTACTCAGCCCGCCGCCGCCGGCTGTTGGCCAGATACGCCGGAATTACCCTCAGCTGGGATCAAATATTCCATTGCTGGGCTGATCCAGGCCCGTATGATCTATCAATGCAGATCGTCCTTGCCACCCCCGACGCCACAATGGCCGCAGCATGGTCTGAGGCGTTTTCAGGAACGGATGCCAGTATCTACAACGGCTCTATTCTTGAGGTGCAGTGCGATGCGTTGGTCAGTCCGGCCAACAGTTTCGGCTTCATGGATGGGGGCTTGGACCTTGCCTACTCGCAGCATTTCGGCTGGGACCTCCAGATGAGGCTGCGCCGCCAGATACTGGAAAGGCATGGTGGCGAGCTGCTGGTCGGAGCTGCCGAGCTTGTTGAAACTGGAAGGACAGTCCCGGGGTTGATGATCGCCGCTCCCACCATGCGGGTGCCAATGCGGCTGCCCGAGGACAGCGTCAACGCCTACCTTTCAACCAGAGCAGCTCTGCTCGCGGCCCGAGATGGGAGACTGCCGGACGGCACCCCCGCGTCATCTCGCATCAACGTGCTCTCGGTCCCTGCAATGGGGACAGGCGTCGGGCGTGTTTCGCCAACGGTCTGCGCGCGCCAGATGCGCGCGGCCTTTGACGCAGTCGTCATTTCGCCTGCAAAGCTACCAACGAGTTGGGCAGAGGCAAGCCATGACCACCAGTTGCTCTATACAAGCAAGCCCCGTCGCCTTCAGTAGCTCCCTGCCCGCGCTTCGTTGACTGCCTGCCTCACGGCTTATCGCTCATGGCATCGTTGGGCCGTAGGGCCATTCGCTGTCGATCAGGTAGTCATTCGGAACAAAGGCTTTTGCGCAGGTCTCGCAAAACCACCCATCCACGAACTGTTCAAGGTTGTCACCCTTCCTGAACTCGGGACGGAGGGCGTCGGCCCTCAGAGACGTGTGATATCGCTCCCGCGGATCTGCAGCGTCTTGTTGCTCCCACGCACCGTCTATCAACAGTAGCTTCGGCCTGACCGCGCTACTGCTCCCACATTTCGGACACTCAGGGATGTCGGACACAGGTGTACTCCTCCATCCGCCAACAGTGCTGGACCGTTGGTACCAGCGTCAAATGCGAACAGCTCGGTGCCCATCCTACCTACGCATGGTTCAGCCGCCACGCCGGACAGCGAAGCGAGGAATCACCCGGTACGCGGAAAGGTTACGCTGCGGCGTAACCTCAGTTCACGCTGAACGGATCATACTGCAGCAGCCAGGACAGCAACCAGTTCTGGCTGCCGGCGAGCGAGGCGACGTCGTCGACCTTCCAGCCGTCGGCTTCGCGCACCATGGCGACGCTGATCAGGCTCATATGGTCGAAGTTGTGAAAGCTCACCGTCGACACGGCGCGGTCGCCGTTCAGCACCGGCTCGCTGATCACCACATCGAGCAGCAGCGAGTTCTGCCCCTCGATGAACGGATCGAACGCCAGCATGTCGGGCGCGTCGGGATCGACCGCCGCGCCCTTCTGGTCGACGCCCTGCCGCTCGACATTGGCGGCGTAGAGGTCCTTGAGCCGCGCCGAGTAGAACTTCTCCAGCCCATCCGCGTGCTTCTCGCCGGCGCTGTACGGCTGGTAGATCGCCTCGACCAGCGCCTTGGGATTGTCATAGGCGCTGGCAGCGCCGGTAAAGCCGATGATCAGCAGAAGACTTGCAATGATGCGTCGCATGACCGCCCCGTCGTGCCCGGTTTCAGTTGCCCTCGGCTAGCAACGGGTTTGGGCGCATTGAGGGCTGCGCCGTGCCGCAATCAAGGCAGCGGCGACTGCAGGATATCGAGCAGGTCGTAACTATAGTCGGAGCTGCCGCCCCACACGTCGTCGATCTTCCAGCCATCCTCGTCGACCAGCAGGAAACCCAGCTCCTGCGGGGTGTCGAAGTTGCGGAACGTCACCTTCACCACGGCCTTGCCGCCGGCCAGATAGGGCTCGCCGATGACGAGGTCGCTCACCTGATAATCCTGCCCATTGATGTAGGGACCGAAATCGATGCGCCCGATGTCGCCACTGGCTTCCTGCTGGTCCTTCTCGAACAATCCGTTGAGCCGCTCGCTCTGCAGCGGTGTCTCGTCGGGCGGATAGTCGTTGGGGGGCATGTAGCCGGCATAGAGCGCCTCGAGCAGCGCCTTTGGATCGGTGAACGATTGCGCGAATGCCGGCTGCCCCAGCAGCAGCAACGTGGCGACGGCGATCAGCAGGCGCATGCCCAAACCCCTCAGTTGAACCAGAACGCGTAGCCGATCAGCGCGTCGCCGAACACCGCATTGGCCTCCGCGAACGACTCGGCGCTGGCGATCGGGCCGTCCTTGAGGAACGGCAACGCATCATAGCCGGTGATCAGCATCACCAGGTCGGTCTTCTTGGCGCTCTCGAAATACGCCTTGAGATCAAACCCCTTCTGGAAGCGCCAGTGCGGCAGCAGCAGCTTGCCGTCGAGAATCAGGTCGGCGGTGTCGAGGGTCGCCATCCAGGCCTTCACCTGTGCCTCTGAGACCCTGGCTTCTGGCGTGATCCCGGTCTGCTTCGGGCTCGGCAGCAGCTCGCGGTTGTCGTCGGTCTCGGCGAGGATCGCCTCCCAGTTGCGACGCGACAGCGCGGAGATGTCCTTGAACCGCGCCAGCACCCGCTTCAGCCGATCGCCATCGGTAACCGGCCAGTTGAGGTGATGGATCGCCGCCAGCGCATCGGCGATGGCGTTGTCGGATTCCGGATCGAGCATCAGCGTGCCGGTGGAGCGGGTATAGTCCTGCATCGGCAGGCCGGCGCGCGGGAACAGCCGGTGGAAGGTGGTGTCGAACAGCGCCCGGAAATCGTGGGCGAGGAGGAAATCCGCCTGGGCGGCGAGGATCTGCGTGTAGCCGGCAAGCCAGATCGCATCGGCCCGGTCGAAGCCGATGGTGGAATCGGGCGGGGTTGCCGGCGTCGGCGCCGGTGCGCCCGGGTCGGTCGGGCCGGGCACCGTCGCGGCCCCGAGCATGGCGTTGAGCACGTTGCCGATGCTCTCGGTGTCACTGCCCTTGCCGTCACCGTCGAGATCGATCCGCACCTTCAGCACTTCGATGGGCACGACATAGTCGCCGGTCTCGCCGGCGGTGAGCAGCGCGTCACGCGCCGCGTCCATGTCGTCGACCAGCAGTTGCAGGATGGCGCGGAACTTGTCGTAGTCGAGCGGCTCGGGGTTGGGGTTCACCGGCACCGGCATGGCCAGCGGCGAGCCCATGATCGGGCCGGCATCGGGAGAAGCGAAGCCGTGGCGATACAGCCCCTGCGCGAAATGCTCGACCCCCTGGATGAAGCTGAGCAGGCCGACGCCGAAGCGCCCTTCGAGATCCTGTCGTTCGTAGTAGGGCTTGAGTTCGGAAAGCCCCTCCCCGATCGTACCGGCATAAAGGTGCTTGCGCGCGACGTCGCCCGCCTCGTCTGCGAGTACCGGCCAGGACAACGCCGGCAAGCACAGCGCCGCGCACAGCACGACAGTCGCCAGTTTCAGCATCCGGGTCTCCCAAGCAGTTGGCTATTTGGCCGCCAACTCAAGCCATTGATCTTCGTCGAGAATAAGGATGCCGAGCGCCTGCGCATCCTTGAGCTTGGAACCGGCGCCGGGACCGGCGACCAGAATGTCGGTGTTCTTGGACACCGAACCCGCCACCTTGGCGCCGAGCCGCTCCGCCATTGCCTTGGCTTCGCCGCGCGTCAGCTTCTCGAGGCTGCCGGTGAACACGATGGTCTTGCCCGCCACTTCGCTGGTGGCCGACACGGTGACCACATAGGGCTTGGGCCGCACCTGCCGCAGCAATGCATCCAGCACATCGTCATTGCGTTCGTTGCCGAAGAAATCGATCAGCGCCTCGATAACGGTGTCGCCGATACCGTCGACGGACGGGAACACCGAGTGCGGATCGTCGGCATGCGCGGCAGTTTCCTTGCCGACGCGGATCAGTTCCTCGACGCTCGAGAAGGTCTTGGCCAGCACCGCTGCCGTGGTCTCGCCGATATGCCGGATGCCGAGCGCGAAGATGAAGCGATCGAGCTCCGGCTCGCGCCTGGCGTCGATGGCGGTGAACAGCTTCTCCAGCCCTTCAAAGCTCCGGTCCTCGGCGCTGCGGGCGTTCTTGCGCGTCTTGCCCGATGCTTCCTCGCGTAGCCGCGCCTGCTCGTCGCGCCGCGCCGCAAACGCCTGCTGCACCTCCGGCCGGCGGTCGCGCAGCGTGAAGATGTCGGCGGCGGTCTTGACCAGGCCCGAGTTGAAGAACAGGTCGATATTCTCCGACCCCAGGCCCTCGATGTCCATGGCGCCGCGCGACACGAAGTGACGCAGCCGCTCGACCGCCTGGGCGGCGCAGATCAGCTCGCCGGTGCAGCGGCGCCGCGAATCTTCCTTGCCGGTCTTCTCGTTGAGTTCGCGCGTCGCGGGCGAGCCGCAGACCGGGCAGACATGCGGGAAAACATAGGGCACGGCGTCGGCCGGGCGCTTTTCCAGCACCACACGGACAATCTGCGGGATCACATCGCCGGCTCGCTGGATCACCACCGTGTCGCCGATCCGCACATCGATCGGCTCGTCGCCGCGGATCGGCGCCCCGGTCGAATCGATGCCGGCGATATAATCCTCGTTGTGGAGCGTGACGTTCTCTACCACCACGCCGCCGACGCCGACCGGCGCCAGCCGCGCCACCGGCGCCAGCGTACCCGTGCGGCCGACCTGGATGTCGATGGCCCGGATGGTAGTGAACGCCTGCTCGGCCGCGAACTTGTGCGCCACGGCCCAGCGCGGCTCGCCGCTGGAAAAGCCCCAGCGCCGCTGCAGCTCGAGGTTGTCGACCTTGTAGACCACGCCGTCGATGTCGTAGCCGAGCGAGGAGCGCAACTCCTCGATCTTTCTGTACTGGGCGATCAGCTCGTCGATCGAGCTGGCGCGCACCATCAGCGGGCTGATGGCAAAACCCCACTCACCGAACTTCTGCACCGCCTCGTACTGCGTGGCCGCCGGTTCGGCCGAGCTGGCGCCCCAGGCATAGGCAAAGAACCTGAGGTTGCGGCTGGCGGTGATCGAGGGGTCCTTCTGCCGCAGCGAGCCCGCCGCGGTGTTGCGCGGGTTGACATATTCCTGCCCGCCAACCGCCGCCGAGCGCGCCTTGAGCGCCTCGAACTCGGCCATGGTCATATAGACCTCGCCGCGGATCTCGATGGTCTGGGGCCAGCCCGACCCTTTGAGCTTGTGCGGAATATCCGCGATGGTCCGGAGGTTTGCCGTGATGTCCTCGCCCACGGTGCCGTCGCCGCGGGTCGCACCCTGCACGAACACACCGTTCTCGTAGCGCAGCGATGCCGACAGCCCGTCGATCTTGGGCTCGGCGGTGAACACCAGCTTGAGATCCTTGTCGCGCTCGAAGAAGCGCCGGCCGCGTTCGATGAAATCGACTACGTCCTCGTCGGTATAGGCCTTGGCGAGGCTGAGCATCGGCACGGCGTGCCGAACCTTGGAGAACCCTTCGACCGGCGCACCGGCGACCTTGTCGCTGAGGCTGTCCGCCCGCTTCAATTGCGGAAACGCGATCTCGAACGCCTGGTAGCGGCGCTTCAGCCCGTCATACTCGGCATCGGTGATATCAGGGGCGTCGTTCTCGAAATAAGCGCGGTCGGCCTCGCTCAGCAGCCCGTGCAGCCGGTCGAGCTCCGCCTTGGCCTCCGCCTCGGAGAAGCTCTCGATCTCCCGTTCCGCCTCGTTCACGATACCTCCGAAATCAACTTCCCGGCCGCCGCACGCGCCTCGTCGGTGACCTTGGCGCCGGCCAGCATGCGCGCCACTTCTTCCTGCCGCGCCTTGCCATCGAGTCGCCGCACATGGGTGCGCACGAACGCCCCCTCTTCGATCGCCTGCTTTTCGATCAGCAGGTGACTCTGCGCCCGCGCCGCAACCTGCGGCGCATGGGTGACGGTGAGCACCTGCACCTTGCCGGCCAAACGCGCCAGCCGGCGCCCGATGGCGTCGGCAACCGCGCCCCCGACCCCGGTGTCGATTTCGTCGAAGATCAGCACCGGCGCCGAGCCGCGGTCAGCCAGCACCACCTTGAGCGCCAGGAGGAACCGGCTGAGCTCGCCGCCCGAAGCGACCTTGAGGATCGGCCCGGGCTGCGTACCGGGATTGGTCTGCACGTGGAAGGCGATCTGGTCGTGCCCGGAGGCAGCGACACGGGCAGCATCGACCTGCCGGTCGACGATGAACCTGGCCGCACCAAGCTTCAAATCCGGCAGTTCGGCTTCCACGGCCTTGGTGAGGGCGCCCGCGGCCTTTTCGCGTGCCGCGCTGAGCCCGGAGGCTGCGGCCATGTAGGCGCCACGGGCGGCCTCCGCTGCGCTCTCCAGCGCCTTCAGCGACTGCTCGCCGCTCTGCAGCATATCGAGATCGTTCTGATACTTGGCCAGCACCTCCGCGAGCCCGTCACAACTGGTGTGGTGCTTGCGGGCCGCGGCGCGCAGCGCGAACAACCGTTCCTCGACCTTCTCGAGATCGGCCGGATCGAACGCCATGTCGCGCTTCAGCACCTCGAGCGCATCGGAGGTGGCGTCGAGCGATACCAGGGCGGTGTCGAGCGCATCGACGATCGGCTGGAACACCGCGGCGCCGGCATCGGCCTTGCGCACCAGCCGCCGCATCAACCCGGCCAGCACCGGCCCGGGCGCCGTCGGACCATTGAGGATCTCGTCGGCGTCACGGACCTCCTCCGCTGCCTTCTCCAGCGTCATCAGTCGCTGCCGGCGCTCGGCGAGCACTTCCTCCTCGCCGGCCTCGAGATGCATCTCGCCGAGCTCGGCGACGACATGGCGGGCATATTCCTCGCGCGCCATCGCCTCGGCGATCACTGCGCGCTGCCCCGCAACGGCGGCGTCGGCCTCGACCAGTGCCTCGTAGGTGCTCCACACCGCGCTGACCATCGACTCGTGACCGCCGAACGCATCGAGCGCCGCCCGGTGCGTGGCGACATCGATCAGCGCCCGGTCGTCATGCTGGCCGTGGATCTCGACGATCAGCCGCCCCACCGCCTGCAACAGCCCGGCGGAAACCGGCTGGTCGTTGATGAAGGCACGGGTGCGGCCATCGGCCAGCTGCACGCGACGCAGGATGATGTCCTCATCGTCGGCGATGGCGTTCTCGCGCAGCGCCTCGCGCGCCGGATGATGGCGCGGCAGCTGCAGCACCGCCACCACCTGCCCGCTCTCGGCCCCTGCCCTGACCAGCGACGCGTCGCCACGGCCGCCAAGCGCCAGCGTCAACGCATCGAGCAGGATGGATTTGCCCGCACCGGTCTCACCGGTCAGTGCGGTAAGTCCGTCTTCGAGCGTGAGATCGAGCTGGTCGATCAGGACAATGTTTCGAACCGAAAGCGCATTGAGCATTCGGATGGCCCCTCGGTGGTCGACCGGCCAAACGGGGCCGAACAAACTCGCGCCTTGCAGCCTAGCTCAAAGGGGAACAAACAGGCAACAGATTTGTTGCCGGCCCGGCACCGCTTTCAGGAAAAGCTGTGAGACTTTTCCACGCGAAAGCCGGACCCTAGCTCTTCTTCAGCTGCGCCAGGCTGCTGCCGGCGTTCACCTGCGGCGAGATCCCCTGCTTGGCGAGCAGGTCGAACGCCTGCTTGTACCAGCTGCTCTGCGGATAGTTGTGGCCGAGCACGGCGGCGGCGGTCTGCGCCTCGGAAATGAGGCCGAGCGCCAGGTTCGCCTCGGTCAGGCGGTACAGCGCCTCTTCGATGTGGGTCGAGGTCTGGAACTGCTCGGCCACCACGCGGAAGCGGTTGATGGCGGCCGGATAGTTGCCGTTGCCCAGATAGTAGCGACCCACCGACATCTCCTTGCCGGCGATCTGGTCGACGCTGACCACCATCTTTTCCTGCGCATCCTTGGCGTATTTGCTCGTCGGATAGTTGGCGATGATCATGCTGTAGGTCTCGATGGCATTCTTCGAGATCTGCTGGTCGCGGGTAATGTCCTTGATCTGCCCGAAATACGAATTGCCCTTGAGATAGAGCACGTAGGGCAGTTCTTTCGATCCCGGATAGAGCGCCATGTAGCGGTCGGCGGCGAGAATCGCTTCGTCGAACTTGCCGATGCGGTAATTGCCGTAGACCTGCATCAGCTTGGCCTTCTCGTTGAACTCCGAGAACGGGTGCTGGCGCTCGAGCTTCTCCAGCGTCTTGACCGCGGTGACGTAGCGCTGCTTGTCCATGTCGTCGAGCGCCTGCTGGTACAGGACCTCGGGAGCGACGATCGCCTCTTCCTTGATCTTGGGCTGGCCGAACAGGTTGCAGCCGGCGAGCAAGACCACGACAGCGCCCATCAGCACGAAACGCGCGAACCGGCTCGAAATACCTGCATGCTGAGAGATCGTCACGACCTGCCCCATCCCATTGACGCACTGCCCAAACTGGCAGGCGGACTACTGACAAAAAAGATCAAAACTGTGGCGCGGCCTGTCAACCAACCGAGCGCAGGTAGGACTGTACGTTGAGCCCTTCGGGCATGTCATCGAGTGCGTCGAAGGCAACCGGCAGCTGATCGGCGGTGACGATCTCGTAGTTGGCTTCGCTGGCGAACAGGCCATGCAGAACCAGCGCGTTGAGCGCATGACCACCCTTGTAGGACCGGAACCGCCCGTAGATCGGCAGGCCGCACAGCGCCAGATCGCCGATGGCGTCGAGCAGCTTGTGGCGGACGAACTCGTCTTCGTAGCGCAGGCCACCCGGATTGAGAATCCGATCCTCGTGCACGGTGATCGAATTTTCCATCGAGGAGCCGAGCGCATAGCCGGCCTGGCGGAGAATCTTTGCGTCGCGCACGAACCCGAAAGTGCGGGCTCGCGAGACGTCGTCGTAATACTTGCGCGGCGTCCAGTCGAAGATCATCCGCTGACGGCCGATCACCCGGCTGTCGAAATCGATCTCGAGGTCCAGCATGCGGCCGTTATACGGCTCCAGCGCAGCGGACGCCTCGTTGTTGCGCACCAGTACCTGGCGCATGATCTTGATGTAGCGGCGCGGCGCCGGCTGCACCATCAGGCCGACCTGCTGGATGCCCTGCACGAAGGGCCAGGCGCTGCCATCAATGATCGGACATTCGGCGCCGGTCAGCACCATATGGGCATTGTCGACTCCCATGCCGGAAAGCGCGGAAACCACATGCTCGACGGTCGCCACCGAGACGCTGTCGCCGAGGTCGAGCGTGGTGCACAGCGTCGTGCGGGTCACGCGCGAGAAGTGCACCGGCACCGGGCCGATGCGGCGTCCGTCGTCCAGCAGGCGCGTCACCGTATAACCGCTATCGGGTGCGGCAGGCTCGAGCGTGAGGGTAACAGGAGCGCCGGAGTGAACGCCGATGCCGCTGAATTCGAGCGCATCGGCCAAAGTACGCTGCCGCGCCGAAAGTTTATGCATGCTGTAAGGACTCCAGCCCCGTCTGCGACCCGGTGCAGTCATAGACAATAAAATCCCGGCGCGGAAGCCGCGCCGGGGGCGTGTATTCGGGCTTTCCCCCGCGGCTATTAGCCGTGTTTGCGGAGGAAGGCAGGGATCTCGATGTGCTCTTTCTGAGCCGGCTGCGCCGGGGCGCGACCATACTGGTCGGCATTGCCGCGGGCACCCTCGGCGCTGGCCGAAACCCGCGCATTCCGGGCGCCTCCGGCTTCGATGGCGCTGCGTGCGGCAGCGTCGTCGGCGCTCGGCTCGACCGCCGGCTCGGCCCGTGTCGGCTCATTCGACTTAAGGCTAATGCCGACATTGGAGGCCAGGCGCTTGAACAGGGCGCGGGCATTCCGCGGCTCCGGTTCCTGCTTTTCTTGCGCCGTGAGTGACTGCCTTGCAACAGCCGGGAACTCCTCGGTGCGCGGCATCCGGCGCTGACCGTCGGGGCGTTCGGCGCTGGAGGGCACATAGGCGCTCGGAATCGGCGCTTCGATGAGTCGCGGCGCTTCCTCGAGATGCGTGTGGCTGGCCTGCGGGATATAGGGCTCGACGGTGATGCCGTCGTCTTCCTGATATTCCTGGTAGCTCGGCTCGGCGTAGGAAATCGCCTCGGCCACGGCCTGCTCGACCTGAGTCTCGAATTCCGGCTCGGGCTGTGCCTCGACCACCGGAGCACGCTCCGGCATGGCCTGGCGCATCACGGCTGCCTGCAGCGGCTGGCGCGACGGATTGGCCTTCATCGGCTCGAGCGCCTGAACCATCGTCGCGTCGGTACCGGTAGCAACGACGGAGACGCGGATCGTGCCTGTCATGTCAGGATCGAAGGTCGCGCCGAGGATGATGTTGGCATCCGAGTCGACTTCCTCGCGGATGCGGCTGGCCGCCTCGTCGACTTCGTAGAGCGTGAGATCCGGGCCGCCGGTGATCGAGATCAACAGGCCGCGCGCCCCCTGCATCGACACATCGTCGAGCAGCGGATTGGCGATCGCCGCTTCGGCCGCATGGCGCGCCCGATCCTCGCCGGAAGCCTCGCCCGTCCCCATCATCGCCTTGCCCATGCCGCGCATCACGGCGCGCACGTCGGCGAAGTCGAGGTTGATCAGGCCTTCCTTGACCATCAGGTCGGTGATGCAGGCGACGCCGGAGTAGAGCACCTGGTCCGCCATCTTGAAGGCATCGGCGAAGGTGGTCTTCTCGTTGGCGACACGGAAGAGATTCTGGTTCGGGATGACGATCAGCGTGTCGACATGCCGGTGCAGTTCGTCGATGCCGTCCTCTGCGAGACGCGAGCGGCGGTTGCCTTCGAACTGGAACGGCTTGGTGACCACGCCAACCGTCAGGATGCCCTGCTCGCGAGCCGCACGCGCCACCACCGGCGCAGCGCCCGTACCGGTGCCGCCACCCATGCCCGCGGTGATGAACACCATGTGAGCGCCGCTCAGGTGGTCATTGATCTCGTCGTAGCTTTCTTCGGCAGCCGCCCTGCCCACTTCCGGGTGCGAACCGGCGCCGAGCCCCTCGGTAACCGAGACACCCAGCTGGATGATCCGCTGCGCGCTCGAGAGCGCCAGGGCCTGTGCGTCCGTGTTGGCGCAGACGAAGTCCACTCCAGACAGGCCCGACGCGATCATGTTGTTGACTGCGTTGCCGCCGGCCCCGCCGACACCGAACACGGTGATGCGCGGCTTCAGTTCTTGAATGTCCGGAATGGTGAGGTTGATGGTCATGATGGCCCCATGAGTGGCGTGTGGGACCAGTATTAGTCGCCAATTCGTTAATCAGACCCTAACAATGCCCTCAAAACCGTTAACGTGATGGCAATTTGCAAGCCGGGCTAACGGCTTGGTAGGCTTACGTTAAGCATGAAGTTCAGGGAAACTGCGGGGCAATGGCCACGCGACTGGACGACTCACCTTTTCGCATCTTTTGGGCTCCCCCGACTCTATGCGCCCCGGGCGTACGCCCGACGCCTGGTGAGTCCGCCGAGGCGGGCGGCTGGTTGCCGGGCGATGATGCGGTGGGACGAGTGGCAGCCGACTCAGAAGCTGGTGCGCAGCCAGTTGCCGACACGGGCGAAATAGCCGTCGGTGCCGGTGAGGCGCACCGAGCGATGCGGCTCCACATATTCCTGCGCGCAGACCTGCGGATAGATCAGCATTCCCGCGACCGTGGCGAATGCGGGGCCCTTGGCCATCTCCGGCAGACCCGAGATTCCCATCGGTCGGCCATTGCGGACATTGCGGGCCAGCACCCGACGCGCCACTTCCGGCAGGCCGGTGAGCTCGCTGGCGCCGCCGGTCAGCACGAATCGCCGGCCGCAGATATCCATCATCCCGGTCGCCTGCATGCGATCCTTGATGGCGGTGAGCACTTCTTCGACGCGCGGCCGGATGATGCGGGTGATGTGCGAACGCGGGATCTGCCCCGGAGCTTCGTCACGCGTGGCGCCCACGGGAGTGATGGCGATCATGTCGCGCTCATCGGTCTGCGCCGGCAGCACCGAGCCGTACATGGTCTTCAACCGCTCCGCGTCGGCGATTCCCACCGACAGATGGCGTGCGATATCGAGGGTCAGGTGATGCCCGCCGATGGCGATGGCATCGGAATAGACCAGTTGCCCCTCGGAAAACACCGACACCGTGGTGGTGGCGCCGCCGAAATCGATGCACGCGACCCCCAGCGAGCTCTCGTCGTCGACCAGGGTCGCGAGGCCCGACGCATAGGGCGTCGCCATCAGCGCCTCGATCTGCAGGTGGCAGCGATGCAGCACCAGTTCGATATTGCGCATGGCCAGCGTCTCCGCCGAAACCACCGCGACATCGATCGATAGCTTCTCGCCGACCATGTTCTTGGGATCCTTGATCCCCTTCTGGCCGTCGAGCGCATAGCCGATCGGCAGCGCGTGGATGATCGAGCGCTCCGGGCGCACCGACCGTTCGTTCACCGCGCGCAGCACACGCTGGATATCGGCGCGTTCCACTTCCTGGCCGCCCAGGTTGACGCCGGCCGAGAACGTCTCGGAGCCGAGTCGGCCGGCAGTGACGTTGACAATCACCGACTGCACGGTGACGCCGGCAGCCCGCTCGGCGATGCCGACCACGGTGCGCACGGCCTGCTCGGCCTTGTCGAGGTCGGTGATGACGCCGCTCTTGATGCCCGATGACGGGCCGTAGCCAAAGCCGATGACCTCGACATTGTGCGTGCGGCCGCGCAGCGACTTGCCTTCCGGCCGCGGCACCAGCCGCGCGATGACGCAGCAGATCTTGGTCGAGCCGATGTCGAGCACCGTCACCAGGGAGGTGCGGCCCGGCTGAACTGGCTTGAGCCGCGCGGTCAGGGCATCGGTCATCATGGTCTTACTGAGTCCGGGTTACAGGCACGACGGGAGCGACAACGGCGGCAGCCCCGGCAGCAGCGGGGGCGGAGGCGGTGGAACTGGCAGGCGGGCTCGCGGGCTTCTTGGCCGGCTTCTTGCCCTTGGCCGCCGCGATCTGCTCGGCGGCGATCTCGCCCGGCTTCAGCGTCACGATGCCCTGCACCCTCAGATCGATCAGCGTCACATCGCGATCGAGCAGGGCGTAATCGGCCTGGTACATGTCGAGCTGATCCAGCGCCTGCGCCACGCCGTTCTCCGGCAGCTGCACGCGCAGGCCGTTGCGGTAGATCAGGTCCCAGCGGCGATCGCCGATCCGGCTGAGCGCGGCGAGCTGGTTCTGCAGCGTCGCGTGGCGGCTGAGGATGCGCAGCGGGGGCAGGGCGTGGTCGGCAGCCCCCTCCCCGATCCCCAGCGGCGGGTGGGTGTAGGAGCTGATATCGGTGCCGATCTTCTGGCCCGCCTCGTCGATCAGCCAGGTCGTGTCGCCGACGCGCCAGCGCACCACCGGCACCTTCTCGACGATCGAGACGATGACCTTGTTGGGATAGACCTTGCGAACAGTGGCCGACTTCACGGCGCGCAGCCATTCGAGCCGCGCCTGCGCCTTCTGGGCATCAAAGGTCAGGGTCGAGTTGCCCGTCCCCACCGTCAGCAGGGTGATGATATCCTTGTCGGCGGTCAGCGTCTGGCCGCTGATCTCGATGGCGTCGATGCCGAAACCGGCCTGGGCGAACTCACCCTGCACGAAGCGATAGGCGGTCAGGCCGGCCGCGCCGATCGCGTCGCGCGCCTCGTAGACGCCGAACGCCAGCAGCAGCGCCAGGATCGCGCCGAAGCTGCGCAGGATGACCTGCTTGTGCAACACCCAGACATGGCTGGCCTTGACCAGGGCGCGGCGGCTGGGACGTGGAAGTGGAACGGGGAAATGACGAGGATCGACAGGCTGGGCGTTGGCGAAACTCTTGGCCCCTACCTGTTGCAACTCGCATCCTCCACCATCCAGGCAACCAGCTCCTCGAACGAGTGGCCGGCATGGCGGGCCTGTTCGGGAACCAGTGACGTTTCGGTCATGCCTGGTTGGGTGTTGATCTCGAGGCAGACGAGCTCGCCGTCCGGCCCTGCCTGGTCGTTGTAGCGGAAGTCACTCCGCGACACGCCCCGGCACCCAAGCGCAGCATGCGCCTTAAGCGCCATCTTCTGCACTTTGTCGTAAATTTTCGGTTGAATTTCAGCCGGAATGACGTGGCGCGAGCCGCCGTGGGCGTACTTTGCCTCATAATTGTAGAAGCTGAGGTCGGTTACGATCTCCGTTACCCCCAGCGCCACGTCGCCCATCACCGCGCAGGTGAGCTCGCGGCCGGGGATGTAGCGCTCGACCATCACGTCCTCGCCCGAGTTCCAGTCCTCGCGCAGCAGCTCCTGCGGCGGGTGCGACTGGTCGGCCTTGACGATGAACACCCCGAAGCTCGAGCCGTCGGCGATCGGCTTGACCACATAGGGCGGCGCCATGACATGAGCTCGCGCCACTTCGGCGCGGTTGGCGATCGTGTGGTCGGTGACCGGAATGCCGGCCGCCTTGAACATGATCTTGGCCTGGTGCTTGTCCATTGCCAGCGCCGAAGCCAGGACGCCGGAATGCGTATAGGGAATGCGCAGGAATTCGAGCACACCCTGGATCGTGCCATCCTCGCCATAGCGCCCATGCAGGGCGTTGAAGGCAACGTCGGGCTTCAGCTCGCGCAGCACCTCGGCGATGTCATAGCCGACATCGACCTCGGTGACCTGGTAGCCGCCATTGCGCAGCGCCTGTGCACACCCGGTCCCCGAAGCGATCGACACCGGCCGTTCATTCGAAATGCCGCCCATCAGGACTGCGACGTGCTTGGTCATGGGGAGCTCCCGAGAGTCTGGCGCGTGGGGCCACCCCCACCCTTGATCCCTCCCCACAAGGGGGAGGGAGACGACTGATAGTTCAGCAGATTTCCGGCCGGCCGGTTCTGCGCCTCCCTCCCCCTTGTGGGGAGGGACTGAGGGTGGGGGTGCCCCACGCTCGAAATTGTCAGACCGCTCCCGTGAACGGCGCCCCGTCCATGAACTCGCGCACCTCGCGCCCGGGCAGGAAGTGGCCCATGCGGCGGACTTCCCATTTCAGTTCGATGCCGTGCTTGTCGCGCACCTTCTGGCGGATCGACTCACCGACCGTCTCGACCTCGAAGGCATCGGCTTCGCCCATATTGATGAGGAAGTTGGAGTGCATCTCGCTCATCTGCGCCCGCCCGAAGGTGAAGCCGCGGCCGCCGGCCTCGTCGATCACCTTCCAGCTCGAGTGCCCCTCGGGATTCTTGAAGGTCGAGCCGGCGGTCTTGGCGCGGGTCGGCTGCGTGCTTTCGCGCCGCTCGGTCACCGTGCGCATCTCGGTGAGGATCTTCTCGGAATCGCCGGCAAAGCCCTGGTACATGGCGGAGACGAACACCGCCCCACGCGGGCCGTTCGACTTGCGGTAGAGGTAGCCCATCTGTTCATTGCTGAGCGTGATGATCTCGCCCTGCCGGGTCACGGCGCGCAGCTCGATCATGCGGTTGCGCGTCTCGGTGCCGTAGCAGCCGGCATTCATGTAGAGCGCCCCGCCAATGCCGCCGGGAATCCCGCGATAGAACCACAACCCGTCAATGCCGGCTTCGGCCGACGCGGTCGCCACCTTCACGTCCGGCACTGCCGCGCCGGCGCGCACCCGGTGGCCGTCGAGAATGTCGATGGCGCCAAAGCCCTTGGCCGGCAGCCGGATCACCACGCCGTCGAGACCGCCATCGCGGATCAGGAGGTTCGAGCCGAGCCCGATGACGGTGACGCGAATCTCGGCCGGCAGGTATTTCAGGAAGAATGCCAGGTCGTCTTCGTCGACGGGGCGGAAGAACAGTTGCGCCGGGCCCCCTACCCTGAGCGTCGTCATCTCGTCGAGCGGCTGGTTGGGAATCAACTGGCCGCGCACCTCGGAGGTCCAGCCGCCGAGCGTCGGGATCAGGTCAGGCCACTGGGGAACATGAACGTTCATGGCAGCTCGGGCTCCTTGCCGATCAGGGCACCAAGTTCGGCGGGCAGCGAGGCCGCCCACTGCGTGATGTTGCCGGCGCCGAGCATGACGACATAGTCGCCCTCGGCCGCCCGCGAGGCGATCAGCGGCGCCAGCGCTTCCGGCCGGTCGATGACGCGGGCGTCGCGGTGACCGCGGGCCCTGATGCGCGCCACCAGCTCCTCGTGCGTCACCCCGTCGATCGGCGTCTCGCCGGCCGCATAGATCGGCGCGACGATGACCGTGTCGGCGTCGTTGAAGCAGGTGGCAAATTCGTTGAACAGGTCATGCACGCGCGAATAGCGATGCGGCTGCACCACGGCGATGACGTCGCGCCGGGTCGATTGCCGGGCCGCCTTCAGCACCGCGCCGATTTCCACCGGGTGGTGGCCGTAATCGTCGATGACGGTAATGCCGCCCACCGTGCCGGTCTTGGTGAAGCGCCGCTTCACCCCCGAGAAGTTCTTCAACCCCTTGCGGATCGCTTCGGCCGGCACCTTGAGCTGGTCGGCGACGGCAATCGCCGCCGTGGCGTTGAGCGCGTTGTGCTCGCCCGGCATGGGCAGTTCGAGCCCGTCGATCCTCAGATGCGTCATCCGGATGCGGTCGCGGATCTCCACCGAGAAATGCTGCACCCCGTCATGGTTCTCGAGATCGACCAGCCGCACGTCGGCCTGCGGATTGCGGCCATAGGTGATGACGCGGCGATCGCGGATCTGCCCCACCAACGCCTGCACTTCGGGGTGGTCGAGGCACATCACGGCAAAGCCGTAGAACGGCACGTTCTCGACGAAGTTGATGAAGGCCTGCTTCACCTTGTCGAAGTCGCCGTAATAATCGAGGTGCTCGGGATCGACATTGGTGACGATGGCGACGTCGGCCGGCAGCTTGACGAACGTGCCGTCGGATTCGTCGGCCTCGACCACCATCCATTCGCCGTCGCCGAGACGGGCATTGGTGCCATAGGCGTTGATGATGCCGCCATTGATCACGGTGGGGTCGTAGTTCGCCGCATCGAGCAGCGTCGCCACCAGCGTCGTGGTTGTGGTCTTGCCATGCGTGCCGCCGATCGCGATGGCGTTCTTGAACCGCATGATCTCGGCCAGCATCTCGGCCCGGCGCACCACCGGCAGGCCGCGCGCCCGGGCGGCGGCGAGTTCCGGATTGCCCTTCTTGATCGCCGAGGAGATCACGACCACGGCTGCATCCTTGAGGTTCTCGGCGCTCTGGCCGATCTCCACTTCGATGCCCATCTTGCGCAGCCGCTGCACGTTGGGGTTCTCGGCGCTGTCCGAGCCGCGGACCTTGTAGCCCTGGTTGTGCAGGATCTCGGCGATGCCGCTCATGCCGATGCCGCCGATGCCGACAAAGTGCACCGGTCCGATGTTGCGCGGCATCTTCATTGTGGTCTGTTCCCCTTGGCCGCGAGGCGTTCTGCCGCGTCGGCGAGCTTGGTGACGGCGTCGGGCTGGCCCAGCAGCCTGGCTGCAGCTGCTGCCCGCTGCAGCACATCCCGGTCACCCAGAAGTGATGCCAAGCGAGTGCCAAGCGATAGTGGCGTAAGCGTGGCCTGCTCGGCGATCCAGCCGCCGCCCGCGGCCTCCATCACCAGTGCATTGTTCTTCTGGTCGGCATCGATCGCGCCGGGCAGCGGCACGAGGATGGCCGGCCGGCCGATGGCGGTCAGTTCGGCGATGGTCGAAGCGCCGGAGCGCGAAACGACGAGGTGCGAAGCGGCCATGCGCTCCGGCAGATCGTCGAAGAACGAGGCCAGCTCGACATTGACCTTGGCCTGCCGGTAGGTCTCGGCGACCCGGTCGAGATCTTCGGCCCGGCACTGCTGCACCACGCGCAGGCGCGCCCGGATTTCGGGCGGCAGCTCGGCGATGGCCGGCGGCACCAGGTCGGCAAACACCCGGGCGCCCTGGCTGCCGCCGAACACCAGGAGCCGGATCGCTCCACTGCCATCGAGCTCGGGATAAGGCACCCTGGCGACGTTGCGGACGCGGTCGCGCACCGGGTTGCCGACCAGCACGGATTTCTCAGCGAAGGCTTCGGCCTTGAGGGTACGCGCGAAGCTCAGCGCAATCAGCTTGGCCATCTTCGCCAGCGCCCGGTTGGCGCGGCCCATCACGGCGTTCTGCTCGTGCAGGATCCCCGGGATGCCGCGCAGGCTCGCCGCAACGAACGGCGGATACACCGGATAGCCGCCAAAGCCGATCACCGCGTCAGGCTTCACCCGCCCCAGCGTGCCATAGGCAACGCCGATACCGCCCAGGATCTTGAACCCGGCGGTGACGAAGCGGATCGGGTTGCTCACAGAAGGGGTCGCCGACGGCACGATATGGGTGGCGCTGGCCGGAAACCCGTCGCCATAGGAGGCGACCCGATGATCGGTCATCAACTGGATGTCGTGACCACGCCGGCGCAGCTCCTGCGCCAACGCCATTGCCGGGAAGAGATGGCCTCCCGTACCGCCGGCCATAAGGACGAATCTGCTCATTCGGCGGGGGATAGCACCCCGCTGCGATAGACGGGAAGCCCGGTCGCGAGGCGCTCCTCCGGCTTCTTGCGGGTAAAGGCGAGCATCAGGCCCATGGCGAAGGCGATGGCCAGCATCGAGGTACCGCCATACGAGACGAACGGCAGCGTCATGCCCTTGGGCGGAATGAGGTTCAGATTCACCGCCAGGTTGATCGAACACTGCAACCCGAACTGGATGGCGAGGGTCGATGCCGCGAGGCGGGCGAACAGGCTCGATTGCTGCTGCGCGCCGATCAGCGCCTTGACCACGATGAAGCCGATCAGCGCCACGAGGCAGAGGCAGAACAGGATGCCGAACTCACCGGCCGCGGCCGAGAACACATAGTCGGCATGCGCGTCGGGAATGACCTTCTTGGCCAGCGATTCCCCCGGCCCCCGCCCGAACCAGCCGCCTTCCAGCAGCGAATTGAGCGCCTTGTCGACCTGATAGGTGTTGCCGCCTTCCGGGTTGACGAAGCTGTCGATGCGCTTGGCGAAGTGCGGGAAGAACATGTAGGCGGCGAACAACAGCCCCACCCCGGCGGCGCCGAGCCCGAAGATCACGAACCACGAAATGCCGGAAAGGAACAGCAGCACGCCCCAGGTGGCGAGGATCAGCGCCGTCTGACCGATATCGGGCTGCAGCAGCAGCCCCGCGACGATCGACAGCATGAAGATGGTGGCAATGATCCGCGCCGGAATGCCCGGCCGCTTCATGCTTTCCGAGAACAGCCACGCCCCGATGACCGCGAAGGCCGGCTTCACGAATTCGGACGGCTGCACGGTGTTGCCGGCGATCGACACCCAGCGCTTGGCGCCCTTCACTTCGACACCGAAGCGCAGCGTCAGCCACAACAGGATGATCGAGACCACCAGCACGCCGAGCGCCGCGATGCGCGCCGCCCGATGCGGCAGCAACGATGTAGCGATCATCACCGGCACGGCCAGCGCCGCAAAGATCGCCTGGCGGATGATGAAGTGCCACGGACCGAGCCCGAGTCGCTCGGCAACCGGCGGGCTGGCTGCAAAGCTCAGCAGCACGCCGACCAGCAGCAGCAGGATCAGTCCTGCCAGCAGCGACTTGTCGATCGTCCACCACCACTCGGCAATGGGGGTCTTGCGCTCGCGTGAAAACATTGACGACGCCGCCGCCACCGGACGGCCTCCCGTACGCACAACTAGATGCAAATTGTAGCGCCGGGTTGGTTACCAAGTTCGCAACGACACTCGCGTTTTGCGAGTCGGGGGTGTTTCAAAGCGCCGGAGCAGCGTGCTGCAGTCGCGACAGTCCTCGTCCCTGGCCCTGCCCACCGGCGTCATCCCCGCGTAGGCGGAGACCCAGTGGGATCTCTCAGCCTTAGCGGACGCCGCAGCATCCCACTGGGTTCCCGCCTACGCGGGAATGACGTCCGTGTGTGCCGCACTCCGTGCTTCGCCCGATAGCATTGCCGTCCCGCGTTCATCCGCGCTCAGAGCGCATCTCGATAGCAAGCAGTCAGCGCAACTTCAGCGAGCTCAACCCGATCAGCGCCAGCACGAAGCTGATGATCCAGAACCGGATCACCACCTGGCTCTCGGTCCAGCCCATCATCTCGAAATGGTGGTGGATCGGCGCCATCTTGAACACGCGCTTGCCGGTGAGCTTGAACGAGACGACCTGCACGATCACCGACACCGCCTCGAGCACGAACAGCCCGCCGATGATGGCGAGGACGATCTCGTGCTTGGTGGCGACCGCGATGGCGCCGAGCGCGCCGCCCAGCGCCAGCGAGCCGGTATCGCCCATGAAGATCTGCGCCGGCGGCGCGTTGAACCACAGGAACCCCAGGCCCGCACCGATCAGGGCGCCGCAGACCACCGATAGCTCCGCTGTGCCGGGCACCGGGTTGAGGAACAGGTATTCCGAGAAGGTGGCCGAGCCGACGAGATAGGCGATGAGCCCGAAACAGGCCGCAGCGACCATCACCGGCACGATGGCGAGGCCATCGAGCCCATCGGTGAGGTTCACCGAATTGCCGGCCGCGACCACGACGAAGGCGCCGAACAGCACGAAGAACCAGCCGAGGTTGATCGCCAGTCCCTTGACGAACGGGAAGAACAGCGAGGTCGAGGTCGCCGGGTCGCCCAGGACCGAGATGAAGTAGCAGGCTACCGCGCCGATGATCGCCTCGAGGATCAGTCGCTGCCGGCCGGAGAACCCGGCATGCGACATGCGTTTGACCTTGAGGTAATCGTCGTAAAGCCCGATGGCGCCGAACGAAACGGTAACGCCGAGCACCACCCAGACATAGCCGTTGGAAAGGTTCGACCATAGGAGGATCGAGATCACCGCCGCCGACAGGATCATCAGCCCGCCCATGGTCGGCGTGCCCTTCTTGGTCAACAGGTGACCGGCCGGGCCGTCCTCGCGGATCGGCTGCCCCTTGCCCTGGCGGATGCGCAAGGCGGCGATCATGCCAGGGCCGAACAGGAACACGAAGAACAGCGCGGTCATCACCGCGCCGGCCGTCCTGAAGGTGATGTAGCGGAACACATTGAAGGCGGCGAGGCTATCGCCCAACTGCCCGAGGAAATACAGCATGCTGTCGGTGTCCCACCCGTCGGACTGAAAGCGCTAGGCGTTCTGGAAGCGCTCGCGGATCTTCTGCACCAGAGGTGACAGGCGGACGCCTTTCGACCCTTTGACCATAACTGCGTCGCCATAGGCAAGCGCCGAGAGCACCGGATCGGTGATCTCCTCGGCGGTCGGCATATGCGTCACAGCGGGGATATCGCGGTCGCTTTCGGCCCGATGCCGGAGCTCGTCGGCCAGCGAACGCATCGCCGCACCGACCAGGTAAATCTCGGTGGCGCCGGTCTTCAATACGGCATTGGCCAGCCCGGCATGAAGCTGCGGGCCCTGCGGGCCCATCTCCAGCATGTCGCCCAGCACCAGGAACTTGCGGCCATCGGGCGGGCGGACCGAGCTGTAGAGATCCATGGCCGCCGCCATCGAGGCGACATTGGCGTTGTAGCTCTCGTCGACCAGCAGCAGCGGCTTGGCGTTGGGGCCGAGCCGGATTGTCAGTCCCCTGCCCTCCGGCGCGCCGAACCTGGCCAGCGCGGCAATCGCCGAGCGCGTGCCCTCGCCCGAGATCTGCGCCACGGCGAGCGCTGCGACGGCATTGGCCACCATGTGACGACCCGGCACTTCGAGGCGAAGGTCATAGCGGTCGCCGCCGTGCGTGACCTCGGCCAGCGTCGTCGACGCAGACGTATCGACCTTGCCGATATGCCAGTCGGCGCTCTCGTCGAAGCCGTAGGTCACCACCTTCCCCACCCCTGCCGCCCGCGCATGGGCGAACAGGATATGCAGGTGGTCGTGATCGGCGTTGAGCAGAGCGGTGCCGCCCGGCTCGAGGCCCAGGAAGATCTCGGCCTTGGCCGCCGCGATATCGGCCACCGAGTTGAAGAACTCGAGATGCGCCGCCGCCACCGTGGTGATGACGGCGATATGCGGGCGCACCATCCTGACCAGCGGCGTGATCTCGCCGGCATGGTTCATGCCGATCTCGAACACCCCGAACTGCGCTTCGCGCGGCAGGCGCGCCAGCATCAGCGGCACGCCCCAGTGGTTGTTGAAGCTCTTGATCGAGTAGTGCGTTTCGCCATAGGCGGCGAGCACGGTGCGGATCGCCTCCTTGGTGGTGGTCTTGCCGGCGCTGCCGGTGACCGCGACGATCTGGCCGCGATTGCGCGCCCGCGCCGCGATGCCGAGCTGCTCCAGCGCTTTCAGCGTATCAAGCACGACGATCAGGTTCTTGCCGCCATGCGCCGCGTGATAGGCCTCCGACACCAGCGCGGCCGTCGCGCCGGCCTCGAGCGCCTTGCCGACGAAATCATGCCCGTCATGCACGTCGCCGCGAATGGCGACGAACAGTGCCTCGGGCGCAATGTCGCGCGAATCGATCGAGATCGAGGAGATCGGGCCGTCCGACAGGCCTTCGGGCCGGCCGCCGGTGGCTTTGACGACCTCGGCGACGGTCCAGAGCGGTCGCATCGGCTAGTGTCCTTTCAGCGTCTCCAGCACCACTTCGTGGTCGGAGAAATGGTGCTTGGTGGTGCCGATGATCTGATAGTCCTCGTGGCCCTTGCCCGCAATCAGCAGCACGTCGCCCGGCTCGAGACGTGAAATCGCGGTCTCGATGGCTTTCCGGCGATCGCCGACCTCGAGCGCCTTGGGCACCGCGGCGAGAACTTCGGCCCGGATCGTCGCCGCGTCTTCGGTCCGCGGGTTGTCGTCGGTGACGATCACGTCGTCCGCCATCCGCTCGGCCACTTCGCCCATGATCGGGCGCTTGCCCTTGTCGCGGTCGCCGCCGCAACCGAACACCAGGCGAAGCTTGTCGCCGGCATAGGGCCGGAGCGCCTCGAGCGCCGTCTCCAGAGCTACCGGCTTGTGCGAATAATCGACGAAGATCGCCGCGCCGTTATGCTCGGCGACCAGTTCGAGACGCCCCTTGGCGCCCTTGAGATGCTCCAGCGCCCTGACCGCCTGGTCGGCCGGCGCGCCGGTGGCGACGGCCAGCGCCAGCGCCACCGCGGCATTGCTGACCTGGAACGCCCCGGTCAGCGGCAGGCGGAAGCTGATGGGTTCGCCCACCATGCGGCCGGTCACCCGCTGGCCATAGCCTTCGTTGCGGATCTCGGTCAGCTCGAGGAATGCCCCCTCCTTGCCGACGGTCATCAGCGTCGCGCCGCGATCGAGCGCCGCAAACAGGAACGGCATGTGCTCGGGATCATCGACATTGACCACCGCCGCGCCGCCCTCGGCGATCAGGTCGGTGAACAGGCGCAGCTTGGCGTCCCGGTAGGTTTCCATGTCGTGGTGGTAGTCGAGATGGTCGCGGCTCAGATTGGTGAAGGCCACCGCATTGAAGCGGATGCCGTCGACGCGCCGCTGGTCGAGCCCCTGGCTCGAGGCTTCCATCGCCACGTGGCCGATGCCTTCGGCGCGCAGTTCGGCAAGGTCGCGATGCAGCGACAGCGCGTCGGAAGTGGTGAGCTCCCGCGGCCGGATGCCGGCGCGGGTCTCGACCCCGACGGTCCCGAGGCTTGCCGCGGCGATGCCGCAGGCGTCCCAGATCTGGCGCACGAACGAGACGATCGAGGATTTGCCGTTGGTGCCGGTAACGGCGACCGAGACGCCGGGCTGCGGCGCAAACTGGCGGGCCGCCGCCTGCGCATAGGCCGCGCGCACGTCCTCGACCACCACCACTGGAATGCCCGGGTCGGCCGACGGCTGCCGATCGCTGACCATGACGCTGGCGCCGCGCCCCACGGCCTGCGCCGCAAAGCCGTCGCCGTGCACCCGGGTGCCCGGCAGCGCGAAAAACGCCTCGCCGCGCCCGATGGCGCGGCTGTCGGAATTGATGCCCTCGACGTCGAGGCTCGGGATCGATGGGGCTCCTGCCCCTTTCAGCAGTTCTGTGAGCGCGAAGGGCACGCTGTCTTCTCGAATGGCTTCAGCGGAGTTCGGGTGGGACAAGGTTTGTATCCAACATTGCGCTGAAGTCGGGGCTGATTCCAAGCATCGGCGCTGCCCGCTGTATAATGCGGCCGCTCACTTCACCAGCGTTCCAGCCCGCCGTGACGCCCGACTGGGCGTTCTCGGCCTTGGGCTCGTCGACGATGATCACCATCGCATAGCGCGGGTTGTCGAGCGGGAAGGCCGAAGCGAAGACGTTGAAGTTGACGTTCGACGAGTAGCGGCCATTGACCACTTTTTCGGCGGTGCCGGTCTTGCCGCCGGCCCGGTAGCCATTGGCGATCTTGTTCATGCGCGAGCCCGATCCGCCTGCGCCGATGGCGTTGAGGCGCATCAGGTAGCGGACTTCGGCGCTGGTGGCGGGCGAAATCACCGGCTCGTAGAGCTGGCGCGCCTCGGCCTCGCTGCGCTTGTACATGGTGGGAGGCACCATGTAGCCGTCATTGACGAAGGCGGCCACGGCCCGCGCCATGTGCAGCGGCGACACCGACAGGCCGTGCCCGAAGCTGGAGGTCGCCGCGACGATCTCGGAGAATTTCTCCGGCACCTTGGGCTTGCGCATCTCGGGCAGTTCGAACGGCACCGGCTTGTCCATGCCGATCTTCGACAGGAAGGCGCGGAAATCGTCCTTGCCCAGCTGCTGCATGATCTTGATGGTGCCGATATTGGACGAGTACTTGTAGACTTCCGGCAGGCTGAGCACGCGGTGCTTGCCGTGGAAATCGTCGATGGTGAAGCGGCCGAAGCGGACGCCGAAGCGGGCGTCGAACTTGTCGGTGATCCGCACCTTGCCGCTGTCGAGCGCCCCCGCCAGGGTTATCGTCTTGAAGGTCGAGCCGAGCTCGTAAATGCCCGAGGTGATGCGGTTGAAGCGGTCGTTCTTCACCCCGTTATAGTCCTGGAACAGCGTCGAAGGATTATTCGGGTCGAAATCCGGCAGCGACGCCAGCGCGATGACCTCACCGGTCTTGATATCGAGCATCACGCCCGCTGCCGCCACCGCCTTGTAGCGCACCAGGGCGTCCTGCAGCTGCTCGTACATGACGTGCTGCACCCTGAGATCGACCGACAGGCTGACCGGCGTCATCTCGTTGCCGCGGGCAAGGCCGATCGACTGCAGCATGGCGAGGCTGTCGTCGTCCATGTGCTTCTCGATGCCCATGGTGCCCTGGTTGTCGATATTGACCGCCCCCAGGATGTGCGACGCCTCCTGCCCCGAGGGGTAGAAGCGCTTGCTCTCGGTGACGAAATCGAGGCCCGGGACGCCGAGCTGGAAGATCCGGTCGCGGATCGCCGGGGTCAGCTCGCGCTTCACCCACACGAAGCCCTTGTCGCCGGTCAGGCGCTTGCGCAGCCAGTCCTCGTTGAGGTCAGGCAGCACGGTCCTGAGCTTCTGGACCGCTTCCTCGACATCGATGATCCGGCGCGGCTCGGCGAACAGCGACGGCACGCGGATATCGACGGCCATCTCCAGCCCGTTGCGATCGAGGATCGGCGGACGGCTGGCGGTGATGACATCGCGCGCCACCCCCTCGATGGTGGAATCGGTCACCGTGGCGCCGAGCTGGATCAGGCGGCCGCCGACGGTTCCGAGCACCAGCACCAGCGCGACGATGACCCAGCGAATGCGCGCCTTGGTGAGATTGCCACGCGACTTCCGCCCGCCATCGAGCGAAATGGTCTCGGCGCCTTCGGTAATGATCGCCATCTAGTTGGCCTCGATCAGCTGTTCGATCGGGTCGATGCCCGCATCAAGCGAGGAGAGCAGCGCATCGAGCGCCGCGGGATCCGGTGCGGCGGGCCGCATCGGCAGGTTGGCCATGCCACTGAACTGCTCCTGGGCCGTCGGCACCAGCGCCAGCGCTTCCTGGTGGCGGGCGACGATCGGGGCGACATGCGCAGGCTGGTTCAGATACGACCAATCGGCCTTGAGCAGGCTGAGATCGCCCTCCTGCCGCTCGATCTTGCGCTCCATCCGCACCTTGTCGCTGGCAATATCCTCGACCGAGTATTTCAGGCCGTAGACGCCGACGAGGCCGACCAGGCTGGTGCAGACCATGATGGCGTTGAGCATCTTGATCATGCGGCACCTCGCGACAGCGGCACGCCGAGCCCGGCATAACTCAGTGTCCGCGCCGGGGCGGCGGTGCGCTGGCCGGCCCGAAGGGTGGCGGAACGGGAACGCGGGTTGCGGGCCAGCTCGGCCGGCGACGCCTTCAGCGCCTTGCCGGCGCGGGCCCAGCGCGGCGCCTCCTGCACAACCTGCGGCAGGTGACGCGACTGGGTCGGCGCACCTTTTTCAGGATCGAAGAAGCGTTTGACGATGCGGTCTTCGAGCGAGTGGAAGGTCACCACCGCGAGCCGCCCGCCCTGAGCCAGCAAGCGCTCGCTGGCGAACAAACCCTCGACCAGTTGCTCGAATTCGCCGTTCACCGCGATGCGGAGCGCCTGGAAGCTGCGGGTCGCCGGGTGCGCGTCGCCGGGCTTGCGGCCGATGGTCTTTTCGATGAGTCGCGCCAGCTGCGTCGTGGTCGAGATCGGCGCCGTGGCGCGCGCCGCGACGACCGCGCTGGCGATGCGGCGCGACTTGCGCTCCTCGCCGAAGGCGAACAGCAGGTTGGCCAGTTCCGCCTCATCGAGCGTATTCACCAGGTCCGCCGCCGACTCGCCTGCCGAGGACATCCGCATGTCGAGCGGGCCTTCCTGCATGAACGAGAAGCCGCGCTGCGCCTGGTCGAGCTGCATCGACGAAACGCCGATATCGAGCACCACGCCGTCCACAGGACCATCCGACAGCTCATCCAGACTGGAAAAGGTGCCGGGCACGAACTTGAATCGACTCGGGAAATCGGCGCTGAGTCGCTCGGCGTGTGGCATTACCGATGGGTCTCGATCGAGCGCCACGACCGAGGCGCCGGCTTCGAGCAGGGCGCGCGAATAGCCCCCTGCCCCGAACGTGCCGTCGAGGATGCGGGCGCCCGCGAGCGGCGCCAGCGCATCGAGCACCTCGGCCAGCAGCACCGGCACATGCGGCGCCTGGCCTTCGCTACCCCTGGGCTCACTCATTCCCGCTCGAACTCCACGCCGGCAGCGCCGGTACCCGAAATCACCCGGATGGGTATCGGCGCACTTTGAGGCGGGGAGGTTAAGGTTCCATTGAGGTTACGGGCATGTTCACCACGATGGAGCCGACCTTGCGGCCGCTCTCCACCCGGGCATGCGCGGCGGCGATGTCGGAGAGCCGATACTCGCCCTCGACGGTCGTGCGCAGTTCGCCTCGCTGCACCCAGTCGAACAGCCGGATCAGGTCGGCGGCCTTGTCGGCCGGCTTCCTCAGGCCCGTCGCGGCGAACCGTGCGCGTCGGCCGGTCTTTCGCAGCATCGAGGCCGAGAGCATCGGGGTCGGCGACAGGTAGAGGCCGTCCGGCTTCAGCGCGTCATGGCAGCGAGCGAAGCTGGATTTGCCGACCGTATCGAAGATCACATCATAGGCCGCGTCGGCGGCGGTGAAATCCTCGGCGGTATAGTCGATCACTCGATCCGCCCCGAGCGATCGGACCAGCTCGAGATTGCGGCTGCTGGTAACCCCGGTCACCACGGCGCCCATGGCGCGCGCCAATTGCACTGCGGTGCTGCCGATGCTGCCCGAGGCGCCGTTGATCAGCACATGCTGGCCCGGCTGCACTCGTCCGTGATCGCGCAGGAACGGCAACGCCGTGAGGCCGCCGTCGCAGACCCCCGCGGCAGCGCCGAACGCCACGCCCTCCGGCAGCTTGACGAGCGCTCCATGCTGGTCGATGGCCGCGAACTGGGCATGCGCGCCCAGCTCCGGTCCGGTCGAGCCGGCGACCCGCTCGCCGACCGAGAAACGCGTCACGCCGGCCCCGATGCCAACGATCGTCCCCGCAAACGCATCGCCGAGGATCGGCAGGCGCGGCTTGAACGGGCCGGAAAACAGCCGCGCGATCCACAGCTCGCCATTGCGAAACGCCACATCGGAGGGCGTCACCACGCTGGCATGGATCTGCACCAGCACCTGTTCGGGCCCGGGTTCAGGCGTGGGCACCTCGCGGATGACGAGGGCTTCGGGCGGACCGTAACGCTCGACGATGGCGGCCAGCATCACTCGTTCTCCCCGCGATACTGGAACACCGCTTCGAGCGGCACGCCGAAGGCGCGCGCCACGCGGAAGGCGACCTCAAGCGAGGGCGAGTAACGCCCCTGCTCCATGGCGACGATGGTCTGACGGGTCACGCCCACCTTCTCGGCCAGCGCCGCCTGGGTCATCTCGCCGGCATTGAAGCGCAGCGTGCGGATGGTGTTGTCGATCCGCGCCTGTCCCTTGCCCATGCCGTCAGCCGATCCGGTAGTAGACGAGCCGCGAGCCCGCATCGATGATACCGGCCAGCATCAGGCCGCCGAACAGGACGTAGGCGGCGCGGGCCGGATCAGCGCTGAAAGCGAGGGTGAGCAGGCTCGCAATGCCGGCAACCGAGGCAACGATATAGCCATTGCGCATGGCGCGCAGGGCCACCAGCTTGTCGCGTTCATCCGCCTTCTCATCCTTGAACTCTTCGCGCCGTGCGATGGAGACGAGGATCGACATCACGATCATCGCCGCGATGGTGAACAGCACCCCGAACAGGATGGCCCAGAGCAACCGGCCCGCCACTGCCTCGACCGTGACCGGCGGGTTGGCCAATGCCTCGAAGATCACCCAGGCCCCGATTGCCAGCGCCGCGATGATGTTCACCACGGCTTCCCATTCCTTAAAGCTCATCCCGGCCTCCAAGCCTCGGTTCAGTGTGCGAGCCATGTATGACGAACACGACATTGAGTCAAATATTTCATACATCGTGTCTGGAATAACGGACCCTCTTGGATATCGCTGTTGGCGCCAACTCCCCCACGCACGGAGTCACCCCGGCGAAAGCCGGGGCCCATCCTGAGATGCTGCGGGTGAGCTGAGGAGTTTGAAAAGCCCGTCGGCGGGCAGAGCCCGTCAAGCGAGAGACAGCCAGCCGCGATCCACTTAACGCCCTCAGGATGGGCCCCGGCCTTCGCCGGGGTGACCCGGTGGATGGGGTAACCTTGGCGCCCTCTGGCACCACCAGAAGTCACACGCCCTGGGCCGCCCGTGCGCCCGCAGAAGGGAAAATGCCAGTTGACCTATAAGCCGGGTTCTGTAGGGCCGGCGCCTCACGGCGCTGACGTGGTGACCATTCATCTTTGACCGGCATTACTGCCGGCCTTATGCAACCAACCCGGATGACAGGCCTCGAAAACCGGCTGGGGCAAAGGGCTTTCACCCTGTCCCCGCGTCATCCCTATTTGGTCTTGCTCCCGGTGGGGTTTGCCGTGCCGTCCCTGTTGCCAGGTCCGCGGTGCGCTCTTACCGCACCCTTTCATCCTTACCGACGCCGAGGCGAAGGCGGTTTGCTTTCTGTGGCACTTTCCCTGGGGTCGCCCCCGGCGGCCGTTAGCCGTCACCGTATTTCGATGGAGCCCGGACTTTCCTCTCCCACGGAAACAGGAGCGGCCACCCGGTCAACTGGCGAGGCGCATATGGGGGACGGGGCGAGCTCCCGTCAAGCACGCAGTCAGGCGGCGCGCTTCATGATCTGGCTGTAGGCATTGTTGATCGCCGCCATGCGGGCGGTTGCCACGTCGATCAGTTCCTCGGGCACGCCCTTGGCGATCAGCCGGTCGGGGTGATGCTCGGCCACCAGCAGGCGGTAGACTCGCTTCACCTCGTCCGGCTCGGCGCTCGGCGCAAGACCGAGGACCACATACGGGTCGGCGCCGCGATCGAACAGCACGTGCTGCGAGGTCAGCTGCTCGAACCGCGCATCGTCGAAGCCGAAAATGTCGCTGACATTCTTCAGGTAATCGAGCTCGGCCTCGTGGATCATGCCGTCGGCCGAGGCGATGAAGAACAGGCTGTCGAGCACGTGCTCCAGCGTCTCCGGGCTGTCGATGAAGAAGCGCCGCACCTTCCTGGCATAGGCCTCGTAGCCGGCCACGTCCTGCTGGGCGAGCTTGAACAGCTTGTCGACCTGCTCCTCTATGCCCGGCGGAATCTCGACCGTGCGCTGGAAGGCGCGCAGCTCCGAAGCCGTGACGACCCCATCGGACACCGCCATCTTGGCCGACAGCGCGATCAGCGCCAGCGTGAACGCGGCGTCGCGGCCGCCGGGCAGCCAGGTATCGGGATCGAGGGCGTTGATGATCGAGCCGACCAGCCCCGTGCGATCCGAGGCCGATCCGATGAAGGCGCTAAGGCGTTGCCAGACCGACATGTGGCTCTCCGATCTGGGCGCACAATAGCCGCCGAACGGGAATTTCATAGCCATGAGACATGCGGCGGATTGCATCGTCGGCCCCCTCGGAGGTTTCGTCGAAACGACGAAATGCTCCAGGTCTTGAGTTCAGCGCCTTCGAACCGGAAAGTCCCGGAACTTCCCCGAAGACGCTGTGATGACGCTTCGACCGCCTGGTGAGGCGGCCGCGCGGTTAGAACAGGAAGAAATCTTCCTCGACCACCGGCCGCTTCTTCCGGTTCGGTCCCTGGTCCAGGAAGAACCCGTCCGGGTCGTAGCTGTCTTCGGCCGAGGTCTCCGACAACAGGCCCTTGCGTTCCAGGTAGTCGGCCAGCGAACCGGAGTCCCACTCCTCGAGCTGGTCGCCGGTGACGACGTTGCCGTCGCTCAGCGGGAACGGCTCCACCGCGGCATTGCCCTGCGGGTTGATCTTCTTTTCATCGACGATCAGCGGCTTCTCGGCCGCCGGCAGCGATGCGACGGCGGTGGCCTTGGGGCGGGCGCTGCGCGGCAACGGCACCGGGGCCGCTTCGGTCGGCGCGACCGTGGCAACCTCGGTCGGCGCCTTGATCGGCGTGGTCGGCGAAATCGGCTTCAGCGTCACCGGTGCGCTCGGCTTGGCGGCAACCGGCGTATCCGGCTTCGAGGTCGCCGGCTTCGGGGTCACGGCGGTGTCGCCGTCGGAAATGTAGGATGGCAGCTTCTTGCCCTTGGCGAGCAGCTTGTCGACCGCATCTTCACCGGCTGCCGTACTGGCAGTCTGGATCGGATCGGTCGCCGCCGGCTTCGCGACGGGAAGCTTGAGCGCTGGCTTGGTGGCGTCGGCAGTGGTCACGGCGCTCTGCGCCGAGCCGCTGTTCGGGTTGCCGACGACCATGTTCGCGGCGGGCACCGCGAGGATGATGACTAGACCGGCCCAAGCCAATCCGCCCTTCACCTTGCCATCGAGTTTCATAGGCTGCTGTCCTTCAACTTGCCCCCGTCCCCACTGCCCGACGGAAGCCAATTAACGTGGCCATTTTGTGGATGGCCGGGGCATCACCCCACTCTGGACGGTGCCCGAGTCCACCTGAACGGACGCTGAACAGCCTTGCGTCGGCAGACCTGCCGGAGGTTCAGTCAGGCCTCGCCCCCAGCAACCGCGCCAGTGCCAGCACCAGGTTCGAGCGGTTCAGCGTATAGAAGTGGAACTCGGTAATCCCATTGTCGACCAGTTCCAAGACCTGTTCGGCGGCGACCGCCGATGCAACCAGCGCATGGGTCTCGGGATCCTCGTCCAGCCCCTCGAACCGCTCGGCCACCCAACCGGGAATCGAAGCGCCGCACCGCGCCGCAAACCCCGAGATCTGCTTGAACGAATGGATCGGCTGGATGCCCGGCACGATCGGCGCGGTGATCCCCGCCGCCCGCGCCCGTTCGACGAAACGGAAGTAATCGTCGTTGTCGAAGAACATCTGGGTGATGGCGCGCGTCGCGCCGGCATCGAGCTTGCGCTTCAGGTTGTCGATATCGGCTTCCCAGTTCGGGCTCTGCGGGTGTTTTTCCGGATAGGCCGCCACCGAGATGTCGAACGCGCCGATGCGGCGAATCCCCGCGACGAGGTCCGCGGCATTCCTGTAGCCCTCTGGATGCGGCGTGAACGGCTTGCCGATGCCCTCTGCAGGGTCACCGCGCAGCGCCACGATGCGACTGATCCCTGCTTCCTGATAGCCCCGCACCACCGCATCGACCTCGTCCCGCGTCGCGCCGACGCAGGTGAGATGCGCGGCCGCGTCGACCCCGGTCTCGGCCTTCACCCGGCTGACCATCCTGAGCGTGCGCTCGCGCGTCGAGCCGCCGGCGCCGTAGGTCACCGAGACGAAGCGCGGATGCAGTGGCGCCAGCTTGTGGATCGACTCCCAGAACCGCTCCTCCATGACGTCAGTCTTGGGCGGAAAGAACTCGAACGAGACCTGGAATTTCGGCCGCTCGTCCGGGCGCATGCGGCTCGGGCGGTCGGTGTAGTCAGTACTCATGTCGCGTTGTCCGTCTCGTCGGTGAGCCGCCAGAGGCACACGGTGAGCCCCTCGGTCGGATTGCTGGGTGGAAAGGATTTGAGTTCGGTGACCTTGAGGTCGGCGGCGCGCGCCCAGCCGGCCATCTGCGCCTCGCTGAGACCGAGGCGGCGATGCGCGTGATGCGAGCGCAGGAACTCGAGGCCATGCGGCGCGAAATCCACAATCAGCATCTCGCCGCCGGGTTTCAGCGCCCGGCGCGCCTGCGCCAGCACCCGCCCGGGGTCGTCGAAATAATGCAGCACCTGGTGGACCACGATCACATCCGCCCGGCCGGCGCCGGCATCGAGGTCGGCGATATCGCCGAGCCGCACCTGGGCGTGGCCGATCGAACAGGCCGCCAGCTTGGCGCGCGCCACCGCGATCATCTCGCGGCTGGCGTCGATGCCGATGCCACGCCGATAATGTCCCGCCAGGAGCTCGAGCATCCGGCCGGTGCCGGTGCCGAGGTCGATCAGCGTATCGACCACCCTGCCCTGCATCGCCTCGACAATGGCGGCTTCCACCGCCTCCTCGGGCACGTGCAGCGAGCGCAGCAGATCCCAGCTGTCGGCCACCGTGGCGAAATAGGCGGCGGCCTGCTCGGCCTGGTTGAGCCGCACCGTTGCCAGACGCTGCCGGTCACGCGAGCGGTCGGCGTCATCGGGCGACAGCCGGCCGATCAGCCAGCGCGCCAGATCGCCGCCGGCCCCTTCGGGGGCGAGGCCGTAATAGGCCCATGCGCCCTCGGCATTGCGGGTGATCAGCCCGGCATCGGCCAGGAGCTTCAGGTGGCGCGACACGCGCGGCTGGCTCTGGCCGAGAATCTCCGTGAGGTCCTTGACCGACTGCTCGCCGTCGGCCAGCAATGCCAGGAGGCGCAGCCGGGTCGTTTCCCCCGCCGCGCGCAGCACCCCTACCAAGTCCGCCGTGTCGTTCATTCAGCCTCACGAGATATAAAGATATCTTTATATGCGCTGTGAGGCCTGGTCTACAAGAACCTGCGCGGGCCCGTTGCTCGGCAACGAAAAACGGCGGCCCTCGCGGACCGCCGTTGAAAAGTTGGACAGGCTTTGGATCAGGCAGCGCCGACGACATCCTCGTTGGGAAGCCGGCGACGAAAGGCATGGGTGCGCCAGAGCTCGAAAATGCCGACCGCCTCGTCCTTGCTCAGCGCCTCGAAGCGCTTGCGGACATTCTGCAGGTCGGCCTGGTTCGGCAGGTCGCGCCAGGGCATCGAAGCGATCATCGCCTCGAACAGGTCGGGCTGGATGCCGAGGGCACGCAGCGCCACGGTGATCGCCACGTAATCCTGCATGGCCAGCCATTTGACGAAAACTTCCGGGCCGACGCGCAGCAGCATGGTGAGCGCGGCGGCCGTGTGGTGGCCGTAGCCGAAGCGGGCGAAGCGGATCAGCGCGCGCTCGTCGAGCTGCTTGCGATCGGACAGCGCCTTCACCTGGTTATAGGCGACCTTCCACTCCTGGCTGGAGAAGCCGGCGCGGTTGCGCATGCGGTTGTAGACCACCGCCTGCACCTTGCCGACGGTGACCGGATCGACGCGCGGGTCGATGCGCGACATGGTCTCGCGTACCCGGTCGCCGACCGCCTCGATCTTGCCGCCGAGGCTCTTCCAGTCGAGATCTTCACGGCCCCTGAGGTCCGCGGCGATGGCGGCATCCGACGCGGCGCGCTCAGCGAGGCGCTCCAGCGCCTGCTGGCCGATCTCGGCATTGGAGTTGCGCACCAGCTTGATCACCGAGGCGCTCTCGCCGTGCTCGACGATGGCTTCGCCCACCCGCTCGGGCACCTGCGTCCGGCCGGCAATGGCCACGCGGTGCTCTTCGGTCTGGTTGGCGATGATTTCGATCAGGTCGTCGTCGCTCAGCACATTGGAGAATTCGAGCAGCGGCTGCGCCACCTCGATCTCGTCATTGGCGAGCTTGACCACCACGTTGCCCGGCGCGCGGTCCAGCGGAGCCAGAAGCTTGGCCACATGGACCCGCGCTTCGGACTCGACCAGTTCGGCCAGCTGGCACAACACCTCGTCGTACTGCGCGACCTGCTCGTCATCGCAGCGATCCGACACGTAGGAGTAGAGCTGGGCCATGTTGCGGAACAGCTGATCGCGTTCCACGATGTTGGAGTCACCGTTCAGGACCCTGAACGTCGAGAAGGCGCGCGTGGTGCCCTCTTCCATCTCAGTCATGTCACTTCCCTCCGGCTTCTGCCGTACCGGAGCAATCTGCCCGCCAGTTAAGTGCACGCGCTGAAGGTAAGGACGGAAATTTGATTCAAATTGCGCCGAGTTTGGTGACGCGTCGTTGACCACCGGCCTCTCGGCATCCCCCCTCGCGGGAGTGGAGGTGGGAAGCCATCGCCGAGACGGCTTCCCACCTGGTGAAAATCAGGCCAGATCGAACCGATCGGCGTTCATCACCTTGACCCAGGCCGCGACGAAATCCTTCGCGAACTTCTCGGTCGCATCCGACTGACCATAGACCTCGGCCAGCGCGCGCAGCTGCGAGTGCGAACCGAAGATCAGGTCGATGCGGGTGGCGGTCCAGCGGGGCTCGCCGGTGACCCGATCGACGCCCTGATAGACGCTGTGATCCTCCGACGCCGGCCGCCACTTGGTGCCCATATCGAGCAGGTTGACGAAGAAGTCGTTGGTCAGCATCTCTGGCCGGTTGGTCAGCACGCCATGCTGCGGCTGGCCGGCCTTGAGGGCGCGAAGCCCACCCACCAGCACGGTCAGCTCCGGCGCCGTGAGCCCGAGCAACTGGGCGCGATCGACCAGGTTCTCCTCCGGCGACAGGCGCTGGCGCCCGTTCGAATAGTTACGGAAGCCATCGGCGGTCGGCTCGAGCGGCGCGAACGAGGCCGCGTCGGTCTGTTCGGCCGTCGCATCGGCACGCCCCGGGGTGAACGGGACCGTGAGATCGAGCCCGGCATCCTTGGCCGCCTTCTCGATCCCCACCGAACCGGCGAGCACGATCAGGTCGGCCAGCGACACCGGCTTGCCGAACTCGGCCTGGATGGCTTCGAGATGGCCGAGCACCTTGCCGAGCTGTTCGGGCTGGTTGACCGCCCAATCCTTCTGCGGCGCGAGCCGGATACGGGCGCCATTGGCGCCGCCGCGCATGTCGGAACCGCGATAGGTCGAGGCCGAAGCCCAGGCGGTGCTCACCAGCTCGGAAACCGTGAGCCCGGTGGCGAGGATATTCGCCTTCAGCGCCGCGATGTCGGCCTCGTTGACCAGCTCGTGCGTAACCGCCGGGATCGGATCCTGCCAGATCAGCTCTTCGGCCGGCACTTCCGGGCCGAGATAGCGGACCTTCGGGCCCATGTCGCGATGCGTCAGCTTGAACCAGGCGCGGGCGAAGGCGTCGGCGAACTCATCAGGGTTCTCGAAGAAGCGGCGCGAGATCTTCTCGTAGGCCGGGTCCATCCGCAGCGCCAGGTCGGAGGTCAGCATCGACGGGGCGTGGCGCTTGTCCTTGTCATGCGCGTCCGGCACCGAATTGGCGCCCATGCCATGCTTGGGCGTCCACTGGTGCGCCCCGGCCGGGCTCCTGGTCAGTTCCCACTCGTAGCCGAACAGGTTCCAGAAGAAGTTGTTGCTCCACTTGGTCGGGGTCGAGGTCCAGGTGACTTCGAGCCCCGAGCCGATGGCGTCGCCACCCTTGCCGGTGCCGAAGCTGTTCACCCAGCCGAGCCCCTGCTCCTCGATACCGGCCGCTTCCGGCTCGACACCGACCAGCTTGGCGTCACCCGCGCCATGGGTCTTGCCGAAGGTATGGCCGCCGGCGATCAGCGCCACGGTCTCTTCGTCGTTCATCGCCATGCGGCCGAAGGTGTCACGGATATCGCGAGCTGAGGCCAGCGGGTCCGGATTGCCGGCCGGACCTTCCGGGTTGACGTAGATCAGGCCCATCTGCACCGCCGCCAGCGGGCTTTCGAGGTCGCGCTCGCCGCCATAGCGTTCCTCATCGGACAGCCACTGGCCTTCCTTGCCCCAGTAGATGTCGAGCTCGGGCTCCCAGGTGTCGGCGCGGCCGCCGCCGAAACCGAAGGTCTTGAAGCCCATCGATTCGAGCGCGACGTTGCCGGTGAGGATCATCAGGTCGGCCCAGGAGATGGCCGAGCCGTATTTCTGCTTGATCGGCCACAGCAGGCGCCGGGCCTTGTCGAGGTTGACGTTGTCGGGCCAGCTGTTGAGTGGCGCGAAACGCTGCTGACCGCCGCCGCCGCCGCCACGACCATCGGCCGTGCGATAGGTGCCGGCGCTGTGCCAGGCCATGCGGATGAACAGCGGACCGTAATGGCCGAAATCGGCCGGCCACCAGTCCTGCGAGTCGGTCATCAGGGCGGTGAGGTCGGCCTTCAGCGCCTTCAGGTCGAGCGTCTTGAACGCCTGGGCATAGTCGAAAGCCGAGCCCATCGGGTTGGACAGCGCCGTGTGCTGATGCAGCACCGACAGGTCCAGCTGGTTCGGCCACCAGTCACGATTGCTGCGGCCCGCGCTGCCATGCGGCACCGGGCACTTGCCCGCACCACCTTCGTTCGCTGCGTCCATGGTCGTCTCCATACGTCTCGAGTTGTCTTGCGATAGGGCTTCCAGGTGACGCAACGGTGACTGTTCGCGCCCTGGTCGCGAGCAGCTCCGGCCCCACACTTTGGAATAGTTCCATTCTGCCCCGAGCCGCCAAGATAATGCCAATTGATTGCGCTACTCATGGTGATAATCTGCGCCTATGATTACGCTCCGACAGATGCAATACGCGGTCGCGCTGGCCGAAACCGGCCATTTCGGCCGCGCCGCCGAGCGCAGCCACGTCACCCAACCCGGCCTCAGCCAGCAGATCCGCCAGCTCGAAGAGCTCTGCGGCGGCGCGCTGTTCGACCGCCTCGGCAAATCGGTGCGGCTCACCCCGCTCGGTCGCGAGTTCGTCGAGCGGGCTCGGCCGATTCTCGAGCAGACCGAAGCGCTGCTGTCGTTCGTCAGCGGCCAGCGCGGCACCCCGGCGCGACCGCTTCGGCTCGGGGTCATCCCCACTGTCGCTCCCTACCTGTTGCCGCATGTCTTCCCGGCCCTGCAGCGCGAGCTGCCCGAGCTGAGCTTCACGGTTTCCGAAAGCCGGACCGACGCCCTGCTCGATGGGCTCGCCGATGGCAGCCTCGATCTCGCGCTGATTGCCAGCGAACCGAGGACCGGCGGTCCGCGTCTCACCGCCGCATCATTGTTCGCCGACGAGTTCGTGCTCGCCACCGGCGCCGGCGACCAGGCCGAGGACCCGATGCCCCTGGCCGAGATCGACAGCGACCGGGTGTTGCTGCTCGACGAGGGACACTGCTTCCGCGATCAGGCGATCGCTGCCTGCGCCCTCGATCCGGATGCCGCCCGCCGCACCTTCGCCGCCACCTCGCTCTCGACCATCGTCGAGTTCGTCGCCAATGGTCAGGGCATCACGCTGCTGCCCGAGATCGCATTGAAGAAGGAGGCCACCGGCAACCGCATCCGCATCCACCGGCTGCAATCGCCCGGCGCGCGCCGCCAGCTGACCCTGGTCTGGCGCGAGGCAACGCCGTTCGGCACGGTGTTCGAGCAGGTAGCGGAAACGATCCGGCGGGCCAGGCCGAAGGTGTGAGAGGTCGTGCCTGCGGTGCGCTGGCATCGTCGTTGGCCTTCGACCTTGCCCCCCGGCGTCATCCCCGCGGAGGCGGGGATCCAGTGGGACTTCTCAGCTTCCTGGGTGCCTCAGCATCCCACTGGGTTCCCGCCTGCGCGGGAATGACTCCGGAGCGGGCTGGCAGGTTTTGCTTCGCCGATGGCGTCGCGCACCCGGATCCCCGTCCTACCCCGGATAAGCCGCCTGCCGCCAGGTCCGGACCTTCACCGCATCGCCGGGTCGGATCGCCCCTTCGCGCTCGACCCAGCCGACCAGCCCGCGCTTGCCCATCGCTGCCTTGACGAAACCGAACTCGATATCCGCCCTGCCCTGGTGCTGCGCCGCGATGGTCTTGCCGGTCTTGCGGCACGGGTCGTTGTCGCCGTCGACGCGGATCGTGGCGCCGGACGGAAACATCAGCAGGCTGCGTGGCGGCAGTTGCGTCAGATGCGGGATGCCCGAAAGGATCAGGTTGGCGCCGACCCATTGCCCGAGGATTTGCGGCAGGTTGAGCGCCACCGCGATCTCGGCCAGCTCTTCGGCGCTGAGGATCGACAACTGCCGTTCATTGCGCATCGGTGTGCCGCGTGGATACCAGGGTTCGCGCGCCCCACTCGGCCGCACCAGCCCCTCGTGCCGATCGCCGACCACGCCGGCATAAGTCAGCATCAGTTCGGGGCGCGCGCTCGATTCGACGGCTGCGGTCTCGACCACGAAGGTCCCGTCCACCACGCCGTTCAGCGTCAGCGCCGGCATTGCCTCGGTCATGCCGCGGCCCGGCGACGACGCACCACCGAGTCCGTGGTGTAGACCATCAGCGACACCCAGATCAGCGCGAAGCTGCCGAGCCGCACCGCATTGAGATGCTCGCCGAACAGCGTGATGGCGAGGATGAAGGTGATCGACGGCGCGATATATTGCAGCATGCCGACGGTGGTCATCTTCAGCCGCTGCACTGCGAAGGCAAAGAGCAGCAGCGGCACCACCGTCGCCGGTCCGGTCAGCGCCAGGAGGGACAGCGAGTACGGGTCGGCGTGCCAGCCGATGCCGCCGTCGCGCGCAACGCTGTACCCCAGATAGGCGATGGCAAGCGGCGCCAGCACCATGGTTTCGACGAACAGGCCCGGGGCGGAGCCGACCTTGGCGGTCTTGCGCAGATAGCCATAGACCGCAAAGGTGAGCGCCAGCCCCAGCGCCACATAGGGAATGGCGCCGATCGCCACCGCCTGGATGCTGATCGCCACCGCGGCAATGGCGATGGAGACCATCTGCCAGCGGTTGAGCCGCTCGCCGAGCAGCAGCACGCCGGTTGCGACATTGACCAGCGGCAGGATGAAGTAGCCGAAGCTGGCTTCCAGCACCTGCCCGGTCTCGACGGCGAAGATGTAGATCAGCCAGTTGGCGCCCAGGATCAGCGCCGCCAGCGCCATCGAGGTCACGGTCCGCGGGTCGCGCAGCGCTGCCCGCACCTCGGCCAGGCGGCCGCCGAGGATCATGATGATGCCCAGCACCAGCAGCGACCACAGGGTTCGGTTGGCGACCACCGTGGCGGCGCCGACATGATTGAGCAGGTTGAACAGCAGCGGCAGGAAGCCCCACAGCACGTAAGTCGCGACGCCCGCCGCGAGGCCGCTTTCGCCGCCGTGAGTGTCAGTGCTGGTGACGGACGCCAAGACGTGTCCTTCCGGGCCGGAGGCGGCCGTGTGAGAGCCGCCTTTTAGCAGCGCCCCTGCCCCCGGCACAAATCAGAGTTTGTGATTGGCGACACAACCCACCTTGATGGTGATCAAACCAATCGCCACGTCCAGCGTTAGCCTTCTCGTACCCACCAAAGGAGCACGCCATGAAAGCCAAGGTCACCTGGATCCTCATCGCCGACGGAGCAACGGCAAAGGTGTTCGAACACACCAAGCCCGGCAAGGGATTGCAGGCGGTCGAGGGTCTGATGTTCGCGCAGACCCCGCTCAAGGCCGGCGAGATCATGGCGGATCGTCCGGGACGCAGCTTCTCGTCGGTCGGCCACGGCCGTAGCGCCATCGAGCCGTCGTCCGATCCCGTCGCGGTACGCGAGCGGCGCTTCGTCGAAACTGTCGCCGAAGAGCTGGAGCGCCAGCATCAGCAGCGCGCCTTCGATCAACTGATCGTCGCGGCGGCGCCCACTGCGCTGGGCGACCTGCGCCCGGCGCTCAGCAAGGGCCTGCGCGACACCATCGTCGCCGAACTGCCCAAGGATCTGACCAACCTGCCGACTGCCCAGCTCGGCCAGCATTTCGACGGGCTGCTGGTGATCTGAAGCCTCAGCTCGGTCCGAAAAGAAGGGGCGGCCCTGGCCGCCCCTTTTTTTTTGCTTATTCGGTGAACTGCACCGTCGCCAGCATCTGCCCGGCGCGGAACGCTGCCGACGTACCGCCTTCGGGCGCGCTCCAGTAGACGAACTGGCTCGAGCCGAAGCCCGGTTGGACATAGTAGAAATTCTGGAACAGCAGCGACCCGCTGGCAATCTGCACCTCATACTCGATGACGTTCCAGGCCTTGCCGCCGATATTCTCCAGCCGCTCGCTGACGATCTTGACGTTTTCCGGCTTGGCATCGAGCGCCGCCGCCGCGGCATTGCTGAGGATGGCGTCGCGGAACTGCGAGACCGGCCAGGCGCCGTTCTCGTTGATCACCGCGAAGCCGATCGTCTCGTCACTCGAATAGTAGAGAAACTCCTGGTCGCCGGATGGCGTCTGCACCGCCCAGCCCGTGGTGTCGATGCAGGCGCTGACTTTCACCTTCGTGCTGGTAATGGTTTCGCACGCCAGCGCCGGCGTGATGAGCAGCATCGCCGAGGCGATGGCGCCGAGGAGTATCCGGTTCATTCTTCGAGCCCTTCCCAAGGATCAGTTCGGGCGGAGCTTGTCGCCGGAGTGGCGCCGCTGGCAAGCGCATTTGCAGCAACGGCGGAACTTATTCCGCCGCCTGGCGGGGCGCGAGATCGCCCTGAGCCTCGCCAGTTGCCAGCGCGAACCCCTCGTCCAGCCAACCCGTAACGCCGCCGATCATCAACTTCACCGGCAGGCCGAGCTGGGCCAGCCGCAGCGCCCCCTTGTCCGCACCGTTGCAATGCGGCCCGGCGCAGTAGGTAACGAACAGCGTCCCATCCGGCCACTCGGCCATCCTGCGCGCCGTGATCTTGCCGTGCGGCAGGTTGAGCGCGCCGGGGACATGCCCTTGCGCATAGAGCGAAGGGCTCCGCACATCGAGCAGCACGAAATCGGAGACGCCCCGGCTGAAAGCGTCGTGGACATCCCAGCAATCGGTCTCGAAACCGAGCTTGCGAGAAAAGTGCTGCAGCGCCTCGGCGGATGCGGCGGCAGGAACGATGGCGACGTTACTCGGCATTTGAGCCTCCTCAGGCGTTGAATGGCGAGAACCTGCCGGAAAACGGCGCGATCGGTCAGTGGCGGGAATGCCAATATGCGGTAAGATCCCGCCACCATGGACAAGCCCAACCGCCACGTCGCCATCCTCGCCTACGATCAACTCTGCATGTTCGAGTTCGGCATCGCCGTTGAAGTGTTTGGCCTGGCGCGGCCGGAATTCGCGCATCTCGACTGGTACACGCATGAAATCGTCGGCATCGAGCCCGGCCCCTATCGCGCCAGCGGCGGCATCAGTGTCGCGGCCAACCACGATCTCGGTCGGCTCGAACAGGCCGGGCTGATCGTGGTGCCCGGCTGGCGCGGCGCCATGACGCCAGTGCCCGCACCGCTGATCGAGGCACTCCAGGCGGCCCATGCCCGCGGCACCCGTATCGCCACCCTCTGCTCCGGCGTCTTCGTTCCGGCGCGTGCCGGACTGCTCGAAGGCCGCCGCGCCACCACTCACTGGCGCTACGCCGAGATCCTCCGCGCCGAGTTTCCCGCGATCGAGCTACTGCCCGATATCCTCTATTCCGAGGACGGGACGCTGCTCACCGCGGCCGGCTCAGCGGCAGGCATCGATCTCTGCCTCCACATCGTGCGCCAGGATTTTGGCGCGGAGGTCGCCAACACGGTCGCCCGGCGGCTGGTGCTGCCGGCGCATCGCGATGGCGGCCAGGCGCAGTTCGTCGCCCGGCCGGTGGCCAAGGAACGCCGCGGCCGCATCGGCCCGCTGCTGGACACGCTGCGCCGGCGCCTGAACGAGGAGTGGAGCATTGCCCGGATGGCTGATCTGGCAATGCTTTCCGAGCGCAGCTTGATCAGGCACTTCAACGACACGACCGGCCTCAGCCCGCTCACCTGGCTGATCGCCGAACGCGTCGAGCGCAGCAAGGAACTGCTGGAAACCACCGATTTCGGCCTCGACGCCATCGCCGAAGCCTCGGGCTTCCGCAGCCAGGAAACCCTGCGCCATCACTTCCGCAACCGCACCGGCGTCAGCCCGACCGCGTTCAGGCGCAGTTTTGGGGGAGTGGCGGCGGAGTAGAGCGCTTCAAGCCGTTATTAGGCATTGGCTCGCTCGGTGGCGGTCAACCCCCTCACCCGTCTCGGCCTGACGGCCGACCCACCCTCTCCCCGACGGGGAGAGGAAAAGAGGTGATCATCCGCGCTCGCCGTATTCTTCTCCCCGTCGGGGAGAAGGTGGCCCGAAGGGCCGGATGAGGGGCGAGCCACCGTATCGTGCAGCGATCCGGCAACAACTGCTGAGGCAGCGTGACCGTCAGTCGTCGCCCGCATCCTCGTCGTCGTCACCCTGCCCGGTCACCGCTTCGAGGAACTCGAACAGGATCGGGTCGAACAGATCGGGCCGCTCGAGGCTGGGGAAATGCGCCGTGTCCTCGAGCACCACCGCGAAGGCGTTCTCCAGTTCCTCGGACAAGTCCTCGTGGATGGCGATGATGTCGGAGCAATCGAGCTCGCCAACCACCAGCAGGGTCGGCGCGGTGATCGCCGCAAGGTTGTGGAACGCCGCCTCGGGTCGCTCTTCTTGGGTCAGCTGCGGGTGGTTGAGGTGGATCTCGTTCATGGCGAGAAACAGCTCGCGCACCGGTCCGGTCACCCGCCCCGCTTCGCCGTACGGCCCGTCGAGCCACTCATGCGCCTGGATGCGATTGGCCGTGCTGATATTGCCGCGCTCTCTCGCGTATTCGAACGCTTCCTCCAGCTGCTCGACTTCCTCATCGACCTCGTAGCCCTCGGCCCCGGTCACCGCCGTACCCATCAGCACCAGGGCGACCGTCCGGTTCGGATGCTCGAGCGCAAAGTCGATGGCGAGCCCGCCGCCCATCGACGAGCCGACCAGGATCGCCGCGTGGACGCTGAGCCGGTCGAGCACCGTTTCGAGGTCGACCAGGTGGTTGAACGGCACATCGGTCGTCTCGGTCTCGCCGTAGCCGCGCCGGTCATAGCTGATGACGTGGTAGCCCTCGGCGGCCAGCTGCCGCATCTGTTCGCTCCACATCCGGCGGTCGGTGACGCCGGAATGCAGGAACACCACCGGAATGCCGAAACCGGCTGCCTCGCCGCGAATCAGCGCGCCGTCGAAGTCGATTTCAAAGGGTGAGGCCATGGGAGGCTCCGTTTCGCAAAGTTTTCGCCTAGCACCCGTCGCTGCCGCTGGCCAGAGGGACGATCTGGCGGTGCCGTCGCGGCCGACATAGGTTCAGGCCGTTAGCAGTGCTGGAGGAAGCCATGCCGCATCTGATGTTGCATCACGTGTCCATCCTGACGAGCGATGTCGAGCGGTCGTTGGCCTTCTACCGGGATGTCCTCGGTCTGCGGCCCCTGCCTCGCCCGGATTTTCCGATCGGCGGCGCCTGGCTGGCTTGCGGTGACCGACAGGTCCACCTGGTTCAGCACCCCGAAGGCACCTATCGCAGCGGCGAGATCGACAACAACGACACTCACTTCGCGCTGCGCACCGATGACTTCGATGGCATCGTGCGGCTGCTGGAGGCGCATGGCTTCTCCGAGCACGCGCCAGAGGGCCACCCGAAGCGGCTCATGATGAAGCGCATCGGCGCGGCCGGGTTCGCGCAGCTCTATGTGCTCGACCCCGACCGCAATGTGGTGGAAGTGAACGCCGCGCCGCTCTAGCGGCTCAAACCTCGACGCCGCGCGACTGCATCATCGCACGCCACGGCGCGATGGCTTTCTGCCACGACGGCAGCGCTTCGACGCGTTCGATCCAGGCGGTGATGCTCGGATAGGCCTCGATGCCGAGCCGGGCTGGGCCGCGCAGGATGAAGTTGGTGGCGAGCGCGAAATCGGCGACGCTCAGCTCGCCGGCGATCCACTGCTTGCCGGCCAATGCCGCTTCGAGGATCGGCAGCAGGTCGGCGACGGTCTTGAGCTGGCCGGCAATAGCCGCCTCGTCGGGCTCACCCATTCCGAACAGCTTCTTCTGGATCCGCTCGAAGCCAACGGCCTGGATGGCCGGGCCAAAATGGATAGCCTGCCAGTTCGACCACTGCTCGACGGTGGCGCGCGTCCTGGGATCGGCGGGATTGAGGTTCTTCTCGGGCGCCAGCGCGGCAAGGTAGGCATTGATGGCGCGCGACTCCCAGACGACGAAATCGCCATCGACCAAAGCCGGCACCTTGCCGTTGGGATTGATCGCCAGGAACTCCGGCGAACGGTTCTCCCCGGCCATCATGTCGAGGTCGACGATCTCGACCGGCAGGTCGAGCTCGAAGGCGACGGCGCGCGAACGGAGGGCATTCGGCGAGCCGGGGAAGGAGAATAGTTTCATGGGAGCCTGGACGGTGGGAGATAGCTGCGATGCTAAGTAATTGCTCGCACGACCCGCCGCAAGGCGTCGCCCCCGCAATAGGGCGATGCGCTCTACTTCACCGCCACGATGAACAGCCGCGGGAAGCGCAGCAGCACCTTGCCATCGACCGTCCTCGGATAGGCGGTGGCGATCAGCTCGAGGTAGCGGGCGAGGAACTCCTCGCGCTCGGCTGGCTCGAGCGGATCGATAAAGGGGCGAAGGCCAGTGGCCTTGACCCACTCGACGATGGCTTCGGGGCCATCGAGCACGTGGTTGTAGTTGGTGTGCCAGATATCGAGGCGGCGGGCGGCGGGGCGCAGCGCATCATAGTAGACCCGCACCGGCAGCAGCGGCGCCCGGGCTGCCTGCTTCAAGCGCTCGCTCCACGGGCCATCGGCGGCCACCTGCCGCATCAGTTGGTGCGAGGGCTCAGCCATATTGTCGGGCATCTGCACCGCGAGCACGCCTCCTTCCGGTTGCGCGGCAGCGACGCGGGTCAGCGACACCAGATGCTTTGGCACCCACTGGTAGATGGCGTTGGCGAAAACGAGGTCGGTCTCCGGCTCCGGTACCCAGGTGTTCGCGTCGGCCACGTCGAACCGCGCTCCCGGCACTCGCTGCCGCGCCTCGGCCAGCATATTGGGCGAATTGTCGAGCCCGATCACTTCGGCCGCGGGAAAGCGCTCCACCAGCAGTTCGGTGGAGTTGCCCGGCCCGCACCCCATGTCGACCACCCTGCCAGGCGCCGCCAGCGGCACCTGCGCCAGCAGATCCCGCGCCGGGCGCGTCCGCTCGTCTTCGAACTTCAGGTAAGTCGAGGGAGACCAATCGGCCATGTCGCATGCTCCGTGTCGGTTGACCGTCCGCTTACCTCTGCGACGCAACCACGTCCATGCCCATGGTCACCGCCGCAGCAGCCAGGCGAAGGCCCGGTCGAGAAACGGCCGCGCCGTTTCGGTCACCGGCCTGCCATGCGCCATCAGCACCTGTCGCGCCGGCCACGCGAGGATCTGCTGGAACGCCTGGCGCGCCACACCGCGATCCGTCTGGGCCAGCCGGAACTTGCGCGGTACGGCCGGCTCGTCACCGACCATCAGGTCCAGCCGGGCGACGATGGCGCGCCAGCCGCGGAACCAGCTGGATGGAAACTGCTGCAGCAGATCGCAGAACAGCACCGTGCCGCTCGCCGGGTGAAAGAACACCGCCTCGGTGGTGATGGCGTTGCCGCTGACGACCACCTGCTCCAGATCGCCGGCCCATGGCAGCGGCGCGCCGCCATCGATGATCCCGTCGAGCCGGAGATCGGGCCGCTGCCGGGCCAGTTCCGCGACGCCCCACGCTTCCGCCTGAGGATAGGCGCGCTGCCAGTCGCCCAGGAAGCTGTGATGCAGCGTGTTGGGCGCAACGAGAAAGCGAACCGGCCCCAGGGCATCCACCTCGGCGCCCAGCCCTCCCGCCAGTGCCACCGGCGACCATAACAGCAGCGCCCCCGAACGCAGCCGGATCAGCGCCATGCGGGTGGGAAACTGAAACCCCGCCTGCCCGGTCACCACCGGCCCATCGGCGATCCAGATCTGCTGGCCGAACGCTTCGAGCACGACATCACCTTATATTTACACACGTGTAAAAATATACTACCGTGTAAATCATGACAATGGCGAGCCGCAAAGCACGCTCTCGCAGCCTGATCCTCGAAGCTGCCTCAGCCGCAGTGCACGAGTTCGGGCTCGATGGCGTATCGATGGAACAGATCGCGGCCGGGGCCGGCCTTACCCGCAAGACGGTCTACAACCTGTTCGGCAGCAAGGAAGAGATCGCCCTGGCGCTCATTGCCCGCGTCGAAGCGCAGGATGCCGGCTATCGGGCGAGCCTCGCGGCCGGCACGGACGCACTTGTGCTGCTCGAACAGGTATTGCTCGACAGCGCCGGCTGGTGCATCGCCAATCCGTCACTGGCGCGCCTCGCGCTCAACCCCGCCACCCGCCCTACCCTCAGCCCGCCCGATCGTCCATCCTTCCAGGGCCTCGTCCGCGACATCCTCCTGCTCGGCCAGCGCCGGCAGCAGATCCGCGCCGACGAGAACGCCGACTTCCTGGCGTTGCTGCTGCTGGGGATCTATGGCCAGGCGATGATCAGCGCCCTGCAGGCCGGACGCTTTGAGCCCGCCGACATCCGCCGCATCATCCGCCTCGTGGTCGAAGGCATCGGCGTCTGACACGGCAGGGCTTCTGCGGCACCCGGCCAGTGAAGCGTGTGCGGCTTGCGGCCCGACAATCGATGCAGCCCGCCGCTAGGCGAGCGGCGCGGAATTTGTTATTCGCCCGGCCAGCAACGTCCCCGCCAAACCTTCGAGCCGACTGGAGTCCCCCGTGAGCACGATCCTGAAAAGCCTGCCCAAGGGAGAAAAAGTCGGCATCGCCTTCTCCGGCGGCCTCGACACCAGCGCCGCCCTGCTGTGGATGAAGCTCAAGGGCGCCAAGGTCTATGCCTACACCGCCAATCTCGGCCAGCCCGACGAGGCCGACTATGACGAGATCCCGAAGAAGGCCATGGATTTCGGCGCCGAGAACGCGCGCCTCGTCGATTGCCGCACCCAGCTGGTGCACGAGGGCATCGCCGCCATCCAGTCCGGCGCCTTCCACATCTCGACCGGCGGCATCACCTACTTCAACACCACGCCGCTCGGGCGCGCCGTCACCGGCACCATGCTGGTCTCCGCCATGCAGGAAGACGGCGTCAACATCTGGGGCGATGGTTCGACCTTCAAGGGCAACGACATCGAGCGCTTCTACCGCTACGGCCTGCTGACCAACCCGAACCTGCGCATCTACAAGCCCTGGCTCGACCAACAGTTCATCGACGAACTGGGCGGCCGCTCCGAGATGTCGGCTTTCCTCACCGCGCACGGCTTCGCCTACAAGATGAGCGCCGAGAAGGCCTACTCGACCGACAGCAACATCCTCGGTGCCACGCACGAGGCCAAGGATCTCGAGAGCCTCGACAGCGGCATCAAGATCGTCAACCCGATCATGGGCGTGCCGTTCTGGCGCGACGACGTCGCCGTGCCCGCCGAGAAGGTGGTGGTCCGCTTTGCCGAAGGCCAGCCGGTCGCGCTGAACGGCCAGACCTTTGCCGATCCCGTCGCCCTGTTCCTCGAAGCCAACGCCATCGGCGGCCGCCACGGCCTCGGCATGAGCGACCAGATCGAGAACCGCATCATCGAGGCCAAGAGCCGCGGCATCTACGAGGCGCCGGGCATGGCGCTGCTGCATATCGCTTACGAGCGCCTGGTCACCGGCATCCACAACGAGGATACCATCGAGCAGTACCGCATCAGCGGCATGCGCCTGGGGCGCCTGCTCTACCAGGGCCGCTGGTTCGACAGCCAGGCCCTGATGCTGCGCGAGACCGCGCAGCGCTGGGTGGCCAACGCCATCACCGGCGAAGTGACGCTCGAACTGCGCCGCGGCAACGACTACTCGATCCTCAACACCGAGAGCCCGAACCTCACCTATGCGCCCGAGCGGCTGAGCATGGAAAAGGTCGAGGACGCGCCGTTCAGCCCGGCCGACCGCATCGGCCAGCTCACCATGCGCAACCTCGACATCGCCGACACCCGCGCCAAGCTCGACCTCTACGCCAAGACCGGGTTGATCTCGCTGGGCGAAGGCGGGGATATGCTCCGGCTCGAGGGCGACAAGGACTGACGCCAGGCCCGGCTGATCGCACGGCTCGCCTGACGCAACCCATCGGCCAAGCCCCTGTTTTCATGTACCGTCTCTTCAAGAGCGGTGCGGACAGAGGGCGAGCCGGTGCGGGGTCTGGATTTCAGTTCGTGGGAAAGCGTGCTGGCAACGCTGATCGGCGTCGGGCTGGTGACCCTGATCGGCATCGGCATCCGCCTGCTGGTGATGATGACCATCCAGCAGCGCCAGCAGCGGCTCAATCGCCAGATCAACGAACGGCTGAAAACCCTGATCGCCGCCTACAAGGTGCTGGGCGGATCGTTCACCGGCACCATGACGGTCGATCCGGCGCATAAGCGAGACCTGAAGCCGGCCGCCGAAGGCGAAGCCCCTCACCTGCTCAGCGAAACCGCCGCCGAGCGTCGCCGCGCCATCCGAGACGCCGTCGAAGCCGCCCTCTCCGACATCCTGCTGCTCGGCACCGAAGAGCAGGTCCGCCTTGCCGACCGAGCCGCCCGCGAACTCGCTGCCGGCCACGAAATCCGCACCGACGAGCTGGTGGTGTCGCTGCGCAACTATATCCGCAAGGCATTGGACCTCGAGCCGGTGCCCGCCGACCTAGCCATCCCGCCGCAAGGTCCCACGCGCCCAGGCGCAGCCGGCGGTGGCAGTCGCAAGGGCGGCGGCGCAGCCGGCGCTGGCGGCAGTGGCGCCGGCGGAGGTGGCGGAATGGGTGGAGGAATGGGCGGCGGCGGTATGGGGATGGGCAGCCTCGGCGGCGCGGCGGATGACACGCCATCCACTGGAAAGCGCCCCTAAGCGCACCCTACCAGCCTGGGTATCGGACCTCGAAGGCCCTCGCGTCGAAACCCGGCATCAGGCTATCTGCAAGATCGCGCGCGAGGGTTTCAAGCAGATCCCGCATTTCGAGTTGCGCGATCCACTCGGCGGGAAAGGCATCGGCCCCAAGCGCCGCGCCCAGCAGGTTGCCGCAGATCGCGCCGGTCGAGTCGGAGTCGCCGTCATGGTTCACCGCGGCGATCAGCGCCTGCCGCGGTGCCTCGGCCGAGAGGGCGCAAAGCACGGCAATGGCAAGCGCCTCCTCCGCCACCCAGCCGCCTCCAAGCTCGAGCAGGCTGGATCGCCAACCGGGTTGGCCCGCGAACTGCAATGCCATGACGAGCGCGGCCGCAACCTCCACGCCGTTGGCATGGCGAAGATTCCCGGTGATCGTCCGCTCGACGGCGTCGCGGAGGTCGAGGCCCGCGCAGAGCCGCGAGACGATCGCCGCGATCGCTCCGGACGCGTAGTGCGCGCTGGGGTGACCGTGCGTCGTCCGGGCAGCCTCGAAGGCCAGCCTGAATGCAGTGTCGGGATCGTCGGGAAAAGCCAACCCCCACGGCGCATCCCGCATGACGGTGCCACATCCTTTGCTGTCGTTCTCGGCAGGAGCGCCCAGCGTCGTCGCACTCTTGAGCGCGACCAGGCACGTCGTGCCGGGCGCGCGTTGCGACCAAAGACGGGCGTCCTCGATCAGCCACCCATCAAGGCCGTCGATCGATGGCCTTGCCGTATGCGGATGCAGCTGCGTACTGAGCCAGCGGAGGTAGGCATGGTGCGCCACCGCCGGCCAGTCGGCGACGCCTTCCAGCTCTTGGCGGACTCTGGCGCGGATCAGTCCTTCGACAGTGAACATGGTCATCTGGGTATCGTCGGTGACGGCCCCCAGCGGTCCATTGTCCGGTTCGAAACCGGTGATGCCCTTGCTTCCGAAGCGCGCCACGATCTGCGGCGTCGAGAGGAACTCCACCGGAGCTCCGAGCGCATCCCCGCAGGCGCCGCCCAACAGGCAGCCACGAATGCGCTCGGCCAGCGTAAGGCCCACCAGGGCTTACCGGGTCAGCTTCTTGTACGTCACCCGGTGGTTGTTCACCGAGTCCGCGCCGAGCCGCCGGATCTTGTCCTGCTCGTAATCCTGGAAGTTGCCTTCGAACCACTCGAAGTGGCTGTTGCCTTCATAGGCCAGCATGTGTGTGGCCAGCCGATCGAGGAACATGCGATCGTGGCTGATGATCACGGCGCAACCGGCGAATTCCTCCAGCGCCTCTTCGAGCGCTGCGAGGGTTTCGGTGTCGAGATCGTTGGTCGGCTCGTCGAGCAGCAGCACGTTGGCGCCCGATTTCAGCATCTTGGCGAGGTGCACGCGGTTGCGCTGCCCGCCGGAAAGATTGCCCACCTTCTGCTGCTGGTCGGCGCCCTTGAAGTTGAACGCCGAGGTGTAGGCGCGGGAGTTCATCTCGCGCTTGCCCAGCATCAGGATTTCGTTGCCGCCGGAGATTTCCTCCCACACCGTCTTGTTCGGCGCCAGCGTGTCGCGGCTCTGGTCGACATAGCCGAGGTTGACGTTGTCGGCGACGGTGATCTCGCCGGAATCAGGCTTTTCCTGGCCGGTGATCATGCGGAACAGCGTCGACTTGCCGACCCCGTTCGGGCCGATGATCCCGACAATGCCGCCCGGCGGCAGCTTGAAGGTCAGGTTGTCGATCAGCACCCGGTCGCCATAGGATTTGGTGACGCCGTTGATGTCGATGACGTTCTGGCCCAACCGCTCGCCCGGCGGGATGATGATCTGCGCCGTCGACGACTGGGTGCGGGCCTCGTTGACCTTCACCAGCTCGTCATAGGCCCGGATACGCGCCTTGGACTTGGCCATGCGGGCCTGCGGGCTCTGGCCCATCCACTCGCGCTCGCGTTCCAGCACCTTGGCGCGGGCCGCGTCTTCCGACTGCTCCTGCGCAAAGCGCTTGGCCTTGGCGTTGAGATAGGCCGAGTAGTTGCCCTCGTAGGGCACGCCGCGGCCGCGATCGAGCTCGAGGATCCAGCCGGTGACATTGTCGAGGAAGTAGCGGTCGTGGGTGATGATCAGCACCGCGCCGGCGAATTCGCGCAGGTGGTTTTCGAGCCACGCCGTGGTCTCGGCGTCGAGATGGTTGGTCGGTTCGTCGAGCAGCAGCAGGTCGGGCTTGGACAACAGCAGCGCACAGAGCGCCACGCGGCGCTTCTCACCGCCTGACAGCGTGTCGACCGACGCATCGCCCGGCGGGCAGCCCAGCGCCTCCATGGCGACTTCGACCTGGCTGTCGAGATCCCACAGGTTCTGGCTGTCGATGATGTCCTGGAGCTTGGTCGCCTCGTCGGCGGTCTCGTCGGAATAGTTCATCATCAGTTCGTTGTAGCGATCGATGACGTCCTTCTTCTCCTTGACGCCGGTCATCACGTTGCCCTTGACGTCGAGCGCCGGGTCGAGCTGCGGCTCCTGCGCCAGGTAGCCGACCTTGGCGCCATCGGCCACCCAGGCTTCGCCGGTAAACTCGGTGTCGATGCCGGCCATGATGCGGAGCAGCGTGGACTTACCAGAGCCGTTCGGACCCAGCACGCCGATCTTGGCGTCGGGGTAGAAACTCAGGTGGATGTTGTCGAGCACCTTCTTGCCGCTGGCATAGGCCTTGGACATTCCGTGCATGTGATAGATGAACTGGCGCGCCATGAGGGCACTGCTCCCGCCGCTGGTAGCTTGAATTGCGAGCGCCGTATGTAGGGGAAGCGGGCGCGCGGGGCAACACCGCCTCAGGTTAACGGCCAGACCAGCTGCAGCAGCGGCACCGCGATGACGATGACGAGGATGGAAAGCGGCAGCCCCAGCCGCCAGTAATCGCCGAAGCGATAGCCGCCCGGCCCCATCACCAGCGTGTTGCACTGGTGCCCGATCGGCGTCAGGAAGTCGCAGCCGGCGCCGATGGCGACCGCCATCAGGAACGCTTCGGGCCTCAGCCCGAGATCGGTGGCGAAGGTCGCGGCGATCGGCGCCATCACCAGCACCGTCGCGGCATTGTTGAGGAACGGCGTCACCGCCATCGCGGCGACGAGGATCACCGCCAGCGCCCCGATCGGCGGCAACCCCATCGACACCTGTCCCAACCAGGCCGCGATCAGGTCGGTCGCCCCGGTTTCGCGCAGCGAGTCGCTGACCGGGATCAGCGCCGCCAGCATGATCAGAATCGGCCCATCGAGTTGCCGGTAGATATCGCGCAACGGCAGCGCCCCGCTGGCGACGATCAATACGGCTGCCGCAAAGAAGGCGATCGGCACCGGCGCCCAGCCGAGCGCAGTGACCAGCATCGCGGCCCCGAGGATGGCGATCGGCAGCAGCCGGTTGCGGACGCTCCCCAGTTGCAGGTCGCGCTCGGCCAGCGGCAGCGCATCGAGATCGCGCAGCTGCTCGCCCATCTGCGCCCGGCTGCCGCGCAGCAGCACCACATCCCCCTCCTCCAGCCGGATCTGGCCCAGCCGTTCGGAGAAGCGCCGCTCGCGCCGGCTCACCGCCAGCAGGTTGAGGCCGGTCCGCTCGAACAGCGCGAAATCGCGCGCCGTGCTGCCCTCGAGCGGCGAGTTCGGCCCGATGATCGCCTCGATGGTGACGAGATCCAGCCCCGGCGCATGCGCCCGGTCGGACAGCGACAACCCGCCCCGCTCGATCATCCGGTCGAGCGCCTCGGGCTCGCCTTCGACGATCACCCGGTCGCCGTCACGCAGCACCGCATCGGGGAACGGCGTGCGGCGCCCACCCTTGGCCGAAACGATCGAGGTGATCATCGCCTTGCCGCCCGACATCTTGTGCAGGTCGCTGACGGTCTTTTCGAGCGCTGCCGAGTTCGCTCCGACCGTCGCTTCGGTGGTGTAGTTCTTGATCTCGATCGCCTCGCCCACCGCCAGCCCCTCGCGCTTGCGCTCGGGCAGCAGCCAGTAGAAGAAGACGAGGAAGATCACTCCGGCGACGGCGAGCGCCAGGCCTACCGCCGTGAAATCGAACATGTGAAAGCTCGTGCCGGTCAGGTCCTCGCGCACCCGCGACACGATGATGTTGGGCGAGGTGCCGATCTGCGTCATCAGCCCGCCGAGCAGCGCGGCGAACGACATCGGCATCAGGAAACGCGACGGCGACACGCCCGAGCGCCGCGCCATCTGGAAGGCGATCGGGAGCATGATCGCCAGCGCCCCGATATTCTTGACGAAGGCCGAGAGCACCGCGACGACGGTGACGAGGATCAACAGTTGCACGCGCGGCGCCGAAACGTTGGGCGCGATGCGGGCCAGCGCAATGTCCATGATGCCTGACCGCGACACCGCCGCACTCACCACCAGCGCGCTGCCGACGATAATGACGATATCGTCCGAGAGCCCCGAGAACGCCTTCTCCGCGGGCACGACGCCCACCACCACCGCCGCCAGCAGCGCCAGCGCCGCCACCAGGTCGTAACGCAACTTCCCCCAGACGAACGCCACCATCATCAGCCCGACCACGGTGAAGGACAGCATCTGCGGCAATGTCATGCGGTCGGGCCTCCGGCTGCCGGATGCATAACGTGCTTCGCGCCGTCCTCGAACATCACGAAAAAGAAAAATCGGAACGGGAACCATTCCGCTCCTGCAGTTCGGGCTGCCAGTATCGGCCGACCAATCGGGAGGATTCGACGTGCCGCAACAACCCAACTTCGCCCGCCGCGGCCGCAGTCTCTTGCCGGGCCAGGTGTCGGAGCTGACCATCATCGATGTCGATGGCGGCAATCGGCAGGTGCTGTTCACCGCCGACGAGATCATCGAGGCGCCGAACTGGACGCCCGACGGCCGGACCCTGGTGTTCAACGCTGGCGGCGAACTCTGGACCATCGCTGCCGACGGCACCGGCGAGATCGAGAAGCTCGATACCGGGCACCTGAACGACCTCAACAACGACCATGTGCTGTCGCCCGATGGCACGACGGTCTATGTGAGCTCCGACGACGGACACCTCTATGCCGTGCCGATCGCCGGCGGCGCCCCGCGGCGGGTGTCGAACAGCTACCCGCATCGGCATCACTACTACCTCCACGGCATTTCACCCGACGGCGAGACGCTTTCCTATGTCGGCATCAACGCCGTCGGGGATAACCAGTGGGCCAAGGTGAACATCTGGACCATCCCGGCGGCCGGTGGACCGGACCGGCAGCTGACCGATGTGCTGATGCCCAATGACGGCGCCGAGTACTCGCCTGACGGCGAGTGGATCTGGTTCAACTCCGAGCAGGGCTCGCCCGGTCACGCCCAGATCTTCAAGATGCGCACCGACGGCTCCGCCCTCACGCAGATCACCTTCGACGAGCGGGTAAACTGGTTCCCGCATTTCGCGCCCGACGGCCAGTCGATCGCCTATCTCAGCTACCCGCCCGGGACCAAGGGCCACCCCGCCGACAAGGACGTGATCCTCCGCTTCATGCGTCCCGACGGCACCGGCACCCGCGACATCGTCCGCTTCAACGGCGGCCAGGGGACCATAAACGTCAACTCCTGGGCACCGGACAGCCGGCGGTTTGCCTATGTGGCGTATCCGGTGGGGTAATGCGGCTGGCGGCGCCGGCGCCCATGGTGCCCAAATGGGAGACCGCAGTCGCCTCCCAGCTTCGCGGCAGAGGCTCCCTCACCTCTCCCTTGGGGGAGAGGTCGACGCGCAGCGTCGGGTGAGGAGGCCTTCCTTCTCCGCCGGTGTTTGCGGCAAGGCCCCCTCACCCGGCTCGCCTGCGGCGATCCGACCTCTCCCCCAAGGGAGAGGTGAAGGGCCCCGCTCCCCTCAAAACTCCAGCACCCGCCCATCCACCACTTCCTTCATCACGAAGAACGTGCGTGTCTGCCTTACCCCCGGCAGCCCGATCAGTTGCGTGCCGTGCAGGCGGTTGAAATCGGCCATGTCGCGCACCCGGATCTTCAGGAAATAGTCGAAGTCGCCGGCCACCAGGTGGCAATCGAGCACGAATTTCAGCTTCTCGGCCGCGCTCTCGAAGGCGGCGAAGCTCTCGGGCGTCGAGCGGTCGAGCACCACCCCGACCAGCACGAGCGTTCCCAGTTCGACTTTCTGCGGCGCCACCACCGCCCGGAAGCCCGAGATATAGCCGGCGTCGATCAGTTGCTGGGTGCGCCGATGGCAGGTTGCGGCGCTGACCCCGACTTCCGCCGCGAGATCGGCATTGCTGATCCGGCCATCGCGCTGCAGGGCACGCAGCATCCGCAAGTCGATGCGGTCGAGATCGGTCTCGGAAGATTCTTTCATTCTGGCACCTATTGTCGGCAGTCGATGCATATCTGGATGAAAACCAACCTGCATCCTGCTCACTTCATACCCCCACATTGAAAGCACCTATCGCGAGACAATTGCTAGCCTCGAGTCAGATTTCGAGCTCAAGGACCCTCGGCATGAACCTCGCGAAATTCCCGCGCTATCCCCTCACCTTCGGCCCCACCCCGATCGAGAAGCTGGAGCGCCTCAGCGCCCATCTCGGCGGCGGGGTCGAGCTTTATGCCAAGCGCGAGGATTGCAATTCCGGCCTGGCCTTCGGCGGCAACAAGCTCAGGAAGCTCGAGTACATCGTGCCCGATGCCATCGCTTCGGGCGCCGATACGCTGGTGTCGATCGGCGGCGTCCAGTCCAACCACACTCGGATGGTCGCGGCCGTTGCTGCCAAGATCGGCTTCAAATGCCGGCTGGTGCAGGAGAGCTGGGTGCCGCACGAGGACGCGGTTTACGACCGGGTCGGCAACATCATGCTGAGCCGCATCATGGGCGCCGATGTGCGGCTGGTCGATGATGGCTTCGATATCGGCATCCGCGACAGCTGGAAGAATGCCATCGCCGAGGTCGAAGCGGCGGGCGGCAAGCCCTACCCGATTCCCGCCGGCGCCTCGGTGCATAAGTTCGGCGGCCTCGGCTATGTCGGCTTTGCCGAGGAAGTGCGTGCCCAGGAAGCCGAGCTTGGCTTCCAGTTCGACTACATCGTCGTCTGCACCGTCACCGGCTCGACCCATGCCGGCATGCTGGTCGGCTTTGCCGCCGATGGCCGCGCCCGCCAGGTCATCGGCATCGACGCCTCGTGCACGCCGCAGCAGACCCGCGCACAGGTGCTGGAGATCGCCCAGCGCACCGCCCAACTGGTGGAGCTCGGCCGTCCCGTCGTCGGCGACGACGTCGTGCTGCTCGAGGAATATGCCTACCCGATCTACGGCGTCCCCTCCGAGGAGACCAAGCAAGCGATCCGTCTCGTCGCCCGCCTCGAAGGCATGATCACCGACCCGGTCTACGAGGGCAAATCCATGCAGGGGATGATCGACCTGGTCGAGACCGGCTACTTCCCCAAGGGCAGCAGGGTGCTCTACGCCCATCTGGGCGGCGCCCCTGCCCTCAACGGCTACGGCTATGCCTTCCGCAACGGCTGATCAGCGCTGCACCACCACTCCGGTCCAGCCCATCCCGTCATACTCCTGGTAGCCGTGGGTGCGGGCAAAGGCGATCAAGGCGCCGTCCGCCCCCACATGGCTGCCACGCAGCTGTCCGCCGGTCTCGAGGTGGAAGGGCTGAAACAGCAATGCCGGGTTGGTGCTGGCGATGACCCGGCTCTGCCCGTCGAGCAGCATCACCGTGGTCCGCGCCCGCTCGGCCGGGCTCAACGCGATCTCGTTGGCGACAATGGTTGCGCCCTGCGCCTCCCAGTCGAAATAGACCCCGAGTGCGCCAAGCGCCGCGCCGTTGGTGTCGCCGCCGGTCCGCACTGCCGTGCCATAGATCAGCACCTGCCGGCCGGATTGGCTACGGCTCCGACGCACCTCGTCGGCGACATACTGGTCGCCGCCGCGGGTCGCCATCGCCTCGCGGAACCACACCGCCGTCTCGTAGTCGAGCCCCATCACCTTGGGTCGGTAAACCGGGTTGGCGTTGGCAAGCGCCCGGCCCGCCGCGTCGACCAGCACCAGGTCGGAATAGACGGTATAGTAGCGGTGAATGATCGCCAGCCGCTCGGTCGCATGCGCCAGGTGCTCCGGCGTCGGCTCGGCCAGAGCGCGCCACAGCGCAGCATCGGTGGCCCACCAGCGGACGTCTGCAGTGCGCTCGTAGAGATTGCGCACGATCAGTTGCACCAGCGCCTCGGCCAGATCGATCAACCGCGCCCCTTCCAGCATTCCAACCCGGCTGCGGCTCTCTTCGATCCTGAGCAGCAGGTCGCGCTGGAAGGTCGCAGCGGTTTCCGCCTGCAACTCCGCCAGCCGCTGCACCTCGTGGGCCACCACCGAGAAACTGCGCCCCGCCTCTCCGGCCCGCGCCGCCTCGATCACCGCGTTGAGCGCCAGGAGCTTGGTCTGGGTCGCGACCTGCCGATTGGCCGCACCATACCGTTCAAGATCGTCGCTGATCTGCTCTATGACGGCGCGCACGCCATCAGGCGCCGTCGCGCCGTTATTCGAAGCCATGTCCAGATGTCATCCCGTTGCATTCCCGCTCACAGGATAGGCACAGCCCAATGATTCAGCAGGTAAAGGAATCGCGCCTCACCCATGCGTCAGGCACAGGCCAGCTCTGCTAACCGGCCACCTCGGCGATCAGCCACCGCGCGATCGGCGCGGTGTTGGCGAAGTGCTCGAGGCAAACCTCGGCGAAATCCGGCTCGGCCGCCGCGCTGGCCGGCAGTTCGAGGCCCGCAGTCAGCCCTTCATAGAGCAGGAACTCTGCCCGATCCGGATCGGTCTCGAACCCGCGCGGCATCAGTTTTCGTGTCTTCTCGCCGATGTTGTAGGCGCCCTTCGCCTTCACCGCCGCCACCGCCGCGACCAGCGCCTTGCCGGAGCGCGGATGGATGATCGATTGGCGGAAACTGTCGAGCGTCTCCTTGTCGAAGCCGTACATGCCCGTGCCGAGAAACACCCGCTCCGCCTCGATATGGACGTAGAAGCCCGGCCGGTCCCAGCCACGCCTGTCGCCATGCCAGAACCACAGCGCCAGATGCTGTTTGTACGGGCGCTTGTCCTTGGAAAACCGGATGTCGCGGTTGATGCGCGAGATCGAGCCGTTGACCTTGGGGTCGAACTGCACCTCGGGCGAGATCGCTTTGAGTTTCGGGCCGATCTCGGCGACGAAGGCCTTGCCCGGCTCCACATACCCGGCCTCGTAGAGCGGCCGGTTGGCATCGAACCACGCCTTCTCATTGTGCGCCGCGATCCCCGCGAGGAACTCGAAGGTCTGCTTGGGGAACCCGCTCATTCGAACGCTCCTACCCGTGTGATCCGAAAGGCCGGCTTGGCCTCGAGCCCATCCAGCCACGCATCGGACCAGCGCGGGTGGCGGGCAAACTCCTCGGCGGCAAGCGGCGCAATCTCGAACCGCTCACGCACGAAACTCTCGGGCGCTGCCTGCTGCGCGACGGTATCGAGGAAGCCGGCATCGAACACGATGGCGCCATCGAAATCGACGCTCTTGAGATCGGCGCCGCTGAAATCCACCACCCCGAAAATGGTGTTGCGGAACGTGCTGCCGGCCATCGAGGTCCCGGCAAACGTGGTGTTGTGCACCACGCCGCCATCGAAATTGATGCCGAAGCCGCGGCTGCCGTCGAACGAGGCATGCTTCAGAATGGCGCCAGAGAAATCGGCGCCGGACAGCTGCGCGCCCTGCTTCAACCCTTCCCCGCCGGAGATCGAAGGCAACTCGCCGGCGGTGAACCGGGTATAGTTGATGCTGGCGTTGCGGAACCGCGCATGCTCGAGATAGGCGCCATCGAACTCGGCGCCCACCAGCAACTGCCGGTCGAAATTGGCAAAGCGCAGCGCCGCGAAGTGAAAGCGGATGGCGCTGCCGGTGCTGGCCGACCGCACCTCGGCAAAGCTGAAATCGGCGCCGTTCAGCGTCGAGAAGTCGGTGAGCCCGTTGGAGATCAAGAGGCCGATGATCTGGCCGCGCTCCGGCGACAGCGGCCGATCCGACATCACGCCGGTCTGCTCGCCGGCAAACTGCACCGCCCCACTCGCCGCATCGAGCTGCTGGCGCACCGTCGCCGACGCCGCGAGGTCGGTGCGGCGCAGCAGGCCGGACGACATCAAGAGGTTCTCATCGAGATCGGTCAGCGGGTTGCGCAGATATCGGTAGGGTCGCGCCGCGGTGGTCGCGGCGATGATGCGGGCCCGTAGTCCCGGGCTGAGCAGCGCAATGGCGGGCTGGTCGCCGGCAAAGGTGTTAAACCCGGCCACCTCCTGCGCCACCTGCGCCCCGATCTCGAGAATCTCCGGCACGATCGCGGTGGAGCGCTGCGCTTCTCCCAGCTCGATCTGGCTCTGGATGAAGCGGTTCTGTTCCTCGATCCGACCGTTCTGATCCTGCATCAGCCCGATCTGGGTGCGCAGCAGCTGGTTCTGCTGAAACAGCAGCGCCGAGCCCGCCAGCGCCGCGATCGCCGCGATGAAGGCGGTGATCGTCGCCATCAGCCAGCGCCGGGTCGAGACCCAGGCGTAGCGGGCCAGCACCAGCTCGGCGAGATCGCGCGCCGACTCGGTCGCTTCGGCCACCTTCTGCAGCGCCGCAAAGCGCGCCACTTCCGAGAGCGGCCGGGCGAAACGCTCCATTTCCACTTCGCCGCGCCTGAACAGGCTCTGCCAGATCTGGCGCCGGAAGATCATCAGCACGGCGCTGACGACCAGCACCAGGACGAGGAAACCGAACAGCAGCCCGAACACCACGCCGCCATTCGAGGTGACGAACTCCACCCCGAAGGTGGCCAGCGGGAAGCCGACGACGACACCGACGATGAAAACGACGATCGCAATGCCCAACGTCGCCATCGCGGCGTTGAACGCCTTGGCCCGCTCGCCGGGCCGATCCACTTCCGGCGCCGGTTGCCCCTGCTTGTCGTCAGTCATCGCTTCGTCCCCGAACTCAGGGGGAGATTATCCGAGTTCGGTAGCCCGGCAAGATCGCCCGGGTGCTCCACCATGGGTGGCACAAGTTAGCTCCACCAACTCGATGTCATCCCAGTGAAAGCTCCTCCCCGACGGGGAGAAGAATCCGGAGAGTGCCGCGATCACCTCTTTTCCTCTCCCCGTCGGGGAGAGGGTGGATCGGCCGTCAGGCCGAGACGGGTGAGGGGTTGGCGGCCACCGTGCCATCCCCGACAGCACCTAAGAGCGGACCCACCTCACGTTCACTAGTGACTACCCCTCGATCCACACCGGCACCGACTTGAATGCCGGTGTCTTCGAGCGCGGATCGACCGCCGTAGCGCAGAGCACATTGGCTTCGGGATAATAGGCCAGTGCCGAACCGCGCGGCAGGTCGAATGCCGTGGCCGTGCCCTCCATGCGGCCGGTGCCCGAGGCGATGGTCACCCGCTGCCCGTCGGTGACCCCGAACGCTGCCATGTCCTCGCGGTTGAGGAAGATGGCGTCGCGCCCCGCCTTCAGCCGATAGCTGTCCTGCTCTTCGTAGATGATGGTGTTGAACTGCCCTTCCGAGCGCACTGTGGCAAGGGTCAGCGGGGCCGCAGCCTTGGGCAGCGGCGCCACCACGAAATGCGCCTTGCCGTCTGCCGTGCCGAATTCCGGCGCATGCATCACCCGATGCTTGATGTGGAACTCGCGCTTGGCCACATCGATATCGGCCAGTTGCTCCAGCCCGGGCACCACCCTGGCAATGACCTCGCGCACGTGCCGATGCTCCTTGAAACGCTCGAACGGCACCGGGCTCTGCGGCAGCAGTTGCGCGGCGAGATCGCAGAGGATCACCGTTTCCGGCCGCACATTGTCGAGCCGCTCGATGCCGCCATCCGACAGGCGGACGAAGTTGAACATCGATTCCTGCGTCGTCGGCGACCATTCCTCGTCGCGGGCGGTGACGGGGAGGATCAGCACCTCGCCTTCTCCCAGCCCGTGGACGTGGCCGCGATTGAGCGTGGTGGTGAGGAACAGCTTGAAGCCGATTGCGCCCATGGCCCGGCTGGCAAACGCCGTGTCAGGCGTCGCGCCCCACAGGTTCCCGCCCATGATCACCGCGCTGTCGATCTCGCCGCGCTCGGCCGCTTCGAGCCCCGCCATGGTATCGAGCCCCTTGGCTCGGCCGAGCGTCACGCCGAACGCCTGCTCCATGGCGGCAAACACCTGCTCGGACACCACCGGCTTTACCCCGATAGTGCCGATGCCCTGGACGTTCGAGTGCCCGCGCAGCGGCAACAGCCCGGCATAGCGCTTGCCGATCATGCCGCGCAGCAGCGCCAGGTTGGCGATCGCCTCGACATTCTCCACCCCGTGCAGGTGGTGCGTCATCCCCATGCCCCAGGCGAACACCACGTTCTGCCGGTTGGCGTAGCGGGTGGCGACGCGCTCGATCGCCGCCTGCGCCAGCCCGGTCATCTCCTCGATCTCGGACCACGAGACGGTGTCGAGATCGGCCTGCAGCGCCTCGAACTCCGCGGTGTGGGCCTCGATGAACGCCCGGTCCTCGGCACCGATCGCCAGCACCGCCTTCATCAACCCCTTGAACAGCGCGATATCGGAGCCGATCCGCGGCTGGAGGTAATCCGAGGCGATCTCGGTGCCGCCCGACAGCATCGAGGTCGGCGATTTCGGCACGGCGAACCTCACCAGCCCCGGCTCCTTCGCCGGATTGATGACGATGACGTCGCCGCCGCGATCGCGGCAATGCTTCAGCATGTGGATGAAGCGCGGATGGTTCGACGACGGGTTGGCGCCGATGACGAAGATCAGGTCGGCCCCGGTGAGATCCTCGAGCTCGACCGTCGCCGTGCCCTTGCCGATGGTCGTCGCCAGCCCCTCGCTGGTCGCCTGGTGGCAGTAATAGGAGCAGTTGTTGACGTTGTTGGTGCCCCAGACCCGCGCCAGCAGCTGGAACACGAACCCCGCCTCGTTCGACGAACGGCCGGAGGAATAAAAGAAGCTGCGGTCGGGGTCGGTGACCTTCAGGTTCGCCGCGGCATGGGCGATGGCGAAGTCCCAGTTCACCGGCTCGAAACGATCGGCCCCCGCCGCCTTGAACAGCGGCGTGTTGAGCCGCCCGAGCTTTTCCATCTCGCGGCCGGAAAGCTGCTGCAGGTCGCTCAGCGGGTGAAGGAACGCCTCGTTGGGGATCGCCGGCTGGATATCGGTCGATTGCGCCTGCACCGACTTGTTGCAGACCGAGGGGAACTCGCCCAGCTCATTGGTCATCCCGCCCTTCTGCCCGCCCATGCCATAGGCGCAGGCCTTGCAGGTGTTATGCGCGGTCAGCGCCTTGGCGGCCTTGCCGACGCCCATGCGGCGGATCGTGTCGACCGTGTAGAGCAGCTTCTTGGGCCCGCCGCCGACGATGCGCGGCCTGTCGTCGATAGTCATGGGGTCTCCTCGTTGGATGAGGTTTAGCATCCATCGCGTGCCCTCGTCATCCACGACGGCGGACGTGAGAGCCCCGATGATCCGCCCAAACTCGGTGTCATCCCTGCGAAAGCAGGGACCCAACTCGCAGCTGGTACAGACGGTGAAATGGGTCCCTGCTTCCGCAGGGATGACATCCGGCGAGGTGGCGACAAAGCAAGCGCCATCGATGTCCTTTTCTGTCCGCTCCTTGTCCCGCCGTGGCCTTTCGGGCATTCTCACAGCCACGTACCCTCCGGCCATCATCCAGCCCACGAGGTCCAAATATGTCCGACACCGCCGTGCTCGTCATCGATGCGCAGGAGTCGTTCCGCCAGCGCCAGAACTGGTTCGAAACCGACTACACCACCTACCTGACGAACCAGCAGGCGCTGATCGACGGCGCCCGTGCCAAGGGCCACGCCGTGATCCGTGTGCTGCATGTCGAGCCCGAAGGCATCTTCTCGCTCGCCTCCGGCTTCGTCCGCCCGCTGGCCGAGCTGCAGCTGACGCCCGATGCGGAATTCCTGAAGACCCGGCACTCGGCATTGGTCGGCTCGGGGCTCGATGTCTGGCTCACCGAGCACGGCATCCGCCGGCTGATCGTGTCGGGCATCCGCACCGAGCAGTGCTGCGAGACCACCACCCGCCATGCCTCCGACCTCGGCTGGCAGGTCGACTATGTCACCGAGGCGACCCACACCATGGCGCTGACCGACAAGACCGGCCGCGCCTGGAGCGTCGAGGAGCTGAAGGCCCGCACTGCGGCGGTACTCGATGGCCGTTTCGCCCGGGTCTGCACGATCGCCGAAGCGCTGGCCGGAGCGCCCAGGGCCGCCGCAGCGTGACCCCTGCGCCGCGCCGCATCCCCGTCTATGTCGTCCTGCCGGCGCGGACGCTGCTGCTCGATGTGGCGGGGCCGATGGAGGCTTTGCGCAAGGCCAACCAGCTGCAGTCGGAGGTTCTTTTCGATGTCCGCTATGTCGGCGCCCTGCCCGAGGTCACCAGCTCGATCGGCCTGACGATCGGCGGCATCGGTCCCTTGCCGGCGGCCATCGAGGATGACGCCATGGTGGTGCTGTCAGGCGATACCGAGTTGATCCTCGGCGCCGAGCGGCTCGGACCAGTCGAAGCGCCGCTGCAGGGTTCCGACGAAATCGTCGCCTGGCTGCGGGGCAATATCCGGCCCGGTATCCGGCTCGTGTCGATCTGCTCGGGCGCCCTGCTGGCCGCCCGCGCCGGCCTGCTCGACGACCACGCCTGCACCACGCACTTCACCGATTGCGCGCTGCTCGCTGAAACGGCTCCCACCGCCCGCGTGCTGGAGAACCGGCTCTATGTCGAAGACCGCGAGCGCTACAGCAGCGCCGGCATCACGGCCGGCATCGATCTGATGCTGCACATCATCGGTCAGCTGGTGAGCCCGGCCACTGCCGCTGCCGTGGCGCGCTTCCTCGTGGTCTACCTGCGCCGCGCCGGCACCGACCCGCAGCTCTCGCCCTGGCTCGAGGGCCGCAACCATATTCACCCCGCCATCCATCGCGTGCAGGACGCCATCACTGCCGATCCGGCGCGCGACTGGTCGCTGGAGGCGCTGGCCGAGATTGCCTTCGCCAGTCCGCGCCACGTCTCGCGGCTGTTCAACGAACATGCCGGGATGAGCATCCCCGACTACGTCAACCGGCTGCGCGTCGCGCTCGCCCAGCAATTGCTGAGCGAAACCCGCCTCGACATGGAGCGCATCGCCGAACGCACCGGCTTCGCCTCCTCCCGCCAGTTGCGTCGCGCCTGGGCTCGCATCAACCCCACCCCACCGAGCGCCGCGCGGCAGCGGGGGCTTGTTTAGGCAGGTCCTAGAGCCCGCTCACCCCAACGTTACGGCGATTTAATGTGAAGCGCCGGGAGCCGATGCTATCGTCCGCACCGTTCTGCCCCTGATCCGGCGGGGGCGCTTCTCGTTGGGATTCGGTCGCTTGTTCAGGCAATTGCTGCTTTCGCTCGTCGTCATAGGAGCGGCCGCGGTCGCTTACGTCTTCTTCGTGCCTGGCGCATCGGAGACCTTGGCCCGCTTCGGCATCACCCTGCCCTTCGGCCAGCCGGCCGAGGCGGCAGCCGGCCCGGCCGGCACCTCGGGCCAGCAGGCTGCTGCGCCGGGCCAGCGCGGCCCTGGCGGCGGCGGTCAGGGCGGCGGGCGCGGCGGCAACCGCACCATGGTGGTGGTCACGGCGCCGGTGCTGCTCGCCACCATCAACGACAAACTCACATCGATCGGCGAAGGCGCCGCGGCGCACTCGGTGACCGTGGTCTCCCCGGCCAGCGGCACGCTGGCCGAATTGCTGGTGCGCCCCGGCGAGTCTGTGGCGGCCGGTGCGGTGATCGGCCGGCTTGATGCCGACGCCGAGCGGATTGCCCAGGAGCGCGCCAAGCTGGCGTTCGACGACGCGCAGACCGCGCTCGATCGCACCAGCGAACTGGCCAAGGCCAACAACACCACGACCGTGCAGGTCGGGGCGGCGCAACTGGCTTTCAACAACGCCCGGCTGGAGCTGCAGAACGCCGATCTGGCGCTCGCCAAGCGCACCATATCGACCCCGATCGGCGGCACGGTCGGCCTGTTCCAGGTCAGCGCCGGCAATACGGTGACCTCGCAGAGCGTCGTCACCACCATCGAGGATACCTCGCATATCCTCGTCAGTTTCTGGGTGCCGGAGCGCTATGCCTCTGCGATCGCGACCGGCATGCCGCTGACCGCGGCGGCGGTGGCGCTGCCCGGCCAGACCATTGCCGGCGAAGTCAGCGCGATGGACAACCGCATCGACCCGGCGAGCCGTACCCTGAAGGTCGAAGCTGCCATTCCCAACGACGAGGGCCGGCTTCGGCCCGGCATGTCGTTCTCGGTGTCGATGACCTTTCCCGGTGAGCAGTTCCCGTCAGTCGATCCGCTCGCCATTCAGTGGTCGAGCGCCGGCAGCTACCTGTGGAAGTTCGCCGATGGCAAAGTCGAGCGCGTGCCGGTGGAGATCATCCAGCGCAATTCCGACGGCGTCCTGGTGAAAGCCGCACTCGCCGAGGGCGACCAGGTGGTGACGCAGGGCGTGCAGCAGCTCACCGCCGGGGCCAGCGTACGCTTGCTCGATGACCCTGCAGGCGGCCAGGGCGAAGGCCGGAACCGGCAGGGCCAGAGCGCGGGGAATCCGTCATGAGGAAGACTGAGAGAGACGGCCTCCACCTGGGAGGACCCGCATGAGTATCCAGACCCAGAACGAGCGTGGTGGCGCCATTGCCGGGTTGTTCGTCCGGCGGCCGGTGCTGGCCATCGTCGTCAGCTGCCTGATCATCGTCGCCGGCCTCGCCGCCTTTTTCGGCGTCGAGATCCGCGAACTGCCCAGCGTCGAGCGCCCCACCCTCTCGATCTCCACCAACTTCCCCGGCGCTGCCGCCGAAACGGTAGACCGGGAAATCACTTCGGCGATCGAAGGCGTCGTGGCGCGTATCCAGGGCGTCGCCTCGATCTCGTCGGATTCGTCCTATGGGCGCAGCCGCGTGTCGATGACCTTCAACGACGGCACCAATCTCGATAACGCCACCTCCGATATCCGCGACGCGCTGGGACGCATCACCAACCGGCTGCCCGACGGCGCCGAGACCCCGACCATCATCAAGGCCGATTCCAACGCCCAGGCCATCATCCAGCTGGCGGTGACCTCCGATACGCTCAGCAAGGACGAGCTGACCGAGCTGGTCGAGAACACCATCTCCGAACGCCTCGCCGCGGTGAGCGGTGTTGCCGACGTGCAGATCAACGGCACGCAGAACCGCAGCTTCGAGATCGACGTCGATCAGGTCAAGCTCGCGAGCCTGGGGCTGACCGTCGGCGACATCCGCAACGCGCTGTCGACGATCGCCTTCGACAGCCCCGCCGGTTCGCTCAACGGCACCAACCAGAACATCGCCATCCGCGCCATCGCCGAGGTCAACACCCCCGAGGCGTTCGAGAACATCGTCATCAAGGGCACCACCCGGCTCGGCGACGTGGCAAGCGTGGTGTTCTCGCCGGCGGCGGCCAATTCGGGGCTGCGCAGCGACGGCAAGTCGGGCATCGGGCTGGGCATCGTGCGGCAGGCGCAGTCCAACACCATGCAGATTTCCGATGGGGTGAAGGCCGCCGTGGCCGAGCTGAAGACCACCCTGCCCGCCGGCGTCGACATCAGGATTTCGTCCGACGAGTCGGTGTTCATCGCCGGCGCCGTGCATGAAGTCGAACGCTCGCTGCTGATCGCCGTGGTCGGCGTCATCGTCATCATCTTCCTGTTCCTGCTCGATTGGCGCGCCACCATCATCCCGGCCGTCACCATGCCGGTGGCGCTGATCGGCACCGTTGCCGGAATCTATGCTTTCGGTTTCTCGCTCAACATCCTGACATTGCTGGCATTGGTCATCGCCACCGGCCTCGTGGTCGACGACGCCATCGTGGTGCTCGAGAACATCACCAGGCGGCGCGGCATGGGGCTCGGCCCGCGTGCCGCCGCGGTGCTCGGAACCCAGGAAGTGTTCTTTGCCGTGGTGGCGACGACGCTGACGCTCGCCGCGGTGTTCATCCCCATCTCGTTCCTGCCGGGCCAGACTGGGCTCCTGTTCCGCGAGTTCGGTTTCACCCTCGCCATCTCGGTAGGGCTGTCGGCGGTGGTCGCGCTGTCGCTCGCCCCGATGATGGCATCGCGCATGCTGAAGCCGCATGTCGAGCGGCCGCCCAACCTGCTCGAGCGCTTCGGCGGCGTGCTGGCCGGGCTCTACCGGCGCACCCTCAAACTGGCGCTCGACAACCCGCTGGTGGTGGTGGTCATTGCGGTGCTGTTTGCCGGCGCCGCCTGGGCGGTATTCGGCACGCTGAAGCAGGAACTGACCCCGCCCGAAGACCGCGCCCAGGTCGCCATCAATGTCAGCGCTCCGGCGACCGTGAGCCTCGATTTCACCCGCACCCAGATGCAGAAGATCGAGGAAATGCTGCAGCCCTACAAGGACAGCGGCGAGGCGACGAGCATCTTCTCGATTTCCGGCTTCGGCTCGAACACCAATTCGGGCTTCATCATCATGACGCTGGCCGATTGGGAGCACCGCACCCGCACGCAGCAGCAGATCGCCGCCGAGATCAACCAGCAACTGGTGCAGGTCCCCGGGGTCCGCGCCAACATCCGCCAGGGCAACAGCCTGGGCGTTCGCGGCGGTGGTTCCGGCCTGCAGTTCGCGCTCTTGGGCGACAACTACCAGACCCTTTCCGATGCCGCCAACAAGGTGAAGGCGGAGCTGGAAAAGGACGAGAAATGGGGCCGCGTCTCGGTGAACTACGAGACCACGCAGCCGCAGATGACGTTGACCATCGATCGCGAGAAGGCCGCGCAGCTGGGCATCGACATCAACGGGCTCGGCACCACCATGCAGGCGATGATCGATGGTTCCGATGTCGGCACCGTGTTCATCAACGACGCCAGCTATTCGGTCCGCATGACCTCGACCTCCAGCCCGGTGAACGACCCCGGCGACCTCGAGTCGATCTTCATCAAGACCAGTGACGGCCGCTATGTGCCGATGTCGACCATCGCCTCGCTGACCGAGGCGCCGATCGCCCCCTCGCTCGGCCGCGAACAGCAGCGCCGCGCCGTCACCGTCACCGCTGCGCTGACCGATGGTTTCGCCCTGGGCGACGCCTATACCCAGGCGGTCGCTATCGCCCAGCCGCTGCTGCCCGACGGCGCGACCATCGTGCCGATGGCCGAAGCCAAGACCCTGGGCGAGAGCAATAACGGGCTGCTGATCACCTTCGGCTTCGCGCTGATCGTCATCCTCCTGGTGCTGGCGGCGCAGTTCGAAAGCGTGTGGAGCGCCATCATCGTGATGGCGACGGTGCCGTTCGGCCTCGCCTGCGCGGTGTTCGCCATGCTGCTCACCGGGGTGACGCTCAACGTCTACAGCCAGATCGGCCTGGTGCTGGTGGTCGGCATCATGGCCAAGAACGGCATCCTGATCGTCGAGTTTGCCAACCAGCTGCGCGATCGCGGCCAATCGGTGCGCGAGGCGGTGGAGAACTCCGCCAATATCCGGCTGCGGCCGGTGGTGATGACCATGATCGCCACCGTGCTGGGCGGCGTGCCGCTGATCGTTGCCGGCGGCGCCGGCTCGGAAGCGCGCGCGGCGCTCGGCTGGATCATGGTGGGCGGCCTGAGCCTTGCGGCGATCGCCACGCTCTACCTGACCCCCGTCGCCTATCTGCTGCTGGCGCGGTTTTCCAAGCCCAAGGCGCTCGAGGAAGAACGGCTGCGCCGGGAACTGGCGGCTGCCGATGCCGCTGAGGCCGACGCCCACCCTGCCCCGGCCGAGTAGCAGCGATCGGCTTCAGACAAGTTGAAGGGCGCGGTGGAGGTTACCGCGCCCTTCTTCGAGTCCTGATCGGGGCGGGATCAGAACGCGTACACGGTCAGCTGCGCACCGCTGCGGCCGATAGCGTAGATGTCGTTGACGCTGGCGCCGGAACGCTGCAGCTCTGCCACCATCTTGCCGCTGCCACCCAGCACGCGCTGCAGGATCTGCACTTTCTTGCTCGCGGTCACGGCCTGCACCACCTTGCCCTTCAGGTCGGCGCAGAGACGGACCTTGACCACCTTCACTGCCTTGACGTTGGCAAGCACGGCGCGGTTCAGCTGCATCTGCTTGACCTGCGAGATCACCTGCTTGGCGTCCTGCGCATTGCATGCGCGGTTCATGCCGAACCCACCACCGCCGCCGGCGACGATCACTCGACCGCCAGGACCGCCGGGGCCACCAGGACCACCGGGGCCACCAGGACCGCCGGGGCCGCCAGGACCACCAGGGCCTCCCGGACCACCAGGGCCGCCCAGGTCGATATTGATGTCACCGATATTGATCAGGCTGCTCAGGTCGAGCAGGTTGCTGAGGTCGAGATCGGACAGCACACCGCCCAGATCGAGATCGAGATTGGACAGCAGGCCGCTGAGATCGGTGTCGGTGAGGATATCGGTCAGCGCCAGCCCGTCGAGCAGGCCGATATCGCCGATATCACCCAGATCGAGCAGCCCGATATCGCCGATGTCCCCCAGGTCGAGCAGGCCCAGGTCACCCAGGCCCAGCACGTCGGTGACGCCGTTCAGCACGCCGCCATCCGCCAGGTCGAGTCCCAGGTTGCTCAGGTCGATGCCCTGCAACAGGTCGTTGACGTCGAGCAGGTTGAGGCCATTCAGCAACCCATCCTCGCCATTGAGAATCCCGTCGCCGAGATTGAGGCCGCCCAGCAGCCCGTCTTCGCTGTTGAGGATGCCGTCGCCGAGGATCCCGCCGACGTCGAGGCCGCCGAGCAGGCCCTCTCCACCGTTGAGGATGCCGTCGCCGAGGATGCCGCCGACATTGAGACCACCAAGCAGGCCGTCTTCACTGTTGAGGACGCCGCCGACGTCGAGACCACCCAGCAGACCGTCCTCGCCATTGAGGACCCCACCGAGGTTGTTCAGCACGCCATCACCGACATCGAGGCCGCCGAGTAGCCCATCCTCGCTGTTGAGGATGCCACCGACATCGAGCCCGTCGAGCAGACCGGTGTCGCCGCCAAGCACGTCGAGGCCGCCAAGCAACCCACCCTCACCATTGAGGATACCGTCGCCGCCGATGAGGTTGTTCAGCACCCCTTCGTCACCGCCCAGGTTCAGGTCGTTGAGCAGGCCGTCACCGACGTCGAGGCCACCGAGCAGTCCACCCTCGCCATTGAGGATGCCATCGCCGAGCAGGCCGTTCAGCAGGCCATCGTTGCCGTTGCCGACTCCGTCACCCAGGATGTCACCGAGCAGGCCGTCACCATTGCCGATGCCGTCGCCAAGCACATCGCCGAGCAGACCGTCACCGTTGCCGACCCCATCACCCAGGATGTCGCCGAGCAGACCGTCGCCATTGCCGACGCCGTCACCCAGGATGTCGCCGAGCAGGCCGTCGCCGTTGCCGACGCCATCACCCAGGATGTCGCCGAGCAGGCCGTCGCCATTGCCGACGCCGTCACCCAGGATGTCGCCGAGCAGACCGTCGCCGTTCCCGACGCCATCACCCAGGATATCGCCGAGCAGACCGTCGCCATTGCCGACGCCGTCACCCAGCACGTCGCCGAGCAGGCCGTCGCCATTGCCGACGCCGTCACCCAGCACATCGCCGAGCAGACCATCGCCATTGCCGACGCCATCACCGAGCAGGCCACCGAGCAGCCCGTCGCTGCCTCCATCGCCGCCGTCGCTGCCGCCGCCGAGCAAGCCGCCAAGCAGGCCGTCGCTGTCGCCGTCACCGAGATTTACGCCGAGGCTCGTATCCGTGTCGGAGCCGAGGCCGACATTGACCAGCGAGTCGTTGCCGGCATCGCCCCTGTCGACGTCGAGCACGCCGCCGAGAACGGAGTCTCCGTCGCCGCCGCCGCCAAGAACATTGCCAAGAACGGAGCCGCCGCCATCGCCGTCACCGCCACCAATAATACCACCAAGCAGTCCACCGGCCGTCGCAGGTACGATGCTCGTACTTGCCATCAGCAACACCGACAAGAGTACTGTTATTTTTCTGGATTGCATCACGCTTCTCCTCTGCGAAACATGATGCGACGTTGCGCCTTGCAAGCTGACAGGACGCTGTCAATTACTAAGCGTTGCTTTCTTCTGGAGATTTTCTGGTTAGCGATATCATCGCTCTTAAACCTACAATGCAAGATAATACACAACTGTACTTAGTATCCCGCAACTTACTGCTTAGGGCGCCTCAGCAGGAGGAATCGAAAAGGGCGCTGCCATTGCCGGCAGCGCCCTTGGGATTTCGAGATAGGAACTGGTCTTAGTAGACGTACACCACCAGCTGGCCGCCCTTGCGCTGGACCGCCACGACGTCACCTGCGTCGTAGCGCGTCCGCCCCAGCGAAGCGGTAATCAGCGCGTCGGACATCACCGCGCGGCGCAGCAGGTTGATCTTCTGGCTCTTGGCGAGCAGCGCCGCGACCTGCTTCTTGGCAGCCGGGCAGAGCTTGATCGGCACCACCTGGACATTGGCGGCCCGCATCCACGCCTTGATCTCGGCGCCGCTGATCTTGCCAGCGGCCGCCACCTGCAGCAGCTGCTTGGTGTTGTTGACGGTGCAGTTGATCAGGAAGGTGTTGGCGCCGCCGATGCTGCCGACCAGCACCGGACCACCAGGATTGTTCGGACCGCCGGGGTTATTCGGATTGTTCGGATCAAGGATGCCGAGATCGATCTCGAGGTCGAGACCGAGGCCGGCAATATCGAGCGACACCGTGGTGTTGCGCAGCAATCCGGTGCTCGACACGTTGGCGTTGACCAACGGGTTGTTGCCACGACCAACCGACGCGTTGAGCAGGTTGTTGTTGCCGCCACCGATATCGAGATTGACCAGCGCGTTATTGCCATTGTCGTTCAGCGACAGCAGGCCACCCACATTGGTGCCACCGCCACCGCCGCCGCCACCGGTACCGCCGCCGCCACCACCGGTAACGCCGCTGACCACGCCGCCGACCGTATCGGTAACGCCGCCCACCACGCCGCCCAGCGTATCACCCAGCCCACCCAGCGGACCGTCGGCACTAACCGGGGCAGCACTCATCCCCACGACGACTGTGAACGTCGCCAAGGCTGCAAAAACGTTGCTTCTCATGACCACTCTCCCATACATCCGCCGCCCGTCGGCTGATGAATATGTACGTATGAGATCGTTGTAAAGTTGCAGTCGTGAAGCTCGTCAACTTGTGATTGGTTGGTCAATATATTCCGCATCTTGCCAAATTGCGTTTATTACGCAGTGTCACTTACAGCGAAAGTTTGCGTATGTTGATACGTCATTGCACTTACGGAGCAGACAATTTTCTTGAAGCTTGAGTCCAATGCGAGATGTCACCGAGAGTTACCGGTGGAGCTACGCACCGTCACTTACCCAGCCACAACGCGGATTCGCACCGCCGCATCCCTTCGCTTGTCGCGGCGACGGCAAACCATCGCCAGCGCAGGGCTCTTCGTTGCTTTGCAATGCTTTGGTAACAGATTCTCGCGCCGTGCCGTCACTTCGGCGCCGCGGCTGACAGTTCGCTGACAGGATCTCGGCAGTTATGAACAATCGCTGCCCGTCGCCGGTCCAGCGACCCGATGGGCCCGCGCCGGCACGCCGAGTCCGCCACCGAAGGGCACTTCGAGTCTAGTAGAACACATGCTTGCGCCTGATCTACTGGGTCTCTCGTAGTGAGATCGTGGAAATTGCGTAGTATCGACGAAAAAGAAGGCGCGGAGCCGAAGCTCCGCGCCCCACCGGCGTCGACGACGAGGGAGCGTCAGCCCTCGCCGCCTTGGCCGATATCCATGCGCCAGCACCACGCGCTGGCGGCTTGGTTGCTTAACGGCAAACTGACCGGATGGTTGCCGCGGTTTCGTCTCGATCGCGGCACTGGCAATGCAAAGCCCCGCGCCGTCGCCGGCACGGGGCCGAGGTGTTGGTGCAAACAACCTCTGCCGGAAGCGAACTTCCGGTGAGGAATTTTAGCAGCACTGCAACGCCCGGTCACCCCGCACGCAGCCCCCGCCTCCGCCCTGTTCTTGAGCAGTCCCGACCTATGCACAAACATTAAGCAACCACTAATGGCACTGCCCAGAGAACCGGCAGCGGCCTGCCATTGTGCACCGGTCGTTCCGCGCTGCGAAACCCGCCGATCTGTAAAGAGTCGAGCAAAGTCAGTGGCTTGCCAGCATTCTTCGGTGCTGGCACGGCGATTGCAACTTCTCCTCCGGTGCAAACAACCAAACTGTCGGAGGTAAGTATGACAGGTATTAGTCGCATGATGGCCGGGTTCGGCCTGGGGGTCGCGATGACTGCCGGGGCGCTCGCGCCCATTACTGCTTATGCCCAGGACACCATCAAGGTGGGCGTTCTCCACTCGCTGTCGGGGACCATGGCGATTTCGGAGACCACCCTGAAGGACACCATGCTCTTCCTGATCGACGAGCAGAACAAGAAGGGCGGCGTCCTCGGCAAGAAGCTCGAGGCCGTGGTTGTCGATCCGGCCTCCGACTGGCCGCTATTCGCCGAGAAGGCCCGCGAACTGATCGCCGTCAACGGCGTCGCCGCCGTGTTCGGCTGCTGGACTTCGTCCTCGCGCAAGTCGGTGCTGCCGGTATTCAAGGAGCTGAACTCGATCCTCTTCTATCCCGTGCAATACGAGGGCGAAGAGTCCGAAAAGAACGTCATCTATACCGGCGCCGCGCCGAACCAGCAGGCGATCCCGGCCGTGGATTACCTGATGAGCGAGGAAGGCGGCGCCGTGAAGCGCTGGGTGCTCGAAGCTACCGACTACGTCTATCCGCGCACCACCAACAAGATCCTCGAGCAGTATCTCAAGGACAAGGGCGTCGCGCCCGAAGACATCAAGATCAACTATACCCCGTTCGGCTTCTCCGACTGGCAGACTGAAGTCGCCGCCATCAAGGAGTTCGGCTCGGCCGGCAAGAAGACCGCCGTGGTCTCGACCATCAACGGCGACGCCAACGTGCCGTTCTACAAGGAACTCGCCAACCAGGGCGTGAGCGCCGAGGATATCCCGGTGGTCGCCTTCTCGGTTGGCGAGGAAGAACTCGCCGGCATGGATACGTCGGCGCTGGTCGGGCACCTCGCCGCCTGGAACTACTTCCAGTCCGTCGACAACCCCGCCAATGCCGAGTTCATCAAGAACTGGCATGCCTTTATCGGCAACGACAAGCGCACCACCAACGATCCGATGGAAGCGGCCTATCTGGGCTTCAACCTCTGGGTCCAGGCGGTTGAAAAGGCGGGCACCACCGATACCGACGCGGTCCTCAAGGCCATTGTCGGGCTCGAGGTCCCGAACCTCACCGGCGGCACCGCCAAGGTGCTGCCCAACCACCACCTGACCAAGCCGGTGCTGATCGGCGAGATCCAGGCCGATGGCCAGTTCGAGACCGTCTGGCAGACCGAAGGCGACGTGCCGGGCGACGCCTGGTCCGACGTGCTGCCCGAAGACAAGGGGATCGAAGCCGACTGGACCGATCCGCTGACCGGCTGCGGCCGCTTCAACACCGCGACCAACACCTGCGAGGTCGCTCCGGCTGCGATGTAGCCGTTGCCAATGCCGGCGGCGGCCTCGCCGTCGCCGGCTTCTGTCTCGTCGCGCTTTCCAGCTGAAAGCGCTCCGTCCTTCCCTGCGACCGAGCGACCACGATGGCCACCCGAATTCTCACTCTGATTGCCTTCCTGTTCGCTGTGGCTTTCGCCCCCCTGCCCGCCCTGGCGCAGGATGATCTTGCCGCTGAGATCAACGCACTCGGCCCCGGCAGCTTCGCCGATCGCACCAAGGCCATCGATGTCCTCGTCGCCACCGGTGACGAACGCGTCCCGCCGGTGCTGCAGGCACTGAGCGACGGCAACCTCTATATCCGCCGATCCGACGGCAAGGTGGTGATCGCCACCAAAGCTGCGGTCGGCCTGCAACTGACCGACCCGGTCGATGGCGCCGATCTCGGCGCGCTGCCCGCCAGCGAGCTCGAAAAGATCAAGACCAACAACGGGCTGCGCGGCCGCATTCGCACCGCCATCGGCAAGCTGACGCTGTTGAGCCCGGATCAGCCGGTCCGCCTCGCCGCCGCCCAGAGCGTGCTCAAGAACGCCGATCCGGCCATGCTGGAGCTGCTCGACCAGGCGATCGCCGCCGAAACCGACCCCGGCATCAAGTCCACCATGGAGCTCGCCCGCTCGGTGATCGTGCTGAAGACCGACGCTTCGGTCGACGACAAGCGCGCCGCGATCGACCTGGTCGTGGCCCAGAACAACCGCGCCGCCCAGACCGTGTTGCGCAACACGCTCGATACCGCGCCCGACGAGCTGAAGCCCACCATCGCGGCCGGTATCGATTCCATCGGACGTACGCTCGCAGTATGGGACGTCGGCCAGAACCTGCTCTACGGCATCTCGCTGAGCTCTGTCCTGTTGCTCGCCGCCATCGGCCTCGCCATCACCTTCGGCGTGATGGGCGTCATCAACATGGCGCATGGCGAAATGGTGATGCTGGGGGCCTACACCACCTATGTCACGCAGCTGGTCATCCAGTCCGTTGCACCGGGGCTGATGGAATACTCGCTGGCCTTCGCGGTGCCGGCCGCCTTCCTGATCACCGCGCTGATCGGCATCGGCATCGAGCGCGGCATCATCCGCTGGCTCTACGGCCGGCCGCTCGAAACCCTGCTCGCCACCTGGGGCCTGTCGCTGGTGCTGCAGCAACTGGTGCGCACCATCTTCGGGCCGACCAACAAGCTGGTGCAGCCGCCGACCTGGATGAGCGGCACGTTCGAATTGTGGAACCTCAGCTTCACCTGGAACCGGCTCTGGATCATCGTCTTCGCCATCGCGGTGTTCATCGCGCTGCAGATCATCCTCAACCGCACGCCGCTCGGCCTGCAGATGCGGGCGGTGACGCAGAACCGCCGCATGGCCTCGGCCATGGGCATCCGCACCCCGTTCGTCGATGCGATGACCTTCGGGCTCGGCTCGGGCATTGCCGGCATGGCCGGCGTGGCGCTCAGCCAGATCGACAACGTCTCCCCCAATCTCGGCCAGGGCTACATCATCGACAGCTTCATGGTGGTGGTGTTCGGCGGCGTCGGGAACCTCTGGGGCACGCTGATCGGCGCCCTATCGCTCGGCGTCGCCAACAAGTTCCTCGAACCCTATGCCGGAGCAGTGCTGGCCAAGATCGCCATCCTGATCCTGATCATCCTGTTCATCCAGCGGCGACCAAGGGGACTGTTCGCCCTCAAGGGCCGGGCGGTGGAGTCGTGAGTTTCGCGTGCGCGTCAAAGGCCCCCTCACCCGGCCTTCGGCCGACCTCTCCCCTCGGGGCGCTACCGCGTCCCCCAGAGGGAGAGGTGGCGATGCGGCACGATCTCGCCTCTCCGCCACCTCTCCCTGGGGGGAGAGGTCGGCGCGCAGCGCCGGGTGAGGGGGCCTTTCTTCTGACAGGTGCCGTCCAATGCTGACCCAACTCCTGTTCCGCGCCCTCGACAAGAAGGCCATCTGGCTGGTCTTCGCGCTGGTGTTCATCGCCATCGCCATTCCCGTCGCCAACCTGGCGATCCCCGAGGGCAACCCGCTGCATCTGCCCAACTACATGGTGCCGCTGCTCGGCAAGTACCTGAACTATGCGCTGTTGGCGCTCGCCCTCGACCTGGTCTGGGGCTATTGCGGCATCCTTTCGCTGGGGCACGCGGCCTTCTTTGCCCTCGGCGCCTACGCCATGGGCATGTACCTGATGCGCCAGATCGGGGCGCGCGGCGTCTACGCCAACCCGGTGCTGCCCGATTTCATGGTGTTCCTCAACTACAAGGACCTGCCCTGGTTCTGGAACGGCTTCGACCTGTGGTGGTTCGCCTTCCTGATGGTGCTGTTCGTGCCGGGGCTGCTGGCTTTCGCCTTCGGTTGGTTCGCCTTCCGCAGCCGCGTCACCGGCGTCTATCTCTCGATCATCACCCAAGCGATGACCTACGCCCTGCTGCTCGCCTTCTTCCGCAACGATCTGGGGCTCGGCGGCAATAACGGGCTCACCGACTTCAAGGACATTCTCGGCTTCAACGTGCAGGCCGCCACCACCCGCGCCGGGCTGTTCGCCGCCTCGGCGCTGGCCCTGGCGCTGGCCGTGATCATCTGCTCGGCCATCGTCAATTCCAAGCTCGGCAAGGTCATGGTGGCAGTGCGCGACGCGGAAAGCCGCACCCGTTTCCTCGGCTGGCGTCCGGAAAACGTGAAGCTCTTCGCCTTCGTGGTTTCCGCCGTGCTGGCCGGCATTGCCGGCGCGCTCTACACCCCGCAGGTCGGCATCATCAACCCGGGCGAGTTCGACCCGGCCAACTCGATCGAAGCCGTGATCTGGGTTGCCGTCGGCGGCCGCGGCACGCTGATCGGCCCGATCATCGGCGCGGTACTGGTCAATGCCGGCAAGTCGATCTTCACCGGCGCCTTCCCCGATTTCTGGCTCTATTGCCTGGGTGGGCTGTTCATCTTCGTCACCCTGTTCATGCCCAAGGGCATTGTCGGGCTGTTCCAGAAACTCAGGCCGCGGAAGGGAAAAGAGGCGAGTTCCGCCGCCGAAGCCGGCGAGGATCCGTCCACCCTGCCACAGTCCAAGCCCGTGCCGGAGCCCGCCGAATGACCGACAAATCCGGCACCATGCTCTATCTCAACGGCGTCTCCGTCTCGTTCGACGGCTTCAAGGCGCTGAACCATCTCTCCATCATCGTCCACCCCGGCGAGATGCTGGCGATCATCGGCCCCAACGGCGCCGGCAAGACCACCATGATGGACATCATCACCGGCAAGACCCGCCCCGATGACGGCGAAGTCTATTTCGACGGCCGCACCGATCTTACCAAGCTCGATGAAGCGCAGATCGCCAATCTCGGCATCGGCCGCAAGTTCCAGAAGCCCACGGTGTTCGAAAGCCACACCATCTGGGACAACCTGGTGTTGGCGCTGAAGAAGCCGCGCAGCGTGCTCGCGGCCCTGCTCTATGCCGAGAGCGCCGAGGACAAGGCTCGCATCGAGGAAATTCTCGAAACTGTCCGCCTTACGGCGCGCAAGGACGAACTCGCCGCCGACCTCAGCCACGGCCAGAAGCAGTGGCTGGAAATCGGCATGCTGCTGGCGCAGGATCCCAAACTGCTGCTGGTCGACGAACCGGTCGCCGGCATGACCGACGCCGAGACGGTCGAGACCGCCAAGCTCCTCAAGGACATCGCCAGAACCCGCTCGGTGGTGGTGGTCGAGCACGACATGAGCTTCGTGCGCGAACTCGGCACCCGGGTCACCTGCCTCGCCGAGGGCTCGGTGCTGGCCGAGGGATCGCTCGACCAGGTGAGCGCCAATCCGATCGTCATCGAGCGGTATCTCGGTCGATGACGCCATTTCACACACTCAATCCGCTCGTCGCATTGCCGCCCCCTTCTGAGGGAGAAGGTGGCGGTAGCGGACGATGGCCAGAGGCCGTCGCCGCGAGCCGGATGGGGGATCTGCGACCAGGGGTAGCGCGACCGAAGCCGGGCGACGAGCGACTGGGCGCGCTGAAGCAGATCCCCCCATCCGGTCTTCAATCCCCTCGCCGTCGAATGACCGCCAATGATCAGTTGCAGTAATCTCGGCGTCTATTCAATATCCCCGCCGATCGCGCGACCAAACGCGCGGCAGGGGAATAATGAAATGCATATTCTGGCAATCATCGTTGGCATCATTGCTGCCGCGGGGGTGTGGTACTGGCGCGCCAAGGCGGCCAAGGAGGTCGTCGACGACGTCGGGAGCATGGTCGGCCGAGTGCAGGGCCGCATCCGGATGAACAACTTCAGAAAGAAGGCCGAGGGTTCGGCGCTGGCCTCGATCGAAGATCCGGCACTCGCCGCGGCGATCTTCCTTCATGCTCTCGCCAACGAGAAGCGCGACGCCCTTCACCTTGCCGAACCGGTGATCCGCGAAGAGATCAGCCGGATCGTCGCGGCTGCCGATATCGATGAGGTTCTGTCCTACGCTCAGTGGGCCGCCCGTGACGTCGCCGATGCGCGCGATGTGGTGCGACGGTTCAAGCCGCTGTGGCGCCAGAAGCTCAGCCGCGAAGAGCGTGCCGATCTCGTCGCCATGGCTGAGACCATCGCCGATCTGGGCGATCCCGACGACCACAATCAGAAACTGACCATCGTGACGCTACGCACTGCGCTGGCCCCGGAGCAGAACAGATGACCACCGCCCTCTCCATTCGCGACATCGGCCTCCACTATGGCGCCGCCCAGGCGCTGCGCGGTATTTCGATCGAGGCGAAGCCGGGAAGGATCACCGCGGTGCTGGGCCGCAACGGCGTCGGCAAATCCTCGACGCTGCGCGCCGTCACCGGCATCAACAACGTGTCGTCGGGCGAGATCGTCTTCAACGACGAGGTGCTGAAAAAGGCCCCGCCCTACAAGCGGGCCCGGCTCGGCATCGGCTACGTGCCGCAGGGCCGCGAGGTGTTCCCCCTGCTCACCGTCAAGGAGAACCTCGAGACCGGCTATGCCCCGCTGAAAGCGGCCGAGCGCAACGTGCCGGACTACATCTACGAGCTGTTCCCGATCCTCAAATCCATGCTGGGGCGCCGCGGCGGCGACCTCTCTGGCGGCCAGCAGCAGCAACTGGCCATCGGTCGCGCCCTGGTGACCCGGCCCAAGGTGCTGGTGCTCGACGAGCCGACCGAAGGCATCCAGCCCTCGATCATCAAGGATATCGGCCGCGCCCTGCAGTTCCTGCGCGACCAGAAGGGCATGACCATCCTCTTGGTCGAGCAGTATCTGGACTTCTGCCGTGAAATCGCCGACGACATCTACATCATGGATCGCGGTGAGATCATGCATTCCGGCCCCGCTGCCGACCTCGACCTGCCCGAGGTCCGCCGGCATCTGATGGTGTGAGCGTGTCGGTAGTTGTGCTTGGCGCTGCCCCCAGGCGTCCCCTCTCCCCTGAAGAGTGGGGCCGCCCAATGACCGCGGCTCTGGCCCTCCCCCGCCACCAGCGCGCCCGCGGCACCGGCCGTATCGGCACCCAGGTGCTCGATGGCCGCACCCGGCTGACCACCCTCTACCAGGAAGGCTGCGCCAAGATCCGGTTGCCGCATACGCATGATCCAAGCCTGCAGGCGGTGCTGATCAACACCGCCGGCGGCCTCACCGGCGGTGATGACGTGGCATGGGAAGCCACCGCGGCACCGGGCGCCAGGCTGGTGCTCACCACCCAGGCCTGCGAGCGGGTCTATCGCTCGCTCGGCGACGACGCGCGGGTCCGCACCCGGCTGGAAGTCGGCGCCGGCGCGCGCCTCGACTGGCTGCCGCAGGAGACCATTCTCTATGAGGGCGGCAGGCTCAGCCGCAGCCTCGAGGTCGAGCTCGCGCCCGACGCCAGCTTCTTTGCCATCGAAGCGATCATTCTCGGCCGCGAGGCCATGGGTGAGGCCGCCCGCGGCGCACGGCTCACCGACAGCTGGCGCATCCGTCGGGGCGGCCGGTTGATCCACGCCGAAGCGACCCGGCTCAGCGCCGACCCGCTGGAGCGCGACGGGCTGTCGCTGCTCGCCGGCGCCGGTGCCTTTGCCACGCTGCTCTATGTCGGCGCCGATGCCGAACGAAGGCTCGATCCCGTCCGCGCCCTGCTGACCGGCGAGGCTGCCGCCAGCGTCGTCGGCGAGCGGCTCATCATCCGCGCCATGGCCCCATCCGGGCTTGCGCTGCGCCGCACCATCACCCCAATAATCGCTGAACTCTCCGGCGCCGGCACCCTGCCCCGCCTCTGGCATCTCTAGGATATTCGATGAACCTGACGCCCCGCGAGAAAGACAAGCTGCTCATCGCCATGGCTGCCATCGTGGCGCGCAAGCGCCTCGAGCGCGGTGTGAAGCTCAACCACCCCGAGGCGATCGCGCTGATCACCGACTACGTGGTGGAAGGGGCTCGAGATGGCCGTTCGGTTGCCGACCTGATGGAGGCCGGCGCCCATGTGGTCAGCCGTGCCCAGGTGATGGAAGGCATCGCCGAGATGATCCACGACGTGCAGGTCGAAGCGACATTCCCCGACGGCACCAAGCTGGTCACCGTCCACGAACCGATCAGGTGAACGAAATGGCCCTCATCCCAGGCGAGATCCTCACTGTCCCAGGCGATATCGAACTCAATGTCGGCGCGTCGCAGCTGACGATCGAGGTCGCCAATGCCGGCGACCGCCCGATCCAGGTCGGCTCGCACTACCATTTCTATGAGACCAATGCCGGGCTGCGCTTCGAGCGCGAGAAAACCCGCGGCATGCGGCTCGATATCGCCGCCGGCACCGCGGTGCGCTTCGAGCCCGGACAGGCCCGCGAGGTACGATTGGTGCCGCTCTCGGGGGAGCGTGTGGTTTATGGCTTCCAGCAGAAGGTGATGGGGAAGCTCTGACGCCGCCCTGCATCCAGAAAACAAAAAGGCCGGGCATCAGCCCGGCCTCTTGCAGTTCAGGGACAGATCAGCCCTGAACGAGGATGGTCACGTCGGTGGCATCGGTACCGGTGATGCCCACGACATCGTCAAGCGTCGCACCGAAGCTCTCGAGCTGGGCGAGCAACGACGGGCTGCCCTGGATACGGGCCTTCAGCGAGTCGAGATCGACCAGTTCATAACCCGGGCTCAGGGGATTGAGCTCAGCCGCGGTCACGGTCTTGAAGTTGACGGTCGACGCCGAGCCCAGCGCATCCATCGCGCTGCCTTCCGCCGCCAGGGCGAAGCCCGCAGTGGAAAGAGTGAGAGCGGCAGCGACAGCAATAGCCTTGAGATTCAACATTTTATGTCTCCATTCGTCATCAAAAAACGCACTGGAGATACGCATGAGCAAGGGCAGAGGTTTCCCCCTGCCCGTTCACTCTATTTTGCGCGTTCCCGAGGGAACCCGCCGCAGGGCCTATGTGAATCCTACGATCAGAGATCGTTGGCGTAGATCACCCCGCCGCCGTCGCCGGCCAGATCGATCGAGACGATCTGCTCGAGGCTGACGCCGGAATTGCGGATCACGCTGGTGGCCAGCGGGTTGATGATCAGGTTGCCCTGCAGATAGGCCACGTCGCGCTGCTTGATCTCGAGCGCCCGGGCCAGCAGCCCCGCATTCATCTGGGCGCCGGCGAGGCTCGAGAGCCGCACGACGCGCAGGCCTGACGCACTGTCGGCCCGGCCGGCATCGTGCAGGAACTCCGATCCGCCGATCCCGCCGATGATCCGGACAATATCCATGCTTTGCGCCTGGGCGAGTTGCGGTGCGGCCATCAGCAGGCTGGCGGCCAGTGCGGCGACGAATCGGGATTTCATGTGAGCCTCCAAACAGGTAGCGCCAATAGAACAGCCCGTTGTGGCAAAATCCGGACACGGCAGCCACGGAGCTTTGGCAATCAGCAGAGATTTCGGTTAGGGATGCGCCGGTTTCAATGGGCAGAGACGGCAATGACCACCAAAGAGGAAGATTTCAAGGACCGCTTCGTGGCCGTGCTGCAGGATCTGCGCAGCAACGGCGGCAAGGACCCGGAGGCGATGTTCCTGATCGGCAGCCTCGCCGCCCGCCTGCTCGACCGCGCCAAGCAGCCCACCTGGGCGGCCTACAAGGCCGCGATGGCCCCCGAGGCTTACAGCAAGCTGCTGAGCGATTTCCAGAAACAGGGCAACGGCTTTCACCGCGAAGGCAAGGACAAGCACGCCTATGCCGTCCAGGTGCTGGCGATCTCGCTGATCGCCCGTACCCAGCAGGACCCTGAAATACGGGCCGGCAATGGCCTCCTCGATGAGATGCTGGGCTTCCTGATCGCCGCCTATCGCAAGGCCGAGGCGATGACACCCAAGCCGCACTGAGGCCGGCAGTCCAGGCACCTTGCCCGGCGGTCGGGAAAGAATCCTCCGCCACGGTCCTTCCCCGCAAAGGGGAGGACCAGAACACCGATGTCCGTGAGGACGTCTGCCGTTTACGGCTTGGGCGGCAGCGAGCGCAGATAGAGGATGATCGCGCTCACATCGTCGGGCTTGATGTGCGCGTAATAGCCATACGGCATCGGCGGCAGCATGGCGCTGCCGTCAGGCCGCGTGCCGGTGGTGATCATCTTGGCGATATCGGCGTCGCTGAACTCCGCCAGCCCGGTCGGCGTGATGTTGGCCGACACCGACACGCCCCACGGCCCGGGGAATTCCACGCCACCCTGCCCCAGATGGGTCTCGAACATCGGGCCCATCGGACCGAAAGTGGTGTGGCAGACAGTGCAGTGACCCATCGGGCCGGCCAGGTAAGCGCCATACTCGACCGTCACACCCTCCGGCACATCTGCAACGGTGGTGATCGGCGGCCCCCAGGCGGGCGGCAGCGGAATCTTGTACTCGGATTTGCCGGGATCGTTCTCCACCGCCGGCACGGTGCGCAGATACATGACGATCGAGCTGAGGTCGCTGTCCGACAGGCCCTTGTAGACCTCGAACGGCATCGGCGGCCCGAGCACCTTGCCGTCGGGGCGAATGCCTTCACGGATCGCCTTCATCAACTGCGCGTCGGTCCAGTCCTTGATCTCGCCGGCCGGCGTCAGGTTCGGCGCAATAGCAGTATACTGATCGCTCTGTTCGACCAGACGACCCGACAGCGCCTTGTCCATCTCCGGACCGTTCGGGCCGAGCGGGGTATGGCAATTGCCGCAGCCGGCAATCGAGTTGACCAGATAGTCGCCGCGCTCCACTGACGGGGCCGCCTGGGCGCTCGTCATTGCGCCGCCGACGCTCATCAGCGCCGCGAGGCCGAACATCACTACATTGCGCATCATAGATCTCCAGGACCTGCAGAGGTCCAATGCATTCCCGGCGCCGACCGTAGCTTTATACTCGCGAACCGCAATTTGTTTCTTTTGGTCAACTTTTGGCTGCGCGTTTTTGCGCCAGATGGCTGGACAGCCTCATTATTAGGCGGTCAGATGGCGGCGACGCGTCGCCCGGAAGGACCATCATGCCCGCTCGTATCTCCCGTTCCACCTATGCCCAGATGTACGGCCCGACCACCGGCGACCGGGTACGGCTGGCCGATACCGAGCTGTTCATCGAAGTCGAGAAGGATCTCACTACCTACGGCGAAGAGGTGAAGTTCGGCGGCGGCAAGGTGATCCGCGACGGCATGGGCCAGAGCCAGGTCACCCGTGCCGCGGGCGCCGTCGACACGGTCATCACCAACGCGCTGATCATCGATCATACCGGGATCTACAAGGCCGATATCGGGCTGCGCGACGGACGGATCCACGCCATCGGCAAGGCCGGCAATCCCGATACCCAGCCCAATGTCGACATCATCATCGGCCCCTCGACCGAGGTGATCGCCTCCGAGGGCCGCATCATCACCGCCGGCGGCATGGATGCGCATATCCATTTCATCGCCCCGCAGCAGATCGAAGAAGCCCTGATGTCGGGCATCACCACCATGATCGGCGGCGGCACCGGCCCGGCGCATGGCACGCTCGCCACCACCTGCACCGGCGCCTGGCACATCCACCGGATGATCGAGAGCTTCGACGCCTTCCCGATGAATCTCGGCCTCGCCGGCAAGGGCAACGCCTCGCTCCCTGCCCCGCTCGAGGAAATGGTGCTCGCCGGCGCCTCCTCGATGAAGCTGCACGAGGATTGGGGCACCACGCCCGCAACCATCGACAACTGCCTCGCCGTCGCCGACGCCTACGACGTGCAGGTGATGATCCACACCGACACGCTGAACGAATCCGGCTTCGTCGAGGACACCGTGCGCGCCTTCAAGGGGCGCACCATCCACGCCTTCCACACCGAAGGCGCCGGCGGCGGCCATGCCCCCGACATCATCAAGGTGGCGAGCCTGCCCAACGTGCTCCCCTCCTCGACCAACCCGACCCGGCCCTACACGGTCAACACGTTGGCCGAACATCTCGACATGCTGATGGTCTGCCACCACCTCAGCCCCGCCATCGCCGAGGATGTCGCGTTCGCCGAGAGCCGCATTCGCAAGGAGACCATCGCGGCCGAGGATATCCTCCACGATATCGGCGCCTTCTCGATGATCTCGTCCGACAGCCAGGCCATGGGCCGCGTCGGCGAGGTAATCATCCGCACCTGGCAGACCGCCGACAAGATGAAGCGTCAGCGCGGGCGCCTGCCCGAGGAAACCGGCGACAACGACAATTTCCGGGTGAAGCGCTTCATCGCCAAATACACCATCAACCCGGCCATCGCGCAGGGCCTGAGCCGCCATATCGGCTCGGTGGAAGTCGGCAAGCGCGCTGACCTCGTGATGTGGACGCCCGCCTTTTTCGGGGTGAAGCCCGAGATGGTGATCATGGGCGGCTCGATCGCCGCCGCGCCGATGGGCGATCCAAACGCCTCGATCCCCACGCCGCAGCCGATGCATTACCGCCCGATGTTCGGCGCCTACGGCAAGCTGAGGACCAATTCCTCGGTGACCTTCATCAGCCAGGCGGCCTACGACAATGGTCTGCAAAGGACGCTCGGCGTCGCCAAGGGCATGCTGCCGGTCGAAAACACCCGAAGCGGCATCAGCAAGGCCTCGATGATCCACAACTCGGCCACCCCTGAGATCGACGTCGATCCCGAAACCTATGAAGTGCGGGCGGACGGCGAGTTGCTGACCTGCGAGCCGGCCACCGTCCTGCCGATGGCGCAGCGCTACTTCCTGTTCTGAGGCCAGCGGACGCTCGGCGCTGATCTCCGCTCGGCCGTCATATGGCTGAAACCTCGATGTGCTCGGTAGGCCGCTTCCTGCCGAGCCCTCCATGTCACACTTCCCTTTGCGCATGCCCGTGGCGATTGCCGCCTTCGCCCTGGCCCAGGCTGTCTGCTGGGGCATGACGTTCAACCTGCCGGCAGTCACCGGCGGCGCCATGGCTGCCGCGCTGGAGCTGCCTTACGCCGCGGTAATGGCCGGCCCGACTGTGATGCTGGTGGTGATGGCGGCCGCCGCGGTGCCGTTCCTGACGCTGTTCGAGCGGTTCGGTGCCCGCCTGGTGATGACCTCGGGCACCGCGGTCGCCGGGCTCGGGCTGGTGGCGATCGCCACTGCCACCACGGCCTGGAGCTACTTCGCCGGCTGGATGCTCGTCGGCATCGCCGGGGCCGGCATGCTGACCACCGCCATGCAGATCGGCATCGCCGAACTGGCCGGGCCGCAGGCTCGGCAGGCAATCGGCGCGCTGCTCATCCTCGGCGGGCTCTCGGCCACCCTGTCCTGGCCGCTGCTGGGCGCGCTGCAGGCGGCCTTCGGCTGGCGTGCGGCGACCCTGCTCGGCGCGGCGCTGCTGCTTGTGGTGGCGGCACCGATCTACTGGCTGCTGCTGGCGCGACGCCCCACCGGGGCGGCCAGGCCGAGCGCGTCGGGCCCGGTGCCGCCGCTCGACCGCATCGCCTTTGCGCTTCTCGCCTTTGCCAGCGCCGCCAATGGCGTCGTCACCTGGGGCTTCTCGCTCACCATCATCAGCCTGTTCGAGGGGCGCGGCCTCGAGCACGGCACGGCGGTGCTGATCGCCTCGTTCATCGGGGGCACCGCCCTCCTAGCGCGACTGGTCGAGTTCACCGCCGGCAAACGCTGGAACAGCCTCGCCACCGGCCTTGTGGCGGCGCTGGCCCTGCCGCTCAGCTTCGCCGTGCTGATCGGCGGCACCGGCACTTCGGCGGCGATCGGCTTTGTCGCCATCTATGGCCTCGCCAGCGGCGTGCTCGCCGTTGCCCGCTCGACCATGCCGCTCGAACTGTTCCCGCCAGCCGCCTATGCCCGCGCTTCCTCGATGCTGGCGCTGCCGCTCAACCTCAGCTTCGCCTGCGCCCCACCTTTGTTTGCGGCAATTCTCGCCGGACCGGGCAGCGATGTGGCATTATGGGTGGCAACCGGTTCGTCGCTGAGCGCTTTGCTGAGCATGGGCCTGCTGGTGCTGCGCCATCGCCGGACTGCGGCAGTGCAGCACGGGGCGGCCGACGCGGACAGAAATCCGCCACAGCGAATCGGCTAGGCTCAGCCAGCCCAAGGAGGATTGGCCGATGGAAGAACTCGCTACTGCCGCCATGATGCAGAACGTCGACGTTTCCGCCCAGGTGGTCCTGTCGCTGCAGGGCAGCTTCGAGCGCAACATCGTCGAGTACCAGTGCGAAGGGCTGGAGCCCTTCAAGGTGGACTTCATCAACGCCAAGCCGAACTTCATCGCCATTGTTCCCGTCGGCCCGGAGAAGCTGGTCTTCGTCAACGTCATGGCCGCCTCCGGCGCCAAGTACGTCGCCGGCCAGTATGAGTTCTGGACCAAGGGCAGCGAGGCGACGCTCACCGACCTGCAAGCCGATCCGCAGTCGGTAAACTGCACGGAAGCCACCAACACCCCCTGAGGCTGCGATGGAAGCTGGCGTAGCGCATGACGTGTTCGTCCATGTGCGCATCGTCATGGGGACGGTGATCGGCCTCGGCCTGACCCGTCTGCTGATGGGCACCGCCGGGCTGATCCAGCATCCCAAGCGCGCCAGGCTTTCGCTGCTCCACCTGCTCTGGGTGCTCTCGCTCAGCGTCGAGCTCATCCTGTTCTGGTGGTGGGAATACGACCTGTCCCGGCTGCCGAGCTGGAACTTCGGCATCTTCATCTTCCTGATCGGCTATGCGGTGACGCTGTTCGCCCTCGCCGCCCTGCTGTTCCCCGACAACCTCAACGAGTATGACGGCTACGAAGATTTCTTCATCAAGCGCCGGCACTGGTTCTTCGGTATCTTCGGGCTGACGTTTCTCCTCGATCTGGTCGATACGCTGATCAAGGGGGCGCCGTATTTCCAGACGATGGACCTGCTCTATCTGGCGCAGATCCCGTTCGGGCTGGTGCTGTCGGGCATCGCCATCTGGACCCCGAACCGACGCTTTCACCTCGCCTTTGTCATTATCCACCTGATTTACCAGGCGTGGTCGATCGGCTTCTACTTTGAAACCCGCGGCTGACCCGCTAAGCTGACGCTGAAGGTTGGGAAGCCTCGAAGACCTGGTAGTTGATGATGCCGCAAACCTTTCGCGCCGTTGGCTATTTGCCGCCCGGCGCCGCCGGGGTTCCCTTTGATCTCGCCGTCCTGCTGCACGACGAGCGCCGGGTGCGCCGACGCATGCTGACCCTGGTGCACGGCGACAGCGTGCTGGTCGATTTCCCCGAACCCGTGACCCTCGCCGATCGCTCGTCGCTGACGCTCGAGGACGGACGGCTGGTGGAGATCGTCGCCGGCGAAGAACGGCTCTATGAGGTCCGCGGTCGCGACCCTATCCACCTGATGCGGCTCTGCTGGCACCTGGGCAACCGCCACCTGAAGACGCAGATCGAGGCCGACCGCGTGCTGATCCTGCGCGACCACGTCATCGGCGACATGCTGCGCGGCCTCGGCGCGACCGTGACCGATATCTCCGAGCCCTTCCATCCCGAAGAAGGCGCGTACTCGCACAGTCACGCCGAGCCTGCGCACGCCCTCCTCAACCGATGACCGACCCCGCTAACCTGCAGAAACTGGTCACCTGGCTGTCGCCCGCCTTTCCCGTCGGCGCGTTCGCCTGGTCGGCCGGACTTGAGACCGCAATTGCAGATCGTCGCGTAACCAACGCCGAACGCTTGCAGAACTGGATCGAAGGCGCGCTTGCCCATGGCGGGACACGCACCGACGCGATCCTGTTGGCCGAGGCGTGGCGGGTGACAGGAGAGTCTGCGTTTGCGGCCTCCCCCCTCCCAACCTCCCCCCTTGTGGGGGAGGCCACACGCACCGAGCTTCGGGATCTCGCAGACCTCAGCCTCGCCCTCACCGCCAGCCGCGAGCGCTGGATGGAAACCACTGTCACCGGCGACAACTACGTGCTCGCCGCCAAACACTGGCCCAGCGGCATCCTGGTGCTGTTGCCAGAACCCTGCCCCTACCCCATCGCTGTCGGTGCCATCGCCGCCGCTCACGATATCGACCTCGTCGACACCCTGCTCGCCTGGCTCACCGCCACGGTGCACGGCCAGATTTCGGTGGCGGTGCGCCTCGTGCCGCTCGGCCAGTCCGACGGCCTTCGCGTCCTCGCGGCGCTCGAGCCGCGCGTTGCGGCGCTGGCAGCGTCGGCGGCGACGGCCACTCTTGCCGACCTCGGCGCAATCGCCTACGCCGCCGATATCGCGCAGATGCGCCACGAGACGCTGGAACCTAGGATTTTCCGTTCATGAGCATGCTGATTGCCGCCCTGATCTTCGTCGTGCTGCTGGCGGTGGCCATTGCCCACTTGCTGTGGTCGATCGGCAGCCGTTGGCCGATCCGCGATCCGGAACTGCTGGCGCGCACCGTGGTCGGCAAGCCAGGCGTTACCCGCGTGCCCAAGCTCGCCTCCTTCGTCATCTCGCTGCTGGTGCTCGCCGCCGGGGTGCTGGCGCTGTCGCTTGCCGATCACAACGCGGGCGGCTGGTGGCTGACGCTGATCGGCGTGGCGCTGGCCGCCCTGTTCCTCGGCCGCGGCGCCATCGGCTACACCGAACGCTGGCGCGCCACCTTCTCGGCTGAACCGTTCGCAACGCTCGACCGCAAGAACTACTCGCCGATCTCGATCGCGCTGGGTGTCGGCTATCTCCTCCTCGTCATCATGAGGCTCATATGAAATCGCTCAACGGTCCCCTGCGCGTCGGCATTGGCGGTCCTGTCGGTTCCGGCAAGACGACGCTTTGCGAAATGCTGCTCAAGGCGATGCGCGACCGCTACTCGATGGCGGTGGTCACCAACGACATCTACACCAAGGAGGACGCGCTGATCCTCAACCGGGTGCAGGCGATCTCCGAGGATCGCATCGTCGGGGTGGAAACCGGCGGCTGCCCGCACACCGCCATCCGCGAAGACGCCTCGCTGAACCTCGCGGCGATCGCCGACCTGAACCGCAAGTTCCCCGACCTCGACATCATCCTGATCGAATCCGGCGGCGACAATCTCGCGGCAACCTTCTCGCCCGATCTCGCCGACATCACGCTCTACGTCATCTCGGTGGCGCAGGGGGAAAAGATCCCGCGCAAGGGCGGGCCGGCGATTACCCGCTCGGACCTGCTGATCGTCACCCACACCGACATCGCGCCCTATGTGAACGCCAGCCTCGAGGTCATGGAGGCCGATACCCAGCGCGTGCGTGAGGGCCGCCCCTACGTCTTCGCCGACCTGTTGCGACGGGAGAATCTCGACCAGATCATCGGCTTCATCGAGCAGCAGGGCGGCCTCGTCGCGGCACAGGCGGCGGAGTAACCCCTACCCACCGATCGAGATCAGGTGGGTGACGAGGTGACCGCCCTTCAGATGATGCACCAGCAGGCCGGGCGGGTCGCTCGCCGGCATCTTGCGGCCGTCTGCGGCGAGCCCACCCATCGGCGCGATCGCCGGCGCGAGGCTCGCCGGCACCCCAGCAAAGCGGGTGAACATCGGCCGATGGAGGTGCCCGCAGCTGATGCCGAGCACCGTGTCGCTGGCCGCCGCGATCACCGAGGCGAGGCCCTCCTTGTTGCGGCAGTCGATGGTCTCGTAGTGGTCCATGCCGCTGTCGAACGGGTGCTGGTGGAGAAACAGCAGCGCCGGCGCGCCGCCCGAGTTGAGGGCCGCCTCGAGCCAGCCAACCACCGGAGCGGCGTCGCCATGCACAGCGCCGGGGACGATCACGTCGAGCCCGATCAGCCTGATGCCACTCACCTCGATAACCCGATTGAGCGGTCCCTGGGCCGGCCCGCCGAACACTTCGCGCATCGCCTCGCGACTATCGACATTACCCGGCACCACCAGCAGCGGCGCGCCGAGCGCCTCGAGCCGCGCCTTCAATACGGCGTAGTTGGCGACATGCGCGTTGTTGGCAAGGTCGCCGCTCACGGCGACAGCGTCGGGCCGCAGCTCGGCCACCCATTGCAGCACCCGATCAAGCCGCTGCAGCGAGGAGACACCGTCAAGATGGATGTCACTGAGTTGGGCGATCAGCATGGCGAACTCGCTGGTTGGGGCTTTGGCGGAGCTTGACGCGCCGCCGCTGGCAAGACAAGCAAGTGTCCCGGCAAACTGCCACAAACCGTCGACGGAGCGACCTCTTGGTAAGCTCGGCAAAGCCGGATTTCGTTACTCTGCGGTGCGACCTGACAGCGCTTCTCCCCGTCCCGGCATGGCCCGCGCAGGCGCGCCCCGTGGCTTTCGAGGTCGCCGATCTCCGGGCCATACATGCGCTGCTGCAGCGTGCCTACAGCAACGGCTTCGGCCGCGTCGTGCCCGACTGGCTGGATTGGTGGGAAGCTTTGCGCGCCGACAGCGAGTTCGACCCTAGCCTCTGCTTCGTCGCCAAGGCCGAAGGCGAGGTGATCGGTTTCTGCCTCTGCTGGACTTCCAGCTTCGTCAAGGACCTGGTGGTCGCGCCGGAGTGGCAGGGCCGCGGCCTTGGCGCAGCGCTGCTGGCGACGGCGATGGCCGCGCTGTGGGAGCGCGGGGCGACTGTCGTTCAGCTGAAAGTAGTGACGGCCAATGCCGGAGCGCGGCGGCTCTATGAGCGGATGGGATTCGTCGGCTGAACGAACGCCCTAGGAGACCCGTGGTGCCGATTTCGAGCTGATCTTGGTCACCAGCAGCTGGTTGAGCCGCAGCTTGTCGGCATCGACCACTTCGAACAGGTAACCGCCGGCTTCCACCTTGTCGCCCTTGCGCGCAGCGCGGCGGAGATTGTGCACGATGAAGCCGCCGATCGTCTCGTAGGCTCCCTCGTGCGGAAAGCTCTTGATGTTGAGGGCCCGCACCACGTCCACCACCGGGGCGACGCCGTCGACCAGCCAGCTGCCATCGTCGCGGCGCATGATCGCCTCTTCCTCGAACGGGTTGGCGAGCCCCTGCATCAGCGCGCTCATCAGATCCTTGAAGGTGACGACGCCGACCACATGCGCATACTCGCTGACCACCACGGCAAATCCGGTGCCCTTGGCCTGGAACTCGGCCAGCACTTCCCAGACGTTGAGCGTGTCCGGCACCGACAGCACGTCGCGGCGCGCCTTGGCGAAATCCACCGGCGCCTCGCGATCCATCACGGTCGCCAGCACGTCCTCGGCCCGCACGCAGCCGATCACCTCGTCGATGCCGCCATCGCAGATCGGATAATGCGAGAACGGCCGACGGCGGACCTTCTCCTGCTGCACCTCGAGCGGGTCGCTGAGGTCGAGATAGACGATCTCGTCGCGCACCGTCATCACCGAGGTGACGCTGCGCAGCTCGAGCCCGAGCACGTTCTCGATCAGCCGGCGCTCCTTCTTCATCAGCGCGCCGGATTTCTCGCCGCCGGCGAGGATCATGCGGAAATCCTCGGTGGTCACCTCGTCGGCAGGGCCTGACGGAGCCAGATGCAACCGGGCGATGAGCCAGTCCGAGATGCCGCTGAACAGCCAGACCAATGGCCGCAGCACCACCACGGCCGCCTCGGGAAACCACACCAGGGCCAGCGCCACCTGTTCGGGGATCAGCATGCCGATGCGCTTGGGAATCAGGTCGGCGAACAGGATGAACAGCGTCGTGGTCAGGCAGAAGGCGAGGATCGAGCCGACCGGTCCGGCAAAGCTCCCGGCCCCGGCGCCGGCCAGCGCATCGGCGAATGTCGGGCCCACCAGCCCGTCGCCGATCACACCGGCGAGAATCGAGATCGAATTGATGGCGATCTGGAACGCCGTGATGATGTTGCCGGCATCGGCGCGCAACGCGGTGAAGCGGATCGCCCGCGCGTCACCACTCTCGGCCAGCGAACGGATCCGCACCTCACGGGCCGCGGCAAAAGCGATCTCCGACATGGAAATGATGGAACTGGCGCCCACCAGCAGCGCCAGCAGGATGAGCCCGAGCAACGGTGACATGCGGAACCTCGTGCAACATGCTGGAACGAACCATCAATGTCACATCGGCGGGCCGCGGCCAAACCGCGACTTTACTCCTTCGGCGTCTCCTCGGGCGGCGCCTTGTCGGGCACTTCCTGCGGCGGGTTGCCGGGCACGTCGTCCGGCTGCGGTAGGGGCTGCGGCGTCTCCGGTTGCACCGGCACTTCCTGCGGCGGCTGCGGTATCTCGGGCGTCGAGGGCGGAATCTGGCCCTTGAGCAGCACCACGACCGAGCGAGGCGGCAGCGTTGCCGCCCGATCGGCGAGCGGCAGCACGGCCTGGTCGTCCGAAACGAGCCCCACCGTCCAGTAGCCCTCCGGCAGGCGGGCAAGCACCGGATCGATGCGGCGGTTGAACCAGACGATCAGGTCTTCCTCGGTCGTCTGCAGCCGCATCCCGAGCACCGAGGCACCGGCATCGTTCCAGTCGCCCTCGTTCATCTCCCGCCCGTCAGGGTGCAGCCAGGCGACATCCCGCGCGCCGTGCTTGGTCTGTCCCGTCAGGAAATGGTCGTGCGTCAGCGCCGGGTGCAGGCGGCGGAACTCGGCTAACGCCGAGACGAAATCCACCAGCGTGCCGTCGGCGCGTTCCCAGTCGACCCAGGTGATCTCGTTGTCCTGGGCATAGGCATTATTGTTGCCCTGCTGGGTCCGGCCGAACTCGTCGCCCTGCTGGATCAGCGGCAGGCCGCGGCTGAGGAACAGCGTCGCCAGCAAGGCCCGCACGTCGCGCCGGCGGGCGGCATTGATCGTCTCGTCCTCGGTCGGCCCCTCGTGTCCGCAGTTCCAGGAATGATTGTTGTTGTGGCCGTCGCGATTGCCCTCGCCGTTCGCCTCGTTGTGCTTGTCGAGGTAGGAGACGAGATCGGCGAGGGTGAAGCCATCATGCACGGCCAGCATGTTGACCCCGGCGCTCGGCTTCCTGCCGGCGAAATCGAAGATCTCGGCCGAACCGGCAACCTTGCCCGCCAACGCTCCGATCTTGCCCTGGTCGCCCCGCCAGAACGAGCGCACGTCATCGCGATAGGTGTCGTTCCACTCGCGGAATTCCTTGCCGAATTGGCCGAGCTGATAGCCGCCCGGACCCGGGTCCCATGGTTCGGCGACGAGGATCGATCTGCCCAGCACCGGATCGGACTTGATCAGCTGCAGCATCCTGGCGTTCGGGTTGAACCCCGGCTCGCGCCCGAGGATCGGCGCCAGGTCGAAGCGGAACCCGGAAACGCCCATCTCCTCGACCCAGTAGCGAAGGCTCTCGATCACCAGCCGCTGCGTCGCCGGGTGGTCGGCGCGCAGCGTATTGCCGGTGCCGGCATCGTTGACCAGGTGCTGCTTGCCGTCGACTTCGACGAACCGGTAATAGGTCCTGGCGTCGAGCCCCATCAGGCTCAGCATCGGCCCGTTGGCGTCGCCTTCGCCGGTGTGGTTGTAGACCACGTCGAGGATCACCGAGATACCGGCCTTGCGGTACACATCGGTCATGTTGCGCAGTTCCTGCGGGCCCCGCGGCGCCAGCCGCGGATCGACCGCGAAATAGCTGACCGGGTTATAGCCCCAGGCATTGGTGAGCCCCATCGCCGGCAGGTGCCCGTCGTCGATGAAGGCGGCGATCGGCATCAGTTCGACCGTGTCGACACCCAGGTAGCGCAGGTGATCCACCACCCGCTTGGTGGTGAGGCCGGCCAGCGTGCCGCGCAGCGGCCCCTGCACCGAGGGGTGGCGCATGGTGTAGCCGCGCACATTGAGCTCGTAGAACAGCCCCGGCGCCTTGCGACGCGGCGCCGCCGGCTTGTTGATCGCTCCGAGGACTATGGCCTTGGGGATCAGCGGTGCGGTGTCGACCGCCTCGTCGCGGTGCAGCCGCAGCCGCGGCGAGCGCACATAGGGCCGGTCGAGGCGCTTGGCATAGGGGTCGACCAGCAGCTTGTTGGGATCGAAGAAATAGCCCTGGTCGGGATCGTAGCGGCCATCCGCGCGGAAGCCATACTTCGCCCCTGCCCCGATGCCGGCGATCAGCCCATGCCAGATATGCTCGTCATGCCCGTCGAGTTCATAGCGGCCGATCTCGTTGTCGAGCTCGTCATAGAGCGACACCCACATTGCCGTCGCCGTCTCCGAATAGACGGCGAAGTTCACACCCTCGGCGGTGATCGTCGAGCCGAGCTTCTCCGGGCTGCCTGCGCCCAGCACCAGCACTGGTTTCACGTCAACCGGGCCTTCAAGTGATAACGCTTGGCGCGTCACGGCCGGTGCGCGCTTTGATGCCCGCAACGCTGTCGGCGATGGAAATGAGGGGAGCGAGAGCGGCCTGGGTATCGAGATCGTGCTGTCCATGCGGGGGCTCATACCTTTCAAGGTACAAGCGCAACGTGGCGCCGACCGTCCCGGTTCCACTGAGCCTGACGACGATCCGGCTGCCGTCGGCGAAGCCGATCCGCACCCCCTGCTTGCCGCTGGTCGAGCCGTCCACCGGGTCGTGGTAGGTGAAGTCGTCGGCATAGGCCACCGGCCGCCCTTCCAGCGACTGCCCGACGAGGCTCGGCAGCCTGGCGCGCAAATCATCCATCAGCGCATTGGCCGGCGCCGCGTCCACCTCTTCGTAGTCGTGCCGGGTGTAATAGTTGCGGCCATAGGTGGCCCAGTGGTCGCCCACGATCATGTCGACGCTCTGCTGGCGCGCCGCCAGCACGTTGAGCCAGAGCAGCACGGCCCACAGCCCGTCCTTCTCGCGCACATGGTTCGAGCCGGTGCCGGCCGATTCCTCGCCGCAGATGGTGACGCGGCCGGCATCGAGCAGGTTGCCGAAGAACTTCCAGCCGGTCGGCGTCTCGTGCATCTCGATGCCGAGCTTCTCGGCCACCCGATCGGCAGCGGCGCTGGTCGGCATCGAGCGGGCAATGCCGGCGATTCCGGCGGCATAGCCCGGCGCATGCGGTGCGTTGGCGGCGAGGATGGCGAGCGAATCCGACGGCGTGACGAAGCGGTTGCGGCCGATGATCAGGTTGCGGTCGCCATCGCCATCCGAGGCCGCGCCGAAATCCGGCGCGTCGTCGCTCATCATCAGGTCGTACAGATCCTTGGCGTAGACCAGGTTCGGGTCGGGGTGCCCGCCGCCGAAATCCGGCGACGGCGTGCCGTTGACCACGGTGCCCTTGGGCGCGCCGAGCAGGCCCTCGAGGATCTTGTGCGCGTAGGGGCCGGTCACCGCGTGCATGGCGTCGAAACGCATGGTGAAGCCCGCGGCGAACATGGCGCGGATCTTGTCGAAATCGAACAGGCTCTCCATCAGCGCCGCATAGTCTGCGACCGGATCGATCACCTCCACCACCATGCCGGCCGAATGCTGCGTGCCGATGCGGCTCAGGTCGACATCGGGCGCGTCGACGATCAGGTAGCGGTCGATTTCCTTTGAGCGCGCGAACACCGCGTCGGTGATCTTCTCCGGTGCCGGGCCGCCGTTCGAAACGTTGTACTTGATGCCGAAATCGCCGTCCGGCCCGCCCGGATTGTGGCTGGCCGACAGGATCAGCCCACCGAACGCCTTGTGGTGGCGGATGACATGGCTGGCGGCCGGCGTCGACAGGATGCCGCCCTGCCCTACCAGCACCGCGCCAAAGCCGTTGGCCGAGGCGATCTTGATGATCTTCTGGATGGCGACATCGTTATAGAAACGGCCATCGCCGCCCAGCACCAGCGTCTTGCCCTTGATCCCCTCGAGGCAGTCGAAGATCGACTGCACGAAGTTCTCGACATAGTTGGGCTGGCTGAAGACGGTCACGCGCTTGCGCAGCCCGGAGGTACCGGGCTTCTGATCCGCAAACGGCTTGGTCTCAATCGTCAGAATCGTCATCGAGTTTGTGCCCCAGGAGTGACGCGTAGAGGTCGGCATATTTTTCGGCGCTGAGTTCCCAGGAGACGTCCGACTTCATCCCCCTTCGCTGCATCTTGTGCCACACCTTGGGCCGCCCATAGAGCGCGACGGTCCGGCGGATGGCTTCGCCGAGCGCTTCCTGGGTGGCCGGCGAGAATACTACTCCGGTCGCCACCCCCGCCTCAACCGCCGCTTCGTTGGCATCGATCACCGTATCGGCGAGCCCGCCGACGCGGCTGACCACCGGGATGCAGCCATAGCGCAGGCCGTAGAGCTGGGTCAGCCCGCACGGCTCGAACCGCGACGGAATGAGGATCGCATCGGCCCCGCCCTGGATCAGGTGGCTGAGCTTTTCATCGTAGCCGATCACCACGCCGACCTTGCCGGGATGCCGAAGCGCCGCGCCGGCAAAGCCGTTCTCGATCTCCGCATCGCCCGAGCCGAGGACGATCAGCCGCGCGCCATGCGCCACGAGGCTGTCGATCTCGCCCGGCAGCATGTCGAGGCCCTTCTGCCAGGTGAGCCGGCTGACCACCGAAAAGATCGGCCCGTCACCCGTCTCGAGTCCGAACCGCTCTTCCAGCGCCCGCTTGTTGGCGGCTCGTTCGAAAATGTTGCTGGGGTTGTAGACCTGCGCCAGCGCCGTGTCGGTGCCGGGGTTCCACTCGTTGGCGTCGATGCCGTTGAGAATGCCGCTGACCGTGTCCGCCCGGCTCTGCAGCAGCCCCTCGAGGCCCATGCCATAGGCAGCCGTCCGCATCTCGTGCGCGTAGGTCGGGCTCACCGTGGTCACCGCATCGGCCACCTGCAGCCCGGCCTTGAGGTAGCCGATATTGCCGAAGTACTCGATCGCCCCGCTATTGGCGGCCTGGTAGTCGAGCCGCAAGCCGTTGAACACGTCCCAGCCGAACACCCCCTGGAAGGCGATGTTGTGGACGGTCATCACCGTCTTCACCCGGGTCGGCGCGTTGAACGCCACATAGGCCGGCGCCAGCCCCGACTGCCAGTCGTGACAGTGCAGGATATCCGGTTTGTAGCCCTCGATGGCGCCGCGCGACAGCTCGTAGGCAGTAAAGCTCAGCGCTGCGAAGCGCTGCCAGTTGTCCGGCCAGTCCTTGCCGTCGGCGCCGACATAGGGGTTACCCGGCCGGTCGTAGAGATGCGGTGCATCGATGGCGATCACATCGAGCCCGTTCGCCCGCCCGGCCACCAGCCGGGCGGTGCCGCCGAAAAACTCGTCCAGCCACAGCACCTGCCGCCCGTCGGCGAGGCCCGCCATCACCTTGGGGTAGCCCGGCAGCAGCACCCGCATGGAGACACCGTGCGGCGCCAGCGCCGCCGGCAACGCGCCAACGACGTCGGCGAGCCCACCCGTCTTGATCAGCGGGTAGGCTTCCGAGGCGACGGACAGGACTTCGATCATGGTGGCCAGTTACTTGCTCGCCGGTTACTTGCTAGCGACGTACTTGTCGATCATCGGCTGGGTGACCAGCGTCACCCCGTCGGCGGTGCGGCGGAACCATTGCGCGTCGAACACCGGGTCCTCGCCCACCACCAGCCCTTCGGGCACGTGCACCCCGCGATCGACCACCACTTTCTTCAGCCGCGCCCCGCGTCCGATCGTGCAGTAAGGCAGCACCACGGCCTCGTGCAGTTCGGAGTAGGAGTGCACCCGGCTGCCGGTCGACAGCAGCGTGCGGTCCAGCGCGCCGCCCGAAATGATGCAGTCGCCCGAGACCAGCGAGTTGACCGCCGAGCCGCGGCGACCATCGAAATCGTGCACGAACTTGGCCGGCGGGGTGATCTCGGCAAAGGTCCAGATCGGCCAGTCGCGATCATAGAGGTCGAGCTGCGGGGTCACGTCGCAGAGGTCGATATTGGCCTTCCAGTAGGCGTCGACCGTCCCCACGTCGCGCCAGTAGGCCACGTCCTCGTTGGCCGAGCGGACGCAGGAGCGCGGGAAGCGGTGCGCCCAGGCCGAGCCGTTCTTGACGATATAGGGGATGATGTCCTTGCCGAAATCGCGCGACGAGCCCTCGGTGGCGGCGTCGCGGCGCAACTGCTCCATCAGGAAGCGCGTCTCGAACACATAGATGCCCATCGAGGCCAGCGCATAATCCGGCTTGTCGGGAATGCCCGGCGGATCCTTCGGCTTTTCGACGAAATCGACGATCCGGTCACGCCCGTCCACTGCCATCACGCCGAACCCGGTAGCTTCCATGCGCGGCACCTCGAGGCAGCCGATGGTCACGTCGGCCCCGGTGTCCACATGCTGCCGCAGCATGATTTCGTAGTCCATCTTGTAGATGTGGTCGCCGGCCAGCAGCACGATGTAGCGCGGGCCGTAATCCTCGATGATGTCCATGTTCTGGTACACGGCATCGGCAGTGCCCTCGTACCATTGCGTCTCCGAGACGCGCTGCGAAGCCGGCAGCACGTCGAAACTCTCGTTTCGCTCGGTCCTGAGGAAGTTCCAGCCGCGCTGCAGATGCCGGATCAGCGAATGCGCCTGATACTGCGTCGCCACCGAGATCCGTCGGATGCCGGAGTTCAGCGCGTTCGAAAGCGCAAAATCGATGATGCGGGACTTGCCGCCGAAATACACCGCCGGCTTGGCGCGCCGGACGGTCAATTCGAACAGGCGGGGCCCTCGTCCGCCCGCCAGCACATACGCCATCGCCTCACGCGCCAGCGGCGACGGTGTCCGGTAGTCTGCCATGCTTCCCTCCCCAGGTGACGTGATCCTCTGTTCCGATCACGCGGCACTCACAAAGCACTTCTACGTCCCGTTCTCTCGGGATCGTATCCAGTCGCCCGCCGCTCAGGCGGGGTCATACTTCAGGTAGAGCGTCGACATCGGCGGCAGGTACAGGTCGGCGTAGGGCCCAAGCCCTTCGACCTCGCTCGCCTTCGCCAACACGCGCCCCTGGTTCCCCTTGTTGGTTCCGCCGTAGAATCCGGCGTCGGTGTTCAGCCGTTCGACCCAGCGTCCGGCGAGCGGCATCGGCACCCGGTAGTTCTCGCGCGGCGTCGGCGTCATGTTCGAGATCACCACCACCGGATGCTCACCCGGCGCCTTGCGCGCCCAGGCAAACACAGAGTTGTTCTGGTCGTTGGCGATCAGCCACTCGAAGCCCTCGGGCTCGTTGTCGCGCGCATAGAGTGAGGGCAGCTCGCGATAGAGCGCATTGAGATCGGTGACGAGGCGGCGGATGCCCTCATGCGAGGGCGCATCGAGCAGCCACCAGTCGAGCCCCTTGGCCTCGTTCCACTCGTCGCGCTGCGCGAACTCCTGGCCCATGAACAACAGCTTCTTGCCCGGCCAGCCCCACATGAAGCCGTAATAGGCGCGCAGGCCGGCGAACTGGCCCCAGTCGTCGCCGCCCATCTTCGACAGCAGCGTGCCCTTGCCGTGCACCACCTCGTCATGGCTCAGCGGCAGGATGAAGTTCTCCGCGTAGCCGTAGAGCGAGGCGAAGGTCATGTCGTTGTGGTGGTACTTCCGGTGCACCGGGTTGCGGCTCATGTAGCGCAGGGTGTCGTTCATGAACCCCATGTTCCACTTGAACCCGAAGCCCAGCCCGCCCTTGTCGACCGGTGCGCTGACGCCGCTCCACGAGGTCGATTCCTCGGCGATCATCATCACGCCCGGATGCAGCCGATAGGCCTCCGCATTCACCCGCTTCAGGAACTCCACCGCCTCGAGGTTGTGGTTGCCGCCGAACTGGTTGGGAATCCACTGCCCCGGCTGGCGCGAGTAATCGAGATAGAGCATCGAGGCCACCGCATCGACGCGCAGCCCGTCGAGGTGGAAAGCCTCGAGCCAATAGAGCGCATTGTTGACGAGGAAGCTCACCACTTCCTTGCGCCCGAAATTGTAGATCGCGGTGTTCCAGTCCGGGTGGTAGCCCTTGCGCGGATCGAGATGCTCATAGAGCGCCGTGCCGTCGAAGCGGGCCAGCCCGTGCTCGTCGGTGGGGAAATGCGCCGGCACCCAGTCGAGGATCACCCCGAGCCCCGCGGCATGAGCCTTGTCGACGAAATGCGCGAAACCCTTGGGGTCGCCGAAGCGCGCCGTCGGCGCATAGAGCCCGGTCGGCTGGTAGCCCCAGCTCGGATCGAACGGGTGCTCGGTGATCGGCAACAGCTCGATATGGGTGAAGCCGCTGTCGGCGGCATAGGGGATCAACTGCTCGGCCAGTTGCTCGTAGCTCATGAACGAGCCATCGGCGCGCCGCCGCCAGGAGCCCAAGTGCACCTCGTAGATCGATACCGGCCTGCGCCGCCAATCGATCTTGGCGCGCTCCTTCATGTACTTGGCGTCACCCCATTCGAACGGCTTGGGATCGGCGATCACCGAGGCGGTCTTGGGCCTCAGCTCCGATTGCCGCGCGTACGGGTCTGCCTTCAGCGGCCTGAGCTTGCCATCCGGCCCGACGATCTCGAACTTGTAAACCTCGCCCGGCCCGACATTGGGGACGAACACTTCCCAGACGCCGGTATTGATCCGCACCCGCATCGGGTGGCGCCGGCCATCCCAGTCGTTGAACGGCCCGACCACGCTGACGCGCCTGGCGTTCGGCGCCCACACCGCAAAATGCGTGCCGTCGACGCCCTCGAACTCCATGGCATGGGCGCCGAGCTTGTCGAACAGCCTGAGGTGCGAGCCCTCGCCGATATAGTAATCGTCCATCGGCCCGAGTACCGGCCCGAAGCTGTAGGGGTCGAGGACGTTCCACTCCCCGCCCTCGTTGCGGGCGTGGTAGTTCACCGGCTGCAGCTTGGTGAGCTTGACGACGCCCTCGAAGAAGCCGTCGCCGCGCGGCTCCAGCTCGCCCAGGATCCGGTTGTCCATGGTGCGCGCCGACACCGACTCCGCATGCGGGATGAAGGTGCGCGCCACCCAGGCGCCATCGACCTCATGCAGGCCGAGGATGCCGAACGGATCGGAATGGCGGCCTGCGACGATCGCCTTGATGTCGCTGTCAGCTGCCTGCCACTTGGACTTGGTCAAAACCCACTACCCCCCGACAACCGGGACACCCCAGATTTCCTTGGCGTACTGCGAAATCGTACGATCCGAGGAAAACCAGCTGACATGAGCAGTGTTCCGGATAGCCATGGAATACCATTTGCGAGGCTTGTTCCAGAGCTCATCGATATCCCGCTGCGCCGCCGCGTAGGCGTCGAAATCCCGCGCCACCATGAACCAGTCATGGTCGTAGAGCCCGCCGATCAGGTCGCGATAGCGGTTCGGATCATCGGGAGAGAACACCCCCGACGAAATCGCCTCGAGCGCCTCGCGCAGCGCCGGCGACGCATCGATCGCCGAGCGCGGCACTTCGCTGCGGCTGCGCTTCTCGGCCACCTTGTCGGCGGTGAGCCCGAAGATCACCATGTTCTCGGGCCCCACCTGCTCGAGCATCTCGACATTGGCGCCGTCGAGCGTGCCGATGGTGATGGCGCCGTTGGCCATGAACTTCATGTTGCCGGTGCCGGAGGCTTCCATGCCGGCCGTCGAGATCTGCTCCGACAGGTCCGCTGCCGGAATGATCTGCTCGGCGAGGCTGACATTGTAATTTGGCAGGAACACCACCTTTAAGAGACCACGCACGGCCGGATCGTTGTTGATGACCTTGGCCACATCGTTGATCAACTTGATAATGAGCTTTGCGTTCCAATAGCCCGGCGCCGCCTTGCCGGCGAACACCTTGACCCGCGGCACCCAGTCCTTCTCCGGATGCGAACGCATCATCGAATATTGCGCCACCGCCTCGATGACGTTGAGCAGCTGGCGCTTGTATTCGTGGATGCGTTTGACCTGCACGTCGAACATGGCATCGGGCGACACCACGATCCCCAGCCGGTCCTTGATCACCTGGGCCAGAGCCATCTTGTTGGCGCGCTTCACCGCCTTGAACTGATCCTGGAAGGTCGGATCGTCGGCATGCTTGTCGAGCTTCGACAGCAGCGAGAAATCGTCCTGGAACTCCGGCCCGATCCGCTCGCTGATCAGCCGCGTCAGCCCCGGGTTGCACTGCAGCAGCCAGCGCCGCGGCGTCACCCCGTTGGTCTTGTTGTTGATCCGCTCCGGATAGAGCCGGTCGAGATCGGCGAACAGCGTCTTCTTGAGCAGTTCCGAGTGCAGCGCCGAGACGCCGTTGATCGAGTGCGAGCCGACAAAAGCCAGTTGCCCCATGCGGACGCGGCGGCTGCCATGCTCGTCGATCAGCGACAGGTTGGCGATCTGGCTGTCGGTGAAGCCACCCATCTTGCGCGCCTCACCGAGCACTTCGGCATTGATGGCGTAGATGATCTGCATCTGCCGCGGCAGCATCCGCTCGAGCAGCCCGACCGGCCAGGTCTCCAGCGCCTCAGGCAGGAGCGTATGGTTGGTATAGCCGAACGTCGCCTTGGTCAGCTTCCAGGCCGGCGCCCAGGCCATGCCATGCACATCGATCAGGATGCGCATCAGCTCGGCGATCGAGATCGCCGGGTGCGTGTCGTTGAGCTGGATCGCCACCTTGTCCGAGAGCGAGCCGAGATCGCCATAGGCCTGCATGTGCCGACGCACGATGTCCTGCAGCGAGGCCGAGGAGAAGAAGAACTCCTGCCGGAGCCGCAGTTCCTGCCCCGACGGCGTCGAGTCGGCCGGATAGAGCACCCGCGTCACCGCCGCCGCACGAGAGCTCTCCTCGAGCGCGCCGATATGGTCGCCGGCATTGAACTTGTCGAGCAGGATCGGATCGATCGGCTGTGCCGACCAGAGCCTGAGCGTATTCACCCGCTTGCCGCGCCAGCCGACAATCGGCGTGTCGAATGCCACGGCGAGCAGGTGCTCGGCCGGCCGCCATTCGAGCCGGGTCGAGCCATCCGGCTCCTGCACCGGCTCGACATGCCCGCCGAAGCCGATCTCGTAGCTCGACTCACGCCGCTCGAATTCCCACGGGTTGCCGTGCGCCAGCCAGTCCTCGGGCAGTTCGACCTGCCAGCCCTCGCTCATTTCCTGCCGGAACAGCCCGTGCACATAGCGGATGCCGTAGCCATAGGCCGGAATATTGACCGTCGCCATCGACTCCATGAAGCAGGCGGCGAGGCGGCCGAGGCCGCCATTGCCCAACGCCGCATCGGGCTCGAGGTTGATCAGGTCGCCCAGGTCGACATTGAAGTTCTTGAGCGCGGCGCGCACCGGCTCCATCACCCCGATATTGCTCATCGCATCGCGCATCAGCCGGCCGATGAGGAATTCGAGGCTGAGATAATAGACGCGCTTGTTGGAGGTCCGCCAGGTCTCGCGGCTCGACTCCATCCACTGGTCGATGATCCGGTCGCGCACCGTCAAGATCGTCGCCTTCAGCCAGTCATGCGGCCGCGCGACGATCGGATCCTTGCCGACCGAATAGGTAAGTTTTTCGAGGATTTCCGATTGCAGCGCTTCGGTGGTCAGCGCGCGCCGTTCAGGGACCGGGGCATCCAATACGAGGGGCTTTTGCGGCATTGTCGCAATCCAGCATCATGACGATGTATTCCCCTCTAGAGCACCACGCTTGCATGGAATGCGTGCTCTGTGAAGCCCCGTTGAGAACGGTTCTAAGGCACGCTGCCTAAAGCGTAGACGATTTTTGCCTGCGCTGGTGTCGAGGGGTCGCCTTCTCCCCTTGCGGGAGAAGGTGGCCGAAGGCCGGATGAGGGGTTCGCGCAACGCAGTGTAGCGCGATCGGAGCGTGAGCGACGAGCGACTGAGGACGCCGAGAGCCCCTCATCCGCCCTTCGGGCACCTCGCGGCGAGGGCTACGCCCTCGACGGCTGACCACAAGGGGAGAAGGCCATGGAAACGACAGGTCCAGTGACCCGGACGAACGCCTAAGCCTTCGCCTCTTCCTCGGGTGCGATGATCGGCGTCGACGGGCCGGCGACGGTGCCGCTCTCGCGGGCCTGGTCTTCGGCGTTGGCGCGCAGCAGATCCCGGCCCGCCATCAACCCGCCCACCATCTGCGCCGCGAAGCGCTGGCGGTCGCGTTCGCGCACGCCTTCGATGATCTCTCCGACTTCGACCATGTCGACATCGAGCTGGCGCAGCGTCTCGGCGCCGAACTCCAGCGCGCTCTCGAACACCTCGCGCAGCTGGTAGTCGGCGCCGGCCTTGACCAGCTCCAGCGCGTGGCCGCGGTCGAAGGCGCGCGCCATCACCTTGGCCAGGGGGAATTCCGACTTCACCAGTTCGGTGATGCGCGTCGCCGAGTCCTTCTTGTCGACGCAGACGAGCACCAGGTCGGCGGTCCCTGCCCCCGCCGCATGCAGGATGTCGAGCCGTGTGCCGTCGCCATAATAGATCTTGAAGCCGAAGGTCTGGGCCACCTCGATCATCTCGACATCGTTGTCGATGATCGAAATCGAGTGCTGGCCCTTGGCGATCAGCGGCTGGCTGGCGATCTGCCCGAAGCGGCCGAAGCCGATCAGCAGCACGTTGCCGGTGAGCCCTTCTGGCTTCTCGACCCCCGCCAGCGATTGCACGGGCTTCGGCACCAGCTTGAGCAGCATGGTCGAGAACGGCGTCAGCACCATCGAAATGATCACCGTGGCGGTGAAGATGGCGTTGAGCTCGCCGGTCAGCAGCCCGCCGGCGGTCGCCGTGGTGAACAGCACGAAGGCGAATTCGCCGCCCTGCGCCATCAGCACCGCGCGCTCCAGCGCCAGCGCATTGCCGCTGCCCAGCACCCGCGCCAACCCATAGATCGCGCCGCCCTTCAGCAGCATGTAGAGCACCACCGACAGCGCGATGAACTGCCAATTGGCCGCCACTACCGCGAGATCAAGCGACATGCCGACGGCAAGGAAGAACAGCCCCAGCAACAGGCCGCGGAACGGCTCGACATCGGCCTCGAGCTGATGCCGGAAGGTCGAGGTAGAGAGCAGCACGCCGGCCATGAAGGCGCCCATCGCCATGCTGAGCCCGCCCGCCTCCATGATCAGCGCCGCGCCCAGCACCACCAGCAGCGCCGCCGCGGTCATCACTTCACGCGCCTTGGATTCGGCGAGAATCTTGAACACCGGGTTCAGCACCCAGCGGCCGGCAAAGATCACCGTGACGATCGAGGCGGCGGCGACGCCGACGCTGATCCAGCGCTGCGTCATGCTCACATCGGTATCGACACCCGGCGACAGCAGCGCCACCACCGCCAGCAGCGGCACGATGGCGAGGTCCTCGAGCAGCAGCACCGAGACGATCTTCTGCCCGGCCGGTGTCTGCAGCTCCCCGCGTTCCGACAGGATCTGCATGACGATGGCCGTCGAGGTGAGGACGAACCCCATGCCGGCGACGAACGCCACCGCCGGAGCCAGCCCGAGCAGGAAGATGCCGGCGAGCGTCAGCAGCAGCCCGCACAGGCCCACCTGCAGGATGCCCAACCCGAAGATTTCCTTGCGCAGCCCCCAGAGCTTGGCCGGCTCCATCTCCAGCCCGACGATGAACAGGAACAGCACCACGCCGAGTTCGGCCGCATGCAGCACCGCCTGCGGATCGCCCACCAGCTTCAGCCCGAACGGCCCGATGACCAGCCCGGCGGCGAGGTAGCCCAGCACCGAGCCCAGCCCCAGCCGGCGGAACAGCGGCACGGCAATGACCCCGGCTCCGAGCAGCGCAACCACCTGCATGAGGTCGACCCCGCCATGCGAAGCCACCTCTGCTGCATGCGCCACCACTTCACCGGCCATCGCTCACCTCAATGCAAATCGGAAGGGACCGAGCGTGAAGCTTGCGTGTGACAGCGTCAAGGCTGGCTTTATGGGGAGGTGCCGTGCGCTCGAGCGAAGACGAGGCTTACGACGCCGATGCTGGTTTCGCCGCTCGTGTACGGCGCGTAGGCAGTTTCGCCGGCTCTGGCGGCGCTGCCCTCGGTTCGGCTTCGTCGGCATCCCGGCTGGCCTTCTGCGCCACCAGCCGGCGCATCTTGCGCGGCGCCACGGTGCGGGTGGGCAGGATGTGGGTGACGATCGAATAGAGCACGAGCAGCGAGGGGACGGCGATCAGACCCCCGACCGGCCCCCAGGCCCAGATCCAGAAGGTCAGCGACAGGAAGATCATGAACGGGTTGATCGTCATCGTCCGGCCCAGGAGGTTCGGGGTGACGAAATTGCCCTCGATGAAGTTGATGCCGAAATAGAGCGCCATCGGCAAAAGGCCGCCGAACAACTCGCCGGTGGTGCCCAGCCCGACGAGGAACAGCACCAGCGCCATGAAGGCCTGGCCGATGAACGGGATGTAGTTGAGCACGGCCGCCATGGCGCCCCACAGCAGCGGCGACGGCAGGCCGACCGCCCAGGTCATCAGCGTCACCACCGCCCCGACCCCGAGATTCACCATCGAGATGGTGAGCAGGTACTTCGACACCTTCTGCTCGACGTCGCGGAACACATGCGCCGTCCGCCAGCGCATCCGGCGGCTGACGCACAGCGACAGCGTGGCGATGCGGATACTGTCGCGCGTCGCGAGGAAGAAATAGAGCGAGACGAGAAACACGCCGATCTGCGCCAGGATCGCCGGCGCCAGCATGGCGATGCCGGTGACGGTGCTGCCGTCCTCGACCCGCACCTCCATCTTGTCGCCGCCCCCCAGAACGCCCTTCACCTGCTCCTGCAGGGCGCCGATCGCGGCGATCGGCTCCTTCCAGTTGGCGAGTTCGCTCTGGATGCGCTCCCACACCGTCGGGATCCGTGCCGCCCACTCGCTCAAGGGCCCGTAGAACAGGGCCCCGCCCACCACGATGATGACGATGAACAGCAGCACCACCACCCCGGCCGACAGCGCTTCGGGCACCCCACGCTGCTCCAGCATGTCGGCAACCGGGCCGAACATCAGCCCGACCGTGACGGCAAGGAACAGCGGCGCCAGCACCACCTGCGCCTCGCGCACGGCGACAAAGGCGACGACGATACCGATGGTGACGATGGAGAACTGCGCCGCGTTGCCCAGCACCCGCTCGAAATTGGTGCGCTGGATATCCTTGATCAACCCCTGGCGGGGCCGCGACGCTACTGCTTTGCGCAAGACGGTGTCCTCTGCCGGCATGCATCAACGCGTCACGAACCCGGGATGTTCCGCCCGTCGACTGGCGCTGGCGCTGCGACTAACATGCCACCGGAATCATTCTCTCAGGGGCTGGCGCTAAACCTATGGCACGCAAGATCATTATCGACACCGACCCGGGCCAGGACGACGCCGTCGCCATCCTCATGGCGCTCGCCTCGCCGGCCGATTTCGACATCCTCGGTATCGTCGCGGTGGCCGGCAATGTCGGCCTCGCGCAGAACGCCCGCAATGCGCTCAAGGTGGTCGAGCTCTCGGGCCGCAAGGACATTGCCGTTTATGCCGGTTGCGAGCGCCCGATCCGCCGCACCCTCGTCACCGCCGAGCATGTGCACGGCGAAACCGGCCTCGACGGCCCCGACCTGCCTTTGCCCAAGCTGCAGATCGAGGATCAGCACGGCGTCGATTTCATCATCGACACGCTGATGGCGCACGAAGCCGGCACGGTGACGCTCGCCACGCTCGGGCCGCTGACCAATGTGGCCATGGCCATGATCAAGGAGCCGCGGATCATCGGCCGTATCCAGGAAATCGTCATGATGGGCGGCGGCTATTTCGAGGGCGGCAACATCACCCCGGCGGCCGAGTTCAACATCTATGTCGACCCCGACGCCGCCGATGTGGTGCTGCGCTCGGGCGTGCCCATCGCCATGCTGCCGCTCGATGTCACCCACATGATCCTCTCGACCCCGGAGCGGCTGCAGAAAATCCGCGCCCTCGGCAACAAGGCCGGTGAAGCGGTCTACCAGATGCTGAGCTTCTCCGAGCGCTTCGACCTCAACAAGTACGGCTCCAGCGGTGCCCCGCTGCACGACCCCTGCGTCATGGCCTACATGCTGAAGCCCGACCTGTTCCAGGGCCGCCTCATCAACGTGGTGATCGAGACCACCAGTGAACTGACCATCGGCATGACCGTGGCCGACTACTGGGGTGTCACGGGCCGCGCCAGGAACGTCACTTACCTGCGCTCAGGCGATGCTGCCGGCTTCTATGAACTGCTGACCGAACGGCTGAGCCGCCTGCCCTGATCCGCCAAGGGCTGCGAAGTATTCGGCGGCTTCGCAATCACATCGTTGTGATCAGGCAAGTGAAACCGCCGATCGGACGCTTCCGTAATCTTCCGCAGGGAAAGCGCAGCGCTGTTCCCGCTACAGGGAGCGAAATAATGCGTATGAAATCTATTCGGGGCCTGCTCATGTCAGGCGCCATGGTTCTGTTTGGAACCGTAGCAGCATTCGCCGAGAATCCGATGGTCGGCGGCGCGCCGATGCTCGAGACCAAGGACATTATCGACAACGCAGTGAACTCGGCCGACCACACCACGCTGGTCGCCGCTGTGAAGGCCGCCGGCCTCGTCGACACCCTGAAGGGCCCCGGCCCGTTCACCGTTCTTGCCCCGACCAACGAAGCCTTCGCGGCGCTTCCGGCCGGTACCGTCGAAAACCTGCTGAAGCCCGAGAACAAGGCGATGCTGGTGAAGATCCTGACCTGCCACGTCATCGCGGCCAAGGCCCTGTCCACCGATATCGCCTCGATGGCCATGGCAGATGGCGGCACGCATATCGTCGATACCGTCGGCGGCTGCAAGCTGGCGTTGAAGGCTGAAGGCGGCAAGGTCACCATCACCGACGAGACCGGCGGCGTCGCCAACGTCACCATCGCCGACGTGATCCAGTCGAACGGCGTGATCCACGTTATCGACAAGGTGCTGCTGCCCAAGGCCCTGCACACGGCAAGGGCCGTCGTGCTGGTCGCAGGCGTAGCCGTGGCGGGCGAGTACCCGATGGTCGGCGGCGCGGCCATGTACGACACCAAGAACATTATCGAGAACGCGGTCAACTCGGCCGATCACGCCACGCTGGTCGCCGCAGTGAAAGCCGCGGGCCTGGTCGACGCGCTCTCCGGTCCCGGCCCGTTCACCGTCTTCGCGCCGACCAACGAGGCCTTCGCCAAGCTGCCGGCCGGCACCGTCGACACCCTGCTGAAGCCCGAGAACAAGGACCAGCTGGTCAAGATCCTGACGGCGCACGTGGTGTCGGGCAAGTACTCCGCCGCCGACCTTATGAAGAAAGCCAAGGCCAATGGTGGCCGCTATAACCTCGATACGCTCAGCGGGGACAGCCTGACGGCGGTGGTTCGCGGCAAGCATCTCTACATCTTCGATGAAGCCGGCGGCGCGGCCCTCGTCACCATCGCCGACGTCAATCAGTCGAACGGCGTCATTCACGTCGTGGATGATGTCCTGCTGCCGAAGTAAGTCCGCTGCTTCGGTCGCGTTAAGGCCCTGCTCCGGCGGGGCCTTTTCTATGGGGCGGCGTGCCGAACGTGATCGAAAAGCCGACCGTCGCCGATTGCTCGCCGCCTGACCCTCCCGTTGTGACATGGGAAACCATTTCACACATCCGCAGGGTCCGGGCGACCGGGCTAAGGAAATCCATAACCAGCCCTTCCTACCCTCATCGACATGATGCGGGAGAGCCGAAGCCAAAGCACCCACCTGCCCCGTCGGCGCGGATCGTCCACCGCGCCCGAAGTCGTGGCCGTTGGCGACGGCGCGGCAACGGTCGGCCAGGTGGGCCGGCAGTTTCGGCGGCAGGCGGCACGCTGGCTGTGCCGCATGATGGTGCGCGCCTTCGCGCTGCTCTATCTCGCGGCCCTGGCTTTCACCGGCATCAGCGCCCTCGGCTGGTTCGATTTCGCGCGTCCGGCACTGGCCGGTGTCTTCCTCGTCGTCATCGGCCTGCCCTGGACGCTTGCCGCCGCCTGGTTTCCCGATCCGCTGCAACCGCTGGTTGCAGCGCTCGCGCCGCTGGTGACGCTCGTCCTGCTCTGGACCTGGTGCCACTGGCCGCGCCGACGCGACTGACGCCAACCGGTATCCCCACCCCGCCGGCCCCTTGCCCACCAGCTCCAGCCGGCGCTAGAAGGCTGCCAGCTCAGGAGCTCGCCATGGACCTCGTCACCCTCGCCGCCTTCACCATCGCCTACGCCATCGCGGTCATCGTGCCCGGGCCCGGCGTCGCGGCGGTCGTGGCGCGGGCGCTCGGCGGCGGCTTCCGCTCCGCCTTCCCGATGGTGCTCGGCATCCTCGCCGGCGATCTCGTCTATCTGGTCTTCGCGCTGTTCGGGCTGGCCGCCATCGCCACCTGGTTCGGTCCGGTCTTCTTCGTGGTCAAATGGGCCGGCGCGCTCTACCTGCTCTATGTCGCCTGGCAGTTCTGGAGCGCCAAGCCCGGCTCGGAACAGATCGGCGCCAAGACCGAAGCGAGCCGCTGGAAGACCTTCCTGTCCGGCTTCGCCCTCACCATGGGCAACCCCAAGACCATCGTCTTCTACCTCGCCCTGCTCCCCACGGTGATCCCGCTCGACAAACCGATCACCGCGCTCGGCTTCGCCGAACTCACCGGCATCGTGGTGGTGGTGCTTCTCGCCATCGGCTGCGCCTATGCCGGCTTGGCGGCCGCAGCCCGCGACTTCTTCAAGTCGAGCAAGGCGCTCCGCATCCTCAACCGCACCGCCGGCGTGATCATGGCAAGTGCCGCAGCCTTCGTGGTGGTGCGGGAGTAAGCTTTCAGTCCCGGGCCTTTGGCGCTTTCGGCGCCTTCTTTGCTTGGGGCTTTGGCTGGCTGACCTCGGGAAGCGACGACGGCGTTGTGAGCCGGACGGCGAGTTGTCCATCTCGATCTCGGACCTCAAAGCCAAAGAACTTCCGTACCAATTCACTGAGCTTCTTCTCTCCGTAGCTGCGAGGATCGAAGTCGCTTTCAAGTTTGATCAGGTGACTACCCAGGGCGGCGAGATTCACCCATCCACCTTCACCCTCCACCTCGCGAATGGCTCGAACGACAAGCATCCTAGCCTCGCCCAGGTCAGCGCGTTTTGGGGGAGCTTGCACTGCCTCGGGCGCTGCGAGGCCCAGATTCTCGGTGTAGATGAACCGGGTGCATGCTTGGCGGAAGCTGGGCGGCGTCTTCTGCTCCCCGAAACCGTAGACTTCAACACCTTCCTCGCGCAGCCGCCCGGCGAGGCGCGTAAAATCGCTGTCGGATGAGACAAGGCAGAACCCATCGAGCCGGGCTGAATGCAGAAGATCCATTGCGTCGATCACCAACGCGATATCGGATGCGTTCTTTCCCTTGGTGTTGGCAAACTGCTGCTGCGGCGCGATCGCATGCTTGGCCAGAACATCGACCCAACCGCCAAGGCTAGCGCTCGAGAAGTCGCCATACACTCTCCGCACAGTTGCCGATCCGAACTTGGCAATCTCCTCGAACAGTCCCTCGACTATTCTGGCTGACGCGTTATCCGCGTCGATCAGCACCGCAAGTCGCGCCTGCTTGCCATTCGCCATTGCATAGCCCCATTAGCACCCAATGAGTTCAATATGGCGACCTACTGCCGCGCGGGGAGTACTCCCGCCGCACGACCTGCAAACTTACTTAATCAACTGAGTATTACCGCACCACCGCGCTCGCGGCGGCGAGCCCCCAGTCCAGCAGCTCTTTCGCCCGTTCGGGCGTCACGCCCTCGACATAGCAGCGCAGCTCCGGCGCGTTGCCGGAGGCGCGATAGTGCACGGTATCGCCGGACGCCAGCGAGAAGCGCGGCCCGTCGATGGTCGAGACCGATTGCACCTCGCCCACCGGTGCGAAAAACTGCGTGGCGTAGCCGGGCTGTTCGACCAGCCCGGTGAGGAACGCGGCGCTGCGCTCGCTCGCCACATGGGCCAGCCGGTCGCTGAGCGCGGCGCGCACCGGCAGCGTCCGCACCAGCCCGGCGAGGCTTTCACCGAGCTTGGCGGCCGTGCCGAGTACCGCGAGGATCGGCAGCACCGCATCGCGCGTCGGCAGCGGGCTCAGCACTCGGCCGTTGATCGTCACCTCGCTGCCCAGCAGCAACCCGCCATTCGCCTCGAACCCGACCACCGCGCCGGGCGAGCCTGCCGCCGCGTCCTCCATGCCGGAAATGACATAGGGCGAGCCGACCCTGGTCCGATCGACGCGGCCGAACCAGCCGACGCCCTCGATCGCCGAGTTGGAGGTGACCGGCGTCACCACCCGGTCCGCCCCCAGGAAGCGCGCCGCCAGCATGCCGAGCACGTCGCCGCGCACGAAATTGCCCTCGCCATCGATCAGCAGCGGCCGGTCACCATCGCCATCGGTCGAAACCACGGCATCGAGCTGGTGTTGCCGGATCCAGCTGAAGCGCGGCTCGAACAGCGCATCGGAGAACGCCTCGGTGTCGACAGCAACAAAGCTCTCCGACCGCCCGAGCCGCACCACGTCGGCGCCGGCACGGGTGAGGAACGACGCCAGGAGGTCGCGCGCCACCGATGAGTGTTCGAACACCCCGACGCGCCAACCCTTCAGCGCCGCCGGGTCGAGCAGGCCGCGATAGCGCTGCCGATAGCGGTCACCGGCCGCGATGCTGCCGTCCTCCACCGCCCCCTCGCCCGCCGGCACCACCTCACGCAGCGCCGCGGCGATTCCGGTCTCATCGGCCTTGGTGATCTCGCCGGCCGCCACATAGAACTTCAGCCCGTTGCGATCGGCCGGGATGTGGCTGCCCGTCACCATGATCGCCGGTCCGCCCAGCGCCACGGCGTGGAGCGCCAGGGCCGGGGTCGGCAGCACGCCGCAATCGACCGGCACCAGCCCGGCCGCCCGGATCGCTGCAGCGCAGTCGGCGACGATGGCCGGGCTCGAGGCGCGCAGATCGCGTCCCAGATAGACGCGCCCTCCGGCCACCGTGCCGATATGGGCGAGAAACGCGGCCGTGTAACGGCGCGCCGCGCCACCGGTGAGATCGACCGCGAGACCGCGCAGGCCGCTGGTGCCAAACTTCAGAGAATCCGCCATGCCGCACTCCCGTGGCGCGCCTTGGGAGGGCTGCGGGCCCTTCCAACTCAACGGCGCGACAAACTAGATTGCCGCAGCTTTGTCATGGGCCTGGCGGCTTGGGCAAGCGGGGAAGCGCCCATTAACGTTTCGTTCATCCCGCAACCGCAGTCTCGTGCCATGCAGATTCAGAAGCGCACCATGAACTGGCTCCCGCGCGCCTCGCTCTACGACGAGGCCGAGACGGCGCGCCTGAAGCGTCGGGCCCAGGCTCAATCCGACCTTGCCACTTCCGCCAACAACAATGCGACGCTGATCTCCACCGGCATTTCCAACACCGGCGAATCGATCAACCTGACGCTTCGCATCGGGGCCGCCCGCATTCAGGCCGGCACCACCAAAAAGGTCTAGCGGCTTGCACCCGCGGGGATAATTCCCCAGTCTGCACCCATGCCGTCATTCGATCCCATCGCCTTTTTCGGCCGCGACGTTACCGTGGTCGCCCGCGAGCTGCTGGGCGCCGAATTCCTCGTCGATGGCGTTGGCGGCATCATCGCCGAGACCGAGGCCTATCATCCGACCGAGCCGGCCTCGCACGCCCATCGCGGCCGCACCGAGCGCAATGGCTCGATGTTCCTCGGCCCCGGGCACGTCTATGTCTACCGCTCCTACGGCATCCACTGGTGCTTCAATTTCGTCTGTGCCGACGCCTCGGCCGTCCTGATCCGCGCCATCGAACCCACTGCCGGCATCGGGACGATGGTTGAACGCCGCGGCCTCGCCGATCCGCGGGCCCTCTGTTCCGGCCCGGGAAAGCTCGGCCAGGCGCTCGGCATCAGCCGGGCCGTCCATGACGGCTTGCCGATCGACGCGCCGCCCTTCCGGTTCCGCCCTGCCCCGACCCCGCCTCCGCTGGTGATCGGGCCTCGCATCGGCATCACAAAGGCGGCTGATCTGCCCTGGCGTTTCGGCATCGCCGGTTCGGCCTTCCTCAGCAAGGCGTTTCGATCTGCGCCGGAGTGACGCACATGGTGGCCCACCGGCGTGAAAGAGGACTTTCACGCGGGGTTCGGGGCTTTTCGGCGCGAAAGAAGGCTCTCGCGCGGTCGCGCCGGGTTTCCCTTTCCGGCGGCTTTGGGTAGGTTGCGCCGAACTCAGAAGGAGATACCCGTGGCGGTCGATGCGTTGATCAAGGAATTGCTGGCAACCGGCAGCATGAACGAGGAAACCACCGCCGACCTGAACCGCTGGCAGACCGAGTTCGCCGACGGCACTCTGCATGCCGACGACGCCGCCTATATCGAGGCGCTGCACGCCAAGCTGACCGGCGCCCCGCTGCCCGAAGTCGAAACCGCCGCGCCGGCGGAGCCGACCCGCATCGATGGCCTCACCATAGAAGAGTGGCGCGACCGCGCCCTGCGCGCCGAGAGCCAGCTCGCAGCCCTCGAGGACAGCGTCAGCAGCACCAGCGCTTGAGTACGGCCCGACCACCCGCGCGGCCGCTGAGCCCATGGCGCGCGGCGGAGATCGCTTATACCCGCCACCGCGCGGTGCAGCGCTACAATCGCGATTTCGGCCGCATTCCCGACCTCGTTTCGCCGCGCACCTACAATGAGCGGATGCTGCACCGCCTGGTCTATGACCGCGACCCGCGGCTGACCACGCTGAGCGACAAGGTGGCAGCCAAGGACTATGTCGCCGACAAGGTCGGCAATGCCTACAACGTGCCGCTGCTGGGCCAGTGGCGCGATCCCGCCGAGATCGACTGGTCCACCCTCCCCGACCGATTCGCCCTGAAGCCGAGCGGCGATTCCGGCCGCTTCGTCCTGGTGCGCAGCCCCGCCGATCGGAACACCGAGAATCTCACCGCCATCGCCCGCAATTGGCTGAGCGCCCGCCGCACCGGCAGGCGGCACGCCGAATGGGGCTATCGCGGCGTCCCCCGGCGCATAATCGCCGAACCGCTGCTGACCGGGCCTGACGGCAATACGCCGCCCGAGATCAACGTCTACACCTTCGGCGGCAAAGCCGCGCTGATCCGCCGCTTCACCGGCCGCAAGACCCTGCCCGAGCGCCGGGACGCCTGGTTCGACCCGACCGGACGGCAGATCGAAATGGGCGTCGTTTCGATCCGCAGCGCCCGCATGGAGCTGAGCGACGCGCTGCGCGCCGAGCTGATCGATGTGGCGGAAGCACTGTCGGCCGGGCTCGAGCATTTGCGGGTCGATTTCTACCTCACTGCGGACGGTCTCAGGGTCGGCGAACTGACCCCCTACTCCTGGGGCGGTCACTGCAAATGGCGCCGGCCCGAGTTCGATGCCAGCGTGGGCGATCTCTGGGGCGGCGCAACCGACTATTCGGTGTTCGCCGACTTCGCCGAACCGGATCTCATCGCCTCTCCGCCCACCGATCCCCATTCGTGGCTGCGCGCCTGGGAGAAGCTGATCAACGCCGGTGACTTCGAGACGGCCCGCCAGTTGTTCGCCCCCGAGATCGTCGCCTTTGGCTCGCTCGCCCGTACGATGACCGGGCTCGATGCACTCGAGCAGGAACAGTGGCGGAAGATCTGGCGCTCCACCCGCGGCTTCGCCTTCGATGCCCCCATGCATGTCACCATGGGCCCCGAGACCACGACCCTCGCCCTGCGCTGGCGATCCGAAGGCCGGACCGAGGATAACGGCTGGTACGAACGCCGCGGCCGCTGCACACTGGTGCTCGAACGTCGCAATGCGGGCCTAGTCTGCACCCACAGCCATTTTTCGATGGATCCCGGCGTCCCGCCACGCCGTTCCGACTGAAACGACGAACGACAGGAGTATGCCCGTGCGCCCCACCCTCAGCGTCGCCATCGGCCTTTTGAGCCTCGTTCTTGCCGTTGGCCCGGCCTTCGCGCAGCCGGTGGCCCTCACCACCCGGCTCATCACCGACGCGCTCGACCAGCCGCTCTATGCCACCGCGCCGGCGGCCGATCCGCGGCTGTTCGTCGTCGAGCAGACCGGGCGCATCCGCATCATCGTCGACGGCAAGCTCAGCGACGCGCCGTTCCTAGATCTCAGCGGCAGCATCAGCAGCGGCAACGAACAGGGCCTGCTCGGCCTCGCCTTCCACCCCGACTACGCCAATAACGGCCGCTTCTTCGTCGACTACACCGACAAGGACGGCAACACCCACGTGGTCGGCTACAAGGTCTCGGCCGACCCTGCCGTGGCCGACCCCGCCTCGGCCACCGAACTGCTCCGCGTCGATCAGCCCTATGCCAACCACAATGGCGGCTGGCTCGGCTTCGGGCCCGACGGCTACCTCTATATCGCGATGGGTGACGGCGGCTCGGGCGGCGATCCGCAGAACCGGGCGCAGAACCCCGACGAGCTGCTCGGCAAAATCCTGCGCCTCGATGTCAACGGCGCCGCGCCCTACGCCATCCCCGAAAGCAACCCCTTCGCCGAAGGCGGCGGCCGGCCGGAAATCTTCGCGCTCGGCGTCCGCAACCCCTGGCGCCCGTCCTTCGACGGCGATGATTTCTACATCGCCGATGTCGGCCAGAACGCTTACGAGGAAATCACCGTCATCACCGCGGAATCCGCCGGCGCCAATCTGGGCTGGAAGATCATGGAGGGCCCATCCTGCTTCGAGGCCCAGAGCTGCGAGCAGACGGGCCTCGTGCCGCCGACCTACAGCTACTCGCACGATACCGGCGGCTGCTCGATCACCGGCGGCTATGTCTACCGCGGCAAGGCCATCCCTGAGATTTCCGGCCAGTATTTCTTCGCCGATTTCTGCGACAGCCGCGTCAACTCCTTCGCCTATGCCGATGGCGAGGCAGGCGACGTGTTCGACTGGACCAAGCAGCTGGGTGGCATCGGCGCCATCACCTCGTTCGGCGTCGATAGCCAGGGCGAGCTCTACATCACCACCATCGAAGGCAATCTGTTCGAGGTGGTGCGAGCCGAGTAACGGTTCGCCGTTGACCTCCCCTGCCCGCCTGCTATTGAGGCGGCCGGGGCCCATAGCTCAATGGTTAGAGCCGACCGCTCATAACGGTCTGGTTCCAGGTTCGAGTCCTGGTGGGCCCACCACCCCAGTTCCCCGTCGGGATGAGCGGTCCCTTCGCCCTCGCGCGGGGGCTGGTCACGATGGTCTGGTTCCACCATCCTCCCCGCGCCACGATTTTTCTGCAGCTCGTGTCGATCGCGTCGAAAGCCGTTCGTCGTGTTGATGAACGGCCCAGTGGCGGGCCGGCAAACAGGAGAAATGACATGCGCAAGATCACTGCAGGCTTCTTTCACTCGGTCGATGGCGTCATCGAGTCGCCCAATCTCTGGCAGTTCGATGCCTTCGACGATGAGCTGGGTGCGCTGCTCGGCGAGACCATGCCCAGGATCGATACCGTGCTGCTCGGCCGCGTCGGCTTCGAGGAGTGGGCGGGCTACTGGCCGAATGCCGAAGCTGACCAGGACTTCGCCCAGTTCATCAACAACATGCCCAAGTTCGTCGCCTCGCGCAGCTTGAAGCAGGCCGACCTCAAGTGGCAGAACTCGACGCTGATCGAGGGCGACGTGATCGAGTTCGCCCGCAAGCTCAAGGCCCAGGACGGCGGCGAGATCGCGGTGATGGGTGGCATCTCGCTGGCCCGCCAGCTGTTCTTTGCCGGCCTGCTCGAGGAGCTGACGCTGATCACCCACCCGGTGGTCGCCGGCAAGGGCAAGCGGATGTTCGAAGCCACCGACCCGGTCACCCGGCTTGAACTGAAGCGCTCTTCGACCACCAGCAAGGGCAATGTCGTGTCGGTCTACGGCCTGAAGCCCGAATAAGCAAAAAGGCCCGCACATCCTCTCGGTGCGCGGGCCCCAATTCATTGCTGCGGCTATGCTCAGCCGGCTGCGGTGTAAGCCGTCTTCACCTGGGTGAAGAACTCCGCGGCATACTTGCCCTGCTCCTTGGGACCGTAGCTCGAGCCCTTGCGGCCACCGAACGGCACGTGGAAATCGACGCCGGCGGTCGGCACGTTGACCATCACCATGCCGGCTTCGGCGTTGCGCTTGAAGTGCGTGGCGTATTTCAGCGAGGTGGTGACGATGCCGGCCGAGAGGCCGAACTCGGTATCGTTGGCCACGGCCAGCGCCTCGTCATAATCCTTCACCCGGATCACCGCCGCCACCGGCCCGAAGATTTCCTCGCGGGCGATACGCATCTGGTTGGTCGCTTCGGTGAACAAAGCCGGCTGCAGGAAGTAGCCGGGGTTATCGCGCTTCACCAGCTCGCCGCCGACCACCAGCTTGGCGCCCTCACCCTTGCCGATCTCGATATAGTCGGTGTCCTGCTTGAGCTGGCCGGGATCGACCACCGGGCCGATCTCGGTGTCCTTGGCGATGGCGTCGCCCACCTTGAGGTTGCGGATGCGCTCGGTGAGCGCCGCGACGAACTGGTCGTGGATGCCCTCGGTGACGATCAGGCGCGACGAGGCGGTGCAGCGCTGGCCGGTCGAGTAGAAGGCGCTCTGCGCCGTGGTTTCCACCGCCACCTTCAGGTCGGCATCGTCGAGCACGATGGTCGGGTTCTTGCCGCCCATTTCGAGCTGGAACTTGCGCATCACCTTGACGCTGGCTTCGGCGACGCGCCGGCCGGTATTCACCGAACCGGTGAAGGTCTGCGCCACGATGTCCTTCGAATCCAGCATGGCCTGGCCGACCACGGAGCCGCGGCCCATCACCAGGTTGAGTACGCCCTTGGGCAGCCCGTTGCGGTGGAGGATATCGACGATCGCCCACGAGCAGCCCGGCACCAGGTCGGCCGGCTTGAACACCACGGTATTGCCGTAGCAGAGCGCCGGCGCGATCTTCCAGGCCGGGATGGCGATCGGGAAGTTCCACGGCGTGATGATGCCGACCACGCCCATCGCCTCGCGCGTCATCTCGACGCCGACGCCCGGACGCACCGACGGCACGCTCTCACCCGAAAGGCGCAGCGCCTCACCGGCGAAGAACTCGAAGATCTGTCCGGCGCGGGTGACTTCGCCGATGCCTTCGGCGAGCGTCTTGCCCTCTTCGCGGCTCAACAGCTCGCCGAGTTCGGCCTTGCGGGCGAAGATCTCGTGGGCGGTCTTGGACAGGATTTCCCAGCGCTGCAGGATGCCCGAATGCGACCAGGCCGGGAACGCCGCCTTGGCCGCCGCGATGGCGTCGAGCGTGTCCTGCTGGGTGGCGCGGGCATAGACCCCCACCACCTCGTTGGTGTTGGACGGGTTGATATTGTCCGCCCCGTCTCCGCCGACCCATTCGCCGTTGATGAGATTCTTGTGCAGTTCGGTCATGGTCGATTCCTTGCTAGCCGGTGCATCTGCACCGCATTCTCAACAACCTCGATGTCATCCCGGCGAAGGCCGGGATCCATCTCGCCGCCCGCGCGGCAGCAGGCCTGGGTCCCTGCCTTGGCAGGGATGACATCGAGTATCCTTACAGCAACCCGGCCTTGGCCAGGTCGCGCAGCAGCTGGCTGCTGCCATAGGTCCACGGCGCCGCCTCGGTGGCGAGGCGCACGGTGTTGGACAGGGTGCCGAGCGACGGCGTCGAGATCGACACCACGTCGCCGAGCTTGTGGGTAAAGCCCTTGCCGGCGCCGCCGCGATCCTTCACCGGGGCGAACATGGTGCCCAGATAGACCACCAGCCCATCCGGATACTGGTGATGCCGGCCGATCGTCGCGCCGACAATGGCTTCGGGCGAGCGCGAAATCTGGCTCATGTTGGAAACGCCCGTCAGCTCGAACCCGTCTTCGCCGGTGACGCTGAGCGCGATATCGGCGGCCTTCACCGTCTCGATGGTGAAGGTGCCGTCGAACAGCCGGATGAACGGGCCGAGCGAGGCCGAGGCGTTATTGTCCTTGGCCTTGCCCAGCAACAGCGCCGAGCGGCCCTCGACGTCGCGCAGGTTCACGTCGTTGCCGAGCGTTGCGCCGACAATGGTGCCCCTCGAATTCACCACCATCGCCACTTCCGGCTCGGGGTTGTTCCACTCCGAGATCGGCAGGATGCCGACATCGGCGCCGTAGCCGACCGAGGCCATCGGCTGGCACTTGGTAAAAATCTCGGCGTCCGGCCCGATACCGACCTCGAGATACTGGCTCCACACGCCGCGCGCGATCAGCGTCTTCTTGACTTCCATCGCCGCGGGCGAGCCCGGCTCAAGCTGGCTGAGATCGGTGCCCACCAGCCCCAGAATATCCTTGCGCAGCTCGTCCGCCTTGGCCTTGTCGCCGCGCGCCTGCTCCTCGATGACGCGCTCGAGCAGCGACACCACGAACGTCACGCCGGCTGCCTTCACGGCCTGCAGGTCGATCGGCGACAGCAGCGACGGCGCCGACAGGTCGGTCTTGCCCGACCACGAGTTGGCGAGGAGATCGTGCAGCTTGCCGATCACCGGGCCCTTTGCCGAAGCCACGTAGGCGGCTGGGTCGGCCTGCTCGGCAATGTCGCGCGAGGTCGGCGCCGCTTTCGAGGTGATATCGACGATGTCTTCGCCGCGCACGGTGATCACCCGTGGGTGCTCGGATCCGGGCACCCTGGCCCGGCCGAGCAGAACGCCTTCGCTTGGAACTTGTCGATTGGCCACGGCACTCCCCCGGTTTTCGGACGGGCTACCTAACCTGCCGTCCCAAAGCCTGTCCAGCGCGGGTCGAGGCACGTAACTCAAACTTTCGTCGGTTCGCGACCCAAGCTTGGCGCAATGTCCGGCGTCTTATCTCCCGGAAGCGGCGTTCAAATTCCATTCAGGTACGCCGCACTAACACCCGCTTTGGCTGGGACATCTTTCCCGCCAAAGGCCACATAGGAGAGACGCATGCGTCCGATTACCGCCGCCCTCATTCCCCTGCTCTTCGCCACCGCGCTGAGCGCCACCCCCGTCTTCGCACAGGAGGCCACGATGAGCGGCAACATCTCGATCAGCGGCATTGGCGAAGTCACCGCAGCTCCCGATACCGCGTTCGTCAACTCCGGCGTCACCAGCCAGGGCGCCACTGCCCGCGAGGCGCTCGACGCCAATACCAAGGCGATGGGCGAGCTGATCGAAACGCTGAAGGCCGCCGGCATCGAAGCGCGCGACATCCAGACCTCGGGCTTCTCGGTCAACCCGAACTATGTCTATTCCGACGCCCGCGATGCCAATGGCTACCAGCTGCCGCCCAAGATCACCGGCTACCAGGTCTACAACAACGTCAACGTGCGGGTGCGCGAGCTGGCCAAGCTCGGTTCCGTGCTCGACAAGGCGGTGACCGTCGGCGCCAACACCATCAACGGCGTCAGCTTCTCGGTGGCCGATCCCAGCAAGCTCTATGACGAAGCCCGCAAGGCCGCCTTCGCCGACGCCAAGAGCAAGGCCCAGCTCTATGCGGAAGTGGCCGGCGAAGAGCTCGGCAAGATCCGCGCCATCAACGAGACCCAGGGCATGGGTACGCCGATGCCGCAGATGATGAAGGCCTCGGCCGATGCTCTCTCGGCAGGTGCGGTGCCGATCGAAGGTGGCGAACTCAGCTACTCGATCAACGTCCAGGTCACCTGGGACATCGCGCAGTAAGCGATCACTATTTCGGATGGGCGCCGTCGGCGCCCATCCAACTGCGGCTTTCCGGGCAGCCGCAAGGACGCCAAGACCCGCCTACCCCGCGATCGCCTTCCAGATCATATTCAGTCCGACCAGCGCCAGGAACGCGGCGAAGGCCAGTTTCAGCGTGCGCTGCTGCAGCCGGTGCGCCAGCGCTGCGCCCCATGGCGCGCAGACCGCGGCGGTCACCCCGATCAGCACCAGCGCCGGGATATTGATGTAGCCCAGGCTCAGCGGCGGACGGCCCTCGACGCTCCAGCCCGAGATGATGAAGCCCAGCGTCCCCGACAGGGCGATGAACACCCCGATCGCGGCGCCTGTCCCCACCGCCTTGTGCATCGAGGCCCCGAAGGCATGGATGGTCGGCACGCTCAGCGAACCGCCGCCGACCCCCATCAGCGCCGAGATGTAGCCGACAACTGCCGCCGAGATACGATGCGTCGGCGCGGAATCCCCCAGATGCCCCATCAGCCGCTCCTGGAACGGCAGCACGATATTGGCGGCGATGAACAGCGCCACCACGCCGAATACGATGCGCAGCACATCGCCGGTATAGAGCCCCGCCATCAGCCCGCCGATGAAGGTGGCGACCACCACGACCGGCGCCCAGAGCTTGAGGATGCGATGGTCCACCGCACCGCGCTTGTCGTGCGCCCTGGCGCTGGCGATGCCGGTGGGAATGATGATGGCGAGCGACGTGCCCACGGCGATATGCTGCACCACGTCGCTGTCATAGTGCAGAAAGGCCAGGGCCGACGCCAGCGCCGGCACGATGATGGCGCCGCCGCCAATGCCCAGCAGCCCTGCCGCAATGCCCGAGATCACCCCGGTGGCGAGCAGGCCCAGGACAAACGGCCAGTAGCTCAGAAGGTCGCCCACATCGACTCCATCTGCGACTCCATGAAGAACCCACATCGGATCGCACGAATTGGGCCGGGCACTCTAGGCCGTCACGACCGAATCCGTCCATTGAACCTCGGGCTGCCGCGGCCCCACTGGCGCCACGATTGCCCGGTCCTGTCGCGCTGAGGGAACCGCCGATGGGCTTCGGCGTTCGGCAATCGATGGGGCTGACTCACATCGCGGCAGGTCTTCGGACGTTCAGGTTCGGTTCAGCAGGTCTGCGCCACTTCTCGTACAACTGACTCCAAAACAAGGATAAAACCCATGCGCTTTCGAAACTGGCTCCTGACCGGCACCAGTCTCGCCGTTCTCGCATTGGTGCCGGGCGCCGCTTTCGCGCAGCAGGCCGAGTACCAGGCCCTGCAGGAAGCACAGGCTTCGGGCGACGCAGACGCGATCAGCAATGCCCAGCAGGCGCTGACCGATACCTGCATTGTGAACGGCTATTCCAGCGTGCAGGAATGTATCGCGGCCATCACCGGCGGCGGTCAGCCTGCTGCCAATTCGAGGGCAGACGAAGAAGCACGGGCCGCCGAAGAGGCGCGCGCGGCTGAGGAAGCCCGCGCCGCCGAGGAGGCCAAGGCCGCCGCTGAGGCCCAGGCTGCTGAGGAAGCCAGAGCGGCTGAAGAAGCCAAGGCCGCCGAGCAGGCGCGCGCGGCTGAGGAAGCTCGTGCTGCCGAGGAAGCCAAGGCCGCTGCAGACGCGCAGGCCGCCGCCGAGGCTGAAGCGCAGGCTGCCGCCGACGCCAAGGCCGCCGAGGACGCGCGCGCCGCGGAAGAAGCCAAGGCTGCTGCCGAGGCCCAGGCCGCCGCTGACGCTCAGGCTGCCGCCGATGCCAAGGCTGCCGCTGACGCACAGGCTGCCGCCGATGCCAAGGCTGCCGAGGAAGCCAAGGCGGCTGAAGACGCAAAGGCCGCCGAGGATGCCAAGGCCGCCGGCGATGCCCAGGCCGCATTCGTCGCCGACCTGCAGGCGGCGCTCGACCAGTACCAGGCCGCGCTGAACCAGGCCGCCGCCGGCGACTATGCCGGTGCCAAGCCCATCGCCGATGCCGCTGCCGCCCGCATCCAGGAGCTGTGCACCGCCAACGGCTACGCCGATATCAAGTCGTGCATCGGCCAGGATCTGCCGCCGCTGCCCGAGCCTGCCGCCGAACAGCCGGCGCAGGAACCGGCAGCCGAACAGCCCGCGACCGAACAGCCCGCGACCGAACAGCCCGCCACTGAACAGCCGACGACTGAACAGCCGGCCACCGAACAGCCGACGACCGAGCAGCCTGCTGCAGAGCAGCCGGCAACCGAACAGCCGGCCGAGGCCGGCCCCACCGATGAGCCTGCCGATGCCAACGCCCCCGATCCGGTGGCCGCCGCGCAGGATCAGCTGGGCACGGCCGTCGAACTCTACAATGTGGGCGTCGGCCAGCTCGATGCCGGTGACGTCTCGGGTCAGTCGACCATCGACGCCGCCAACAAGCAGTTCGCCACCATCTGTGCCGCTCTTGGCGTCGCCGATGTGGCGCAGTGCCTTGCCCAGTACGGCATCACCCTGCCCCCGATCCCGCAGGTAACGGCTCCGGCCGAACCGGCATCGACGCCGATCGCCGAGCTGCCCGGCGCGCAGGAAGCGGTGACCCCGCTGGCCGTCGAAGTGCTGCCCGAGACCGTTGCCCCCGAGGAAGCGGCGCCGGTGCTCGACAGCGCCAAGGACACCGCCAAGTCGGTGGCCGATGGTCAACAGCCGACCGAACAGCCGGCCGCACAGGAGCAGCCGACCGCTCCGCCGCCGACCGACGACACCGCAGCCCAGGCCGACATCACCCCGGTCGAGGTGCAGTCGCTGGCCAAGCTGGAAGGCGAGAAGATCGCCGTCGACGCCCTGCCGCCCATCGAAGTGCCGCAGAACGTCACGATCATCAACAACATCACCAACGTGACGAACGTCACCAACGTCACCAACAACACGACCAACGTCACCAACAACAACAATTCCAACAACAACAATAACAACAACAATGGTGGCCCGGGCCCACGCCCCGGCAACAACTTCACCAACTCGGGCTTTATCTTCCAGATCGGCATCAACCTGGTGATCTCGAACCCGGCCCAGGACTTCGACCGCATTCGCGACAGCAATGAGGATGAGGTCTACTACGAGCGCCTGCCGGGCGGTCGCGTCAAGGAGACCATCGAGCGCCCGAACGGCGTGCAGATCGTCACCATCCGCGACCGTTGGGGCAACGTGCTGAAGCGTTCGCGCATCATGCCGGACGGCCGCGAGTACATCCTCGCCTACCAGGACGAGGACGATTTCGAGGTCGATGACGACTACTTCGGCAACTGGCGCGACCCGGGCGACGACCTGCCGCCGCTGCGCCTGACCATCCCGATCCGCGACTACATCCTCGATGCCGGCGATGCCGACGAGGAAGAAGTCGAACTCTTCTTCCGTGAACCGCCGGTGGAACAGGTTCGCAAGATCTATACCATCGAGGAAGTGAAGCGTTCGGCCCGTATCCGTGACTCGGTGCGTCGCGTCGAAGTCGGCGGGCTGACCTTCGACTCCGGTGCCGCCACCATCGCCCGCAGCCAGGTCGGCGCGCTCAGCAAGGTCGCCAACGCCATGCTGGCGATCCTCGAAGACAATCCGGGCGAGACCTTCCTGATCGAAGGCCACACCGACGCCGTGGGTTCGGACCAGTCCAACCTGATCCTTTCGGACCAGCGCGCCTCGACTGTCGCCCGCATCCTGACGGACTTCTACGACGTGCCGCCCGAGAACCTGGTCACCCAGGGCTATGGCGAGCGCTACCTCAAGGTGAAGACCGACAAAGCCGAAAAGCTGAACCGTCGCGTCTCGATCAAGCGCATCACGTCGCTGATCACGGTTGCCGACAAGCGCAACTAAGGCCGGCGACTGAACTGAGAACGGGCCGGGGAGCAATCCCCGGCCCGTTTTGGTTTGGGGTAAGGTCTTCGCGCCCATCACCGGCCGTCACCCCGACGACGGCCCAGATGGCTAAGTCACGATCGCGCCCACCCACCGGGTGTCATCCCTGCGAAAGCAGGGACCCATCTATCCACTTGCACGGGCTGTGAGTTGGGTCCCCGCTTTCGCCGGGATGACGGCCGGGGTGAGATCGACCTTACCGCCCCCAAACTGCGTCACCCATGCCACTTGCCTCCCTCCACAGATCCGCTATCCCTCAGCGAACCACCCTGTCGGAGCCAACATGCCCAAGCGTCTCGAACTCGTCATCGAAGCGGTGATCCTCGCCTCGCGCTGGCTGCTGGTGCTGTTCTATCTGGGCTTGGCGGTGGCGCTCGCGGTCTATGCCGCGACCTTCGGGGTGAAGCTCTGGGACTTCATCAGCCATGTCTTCGTCATCGACGAGGCCGATGCGATCCTCAAGATGCTGGCGCTGATCGACGCTGCGCTGGTCGCCAGCCTCGTCGTCATGGTGATCATCTCGGGCTACGAGAACTATGTCTCGCGCTTCGACAATGGCGAGGCCGTGCATTGGCTGGGCGAGATTGACGCCGGCTCGCTCAAGATCAAGGTGGCCTCGACCATCGTGGCCATCTCCTCGATCCACCTGCTCCAGGTCTTCCTCAACGTTTCGAGCTACACCGCCGACAAGCTGATGTGGTTCACCCTGATCCACCTGGCCTTCGTCGTCTCGGCGCTGTTCCTCGCTTTCATCGATCGCATCTCGGCGCAGACCAAGTCGATCGGCAAGGCAAACCGCGCCGGCGACGAAAAAACCGAAAAATCGTCGGCAAGCTGAGCTATCGGCGACAGCTTTTCTTCACTCCTTGCGGAGTGAAATCACGTTGAGACTCAGCATCTTGCAGGGTGCCGCTGAATCATTTCCGCAATCTGTCACGATTTCGGGAACAATTCCGACGGCTACCGAGTTATTGCCGCCATACGGTACTCAAACAAAGGAGCTTGATCATGGCTGTCCCCGAACGCGATACCGTCTATTCGAGCGATGACGTCAACCGCACTGTCTATACCCGCGAGTCGAGCGCGACTGGCTGGTTTGTAGGCATCATCGTTGCGCTGGCGCTGCTCGCCATTGGCTATCTGGTGTTCTCTGCCAATTCCGGCCCGTCTTCGACCACGACGACGGTGAACAACACCCCTGCCATTGAAGCTCCGGCCACCCCGGCCCCGGCTCCGATGACTGAGGCCCCGGCGACTGGCACCGAGACCACTCCGATGGCTCCGGCCGCTGAGCCTGCTCCGGCTGCCCCGGCCGACGCCGCTCCGGCGACTGAAGCTCCGGCCGCCCCGGCTACCGAGGCTCCGGCCCCGGCGACTGAGGCCCCGGCCGCCAACTAAGCCCGATTTCCGGGTCACGAAAGAATAACAGCATCTGAGCGGAGGATCCTCCCCCGACGCTCACCCTGAACCCCGGCAGCCCGCTGCCGGGGTTATTTCTTTGTATCGTTCCGCCGCACCGGCTGCCTGAGGATGGTCTTGAGCTTTTCCGGCGGCACCTTGCGCGGATCGGACAGGTAGATCTCGTGGTGGTGACCGGTTTCCTCGAGCCCGTTCGCCGGCAGGAATTCCTGGTGCAGCCGCGCCAGCGTCGGTCCCTCGTCGTCATAGCTGCCCACATGCAGCGTCTGCACCGAAAGCCCCTCGTCGAGCGGCGCGAAACGGAGGCCAGGGTGCGGCGCGCCGAGTTTCCGGCGGGCCTTGTCGAGCGCGCCGACGAACAGCTCGGCCGTGACGAAATCCGGCTGCAGGATCATGATGGTCCAGCGCCAATCGTCCTTTGTGCGCCGCTCGAAGCTCGACATGTCGTCGGCCCACCACAGCGCCTCGAGCGGCCCCACGACATAGTCGCGGCCCAGCTCGGCCTTGGCCGCGAACTTCATCGCGTAGCTCACCGAATAGAGCCAGCCCACACCGGTCCGATACGTCTCGGCACTGTTCGGGTCGCCCTCGCCATCGAGCTGCACAAAGGAAAGCGCCGGCACGTCGACGATCGCGAACGTGTCCCTGGGCGCGCTGTAGAGCGATCTGTAGTGCTTCTTGAGGTCGAGCTTTTCCATCTCACGCCCCTGAACCATTGCGGGGCCAACCTACCCGGCGAGCAATCAAAGGCAACCATTCGCACCTGCGCGAACTTGTCATCCTTGCGCAGCCGGCGGGCGCTACCTAACTCCCGGTGCGAAGCAAGAAAAACCGGGAGACAGCCATGTTCAACATCGACGGCATCATCAAGGCCCTGCAGACCGACCCCAACACCCAGCGCACCGCCATGACCGGCGCCGCAGGCCTTGCCGCCGGCATGCTGCTGTCGGGCGGCGGGCTGGGCAAGCTGGTCGGCAATGTCGCCAAGGTCGGTGCAGTGGCCGCGGTGGGCGGGCTGGCCTATTCGGCCTGGCAGCAGCACCAGAAGAACCAGCAGCAGGCCGGCGCCGCCTCGGACGGTGCGCCGCCGCCGGCGCGCGATGCGTTCGTTCCGCCGCCGCAGGCAGCTTACCAAAGCGAGGAACTCGGCAAGACCCTGGTGCGCGCCATGATTGCCGCCGCCAAGGCGGATGGGCAGATCGATGCCGAGGAGAAAGAGCGCATCTTCAAGCGGCTCGAAACCATGCCGCTGTCATCCGAGGAAAAGGCCTTCGTGTTCGATGAGCTGGCGAGCCCGCTCGATATCGACGCCGTGGTGGCGCGCGCCGATACGCCGGAGCACGCCTCGGAGATCTACGCCGCCTCGCTCGTGGCGATGACCCCGGACAGTGCCGCCGAGCGGACCTATCTCGAAGCGCTGGCCTTCAAGCTCAAGCTGCCGGCCGGGCTTGTTGCCGAAATCCACCGCCAGGCCGGACACGAGGTACCCGCCCCCGCAGCCTCGCCCGCCGCGTCCTACGTGCCAACCAGCAGCGTCTGAGTTACAAGGCTGTGCGTTCTTGCGCCGCTCGAAGCGCACGGCCATGTAGAGCGCAGTCAGGAACAGGGCCTGTCCCCGCGTGGGCGCGGGCGCAGGCCCGTCCACTCAGGATTGCGCCATGGAAATCGGTCTCTACTCGTTCGCCGAAAACACCCCTGATCCCTTGAACGGCGGGCGGCTGCAGTCGCCGGCCGAACGCCTCAGGGACCTGGCGGGGGAGACCAGCCCCCCCGCCGAGGTCGGGCTCGACTCCTAGGCCCACGGCGACCACCCCCGCCCGGCCTTCGTCGCCTCGGCGCCGGTGACCACCCTCGCCGCCGCGGCGGCCATCACCAAACGCATCCGCCTCTCCACTGCCGTCACCGTGCTGAGCTCGGACGATCCGATCCGCGTCTGGCAGCAATTCGCGACACTCGACCTGCTGTCGAGCGGCCGCGCCGAGATCATGGCCGGTCGCGGCTCGTTCATCGAGAGCTTCCCGCTCTTCGGCTACGAGCTCGAAGACTACGACACCCTGTTTGAGGAAAAGCTGGCCGAACTGCTGAAGATCCGCGAAGGCGGCAAGGTCCAGTGGGAGGGTTCCGAGCACACCAAGCCGATCCCCGGTATCGCCATCTATCCCAAGCCGATCCAGGAGCCGCTGCCGCTCTGGGTGGCGGTCGGCGGCACTCCCAACTCGGTGGCCCGCGCCGCCTATTACGGCCTGCCCCTGATGCTCGCCATCATCGGCGGCAACCCCGAGGCGTTTACCCAGTTCACCGAGCTCTACCGGCGCACCGCCGAGAAGGTCGGCCACGATGTGTCGAAGCTGCCCATCGGCATCTCCTCACACGGTTTCATCGCCGAGAATTCGCAGGACGCGCTCGACACCGCCTTCCCGGCGCATCACGAAGCCATGAGCCGCATCGGCCGCGAGCGCGGCTGGCCGCCCACCACGCGGGCCCAGTTCGAAGCCGGCGCCGGGCCGTCCGGCGCCTATTTCATGGGCTCGCCGCAGCAGGTCATCGACAAGATTCTGATGCAGCACGAGTGGTTCAAGCATGATCGCTTCGGCCTACAACTGAGCGTCGGCACCCTGCCCCACGACAAGGTCATGAAGGCCATCGAACTCTTCGGCACCGTGGTGAAACCAGCGGTGAACAAGGCCCTCAGCAGCTAGGCCATAGACACGACCACTGCCTTGAGGCATGTCAGCGCGATGGAAACGTCGGCGCAGGCGATCAGCCGATCGCTCGCGGCGATGAGCGTCAACCGGCGCCTGCCGGCGTACGATAGTGGTCCACGCTGGAGCTGCCCGCAGTGCTTCCCATCTTCTTCATCAACATGGCGTCACGGCCCGACCGCCTGCAGCATATCGAGCAGCAACTGAACGCGCTGGGCCTGACGGCAACCCGGGTCGAGGCGGTGACGCCTCGCGACTTTTCGGCCGCGCTCGAGGAGCGCCGGCGCTCCGGCCTCGTGCGGCTCAATGCCGGCGAGATCGCCTGCAGCCTCAGCCACCAGAGCATCTGGCAAACCATGCTGGACCAGCAGATTCCCGCCGCCCTGATCCTCGAGGACGACGTCGTGCTGGCGGCGGATCTGCCCGCCGTGCTGCGCGATCCACACCTGCTGGACCACGATCCCGATGCGATCCAGCTCGAAACGCACGCCACCGCAGCGCTGGTCGGTCGCCCCGTGCCCACGGCCGTCAGCGGGCTGTCGCAGAACCGGCTGATGTCTTCCAGCCTGGGCACCGCAGCCTATGTGATGACCAGCCGTCTCGCCCGTCGCGTGTTGCAGCGCGACGATCTCGAGCAGATGTCGGTGGACAGCCTGCTGTTCGGACGGCCCGGTGGCCTGTTCTACCAGGCGCGCATCTACCAGGCGGTGCCGGCGCTCGCCATCCAGCTCGACCAGACCCGCGAGGGCAAACTCAGCGTCGGCCAGAGCGACCTGACCGGGCAGCGCCCGCCGCATCGCCCGGCCGGGCCGATGCCCTTGCAGGCCCGCCTGAAGCGGACCGCCAACCATTGGAGCCATCATCTGCGCATCCTCACGACGTTCGGTCCGACCGGCGAGCTGTGGGGATCGCGCAAACTGTGGCTGCCGGTGACCGATGACCTGCAACGGCTGATGTAACGTGCACGCCATCCCCGTTTACTACATCAACCTTGCGTCGCGCCCCGACCGCCGCGCCTTCATGGAGCGCCAGTTCGCGCAGCTGGGCATTGCCGCCGAGCGCATCGAAGCGGTGCGCATGGATGAAGTGCCTCGCCCCCTCGTCGCCTGGCATGAGACGACGCACAGCCTGTGGCGACTGGCCGAGGGCGATCTCGCTTGCGGGCTCAGCCATCAGCGCAGCTGGGAGCAACTGCTCCGGAGTGGCGCTCCGGCCGCGCTGGTGCTTGAAGATGATGTGCAACTGGCTGCCCCGGTGCTCGATTTCCTCGATCCGGAACTGCCCCGGCGGCTGGGAGCCGACCTCGTGAAGCTCGAGACCTTCCACAGCCCGGTGAAGCTCGGCAGCGCCGCGCAACGCGTCGGGACCATCGAACTGCGTGAACTATGCTCCTCGCAGATGGGGGGCGCCGCCTATATCCTGACCAGCGAAATGGCGCGGCGCTCGCTCGACAGCCCGCTCCGCAACCAGATGGGTATCGACCGCTTCCTGTTCGGCCGCGGCGGCTATCACCTGCTGCGCAGCCGGGTGCTGCAGGCCATTCCCAGCCCCTGCATCCAGATCGACAAGCTCGATGCCGCCGACCATATCGGCGAGAGCAACATCGCCGTGACCCGCACCCCCTCGGCATCTCGACCGGCACGCGATCTGAGCGCCGTCATCGGCCTGCATCTCGACCACGTCGCCCGTCTCGCGCGACTGGCCACCCGGGACCTCGCGGCAGTGCGCGGACCTCGCGTCGTCATTCCGTTCGCCGGCGTGCCGGAGCCCAGATGACCGCGTTTCCCGCCGGCCAGATCCCGGTCTACTACATCAATCTGGCCCCCCGCACCGATCGCCGCCAATTCATGGAGGAGCAGTTCAGCCGACTGGGTATCGTGGCCGAACGGATCGACGCCGTGACCATTGCCGATGTCGGCGAGACCCGCATGGCGCTGCATGCCGACCCACGCAACCCATGGGCAATGACCCGGGTCGAGGTGGCCTGCGGCATGAGCCACGAGAAAGCCTGGCGGCATATGCTCGACGCCGGCCGGGAGTTCGCCCTGATCCTCGAGGACGACGCCGTGCTGGGCGACGGCGTAACGGCGTTTCTGGATCCGGCGTTCACGGCCGATCTCCGACCCGACCTGGTGCGGCTCGAAACCATGTACGAGCGCGTGCGGCTGGGCCGTGCGGTGCGGGTGGTGGATGGCCGGTTCGGCGTGCGCCGGCTGCTCGCCTCCCACATGGGAGCGGCGGCCTACATCATCTCGGCCGGCATGGCGCGTCGTGCCCTGGCCGACCCCCGGTTGCCGCGCATGACGGTGGACCGCTATCTGTTCTCGCGCGGCGGCCCGATCATTCCGCATCGCGGTCTCTATCAGGTCGAGCCGGCCCCTGCCGTGCAGCTGGAGCACTATCGCGGCGCCAGGCCGCCGAATGCGGAGCGGAGCGACCTCAAGCGCGATCGCGACAACAGCGCCGCTGCGCCGCGCCCCCTGCGTCACCGCTGGCGCGATTCCATCGGCCGGGTGGCCTATACGCTGCGGCTCATCGCCCACACCCTGCCCGATGCCGAAGCGCGGCGGCAGAAGCGCCGCGTGGTGCCCTACGAAGGCGACCTGCAGTAGGCAGACTGCGCCTACTTGCCGCTGCGCTTGATGCTCTTGATCTGCAGCGGCGGCAGGCCGGACTTTTCGGCGATGGCGCGATCCTGTTCCATGATCGCGGCACGCGCTGCGTCATCGCCATCGAGGCCGCCGAGCAGGCCGGCATCGACCTTGCGGTTGGAGCGCTGGCTGCCGTCTTCATAGACGATGTCGAACAGCACGAACTCGGTGCGGGCGGTGGGTTTCTTGGCCATTTCTGGAACTCCTGTTGGCAGCGCCTGCGGCGCGCACGGGCAATCTTGGGAACGCGGCAAGACGTCCCCGGGGCGGAACCGCCCGCGGAGGACGCCAGCATTGTTTGCGCGAGGCGGCTCGCCGGTTACGGCCGGTAGATGCCGTCGCCCTGCTCGTCGATGATCTGGCGGCCCTTGGCCAGTGCGAAACTGACCACGTCCTCCTTGGAAGAAAACCGGTCGGCGCGCACGAACTTGTAGCTCTTGAGCTCGCCGTCGATCTCCTTCTCGATCAGCCCGGCGAGCTGATACTCGCTCCCCACCGGCATGATCAGCGACTTCACGGTAAAGCCCTTATAGGCCTCTTCCGCCACCACGGCCGGCTCGATCGACTTGCCCGCCGATCCGCTGCCGCCGCCACCGCCGAAAAGATTCTTCCAAAAGGACATAGGCGCGCCTCGGGCAAAGGGAAAGTTCGACCGATTTAGGCCGCCAGCGCCAGTTTGTCCACCATGCACCGGGCGGCCTGGTCGGCCGGCGCCATCGCCGCGCCCGTTCAGCCCCGTCCGGTAGCCCGCCATTGCGCCGGCGACCTGCCGACATGGCGGTGAAAGGCGCGACTGAACGCGGCTTCCGAGCTGTACCCGATCTGCTCGGCGACAGCCGAAAGTCTCAGTTCGGTCGCGACCAGCAGGTTTGCCGCCAGTTGCATGCGCCATTCGGCGAGATAGCGGATCGGCGACTGCCCGAGCAACTCGCGGAAGCGTTCTCCCAGCACCGAGCGCGACGTCGCCGCGGCGCGCGAAAGCTCGGCGACACTCCACTCCCGGATCGGCTCGTCGTGGATCAGCTTCAGCGCCCGGCTGACAATCGGATCGTTGGCGGCCGCCAGCCAGCCACTGGCCAGCGGTGCCTCGGACGAATAGAGCCGCAGCGCCTCGACCAGCAGCAGTTCCGGCAGACGCGCCGTGGTGCCGTCTCCCGACGGCCCATCCTCCAGCGCCCGGCTCAGCACCACGTCGAACAGCGTGGCGGCATTGCCGGTGGGGCGTATCCTGATCACCGGCGGCAAGCTGCGCAGGAACGAGTTGAACAGCAGCTCGTCGCTGCTGAAGTAACCGCAGACCAGCTCGGTCACCTCCCCATCGCCGCCATGATGCAGGACCGGGATCTCGTTCCATGGCGCCGGCGGCAGCAGCTCGCTGATCTGGACCGGCGCCACCATTTCGTGGCTGCCCATCAGGTGCTGATGCGAGGCCGGCAGAATGGCGAGATCGCCGGCCTCCAGTTCGACGCGATGGCCGGCGGCGGTGATCCAGAGCCGACCGCGCCGCACGCTGTGAAACACGATCAACCGCTCGGCGCCCGGCGCGAGCAGGTCGATCAGCGCACAGTTCCCGGGCGAGTCGAACGCCCAGGGCGAGCCATACGCCCCCTTTAGAAACAGCGAACCGGAGAGCCGCACGCGCCGCAGCACGTCCGACAGCAATCCGCTCGCAGTGGTGGCAACCCCGCGATACGGCGTTCCGGTCACGCCAGCCGGCGTTTCGATCATGGTCATGTTGGTGGTCCGAATAGATGGTTGCCCCACCGCGGCAGGAGTTCTGCGCCCGGTACCTGACAATCGTCAATACGAGGAATCTATGCGGAATATCCAAACCACCGGGAATAAGTCGCTGCTGGCCGGTGTTAGCGCCAAGGCGGGCACTTCGACTTTGCGTTACAACCCACGGCGGGCCCGGGTGCTTGCTGCGGGCGCGCTATTGCTTGCGCTGGTCGCCGCCCCGGCATTCGCCCACGGCGATGTCGCAGTGGATGCCGGGCCGAACCCGCTCGCCGACAGCGTACGGCAGGCAAACGCCCGCTTCTCCGACGTGGCAGCTGCCCTCTCCGAGGGCTATGCGCCGATCCCTTGCGTCTCCGGCACCGACGGCGGTGCCATGGGTATCCACTACGTGAACGCCAAGCTGATCGAGGACGAGGCAATCGACATCGCCCATCCCGAGGCGGTGATGTACGAGCCTGGCCCCGACGGCAAGCGCACCCTCATCGCGGTGGAGTACATCACCACCAAAGGCCCGGCGGAGCTCGACGGGCACCTGTTCAGCTTCACCAACGCCCCTAACCGTTACGGGCTGCCGGCATTCTACGAGCTGCACGTCTGGGCCTGGCGGCCCAACCCCACGGGGACCTTCTCCGACATGAACCCCAACGCCTCCTGCGACGCAGTAGCAGCCGGCACCAACTGAGACCTCAACCAGGAATACTGCCATGAAGCGCTATGTGATCGAACGCGAAGTGCCGAGCTTCGGCGCCAACGACAATGCCGGCTTCTGCGACGCCGCAAAAACCTCCAATGCCGCTCTCGCCAAGCTCGCCCCGCGTGTGCAGTGGGAACACTCTTACGTCATCGGCAACGGCACGTTCTGCGTCTACCTCGCCGAGGATGAACAGGCCATCCGCGAGCACGCACGCCTCAGCGGCTTTCCGGCGAACCGCATCACCGAAGTCGTTCGGATGATCGACCCCACCACCGCGGCAACCTGACCCGGCTCAGGCTGCGACGAACGAAAAGGGCGGCGCCATGGCGCCGCCCTTTTTCCTGTTCGGCGCGAGCGCCTGTCTCAGTTGTCGAGGAAACTGCGGAGCTTCCGGCTGCGGCTCGGGTGCTTCAGCTTGCGCAGCGCCTTGGCCTCGATCTGCCGGATGCGTTCGCGCGTCACGCTGAACTGCTGGCCAACTTCCTCGAGCGTATGGTCGGTGTTCATGCCGATGCCGAAGCGCATGCGCAGCACGCGTTCCTCGCGCGGCGTCAGCGACGCCAGGACGCGCGTGGTGGTCTCACGCAGGTTGCTCTGGATCGCCGCGTCGATCGGCTGGATGGCGTTCACATCGGGGATGAAATCGCCCAGGTTCGAATCTTCCTCGTCGCCGATCGGGGTCTCGAGGCTGATCGGTTCCTTGGCGATCTTCAGCACCTTGCGGACCTTGTCGAGCGGCATCTGCAGCTTTTCGCTCAGCTCTTCCGGGGTCGGCTCGCGGCCGATCTCGTGCAGCATCTGGCGCGAGGTGCGAACGATCTTGTTGATCGTCTCGATCATGTGCACCGGGATACGGATGGTGCGAGCCTGGTCGGCGATCGAGCGGGTGATCGCCTGCCGGATCCACCAGGTGGCATAGGTCGAGAACTTGTAGCCGCGGCGATACTCGAACTTATCGACCGCCTTCATCAGGCCGATATTGCCTTCCTGGATGAGATCGAGGAACTGCAGGCCGCGGTTGGTGTATTTCTTGGCGATCGAGATCACCAGGCGAAGGTTGGCTTCCACCATTTCCTTCTTGGCGATCGCCGCTTCGCGCTCGCCCTTCTGCACCTTGTGGACGATCCGGCGGTACTCGGCGATATCGAGGCCGGTTTCGGTCGCCAGCGTCTGGATGTCGCCGCGCAGTTCGTTGGCGGTGTCCGCCTCGCGCTTGGCGAATTCGGCCCAGCCCTTGGCCGACAGCGTCGCGACGCTCTCGATCCAGTTCTGCTCGAGCTCGCTGCCGTAATAGGCCTCGAGGAAGTTCTCGCGCTTGACGCCATAGCTCTCGGCAAGGCGCAGCAGGCGCCCCTCGAGCCGCACCAGGCGCTTGTTGATGTCGTAGAGCTGCTCGACCAGGCTCTCGATACGGCTCTGGTTCAGCGACAGCGACTTGACGTCGGTGATCACTTCGGAGCGCAGGCCTTCGAGCTTCTTGAGATCGGCGGCGGTGGCCGGAGCATTGCCCGCCATGCGGTCCTCGGCATGCCGATCCTGCATCTTGCGCATCTTGCCATAGGCTTCGGCGATGCGATCGAAGGTCTCGACCACCTGCGGCTTCAGCTCGGCTTCCATCGCCGAAAGCGACAGCGAGTTCTCGAAATCGTCGTCTTCTTCCTCGACCGGATCCTGCGGCGCCTGCGGCTCGTCGGGAACATAATCGTCCTCGTCGTCGCCCGAGCGCGGCGCCGGCTTCGCCTTGGCGGGCTTGGCCTCTTCCTTGACCGCGGCGGGGCGCTCGATCTCGGACGGCATCACCGGGGCCGCCTGCTTGGCGTCGGGACCGGCATAGGTGGCCTCGAGGTCGATGATGTCGCGCAGCAGAATTTCGGCATTGGCCAGCTGGTCGCGCCAGATGATGATGGCCTGGAAGGTCAGCGGGCTCTCGCACAGGCCCTCGATCATCGTCTCGCGGCCGGCCTCGATGCGCTTGGCGATGGCGATTTCGCCCTCGCGGCTGAGCAGTTCGACCGACCCCATCTCGCGCAGATACATGCGCACCGGATCATCGGTACGGTCGCTGCCTTCGCGGGTGTTGGATTTCGAGGCGACGGCGGTGCCGGTCCGTTCGGCGAGCTCGGTCGATTCCTCTTCCGGGGTATCGGGCTCAGCCTCTTCGACCTCGTCCTCGTCGACGACGTTGATGCCCATGTCGGAGAACATCGCCATGATGTCCTCGATCTGCTCGGAGTTGACCTCCTCCGACGGCAGAACGGCATTCAGCTCTTCATAGGTGACGTAACCGCGCTTCTTGGCGGTCTTGATCAGCTTCTTTACGGCGGCATCGGATAGGTCGAGCAGCGGGCTATCAGGCGGCTCGCCGCCTGCTGCACCGGCTACGCCGGCAACTTCCGGCTTTTCTGCGTCTTTGGTCTTTGTCTGGGTCGCTGCCTTGGTGGCCATCTAGCTTGCTGCTCCGGGTGCCCGATCGGGAGGGCGCCGATAGTCGTTAAGTGGTCACGGCTTGAAACATCGTAAAGGGACGGGCTGGCGCGACGGTTTCCGATATGCCGTCACTTGTTCGTCACCGGTGCTGATTCGCCCATAAGCGAAATCGCGCGTACCCGCAGCCACCTAGAAGCTCCGTGTCGCGCGCCCCGATAACGAACCAAACCCTTCGATCAATGCCTCTGTGCCATCGACGGTGGTGATCTGGTTCTGGATGTCTCGCAGCCGTTCGAATGTTTCCTCGCTCGGGTCGTCGCCCAGCGCCAATTCGGCTGCCTTCAGGGCCTTATTTAGCTCAACAGATTTGTAATGCAAGGCCAGGGCATGACGTAATCCGATCTCGGCGTCCGGATCGGCGATCTCGGCGCCGGTCTGCCAAACCCCCTGACGGGCCAGCAAATCCCGCATTTTCTCCAGTGGCTCGCCGAAGCCGCGGGCCCCGAGCGCGGCGTTGAGTGCCTCGGCTGTGATCTCGTGATCGCGGGTCACGAGGTCAAGCATAGTGCCCAACAGGTTGCGCGAGGTCGGCGACGACAGTTCCAGCGACGCAAGTGATTCGAGCCGGCTGTCCGCCAGCGCCGGATGGTTCACGAGGCTGACGAGGATCGCCGCCTCGCGCGGCGTCGCATCCACGCCCCTGCCCGGCTTCAGGAGCCGCGAGTTCCGCAGCGTATCGGACACCACCACCCGCGGACTGCCTCGACTGCCGACCTGAGGAGCATTGCCGCCCCTCGGGTTGCGCCGATCGAAGCCGCCGCGTTGCCCGCCGCCGCCGCCCCGCTGTTCCCAGCGCTGGTTGCGCACCGGCGCAAAGAACGCCTGGAGCTTCTCGTCGAACGCCTGCATGTAGTGCCGCTTCACCGACGCCTCGGCGATGGCGTTGGCCCGCGCCTTGAGCCGCGCCTCGAGCGCGGCCCGCGCCTCCGGGGTTTCGGGCACGATACCGCCGGTCTCGATGCTCCAGATCACGTCCGACAGCGAGCGCGCCCGCTCGATCACGTCGGCAAAGGCGCCACGGCCCTGCGCCTTGATCAGGTCGTCCGGGTCCTGCCCCTCCGGCAAGGTGGCGATCCGCACCGTCCGCCCCGGCTGCAGGTGCGGCAGGACGATCTCGGTCGCCCGCGCGGCCGCGCGCTGCCCGGCGCCGTCGCCGTCGAAGCAGAGCACCGGCTCGTCGCTCATCCGCCATAACAGCTGCAGGTGCTCCTCGGTCAACGCCGTCCCCAGTGGCGCCACCGTGCCCTCGAAGCCCGCCGTTACCGCCGCGATCACATCGAGATAGCCCTCGACCACGATCACCGACTTGCCGGACCGCGCCGCCTCGCGCGCCGTCTGCCCGTTATAGAGCGTCATCCGCTTCTTGAAGAGTTCGGTCTCGGGCGAGTTGAGATACTTGGCCGGCACATCGGCCGACATCGCCCGGCCACCAAAGGCGATCACCTTGCCGCGGAAATCGGTGATCGGGAACATCACCCGGTTGCGGAACCGATCATAGGGCAGCGGCGAGTCCTCGCGCACCACCACGAGGCCGGCATCCACCATTTCCTGCGCCGACACACCATTGGCGGCGAGATGCTCCTTCAGGCCGTTGGCGCTGTCGGGCGAATAGCCGAGCCGGAACTTGCTCTGCGCCGCCGCGCTCACCCCGCGCTCGTTGAGATAGCCGCGCGCCCGCGCCCCGATATTGTGGCTCAGCGCCGCCTCGAAATACTGGGTCGCGACCTCCATCACATCGTAGAGCGAACGCCGGCTCTCCTGCCTCGCCTCGTCGCGTTCGTCGCGCGCCGGCATCGGCACACCGGCCATGCCGGCAAGCTTTTCCACCGCCTCGGGAAAACTCATCCCGGCCTTTTCGGTCAGGAAGCGGAAATGGTCGCCGGACACCCCACAGCCGAAGCAATGGTAGATGCCGCGCCGATCGTCGGCATGGAAGCTCGGGCTCTTTTCGCCGTGGAACGGACAGCAGGCCCACATGTCGCCACGCTGCGGCTGGCTCTTGCGCTTGTCCCAGATGACGTGCTCGCCCACCACCTGCGAGATCGGCAGGCGCTGCCGGATCTCATCAAGGAAGCCGTCGGAAAAGCGCATGGGGGATAAGTAGGCGTTTCCATCCGCCGCCGCCATCCCCGCCTGCGGCAATCCCCGCTGTCCGTCCGCGCAACCCTCGGTGGTCATACATCGTTTGGAGCTGGAGGGGCGTCCATGTCCGCAGACCGCGCAACAGCTCGAGGCAACTGGTTCCAACGCTGGCGTGCCATCGTGCTGGCGACGCTGCGCTCGTTCTTCTTCGAGCGCGACAACGCTCCGCGTTGCGCCGCCGTCGCCTTTTTCGGCTTTTTGTCATTCTTCCCCGCCATTGCCACGGTGGCGCTGATCTACGGCATCGTCGCCAACCGCCAGATGGTGGCCGATACCATCGAGGAGGTCGGCGACGTCGTTCCGCAGCTGGCCCAGCGGATCATTGCCGAGCAGCTGACCATACTCGCCAGCCAGCCGCCGGTGACCCTCGGCCTGGGGCTGCTGATCACCGTGCCCTTCGCCCTGTGGAGCGGCTCGCGCGGCGTCGATTCCCTGCTCTATGCCATGTCGCGCATCCGCAACGAGGCGCCGCGGCGCGGCTTCTTCAAGTCGCTCGCCTATGCCATCGGCCTCAGCATCGGCGGCGCCGTCTTCGTGGCCCTCGCCCTGCTGGCGGTCGCCGGCCTTCCGGCGCTGATCCCGTGGCCGTCGGGCGAGGAGGTGGTGGCCCTGGCGCTGCGCTGGCCCATCTTGCTGGTGCTCAGCATCTTCGTGTTGGCCGGGCTCTACCGCTGGGGCCCTGACCGCCACCCGCGGAAATTCCGCCACATCTGGCCGGGCGCCGCCCTCGCCTCGCTGCTCTGGCTGCTCGCCGGGGCGGTGTTTTCGATCTATGTCGAAAACTGGGGCCACTACGAGGCGACGTTCGGTTCGGTATCGGCCGCCGTGGTGCTGTTGCTGTGGCTCTACAACTCCGCGCAGATCCTGGTGCTCGGCGCCGCCTTCAACACCGAGATCGAGCGCGCCGCGCACCAGCGGGACGCGGCGACCCCGCCTCCCGCCGATTGATCCCGCGGGTCGGCCGGTCAGCCGACCTTGGCGTCGAGGCCCCTCAGCTGCCAGGCGATATAGAGCTGGAACAGCCCATAGAGGATCATCAGCACGCCCACGATGCTCACCAGCGCCAATGCACTCTGCAGTGGCATCACCAGCAGCAGCACGCCGAACACCAGGTAGGCGCATGCGCTCAGCACCTCAGGCCAGAACGTCCCCTGCCGCAGCAGCGCCCGACCGACGATGGTGACGTAGAGCGCGAACGCCCCGATCAGGATCATCAGGATCCCGACCACGATCACCAGGGTCGAGATGCCGATTGCCGCCGCCAGCGCCGGAAACGCCACGATCAGGATGCCGGCAAGGATCGCGAGGATGTGCCGGGTGATGGCGACGCCCAGCCGCGTGCTGGTACGGCCGCCGAACAGCAGCCCCCACAGTCCCAATGCGCCATCGATGATGACGATCACGCCGCCGACCCACACCAGGGTCGCCAGCGCCAGTTGCGGCGAAATCAGTGCGAACAGTCCGCCTGCCAGCATCAGCACGCCACGGATACCGGCGAAGATGCTCGGCCAGGCCAGAGCGTTGTCGTTAGCCATTCTGTCCTCCGTCAGGTCACACCGACTTGCCGCCCGCCATATCGCCGGCCGATTTGAACATCCGCCATGCGAGGCCGAACAGGCCGATGGCGAAAATCACCGCGAGGATGCCCGCGAGCGTCACGAACACCAGGGCGCTGAACACCGGCCAGAACAGCAGCGCGATGCCGAACAGCACATAGAGCGCGCCCGACAGCAGCACCGGCCAGATCCGCGCGTAGTGCTCGCGTTCCCGGATGATCACCCAGATCTCCATCACCCCGACGAAGATCGACTGGAACGCCACGAGATAAACGAGGAGCGTCGCGGTCAGCAGCGTTGCAAAGAACGGCGACAGGAGGATCAGCACGCCGGTGATGATCGCCAGCACGTTGCGCACCACGTCGAACCAGAAATTGCCGGTCTTGGCCCCGCCGAAGGTGAGGCTCCACAGCCCCAATACGCCATCGACCAGCAGCAGCACGCCGCCGGCGATCACCAGGATGGCGAGCGCCTGGGCCGGAAAGAAAATGGCATAGAGCCCCGCCAGCAGCATCAGCAGCCCCCTGAGCCCGGTGATCCAGGCCCAGCGTTTCCTCGTGTCGCTCGATACAGCCATCGGTCCGCCTCCAATGTTGTTGCCTGATGGGAGGTTAGCCCTTTTTGCCGCGCCGCCAAGCCTCGTGTCGGCTTTAGACACCGCTGCTTATCCGGCTTGCTTCCTGTCGCCCGGCATGGTCTGACCGCGCCGGATATTTTGAGGATAGTCATGCCGATCGCCATTTACGCCCTGGCGCTGGCTGCGTTCGCAGTCGGCTCGGCCGAGTTCGTCATCTCCGGCATCCTGCCGCCGCTCGCCGAGGATCTGTCGGTGACCATCCCGGTCGCGGGCCTGCTGGTCAGCGCCTATGCCATCGGCGTCGCCATCGGTGGGCCGGTGCTGACGGTATTCACTTCGCGATTCTCGCAGCGCAATGTGCTGATCGGCCTGATGATCGTGTTCTCGATCGCCCAGGTGCTGTGCGCCATCGCCCCCGACTACGGCCTGCTGCTGCTGGCGCGGCTGCTTTCGGCCTGCGCTCACGGCGTGTTCTTCGGCGCCGGCAACGTGGTCGTCGTCGGCCTCGTGCCGCCGGAACGCCGCGGCGCCGCCTTCTCGCTGTTCATCTCCGGCATCACCGTCGCCAACCTGCTGGGCCTCCCCGGCGGCAGCGCCATCGGGCTCAATTTCGGCTGGCGCATCCCCTTCCTCGCCGTCGCTGCGCTTGGCGCCATTGCCGCCGTGGTGCTGTTCCTCAAGCTGCCGCACGACAAGCGCCAGGAGGGCGAGCGCCACGCCACCTTCGGCGAGCAGGTGCGCGAGCTGCGTCACCAGCAGGTCTGGCTGTCCTACCTCACCATCACCTTCGTGATGATCGGCGCCCTTGCCTTCGGCACCTTCCAGGTGCCGATCATGCTCAACGTCACCCGGCTGCACCCTGATATCATCCCGGTCTACCTGCTGATCGGCGGCCTCGGCTCGATGCTGGGTATTTTCCTCGGCGGCCGCGGCACCGACTGGAAACCGATGCCGACGCTGCTGACAGTGCTGCTGCTGCAGGCGCTGCTCTACTTCACCATGCTGTTCGCCATGCACGACAAGGTGTGGATGACGGTGAACCTGCTCGGCACCTCGATCCTCGGCTTTGCCTTCTCGACCCCGCTGCAGGCGCGTGTCATCACCGCGGCGCACGCGGCCCCCAACCTCGCCTCCTCGCTGATCTCCACCGCCTTCAACATCGGCATCGCCGGCGGCGCCTTCATCGGCGCCATGCTGCTCAGTGCCGGCGTCTCCTATGCCGATATTCCGGCGGTCGGCGTCGTCACCAGCCTCTGCGCCGCCGCGACAGCGAGCCTTTCCTGGTGGCTCGAGCGGCGCAGCACGGTCGCCGCACCCGGCAACGCCTAGGATATTCTTTACCATCGGGGGGCACATTTCCCCTCCGATGGTGCCCATCCGGTACGATGCACCTACCCCGTGTCCGATCCGATTCCGCCAGTGCTCGACCAGACATCCCTGCTCATCGCCATCGGCTTTTCGGCCACCGCCCTGATGCTGACCCTGGTCATCACCTGGCTGGGGACCCGGCAGGATCACTATCTGCTCAGCTGGGGCCTGGGCCTCGGCTTCGTCGCGCCGGGCTCGATGCTCTATGGCTGGTTCGAGGCCTATGACCCCGCCGTGCAGTGCATTGCCTTCGCGCTGTTGCTGGCCGGCTTTGCCTTCATCTATGTCGGTTGCACGCAGTTCTCGACCGGCCGCACCCCCTGGCGCTCGGCGCTGATCGGCTGGACGGCGGCCTCAGCCAGCATGGCCGTACTGTTCGCCGTCGGCCTCAGCGGCGTCGGCACCATGGTGATGAACGTCGCCGCCGCCGGCTTCTTCCTCGCCGCCGGCCGCGAACACTGGCTGGCTCGCGCCAACACGCCGCTCGCCATGCTCGCCAAATCGGCGCTTTACGGCTGCACTGCGGTAACCTTCGCCCTCTGCGCCATCGTGCTGTTCATCGAGGGCCAGTGGGTGCTGACGGCCCGCCCGCACAACTGGGCCGAAGACCTCAACTCGATCGCGCTGCTCGCGGCGCTCGCCGCCGCCGGCGCCGTCACCATGGCGCTGCATCAGTTCCGCATCACCGAGGCGCATCGCCGCCTCGCCATGACCGACGCATTGACCGGCTTGCTCAACCGCCGCGCCCTGTTCAGCCTCGCGGGCAGTGCGCCGGTGGCGCCGGCCACCGCGGTGATCATGCTCGATCTCGATGACTTCAAGACCATCAACGATCGCTTCGGCCATGCCCTCGGCGATGAAGTGCTGGTCCGCTTCTCGGCGATCCTGTCGCGCGCCCTCGGGCCTGAGGACGTCGCGGCCCGGCTCGGTGGCGAGGAGTTCTGCCTCGTGATCCACGCCACCAGCGCTGCCGCCGTTCACCAGTTGGCCGACGGCATCCGGCTGGAGCTGGCCGGCACCCAGCCGCTGCCGGGCGATTTCGGCCCGCCGACGGTAAGCGCCGGCATTGCCATCGCCTCGCCGCATCCGGAGACGTTCGACGAGTTGCTGCGCGCCGCCGACGAATTGCTGTATCGGGCCAAGGATGCCGGCCGCAACCGCGTTCACGGGCCCGAGTTGCGGCTCGTCGCCTGACGCCAGGGCGAGCGGCAGTCCGTCAGCCCAGCGCCGCCTTGACCCGGCCCGACGCCTTGCCGAAGTCGATCCGCCCCGGATAATCCGCCTTCAGCGAGGCGATCACCTTGCCCATGTCCTTGGCCCCGGCGGCGCCGGTCTTGGCGATGGCGGCGCGAATGGCCTCATCCACCTCTGCATCGCTCAGCCCCTTGGGCAGGAACTCGCCGAGAATGGCGATCTCCTCGCGCTCGACCACCGCCAGGTCCTCGCGGCCGGCCTTCTCGTAGATACCGAGTGACTCCTCGCGCTGCTTCACCATCTTCTGCAGCAGCACCAGCACGTCTTCGTCGCTGAGCGGGCCTTTGCCCTGCCCGCGCGCATCGATGTCCTTGTCCTTGATCGCCGCGTTCACCGCGCGCAGCGTCGCGGTGCGCCGCTTGTCGCCGGCCTTCAGCGCCGTCTTGTAGCCTTCGCTGATCGCATCACGCATTCACTAGCTCCTTGGTGCAGGCGGCACGTCGGCCACCATCAACAGATTTCCGTCGGGATCCTTGAAGGTGAAGAACACCCCATCGGTCACCGGTCCCACCTCGCTGGCGCCGGCGGCCATGGCCTGTTCGCGGGCCGCGTGCACGTCGGAGGTGTTGAAGTGAAACGCGGGCTTCTTGTCATGCGGCCCGGCGAACCCCTTGCTGTCGAGCACCAGGCCGCTGCCTTCGGCCATCGGTACCACATGGATGTGCCCGAAGAAGATCTCGCCGCCCGGTTCCATGCCGAGAAAGCCGCGGTACCAGTCCCGCGCCCGTTCGATGTCGCTCACCGGAACGAACACCCCGCCGATCTCACGTTCGATTGCACTCATGGCCCGCTTGTCCCTGTTTTGCCGCACCCCATATAGCGCAATAATGCCTCAGCGCCACTTGCGCTTGGGCCGGGCCCCTTCTAAGGAGAGCCCTCAACCGACACCGACCCGAACCCTTGGAGCCCCGCCATGACCGGCTGGCAGCAAAAACCTGCGACCGCCCTCCTGCTGCTCGAGGACGGCACCCGCCTCGAAGGTCACGGCATCGGCGCCATCGGCCATGCCGCCGGCGAGGTCTGCTTCAACACGGCGATGACCGGCTACCAGGAGATCCTCACCGACCCCTCCTATGCCGGCCAGATCATCACCTTCACCTTCCCCCATATCGGCAATGTCGGCACCAATGACGAGGATATCGAGACCGTCAACATGGCGGCGCTGTCGGGCATCCGGGGCTGCGTGCTGCGCGCCGACATCACCAACCCCTCGAACTACCGCGCGGTCGAAAAGCTCGATGCCTGGCTGAAGAAGCGCAACATCATCGGCATTGCTGGCATCGATACCCGGGCGCTCACCGCCCGCATCCGCGAGCACGGCATGCCCAACGGCGTCATCGCGCACGCACCGGACGGCTATTTCCACGAGCCCTCTATGCTGGCCGAGCTGAAGAACTTCCCCGGCCTCGAAGGCCTCGACCTGGCGCGTGAAGTCACCACCGCGCAGACCTACCACTGGGACCAGACCTCCTGGACCCGGACCGAGGGCTACGGTCGGCTGGATGATCCGCAGTTCCATGTGGTCGCCATCGATTACGGCGCCAAACGCAATATCCTGCGCCAGCTCGCCGACCAGGGCGCGCGGGTGACGGTGGTGCCTGCCACCGCCACGGCCAAGGATGTGATGTCGCACAACCCCGACGCGATCTTTCTGTCGAACGGCCCGGGCGATCCGGCAGCCACCGGCAAGTACGCCGTGCCGACCATCAGGACGCTGATGGAAACCGGCAAGCCGATGTTCGGCATCTGCCTCGGTCACCAGTTGCTCGGCCTCGCGGTCGGCGGCAAGACCCAGAAGATGCATCAGGGCCACCACGGGGCAAATCACCCGGTCAAGGACCTGACCACGGGCAAGGTCGAGATCACCTCGATGAACCATGGCTTCGCCGTGGACACCGAGAGCCTCCCCGGCAACGTCAAGCAGACCCATGTCTCGCTGTTCGACGGTTCCAATGCCGGGCTCGAGGTCGAGGGCAAGCCGATCTTTTCGGTGCAGTACCACCCGGAGGCCAGCCCCGGCCCGCACGACAGCCACTATCTGTTCACCCGCTTCCTCAACCTGGTGCGCTCGCAGAAGGGCCTGACCCAGGTACCCGAGCAGGTGAAGCCGGGCGAGTAACCGCCCATAGAAAAAGGGGCCGCCTGTGGCCGGGCGACCCCTCTCAGCCATGGCTGGCCGAATTACTGCGCGGCAGGAGCCGGAAGCGTCGCCACGAAGGCGTCGAACTCGGCCTGGTCGAGCGAACCGTCCTTGTTCGCATCGGCGCCGTCGAAGGCTTCCTGCGTCAGATCAGGCCATGCAACCTGAGCTTCGGCCAGGCTCACGCCACCGCTGGTGTCGGCATCGACCGACGTGAAGGTGACTGCCGCCGCCTGGGCGAAAGCCGCCGAGGAAAGGCCAATGGCTGCGATGGTGATCAGGAGCTTCTTCATGGAGTTTTGTCCTTCCATGTGAGGTTCAAAACGGTACCTGGTGGCCCAGGTCCGGCCCACAGCCTCAACGCTGTCGGCGAGGACAAAGACTAAGCCTGATTGTGCCCGCAAACCGGCTGGATCGCGGCTTGCAGGCGATCATTTGCTGGTCTTTTCGAGAAGTTTCGGAATTCAGCGATAACCGGGAACCCATTCAGGATTCAGGCGTTTTGTCGGGTTTTCTCCGCGCCATCGAGCGGCGCGCCGGAGAACTCCATGCGGTCCCTGCCCCCGCGCTTGGCGCGATAGAGCGCGATATCGGCGACTCGCATCAACGCCCCCAACTCGACCGATTCGTCGTCCACCGCGGCAATGCCGATGCTGGTGGTCGGCCGCAGCGGGCCGGCGGGCGTCCACACCATCACGCCGCGCACCGCGCGCAGCACGCGCTCGGCCACCACCGCCGCCAACGCCGGACTGGCCCCGGGCAGCAGCGCGGCGAACTCCTCGCCGCCATAGCGGCAGAACAGGTCGCGCGGGCCGAGGCAGCGGGTGACCGCTGCGGCGACGCTGGCCAGCACTTCGTCGCCGATGGCGTGACCATGGGTATCGTTGATGCGCTTGAAATGGTCGAGATCGAGCAGCAGCAGCGAGCATGGCTCACCGCGCTCGCGAGCCCCGGCGATCTCGGCTTCGGCCAGCCGCGCGAACTCCGATCGGTTGAGGACGCCGGTCAGTCCGTCGCGCGTCGCCGCCAGTTTCAGCGCCGCCTCCGACACTTCCTTGCCCAGCGCCACCATCGAGAAACTCGAGATCACGATCAGCAGCAACACGCCGATCGTCGCCGCCTCAGAACCGAAGGCCAAGGCGAAACGCGGATCGTCAGGCCCGAATGCCAGGAACCCCATGAGGCGGAACAGATAGAACACCGAACCGCCGGCCCAGGCCACCGCCAGCACCACGTGGTTGCGCAGGCGCGGCCCCTTCGGCCGCCAGCACTCGATGGCCGCCAGCAGGTTGAACACCACCACGCCCCCGGCGAGCAGCGGGAAGCCGCTCCAGGTCACCAGCGGCCGCTCCAGCCCGAACGGCAGCAGCGCGGCCAGCAGCGCCGGCACTACCCATGCCCATGCGGGCGTCCGCTTGCGGTTGAAAGCCCTGGCTCCGACCCACAGCAGCGAACTGCCGGCAACGACGAGGCCATTGCCGATCGGATTGAGCACCACGAATTCCGGCGCCTGTCCGGCGAGCGCATAGATCACCGCCGGCGTGATGGCGAACAGGAATGCCAGCCCCCACCAGCGCAGCGCCGGATCGGGGCGTCCGCGCATATCGAGCAGGAACAGCACGCCGGAAACCCCGGTCACCATCGCGGAGACCAGGTAGAGGGTAGTCAGATCGAGCGACATTCACGGCCCCGGGCGTATCGGGCGCACCCTATGCCAGCCCGATTAACGAGTTCCCACCTGCCAGTACGCCCGCAGCGGTCCGCCGGCGCCGCCCACCGGGTCGGTCGCGGGCAGCGGCACGCGCACGATGTTGCGGTCGGCGGCGGGCCGTTCCCCCGCTGCGCCGCGCAGCAGATCCCAGCTCTGTCCAGGCGGATAGCAGCCGACGACGAGGAAATCGCCGCTCGAGTCCAGCCGCCGATGCGCCACCCCGGCCGGAATGACGATCACATCGCCCGGCTCGACGTCGAACTCGCGGCCCTCCGGGCCACCCAGCAGCAGCCGCGCCGATCCGCGGGCGACGCCCAGCGCCTCGTGCGCGGTGGAATGATAGTGGTGATAGGTGAATACCGATGCACGCCACGCCGGTGGCCAGCCATTGGACGCGAACAGCGCTTCCATGGCGTCGGCATCCGCCCTGTCGCCCGGTAGCGCCTGTTCGTAGAACAGCAGCGGCAGCGCGCTGTTGGGAAAGCTGCCATCGTCGAAGAACCGCTCGACCCGCAAGCCCTCGAGCCGGCCGCTCATCTTCACACCCGGCCTTCGGCGGCGATCTTTTCGAGCTTGCAGCTCCCCGGCGCCGGAATCGCGTAGCCCTTGTCGTACCAGTAGGCGCGCGCCTCGGGGCTGGATTGCGCCAGCACCTCGGGCACCACCCTGCCCGGCGGCAGGTTGAGGATCGCGTTACCGCGATTGGCCTCGACGGCTGCCACTGCCGCCATTACCGCGGTGTTGCGGTTGAGCTCGTCGATCCCGGCAGTGATCGTCCACATCGCGGCGTAGCAGGCGGCCTGCTGGTCGATCTGCCGCTCCAGCGCCGCGACCTGCTCCGGGTCTTTCCGGGCCTGCAGCGCCACGAGCTCGGTGAACACGCCGAGCGCCCCTTGCACGTGGTGGCCATAGGACTCAGCCACCAGATAGGCCACCGCATAGTCGGCGCCGAGCGGGAACCTGGCCCGCAGCCGCTCATAGGCGTCGGTATCGACATAAACCACGCGAGTGTCAGGGCAGTAGAATACCGTCAGGTCCTTGCCGGCCATGCCGCAGCCAAAGGCGCTGGAGCTTGTGACCACGCTCATCGTCGCCGGCGGATAGCGGATCGCCGTCTGCCAGAAGAACCGGCGCCACATCAGTTCGGCCTCGCCGGCCACCACCGGCGGGTAGGCTGCGATCTGCTCGGCGGTGGCGCTGCTCGCCGGCACGCCGGTGATCGAGGTGGGCGGTGGTGGCGGCGAGACCTTGCCGCTGATCAGCGTCACCGGGTTGATCCCGGCCAGCATGACGATCACCAGGCCGACGGCCAGCACGCCCGACCAGCCGAACCGCTTCACATGCGGCATTGCACCCGCAGGGATCAGTCCCATCGATCAAGCGCCCCTCAGATCGCGTCAGATCGCGCCCTTGAACGTGTCGCACTGGCTGACGTCGCCGGTCTGCATGCCCTTCTTGAGCCAGGCCATGCGCTGCGCCGAGGTGCCGTGCGTGAAGTTGCGCGAGGAAACCTGGCCGCGGGTCAGCGTATCGTCGCCGATGGCGTTGGCGGCGGTGATCGCCTCCTCGGTATCGCCCTGCTCGAGCAGGTTCTCGCGATTGACGTAGTTCGCCCACACCCCGGCATAGCAGTCGGCCTGCAGCTCCACCCGAACCGAGTAGGCGTTCTGCTGCTCCTGGCTCATCGACGCCCGCTGGCGGTTGAACTCCGGCAGCACGCCGGTCTGGTCCTGCACGGCGTGGCCGATCTCGTGCGCGATGACATAGGCCTGGGCGAAATCGCCCGGCGCGCCGAACTGCTGGCGCAACTGGTCGTAGAAGCTCAGGTCGATGTAAACCTTCTTGTCGTTCGGGCAATAGAACGGCCCGGATGCCGACTGCGCCACGCCGCAGGCCGACTGGGTGGCATCGGTGAACAGCACCACCTTGGGCGGCTGGTAGGTCATGTTGTTCTGCCTGAACACATCGCCCCAGAGGTTTTCGGTATCCTTCACCACCACGCCGACGAAATTGGCCAGGTCATCCTGGCTGGCGCTCGAAGGTGGAGGCGACCATTGCTGGGTCTGCGAAGTCGTCGTGCCGCCGCCGGTGCCCAGAATGGCATCGAGCGGATTGATGCCCATGAACCACAGCACGCCGAGCACCACGATGATGCCGACGATCCCGAGACCGCCGCCGCCGGCCCGACCCATCGGGATCGGGATGCGCCCGCCACCCAGCCCGCCCATGTTGCCGCCCAGCCCACCACCGCCCTGGCTGCGCCGATCTTCGATGTTCGAACTGCGCTCACGCCCTTGCCACTTCATCCGGAATCTCCATGGGACCAGCCCAGTAACAGTACTGCCAATCACGGCGTGACGGCAAATTTGACCAGATGGTCCAGAAAGGCCACTGTCACATTTGCCGTCGTCATTGCAACGTCACGTCCCGACGGCATCTGAGGCCACCTGTCGTAAGCGGGATAACCGGCCAGGAGAGCCGTCGTTCCGCCCAGCCGTGTTTTCTTCAAATGTTGTGGGAGACGTCAATGAACTACAATTACTCGATTTCCCGCCGTGCCTTCCTCGCCGGCTCGGCGACGCTGGGCGCCGCCGTGGTGCTGCACCCCTTCGCCGTAGAGGCCGCCGCCGGCCAGGCGCACCTGCGCCTGATGGAAACCACCGACCTGCATGTCGCGGTGTTCCCTTACGATTACTACGCCGATGCGCCCAACGACACGCTGGGCCTGGCGCGCACTGCGGCGATCATCGACGCCATCCGCGCCGAAGCCGGCAACTCGATCCTGATCGACAATGGCGACGTCATCCAGGGCAACCCGATGGGCGATTACATCGCCTATGAGAAGGGCCTGACCAACGAGCCGCATCCGATCATCGCCGCCATGAACACCCTCGGCTACGAGGTCGGCACGCTCGGCAACCACGAGTTCAACTACGGCCTCGAGTTCCTCGATGCTGCCATTGCCGCCGCCAATTTCCCGATCGTTTCGGCCAACCTCGCCAAGGGCGAACTCGGCGCCGATCCGCTGGCCGACACCACCTATGTGGCGCCCTACAAGATCGTCGAAAAGGAACTGGTCGACGGCGCCGGCGCCAAGCAGACCATCAAGCTCGGCTTTATCGGCTTCCTGCCGCCGCAGATCATGACCTGGGACAACACCCACCTCGCCGGCAAGGTCGACACTCGCGATATCGTCGAGACGGCCAAGGCCTACATCCCGAAAATGCGGGCGGAAGGCGCCGACCTGGTCGTCGCGCTGGCCCATACCGGCATCGCCGCCGACACCGGCCAGCCCAAGGCCGAGAACGCCGCGCTGCAGCTTGCGGCCGTCGAAGGGCTCGATGTCATCGTCACCGGCCATCAGCACCTGGTGTTCCCCAACTCCAAGGATTTCGAGGGCCTCGAAGGCGCCGACCTCACTGCCGGGACGCTGGCCGGCAAGCCCGCCGTCATGGCCGGCTTCTGGGGCTCGCATATGGGCCTGATCGACCTGCTGCTGGAAAAGGCCGATGACGGCAAGTGGAGCATCGTCTCGCACACTGCCGAAGCCCGCCCGATCTTCGAGCGCGTCGAGGGCAAGGTGAAGCCGCTGGTCGAAAGCGTCGCCGGCGTCCTCGCCGCCGCGCAGGACGATCACGACGAGACCCTCGCCTATATCCGCCGTCCGGTCGGCGAGACTGCCGCCCCGCTCCACTCCTACTTCGCCCTGGTGGCCGACGATCCGAGCGTGCAGATCGTCAACATCGCCCAGAAATGGTACCTCACGCAGATGATGAAGGGCACCGAATACGAGGCCCTGCCCATCCTTTCAGCCGCCGCGCCGTTCAAGGCCGGTGGTCGTGGCGGCCCGGATTACTACACCGACGTGCCGGTGGGTCCGGTAGCGATCAAGAACGTCGCCGATCTCTACCTCTACCCCAACACCATCCAGGCCGTGGTGATCACCGGCCAGGATGTGCAGAACTGGCTCGATCGTTCGGCCGGCATCTTCAACCAGGTGGCGGCCGGCAGCGTCGACCAGCCGCTGATCAACCTCGACTTCCCAGCCTACAACTTCGACGTCATCGACGGCGTCACCTACAAGATCGACGTCACCAAGCCGTCGAAATACGGTCCCAAGGGCGAAGATATCGGCAACACCGAGAGCCGCATCATCGACCTGCAATTCGACGGCAAGCCGATCGACCCCCAGCAGAAGTTCGTCGTCGCCACCAATAATTACCGCGCCGGCGGCGGTGGCGGCTTCCCCGGCATCGGGCCCGACAAGATCGTCTTCAAGGGCCCCGATACCAACCGCGACATCATCGTGCGCTACATCATCGAGCAGAAGACCATCGAGCCCAAGGCCGACAGCAACTGGTCGCTCGCCCCGATCGGCGGCACCGTGCTGTTCGAGACCGGCCCGAAGGCCGCCGAGCATCTTGCCGACGTCACCGCGGTGAAGATCGAAGCCACCGGCAAGACCAGCGAAGACGGCTTCGGCGAGTACCGGATCACCCTCTGACGCCATCCGGCCGGCGCGCCAAAAAGCGCGCCGGCCACCACATAACGGCTTGTCGCCACTCGCATACTGTCCTTACCTCGCGCCACCATCGCTTGAGGAGGCCGACATGCTGCACAACGAAGCCCGACACCCCGACGGTCTGGTCATTCCGCGGCGGCGGGCGCTCGGTCTGGCGTCCGACCATGCCGGCTTCCCGATGAAGGGCTTCGTCCACGAGTTGCTCGGCCAGCATTGCGACGAGGTCATCAGCCTGGGCGCGACATCGACCGAGCCGGTCGATTTTCCCGATGTCACCCGCAACGCCGTGGACCTGATCCTCAAGGGCCGCGTCGAGCGCGTCGTGCTTGTCTGCGGCACCGGCGCCGGGGCCTGCATCGCCGCCAACAAGGTCGCCGGTATCCGCGCGGCGGTCGCCAACGATACCTATGTGGCGCGCCAGTGCGTCATCCACGACGACGTCAATGTGCTCTGCATCGGCGCCTGGATCATCGGTCCGCAGATCGCCTCGGACGTGATCCGCGCCTTCCTCGCCGCCGAGTTCAGCACCGAAGAGCATTTCCGCCGCAGGGTGGAGAAACTCGCCGCTCTGGAGCGCGAGGCACGCGGCCAGACCTGACCATCCGCCCACCTTGACTTGCCTCCCCGAGGGGCATTGGCTCTCCCGCGTTTGTCTATTTGAACGAGCAGGGATTCGATGGGAGCCACCCCACAAATGGAAGTCCTCCTCAAGGAGGCAGATATCACGCTGAACGGTCCCAATCCGTGGGACCCTCAGATCCACTCCGAAGAGTTCTGGCGGCGATTATACGGCCAGGGCACCCTCGGCCTCGGCGAAGCCTATATGGACGGCATCTGGGACGTCGCCGACATGGCCGAGTTCTTCAACCGGGTGCTGCGTTCGCGCGTCCCCGAAGGCGTGCGCGTCACCACCAACCTCGTCTGGCAGGTGGTGCAGGCCCGCGTCATGAACATGCAGAACATCACGCGATCGCAGCGCATCGCGGCGATGCACTACAACGAAACCGAGGCCTATAAGGCCTCGCTCGACAAGCGCATGACCGGCTCTTGCGGCTACTGGCCCGAAGGCGTCACCAATGTCGACGAGGCGCAGGAAGCCAAGCTCGACATGGTGTGCCGCAAGATCGGCGTGCAGCCGGGCCAGACCGTATGGGATATCGGCTGCGGCTGGGGGGCCTTCATGGGCTTTGCGGCGGAGAAATACGGCGCCAACTGCGTTGGCGTCACCGTCTCCCCCGACCAGGCCGCCTATGGGCGCGAGCGCTACCAGGGACTGCCGATCGAATTCCGCGTCCAGGACTACCGGCAGTTCGAAGGCAAGACCGACCACGTCGTCTCGATGGGCATGTTCGAGCATGTCGGACACAAGAACTACCGCACCTATTTCGAGAAGGCGCGTAGCGTCATCAAGGACGACGGGCTGTTCATGATGCATACCATCGGCAGCCAATGGTCGACCGAAACGATCGAGGCGTGGCTGGAGAAATACATCTTCCCCGGCGGCGTCATCCCCTCGATCGCCCAGATCGGCAAGGCCATCGATGGGCTGTTCACCGTCATCGACCTGCACAATATCGGCCCGCACTACGACAAGACGCTGGTCGCCTGGTACGAAAACTTCGACCGCAACTGGAAGCAGCAGCGTAACCCCGAGGAGGAGCGGTTCTACCGCCTGTGGAAGTACTACCTGCTCTGCTGCGCCGGCGGCTTCCGCGCCAAGGTGCTGCAGGTCTGGCAGTTCGTGCTCAGCACCAGGGGCGTCCCCGACGGCTACGTGACGCAGCGCTGAAAACCCGATGGTTCGCCTTATTGGCGGGAGATCCTGCGGATTTCCCGCCAACGCGTGATGACTTGCTGGACAATGGGACCGAAGAAACTCGGGCTGAAGTAGCCTTGCGGGGTGTCGGCGGTGAGGTAGTACGACCTCCCGACCACGTCCTGATTGGCTTCGTCCAGCATGATCCACTGACGAAGCGATACGTCGAGGCCGACGCGCCGCTTCTCCACATCCGGGACCTCAATCGCCCACCGCTCCGACGTCGGCGGCTTGGTGGTGATGGCAAAGAGTATCAGAGCATCACCGGCCGATCGCGGCATCCTCAGACCGACAACGGTGGGCCGTTCCTTGCGCCCCTCGGTTTCACCTCCGTCGGCCTGCCGCTCCCAAAGGTAGGAGTATGAGATGACAGCGCCCGTTCGAATCTCGCCAAAGCTCATTCATCGGCAGCCTCGGCCATATACTGGTCGAGCGCTCGCTGCATTTCCTCAAGTTCGATCTCGCCCAGATCACCGATCTTGATGGCACGCCGGGGATCGGCTCGCTTTCGCATCTCCTCGTACTCCTCGATGTTGAGCACGACCAATCTCGGCTTGTTCCTCTGCGTCAGGGTCACTGGTCGCCGCAGCGCCTCGGCGATGATGTCCCCCGACTTTCGCGACAGGTCGCTGGTCGAATAGCTTCGCTCTGCCATCGCAATCTCCACGAGTTCCAGTATGCTGCAATTTACAGCAATTATGTAATTTACAGCAATGCTGTATTTCGAGCAAGGCGGCCACTGGATCGCTGACGCACACCCGGAATCGTGGTCAGTTGCCAATTCGGCAAGCTGGACCGATCGCGGCATGAACCCTCGCCTCACCATTCTGCTGATCGCCGCCTTCCTCATCGGCGGGGCGGTCTTTCTCTGGCTGCGACCGGCGGATGTCCCGCCGGTCGTTCCTGCAACGGCCACCCCTGCCCCGACCCAGCCTGCTGCCAAACCGGAACCTCAAACGCCTTCCGGGGCTTCCGACCAGTTCCTGATTCTGGCTGCGAGCTGGCAGCCGGCCTTTTGCGAGGGCGCCGCCAGCAAGCCCGAATGCCGGCAGCAGAGCCGGAACCGCTTCGATGCCGACCATTTCTCGCTCCACGGCCTGTGGCCTACGGACGAGTATTGCGGCGTCTCGAGCAAGCTCGAACAGCTCGATCGCGATGGTCGCTGGTCGGCGCTGCCCCCCGTGGACCTGCCGGTCGAGTTGCGCAATGTGCTCGATCAGGTGATGCCCGGCACCCGCTCGCAGCTCGAACGGCACGAATGGATCAAGCACGGCACCTGCTTCGGCGCCGACGAGGCGAGCTATTACGGCGCGGCGACGCAACTGCTCGCCGCACTCAATGCGTCCAAGGTGCGCGACCTGTTCGCCGCCAATATCGGCAAGACCCTGACCCGCGACCAGATCCGCGAAGCCTTCACCGATGCCTTCGGCCGCGATGCCGGTCTGCGCGTTCGCATCGCCTGCGCCGACGATGGCAAGCGCCGCCTCATCAGCGAGATCACCATCGGGCTCTGGGGCACTCCTGGCGACGCCCCCAATCTTGGCAAGCTGATCCGCGCCGCTCGCCCCACAGATGGCGGCTGCATCGGCGGCATCGTCGACCCGGTCGGCCTGCAATAGAAAAGTTGCAAACTTTTCGAGTTCGCTGGCGCAAGTGGAGGATCACGTCAGCTCTTTGTTTACCGGCCCGGTTCAGTGCCTCTCAACGGCTGGGCGCTAGTCTCCGTCTGCATCTCAGCGGAGCCTCGCATGCCCTCCCCCGATTACGCCCTCGCCATTTCCGGGCTCAGGAAGAGCTTTGACCGTCCGGTGGTCATCGATCTCGAGCTGACGGTGAAGGCAGGCGAGTTCTACGCCCTGCTCGGCCCCAACGGCGCCGGCAAGACCACGATCCTGCGCATGGTGGCGGGCCTGTTGAAGCCCGATGCCGGGGCGATCTCGGTCTATGGCATCGACACGGCCAGGGACCCGATCGCCGCCAAATCCATCGTCGCCTGGGTCTCCGACGAGCCCATGGTCTACGACCGGTTGACACCGCTCGAATATCTCGAGTTCGTCGCCGGGCTGTGGCGCATCGATGCCCGCGAGGCCGAGCGCCACTCCAATGAGCTGATCGACTGGCTCGGCCTCAGGCCGCATGCCAATGAGCGTTGCGGCGGCTTCTCCAAGGGCATGCTGCAGAAGGTGGCGCTCGCCGGAGCGCTGGTCCATAACCCGCGCCTGATCATCCTCGACGAGCCGCTGACCGGCCTCGACGCCGGCTCGGCCCGGCAGGTCAAGGACGTGCTGAAGCAGAAGGTGGCCGCCGGCGTCACCGTCATCATGACCACCCATATCCTCGAAGTCGCCGAACGCATGGCCGAGCGGATCGGCGTCATCAATCACGGCCGTTTCGTTGCCGAGGGCACCCTCGCCGAGCTGCGGGCCCGCATCGGCCGCGAAACCACGCTCGAGGAGATCTTCCTCGACCTGGTGGCCCAGAAGGAAGCCGACCTCGCGGCGGTGGCCTGATGAGCGCCCCCGCCACCCTCCCCTGGTTCGCAGCGCACGAGTTCCGCCTCGCCTGGCGCGATTGGCTCGCCATGACCACCGGCGGCCGCAAGGTCCGCAGCGTCGTGCTGGTCGTGGTGCTGGGGCTGTTCTACCTGGGCCTGCATCTGCTCGCCTATGCGCTGCTGGCGCCCTGGGTGAGCCAGGGCATCGCCCCCGACAAGGCGACGCTGGTGATGGTCACCGGCACCGGCTTCCTGTTCTGGACGGTGATGCTGAGCCAGGCGCTGGAATCGGTCACCCGGGCCTATTACTCACGCTCCGACCTCGACCTGATCCTCAGCTCCCCGGCCTCGTCCGCCAGCGTTTTCGCCGTCCGCACCGCGGCCACCGCCTTTGCCACGGTGCTGCTCGCCTGCCTGCTGGCGAGCCCGATCATCAATGTGCTGATTGCCTATGAGGGCCCGAAATGGCTCTCCGCCTATGGTGTGCTCGCCGGCTTCGGTGCGCTGGCCGCGGCCATTTCGGTGCTGGTGACGGTGGGGCTGTTCCGCACCATCGGCCCGGCGCGGACGCGGCTCATCGCCCAGATCATCGCCGGCATCGTCGGCGCCGGCTTCGTCATCGGCATCCAGGCCGTCGCCATCCTGAGCTTTGGCAACATGAACCGCTTCTCGGTGCTGCAATCGCCCGAGTTCATCGCCGGCACCCCCGACCTCGCCAACCCGCTCTGGCTGCCGGCCCGCGCCGCCATGGGCGACCTGGCCGCGACGCTGCTGGTGCTGGTGATCGGCCTCGGCGCCCTGTCGCTGGTGATCCGCGCCACCTCCGCCGGCTTCGCCCAGCATGCCATCGCCGCGGCCGGCGTATCGGCCACCCGCGTGCAGCAGAGCGCCTCGACCCGCCCGTTCCGCAAGGCCTCGCAGCGCCATGCCCTGCGGGTCAAGGAATGGAAACTGCTGCTGCGCGATCCCTGGCTGCTCAGCCAGACGCTGATGCAGATCCTCTATCTGTTTCCGCCCGCACTGTTCCTCTGGGTCTCCTACGGCCAGAGCGCCGGCACCTATGTGGTGGTGATCCCGGTGATCGTCATGGCGGCCGGCCAGCTGGCCGGCGGCCTCGCCTGGCTCGCCATTTCCGGCGAGGACGCGCACGATCTCGTCGTTACCGCCCCGATCCACCCGCGCGCCGTGCTGATCGCCAAGATCGAGGCGGTGCTCTGTTCGATCGCCGTGGTGTTCGCGCCGATCCTGCTGTTCGTTGCAATCGCCTCGTTCGAACTGGCCTGGATCACCGCGGTCTTTCTGGCCATCTCGGCCGGCTCGGCCACCGCGATCCAGTTGTGGTTCCGCGTGCCGATGCGCCGCGCCATGTTCCGCCGTCGCCAGGTCGCCTCACGCACCGCCACCATCTCGGAGGCACTGAGCTCGATCATGTGGGCCGGCGCCGCGGTGCTGGTCGCGGGCAACCAGTTGCTGGCCATCCTGCCGGCCGGGCTCGCCGTGATCGTCTTGATCGTCGCCTGGGCGCTGAGCCCGAAAGGCAAGCGCGTCTAGCTGTTGCTCCCTCGCTAGCGATGGTCCGGCGCGAGATAGGCGATCACCAGCGCCGCCACCGCGCCGATCGCCCCGATCGGTCCCAACCAGGCGATGCTCAGGTTCTCGAGCACCAGCCCGCCGACCAGCGCCGACAGGGCGCCGCCAATATTCATCGAGGTGAGGTTCAGCGACGCCGAAAGGGGCACCGCCAGGGGCGCCAGCGCGGCGAGCCGGTGCAGCTGCGGCGGGAAGAAGCCCCATGACACCACGCCATACAGCGCCATGTGGACGAGGAAGGCCGGCAGCACCAGCGGTCGCGGCAACAGCGCCAGCAGCGGTACGGCCGCCAGCAGCACCACCATCAGCCCGCCGATCACCAGCATGGTCTGCCTGCCGCCGATCCGGTCGGCCAGCCGGCCGCCGAAGAAATTTCCGAACACCGCGCCGATGCCGAAGGCGAACATCACCAGCGGCAGCAGCACGCGCTCGAGCCCGAGCAGATCGGTGGTGATCGGCGCGAGGTAGTTGAAGAAGGTGAAGCTCGCCATCACCATGACGCCGGAGGTCAGCAGCGTCAGCGGCATGCCCGGCACCCTGAGCACGCTCAGCCGCTCGCGGATGGTTCGGCGGTCGCCGTGAATGTCGGCCGGCAGTTTCAGCCACATGGTGGCCGACGCAATGATCGCCAGCACGCCCAGCCCCAGATAGGCAACGCGCCAGCCCAGGAACTCGGCGACCAGCGCCGCGGCGGGCACCCCCACCGCCACGGCGATCGAGCCGCCCATCACCACTGTCGAGATCGCCGAGCCCCGCTTGCCCGGCGCCGCCAGCGCCACCGCGGTTGCCTGCGCCGTCGAGGTGAAGAGCCCAGCGCCGAGCGCCATGAAGGTCCGCGCCAGCACCAGCAGCAGGAAGCCCGGCAACACCCCCAGCAACAGGCACATCAGCCCGAACAGCAGTTCGGCCCCGGCGACCACCGTACGTCGGTCGAGATGCCCGAACAGGGTCGAGAGCAACGGTGTGCCGATGCCGTAGGCGATGGAATAGCCGAAGATCAGATAGCCGGCCTGCGCCAGGCTGACGCCGGTCTCGGCCGCAATGGCCGGCAGCACGCCGACGATGAGCGAACTCTCGACGCTGCCGGCAAATGCCCCCAGCGCCAACCACAGCAGTCGCACGTCCATCGTCGAAGACCCTCGTCCGCCGATGGTTAGGAGAGCCCCCGATGGCGGTCAAGCCGCGTGCGGCTAAGCCTTTCAGCCAAGCCCGACATGCAGCCGGGCCCGGCAGGTTCCCGTTTCATCCAAGCCGGGGCATGGCGACCGCACGCGGGCGGCTGAGCAGCAGCACCGCAAGCGCCAGGGTCGGGAAGATCGCCGCCACCAGCCCGAGCTCGCCGATCGGCAGGTGTTCGAGCACCAGCCCGCCCACCAGCGCACCGAGCGCGGTGCCCAGGTAGAGGAACGATGCATTGAGCGACAGCGCCAGCGGCGCCGAGCTCGGCGACAGGGCGACCACGCGGCTCACCTGGCCCGGCACGAACATCCAGCCGGCAACGCCCCAGGCCACCATGAAGCCGAAATAGGCAGGCGTGATTGCGACCTGCGGCAATAGCGGAATGGCGCCGAGCAGCAGCAGGAAGCCGATATTGAGCACCGCCGCGATGGTCACCGTCGCCTGCGCGCCGATCCGGTCGGACAGTTGCCCGCCCAGCGGATTGCCGAGCGCCGCACCGAGCCCATAGGCCAGCATCACGAAGGGCAGCAGCCCGGCGTCGAGCCCTATCAGCCGGGTGGTCACCGGCCCCAGGTAGATGAACGCGGCAAACGGCCCGGTCATGTAGAGCAGGATGGTGAGCAGCGCCGGCACGAGGCCCGGCACGCCGAGCACGCCCAGCCGTTCGCCCAGCCCGCGCCGATCGCCCTGGATGCCGCTCGGCAGCATCAGCCAGATCGCGGCGGCGGTCAGCACCCCGACCCCGGCAATGGCGAAATAGGTGCCGCGCCATCCGGCAAAACCGGAGAGGAACGCCCCGATCGGCGCACCCAGCGCCACCGCCATGGTGGTGCCGGCGACCACCGTCGCCACCGCCCTCGCCCGCCGCTCGGGCGGCGCCAGCGTCACTGCCGCTGCCTGCGCCGTGGCCGCATAGAGCCCCGCCGACGCCGCGATGATCAACCGCGCCACCAGCAGCGCCACATAGCCCTGCGACAGCGCCGCCAGCAGCGCGCCGGCTGCGAACACCAGCGCCACCACCGCGAGCAGCGGCCGGCGGTCGAACCGCCCGGTGAACGCCGAGAGCACCGGCGCGCCCACCGCGTAGGCAATGGCATAGGCGAAAACCAGATAGCCGGCCTGCGTGATCGTCACGCCGCTATCGGCCGCGATGGCCGGCAGGAGCGTGGCGATGACGAAGCCCTCGACGCCGACGGCAAAAGTGCCGAGCGCGAGCCAGATGAGCCGCGTGTCCATGGGAGATTCCTTAGTTCAATGATTATTGAACAAATGAACCTCCAGCGCGTAACCGTCAAGGGCCTAGTTCAACGTTCATTGAACTTTGAGGGAAAATGGCTTAGCTGTGAGCCATGAACACGCAGCCTGCCTTGCCCCATCCCGACGCCGACCAGATCACCCTGCCCAACGTGCTCACCGCGCTGGGCGATGCGACGCGGCTGGCGATCATCGGGCAGCTGTCGCGCTGCGAGGGCACCGGCATGACCTGCGGCCAGTTTACCGATCTCGCCAGCAAGACCTCGATTACCTACCATGTCAGCAAGCTGCGCGAGGCTGGCGTGGTCAACGTCACGCCCGAGGGGACGCGTCGGCGCGTCACCCTGCGCCGCACCGACCTCGACAGCCGCTTCCCCGGCTTCCTCGACTCGATCATCGCCAGTACCGGTGATTTCCACATCCATGGATTCGAGGACCAACCCGATGAGCCGGCTGAGCTATCGCGACGCGACCCCTGACGATCTCGGTTTCATCGTCCGGCTGATCGTCGACGACAGTGTGGTGCCCACCGACGATCGGCCGGACGAGCCGCAGCACCCGCGTTACCTTGCCGCCTTCGAGGCCATTGCCGCCGATCCCAACCAGCGCCTGGTGATTGCCGAACTCGACGACCGCCCGATCGGCACCCAGCAGCTCAGCTTCATTCCGGGCATCAACCGTCTCGGCGAGTGGCGCTGCCTGATCGAGGCGGTACACATCGCGCCCGAGCACCGCAGCAAGGGCTATGGCGGCGAGATGATCGGCTGGGCCATCGACGAGGCGCGCGCCCGCGGCTGCGGGCTCGTCCAGCTCACCTCCAACAAGCAGCGGCTGGATGCCCACCGCTTCTATGAGCGGCTGGGCTTCAAGAAGAGCCACGAGGGCTTCAAGCTGGCGCTCTAACTCCTGCCGCGCGACCACATGCGCTGGCCCTGCCTCAAAGACAGAGCGGGCGCTGCTCTACCGCTCGGTGGACCGCAGCACCACCGCGACCAGGTCGGCACGGGCCCCGTCATCGGGCAGGTCGTGCGGGCCAAACCCCTCGGCGGTGTTGACGTTCAGCACGACCCCGGTGGTGCGAAAGCCCAGCACTTCCTCGAAGCCGCCGTTCTCCCCCTGCACCAGCACCGGCGCAGACGGGTCGAACGTCTCGAGCATGGCGATCACGTCACCGACGGTGAGCCCGCTGAGCTGCGGGGCCTTGGGGGCTGAGCGTCTTTCGAGCAGGTCGAGCACGGCGGTCTATCCTGAGATCATTCCCGACCGGACAATGCGCAGCACCCGGCAAAAACCGCACCCCACAAATGAGGGGGGCGACGACCTATGGGATGCATTGGCGCTAGAGGTATTGCAGCCGCGCCACGAGGTGGCCGAGTTCGGATTGCTTGTTGATGCCGAGCTTGTCGTAAACCGTCTTCAAGGTCGAACGCGCGGTGTTCTCGGAGATCTTCAGTTCCGCCGCCGCCCCGCGCGGCGCATGGCCAACCCCCACCAGCGCGGCGAGCTTGGCCTCGGCGCCGGTGAGGCCGAACAACTGCAGCATCTGCGCCGCATCGCGCCGCTCCGGCCCGCGCGGATCGGCCAGCAGCACCAGCGCTGCATCGCCGCCGTGCTCGCCATGCTCCAGCGGCATCACATAGGCGAGCAGATGCCCGCCGCCCGGGTGGGTCAGCGCGATCGGCTCGGACACCCGCGGCCCCTTGCGCGCGCAGCTCATCTTCAGGGCTTGGCAAAGCGCATGCTTTTCCGCCGGCACACCACTCAGTAGCGGCTCGCCCGCTCGCGGCCCATCCGGCCCGAGCAGCGCCCGGCCGCTGGCATTGGCCTCGATCAGCGTTCCATCCTGCCGTACCACCGCGGCTGCCCGGCCGGTGTCCTCGATCAGCCCCAGGAAAACCGTTGCCGCGTTGCCCGAAGCGGTGCGCCCCACCACCCGCGGCTCGCTCCAGATCGAGTTGACCCGCACCGCATCGAGCGCGAACACGTGCTCGACCGGCCGCAGGGCCCGCAGATAGTCCGGCGCCGCATCGGTGATCTCGAGCGTCACGATCTCGGCATCCGCCAGATCGGCCACGGTCGAGTCGGCATGCTTGACGAGGCCTGCATCGGTCAGTCCCAGGAAGTTGTCGACGCCCGACAGCGCCGGCCGCAACTCACCCGGCCGGATCGTCGCCCGCAGCCAGTCGACACCTGCTACCGAGGCGACGCCATGCAGCAGGTCGCCTTCGCGCCAGGTGCGCGCCACGCCCTCGACCGTCGCACTGGAATAGAATTTGCGCATCATCGTTGCGCCCGGCTCATCCATGATGTTGCCCATCACGAACATGCCTTCGCCTACATCGGAACCGCGCACGCCTTCCACCGATACTCCGACCAGCCCGCGCATGTAGGGGGCGATGCCGTAGCCGGTCGGCGCCTGGTAGATGCCGAGCACTCCGATACTGGCCGGCGACAGCACCAGCCCCTCGGGCAGGAACGGCCGCACCGCATCCGGGTCGATGCGGAAGCCGGCCCAGATCACATCGACGGCAAGCTTTTGAAACGGTGGCTCGATATCGGCAGCCGAGCGGCGGACCGAGAATGGCCTTTCCATACCCCTGAGGGACCTGCGCACTTCATCGCCCAGCATCGGCTTCCCCCGGCCGAATCAGATCGACCCGAAACAGCTGCCGTGATCCACGCTCAACGCCCCACGCGGATCAGGCATGTAATCGATCTCACAAATTCTAGGCAAATCGTTCGGCCGGATCAATCCGCATCTGCCGCAGGAAAAAACCATTCCACCAAAGTTCATTTCTCTATCGCCCCCAGCCGGACAAGCACTTCCTGCGGAATTCCGTAGTGCCGGATAGCATCGCGCTGGTCGCGCATGCCGCAGGCTTCGCGCTGCACGAAGAACTTCCACACATCGCGCGCCGCGGCCTTGACCAGGATCAAGCGCTCGTCTGCCGAGCCCGGCGCGGCGTCGAACGCCTGGAGCGCCGCCATGGCCTTTTCCACCTGCCGGCCGTGATAGCCCAGCGAGGAGGCTTTTTCGGCCAGCACTTCGCTTTCGATGGGCCCGAAGCCGCTGGTGAGGCGTTGGCGCAGTTCGGCGAGATCGGCGAGGCTGAGGCTCATGCCGCAAAGCTAGGGAGAGCGATCGGGCTGTGCAACCCCTGCCCTTTTCCAGCTTGCGGCGGCACGCTAGAAGCGCCTGATGACCAGCCAGCTCTCGCGCTCAACCGCCACCTTCATCGGCTTCACCGCGGTGCTGCTGTGGTCGCTGCTCGCCTTTCTCACCGCCGCCAGCGGCACGGTGCCGGCCTTCCAGCTCACCGCCGTCACCTTCGCCATCGGCGGGGCGTCGCTGCTGCTGATCCGGCCCGGCGCCATCCGGGCGATGCGCCAACCGCTGCCGGTCTGGCTGCTCGGCGTGGGCGGCCTGTTCGGCTACCATTTCTGCTATTTCTTCGCGCTCCGGAACGCGCCGCCGGTCGAGGCCGGGCTGATCAACTATCTCTGGCCGCTGCTGATCGTGGTGTTCTCGGCGCTGCTCCCCAGCGAGCGGCTCAGGTGGCAACACCTCGCCGGCTGCGCCCTGGCGCTGTTCGGCGCGGTGCTTGTCGTCACGCGCGGCCAGGGCTTCGGCTTCGACGTGCAGTACAGCCTCGGCTACGCCGCCGCGCTCTGCGCCGCCATCATCTGGGCGGCCTATTCGGTGCTGTCGCGCCGCTTCGCCGCGGTCAGCAGCGATGCCATTGCCGGCTTCTGTCTCGTCACCGCCCTCCTCGCCACCATCTGCCACCTGCTGCTCGAACCGACGATATGGCCCGGCAATCCCTGGCAATGGGCTGCCCTGATCGGACTTGGGCTCGGGCCGGTCGGGCTGGCTTTCTACGTGTGGGACATCGGGGTCAAGCGCGGCGATATCCAGGTGCTCGGCGCCGCCTCCTACTCCGCCCCGCTGCTCTCGACGCTGATCCTGATCCTCACCGGCTATGCGACCTACAGCCACCTCATCCTGATCGCCTGCCTGCTGATCACCGCCGGCGCCGTGCTGGCCGCCAAGGACCTGCTGTTCCGCCGGCGCTCTGCCGCTGCCGCCCAATAGCAAGGGCCGGGATTGCTCCCGGCCCCTTCATCGAAGGTACGCCCCTACTGAGGGCGCGGAGCCTCAGAACAGGAACGACGCCGTCGCCGGGTTCGCCCCGACGCGCCCATCGCGCTGGTCGAGCCCGTCGATCTTGTTGAGATCGTCGGCATCGAGCTCGAACCCGAGCACGTCGAAATTCTCCGCCATGCGCTCGCGGTGGGTGGTCTTGGGGATGACGATCAGCCCGCCCTGCAGGTGCCAGCGGATGATCACCTGGGCGATCGACTTGCCGTGCTTCCTGGCGATCGCGCCGACTGTCGCATCGTCGAGCATCCGGCCCGAGCCGAGCGGGCTCCAGCTCTCGATGAAAATGTCGTGCTGCTTGTGGAACGCGCGCTTGTCGCGCTGCTGGAAGCGCGGATGCAGTTCGATCTGGTTGACCACCGGCGTCTCGCCGGTTTCCCCGATGATGCGCTCGAGATGGTCGAGGTTGAAATTGGAGACGCCGATCGAGCGGATCCGCCCCTGCGTCTTCAGTTCCACCAGGGTCTTCCAGGCTTCGACATACTTGTCCTGGCTCGGCACCGGCCAGTGGATCAGGAACATGTCGAGCTGCTCGAGCCCCAGCGCCTTCATCGTCGCATCGAAACTCTTCAGCGCCAGGTCGCGGGCATGCCCGCCATTGCGCAGCTTGGAGGTGATGAACAGTTCATGGCGCGGCACGCCGGCCCGCCTGATCGCTTCGCCGACGCCTTCTTCGTTCTGGTAGCCCTCGGCCGTATCGATGGAGCGGTACCCCACCTCGATGGCGTCGGAAACCACGCGCGCCGTGATCTCGGGGTCGACCTGCCAGACGCCCAGCCCCAATTGCGGGATGGAGTTGCCGTCGCGAAGTTTGATGGATGGAACCGCTGCCATTTACTGCCTCCGAAGCTGAACGATGAGACGACCCGGCGGCCGCCAGTGACGCTGAGGGATAGACCGGGATTGTCTGGTATCCGGCAGGACAATGCTGCCGGCGGGGGAAAGGTTCAGGCAGCGCCGACTCGTGCCACGCGTCTGCCTCCATCGTTGATAAACGATGCTTGCGCCGCCGTCACCCGCCCGGGGCCGCAAAAGACAAGGGGCGCCTCAGGCGCCCCTTCCTTCTTTCCAGCACTCTGGGCCCGTCAGGTCCGGTGCTGTGCCGCCACCAGGTCCATGGCGCGCAGACCGGCCGCCCGCATCGCCGCTTCTTCCGGCACGATCAGCCCGAGCGCCTCGTAATCGACGGTGTAGTAGCCGCTGGCGGACAAGTGCACCGCCGGGGCAAACCGCGGATCGGCCAGCAGTTCGCGCGCCATGACACCATAGTAGACGTGATCGTCGCCCACATAGGCGAAGCGATAGAAGTTGAGCCCGCCCTCCTCGGTCAGGAACGAGATGTTCTGCTTGACGCAGGGATCGGAAGCGACCCCGCCCGGCTCGCCGCCGCCTTCGATCGGATCGCAATCGTCGGGCCGCTTGCTGCCGGCGCCGTCGCCGCCCGGGCCGATCGAGCGCAGATCCGGGCCGGGCGACCCCGGACACTGCCGCGCATGCGCCGCAGGGTCATCGAAGAACAGCTTGAGGCACAGCAAGGTGTGCTCGGTATATTGCTGCTGCTTGCTCGAGGCCATGCCGGATGACGCCGGCACAAGCAACGCAGCAGCGAACACCAGGGCGCCGGCCAGGGCGGCCAACCGCGACAAGTTTGACTGCATCTCAACCTCCATCTGCAAATGAGATGCGCCCAGTTGCCGGACCCGTCGGCGCTCTTACAACAGCCCGGCCCTGCCTCACCCCCACAAGCCCCGAGTTGTCACGTGTTGCCGCGCCGTTCGGCCGGATCAAATGCATGCGCGGGCTGTTGACTCCCGGCTCGCCTTCGACGGTAAATCCCGGGTGGGGAGCGGCTGGTGCGGAAGACGGAGTTCGGGGCTTGCAGACGTCTGACCAACTGAGCTCGGAGGGCGCCGGCCAGCGCCTGAACAGCTGGAAGGAAATCGCCGCGTTCTTCGGCAAGGACGAGCGCACCGTAAAGCGCTGGGAGACCATCCGTGGCCTGCCGGTACGGCGGGTCCCCGGCGGCACCCGTACGTCGGTCTTCGCCTATGTCGGCGAACTCGAGGCCTGGCTCAGCGCCCCCCGCCCGGCCGTTGCCCAGGCGCGGCCGATCGAGCCGGCCGCCCCGGCCGCCGCCGAGCCGTCGTCGCAACATCTGACGCTGCCGATCGCCGCGGCGGTGCTGATCGTCACCGCCATCGTTCTCGGCTTCATCGCCATCGCCACGCCGCCGCGCGCGCCGGGCCCGACACCCGTGCCGCCCCAGGCGCAGGTGCTCTACGATGAGGGCGTCATCGCCTGGACCGGGCGCACCGCCGCCGGCTTCGCCACCGCCATTGAGAAGTTCGACGCCGCCCTGGCCCTCGCGCCGGATTTCGCCAGGGCCGAAGTGGGCCTCGCCAATGCCTATAACCTGATCAGCCAGTACACCATGGCGCCGCCCGCCGAGTCCTACGCCAAGGCCCGCGCCGCCGCCGAACGCGCCATCGCGCTCGACCCTCAGCTGGCGGAAGCCTATGCCGCGCTGGGCTTCAATGCCTTCTACGGCTCGCATGATTTCGCCGGCTCGGCCCGGCTGTTCGACAAATCGCTGGCGCTGAAGCCCGACAACGCTCAGGCGCTGCACTGGTACGCGCTGACCTCGATGCAACTGGGCAAGTTCGAGCGTCCGCTGGAACTGATCGACCATGCGCTGGCGCTGCAGCCGGAGAGCCGCTCGATCCGCGCCAATGCCGCCCTGATCCACTATTATTCGGGCGAGACGACCACCGCGATCGAGATGCTGGAACAGCTCCGCCAGGCCAACCCCGACTATCTCGCGGTGCCGTCCTACCTCGCCACCATCTATCTCGACCAGCGCCGCTACGCCCAGTTTCTCGACAATTACGAGATCGCCGCCAATGTCGAAGGCAGTGTCGGGCGCCAGCTGATCGCCAAAGCGGCCCGCGCCGCCCTGCCGAACGGCGGTATCGCCATGCTGCAGGCCATGCTCGAGGAACAGAAGCACCAGTTCCAGGCCGAGCGCGAAAGCGCCTACAAGGTCGCGGCGACCGCGGCCCTGCTCGGCGACAAGGCGACGGCGCTGAGCTACCTCGAAACCTCCGTCGAGCGCCGCGAGACCATCGGGCTGCTGGTCGAGCCCGAGTTCCGCACCCTGCGCGACGAGCCGCGCTTCGTCGCGCTGCTCAATCGGCTGGGGCTGCCGACCAGCTGAGCCGGCGCCTCACTCCGCCGGCGGCACCACCGTCACATCGGTGACGCCGATGGCCTCCAGTTGCGGCAGGATCGACTGCGGATCCCCGGCGATGACCACCAGCGCCCGATCGAGCGGCGCCAGCGATTGGGCGGCCGCCTGCACTGCGGGCAGTTGCAGCGCCACGATCTCGTCGAGCTTGCCGTTCATTTCCTCAGCCGTCATCCCGGCGCTGGCGGCGCTCATCACCAGCCCGAACAGCCCGCTCGAGGTCTCAACCGATCCGGCCGTGGCTCCCGCCGTCGCCATTATCGTGCGATCGAGTTCGGACTGCGCCACCGGGATCGTCGCCAGCCCCGCAAAGCCGGCACGGATATCGGCGATGGCGGTTCCCACCTGGTCGGCCGCCACCGCCGAAGACACCGTCAGCATGCCGCCGGTGGGCATGTTGGTCCACACTGAGGCTCCGACCCCGTAGGAATAGCCCTTGGTCTCGCGCATCACCTGGTTGAGCCGGCTGGTGAAATCGCCACCCAGCAGCCGCGCCACGGCAATCGCCTCGAGCACACCGGGATCGTTGAAGGCCGGGGCCGGCCGCGACAGGTTGATGATCGCCTGGCTGTTGCCGGCGCTCGGCGTCACATAGACCTTGAACGCATCGGCGAACGCCGCCGACGGATGCGACACCGAAGCAATGCCCGGGCTGTCATTGCTCCAGCCGCCAAAGCCCCGCTCCAGTTCCGCTTCGACCGTTGCAACGCTCACCGAGCCGACGCTGTAGATCGTCATCGTCCTGGGGGTGAACAGCCTGTGGTGGATGGCCCTGCCCTCTGCCGTGGTCAGCGCCGCAATCCCTGCCGGCGTCGGCTCCAGCGCCGCACGCCCTTCGGGAATCGGGAAGGCCAGCTCCTCCATCGCGTAATAGGCCAATGCGCCGGGATCCATCTTGCGATAGGCCAGCCCCTGCTGCACCTCGGCCTTCAATGCATCCCATTCCGGTTGCTCGAACCGTGGCCGCTGCACCGCATCGGCCATCAGGTCGATGCCCCGCGCCAGGTTCTCCGGCGGCACCGCCAGCACGATCGCCGACTGCTCCATGCCCGACTGCCCCGAGATATCGGCGCCGATATCCTTGGCTGCCTTGCTGAAGGCTTCGAAGCCCCGCTCGCCGGCGCCGCGCGCCATCATCATCGTGGTGAGCTCGATCAGCCCCTCCTCGCCCGGCACGTCGCTGCCCGCGCCACCGGTCACCGAGGCGGCCAGCAGCAGCAGCGGCGAGCCCGCGGTCTGGTAGTGCACCAGCCGGATGCCGTTCGAGAGCGTCGCCGTCTCCATCGGCGGCAGCTTGGCCCGTCCCGGCTCGCCGGCCGCGAGCCTGGGCACCTCGACCACCGGTCGTGCCGTCGCTTCGATCGGCACCGCGCTGCCCGAGCTGTCCTTGAGCACGGCCGGATAGTCGCTGCGCGCCGCGCCGGGTGTGATGGTCAGCACGCTCAACTCCGCCGGCACCAGTTGTGTCCGCACCGCCGCTTCCACGTCGGCCGTCGTCAGCGCCAGCAGGTTGGGATCGTCCCCCAGGCCTGGCGAGGCGGCGCCGTAGAGGTCGAACCGCGTGGCCAGCGAGCGGGCGCGATCGAGCATCGCTTCGCCGCTCAGCTGCCGGCCGATCCGCAAGCTCTGGCGGGCCCGATCCACCCCTTGCTGCTCCTGTGGCGCCGCGACGAAATCCGCCACCGCCTGGCGCAACGCCGCTTCCAGCGTGTCGGGCGCCACGCCCGGCGCCGCTGTCGCCGAGATCAGGAAGCGACCGCCAAGCCGGCCGGGGTCCCAGCCGGCGCTGGCATTGGTGGCAAGCCCCTTGTTCACCAGTTCCCGCCGCAGCACGCCATACTCGTAATTGCCGAGCAGGTCGGCCGCGACGGTCAGCGCCGTACTCGCCTTCGAGCCGACCGACGGACCGGCGCTGGCCAGCACCACCATCGGCGAGGGCACCCGATCGGTGAAATCGAGCCGCAGCGCGACCGGGCTGGGCGACGCAGCGGCCGGGACCGCGACATCGGCGCCGCGCGGCACGCGCCCGAACGTGTCGGCGATCAACGCCTTGACCGCCTCGACGTCGAAATCGCCCGCCAGGGCCAGTACGGCATTATTGGGCACGTAATAGGTATCGAAGAACCCCTTCACGTCATCGAGTTGCGCGGCGTCGAGATCGGCGATCGAACCGATGACCGCTTCGGCATAGGGGTGCGGCGCCGGGAACAGGGCGGCGCGCAGCGCCTGCATGCCGGGCGCGCCGGCGCTGTCGAGCACCGTCTGGCGCATCTCGTTCTTGACCACGTCGCGCTGCAGGTCGAGCTCGCGCTGGTCGACGTCGCCGCCGAGATTGGCCATCCGGTCCGCTTCCACCGACAGCATCACCGGCAGGGCCGAGGCCAGCGCGTCGGCCACATAGACCGTGCGGTCCTCTTCGGTGAAGGCATTGTTCTGCACGCCGAGCGCCGAATAGGTATCGTCGATCCTGGGATATTCCGGCGTGCCGCTGAACATCAGGTGTTCGAACAGGTGCGCAAAGCCCGAGCGTCCGGCCGGCTCGTTCATCCCGCCCACGCGATAGACCAGCGCCAGGCCGACCTTGGGCACCTTGCTGTCCGGCGCCAGCAGCACCTCCAGCCCGTTGTCGAGCTGGTATTGTACAACTTTGGGCAGCTCGTCGCTGACAACAACACTGGCGCCGCCAAGCAGAAAAGCCGCGGCAACAACTACCGATCCAATAATGCGCACGTAACAACCCTGATGAGGACCCTATCACTCATGCCACGGCCAACCGTCCGCGTCCAACCAGTGCTGGCCAGATGCCGACCCTCAACCGGAGGATGCGGGAACCGACATCGTGCACTATATTGGCCACACCATGGCCAACGACACCGACATCAAGCCGCGCACCCGGACCGTGCCCAAGCTGGCTCGACCGCCGCTGCACAAGGTGATTCTCGTCAACGACGATTTCACCCCGCGCGATTTCGTGGTTCGGGTGCTGAAGGCCGAGTTCCGGATTTCCGAAGACCAGGCGCACCGCATCATGATCACAGCCCACACCAAGGGCTCGTGCGTCGTCGCCGTGTTCACCCAGGAGATCGCCGAGACCAAGGCCAAGCGCGCCACCGAGATGGCCCGTAACGAAGGCTACCCCCTGCTCTTCACCACCGAGCCTGAGGACTAAGTCGCGGGGGACGGGCGGTGCGGCCTTCCGGTCGAAGGCGCCGAGCACCCACCCGTTGACCGGTGCTGCGGCAGCCGCTACCACCCCGTTCAGCAAGCCAGCATCTGCCAGCCAGCGCCCCGAACCGACGAGAGCTGGCATGACCGATACCGCCGCCCCCACCATTTCCATCGCCCCCGGCACCTGGCTCGACCCACGCACCGCCGAGCCCGTCGCCCATTCGCAGCTGATGCGCCATCTGGCGATGCAGCGGGTGGTGCTGCTGGGCGAGACGCATGACCGCTACGATGTGCACCGCTGGCAACTGCATGTCGCCGCCGGCATCATGGCGCATCGGCCCGACATCGCACTGGGCTTCGAGATGTTTCCGCGCCGGCTGCAGCCGGTCCTCGATGCCTTCATCGCCGGAGCCTTCGCCAGCACCACCGATTTCCTTGCGGCTGCCGAATGGAGCGAGGTCTGGCGCTTCGATCCGGCGCTCTACCTGCCGCTGTTCCAGTTCTGCCGGCAGTTCCGCCTGCCCATGCTGGCGCTGAACTGCCACCGCCCGCTGGTGACCCGCGTCGGCAAGCAAGGCTGGGACGACGTTCCCGTCGAAGAGCGCGATGGCCTCACGCCGGCCCGTCCGGCACTGCCGGCCTATCGCGAGTACCTCGCCCGCTTCGCCGGCCCGTCCGGCCGGCCTCGCGACGAGATGACCTCGGACCGCTTCGTGCGCGCCCAGCAGACCTGGGACCGCGCCTTTGCCTGCAACATCGCCCGCGCCCTCGATGGCCCGGCCGCGCCGCTGGTGATCGGCATCATCGGTCGCGGCCACCTCGAATATGGCTATGGCACGCCCTATCAGCTGGCCGACCTCGGCGTCGACCGCGTCTCGATCGCGCTGCCCACCGATGGCCCCTTCGATCCCCTGCGTGAAGCCAACATCGCCGACGCGCTGTTCCGGCTGCCGGCGACGGACGGCAAGGCCGAGTAGCGGAAGGGCTGCCAGGGCTCGTTGGCCCGGCACCCCTCCCATTCGCTATGGCTAGTGCGCCTTAAGCACCTGCTCCAGCTGTTCGGTCACCATGCCCCAGCCCTCGTGAAAGCCCATCTGCTCGTGCGCGGCCTTGTCCTCGGCGTTCCAGTGCTGGCAGCGCGCGACATAGCGGGTCTTGCCGCCGACATCCTCGAAGGTCAGCGTCACCGTCATGAACGGCTTCTCGCTTGCCTTCCAGTCCCCGGTATAGGCGTCGGTGAACACCAGCTTCCGGTTCGGCACCACCTCGAGATACTGGCCCGGATTGGGATACTCGGTGCCGTTCTCGTCGGCCATCACGACCAGCGTGCCGCCGCCGGGCCGCACATCCATCACCACCCGGGGCGTGGTCCACGGCCGCGGCGCGAACCACTTCTTCATCATCACCGGATCGGTCCAACCGCGATAGACCTGCTCCACCGGGGCATCGATGATGCGGCCGAGCACCAGCTGGTTGTCGTTCTCGGGGACGATATCGAGCTTCGTGGTCATTTTTGTTTCCTCTGTTCGAACTGCCTGTTCGACTTCACGACGAAGCACGCCGACCGGAATCGACAGCCCCGGCGAAAAAACCTCGGAAAAAATGCATCGGCCCATGGATCGCCGCGGCAGCAACCACGGGGGCCCGTTCATCTCCGCTTCATCCCGATCCTCGCAAAACTCTGCGAGCCCCTCCCGCAACCTTAGCCCTCGCGCTACCGTTGCTCACCGAAACGCCCGATTCCGGAGATGCCCATGTTGCGCCTGCCGACGAGCCTCAAGGTCCTCGCCCTCGCGTCCGCCCTCATCCTGCCTGTCACCCTGCCGGCCGTCGCCGGGGACGCGGAGAACGCGCTCCTCGCCAAGTACGAGGGCAACTGGCGTGGTTCCGGCAAGGTGACCGGGCCCGACCCGGGCACCGTGGTCTGCCGGTTGACCTTCAAGGCGGCCAGCGCCGGCAAGCTGACCTATACCGGCCGCTGCTCGTTCGGCGGCTCCGGTGCCGCCAGTTTCCGCGGCAGCATGGTCTACAACGATGCCACCAAGCGCTTCGAGGCGGCGTCCTCGGCGCAGGGAGCCTCTACCACCACGATCGGCAAGCGAGCCGGCAACACCATCGTGTTCGCTTCGGCCGGCATCAAGACCAGCTACGGGCTGGCCTCTTCGATCATGACGCTCAGCGGCAGCAGCATCAAACTGGGCTTCACGCTGGTCGACAAGAAGGGCCAGACCACCGCCTCGGCCATCACCTTCAAGAAGAGCTGAGCCGCGCCGACGCCTGAAACCGCCGGCGGCGCCGCCGCGTTGTTGCTCGACGAGCAATGACAAGGAGGCGTCGATGACCGAAGTGAAGGTGGGATATCTGATCGGCAGCCTCGCCAGGGCCTCGATCAACCGCAAGCTGGCCAAGGCGCTGGTGCGCCTTGCGCCCACCGAGATGAAGCTGAGCGAGATCAGCTTCGCCGAACTGCCGCTCTACAGTTACGATTACGACGCCGACTTCCCGCCGGTGGCGCGTGCCTTCAAGTCGGCGCTCGCCGACGCCGAGGCGATCCTCTTCGTCACCCCCGAATACAATCGCTCGATCCCCGGCGGGCTCAAGAACGCCATCGACTGGGCCAGCCGTCCCTGGGGCCAGAACTCCTTCGCCCGCAAGCCGACCGCCATCATCGGCGCCTCGACCGGCGCCATCGGCACCGCGGTGGCGCAGCAGAGCTTGAGGAGCGTCATGGCCTTCTGCAACTCGCCGCTGATGAACTCGATCGAAGCCTATATCCAGTTCAAGCCCGGCCTGATCACCGACGACGGCGATGTCGCCAACGAAGCGACGGCGGAATTCCTGCGCAACTACATGGCCGAGTTCTACGGCTTCATCGAGCGCGTCTACACCGCCATCCCGCGACCACATAGTCCGGCGGCGTAGTTACGCCTCGACCCGCGGCGCATACCTGAGCTTCGCCTTTTCCCGCGCTCGGGCGATCAGCACCTCGCGGTCGCGCTTGGGCGCGTCGGTCTCGAGTTCCTTCAACAGCCGCTTCACCACCCGCTCGATATCGGCGACGGCGTCGTTGAACGCATCCTCGTTCGTCTTGGATGGATGCGTGTAGCCCGAGATCTTGCGCACGAATTGCAGGGCCGCGTCGTGCATCTCGTTCTTGCTGGCCGGTGGCTCGAAGTTGAACAACGGCTTGATGTTGCGGCACATGAAAGCGATCTCCGGATAGCGTCGTGCGCCAAAGTTCGCACCTCAATCGGGCGTCGGCAAGGCTTTGCCTCGCCGCGACGAGCTCGACCATCTCACCTGTCCGGCGACCGGCCCGGCAGTTTTTCGCACGCCCGATGTCGATCCGCCCAAGCCTCGCTCGTCAAGGAGTCGAACGGCCGCTGCGCCGCATGCCAGATGAGGAGAAATCGAGATGAGCCTGCAGTCCGTCGCCCGCCAGGATGCCGCCCGTTCCAGCCTTGCCGCCGCGGCGCTGCGCGCCCTTGCCTTGCACTTCACAGCCTGGCGCCGCCAACGCGCCCGCCGCCTGACCATGCTCAGCCTGCTGGAGATGGAGGCCTGGCTGCTCGACGATCTGGGCATCAGTGTCGACGCCGTGAAGGAGGCGCTCGAGGCGCGCCGATGAGCTAAGATCGTCCGGCGCAGAATCACGCCGGACGTCCTGACCTGGAAACCACCCTCTACCCGCCTGTGAAAAGCTTCCTCGAAGCCGCCGGTTACGCCGTCAAGGGCGAGGTCGGCGGCTGCGACCTGGTCGGGCTGCTCGAGGGCGAGCCGCCGCTGGTGGTGATCTGCGAGCTGAAGCAGGCCTTCAATCTCGAACTGGTGCTGCAGGCGGTCGACCGCCAGGCGCAGAGCGACGAGGTCTGGATCGCCGCACGGCTGTCGCCGACCGGCAAGGGCCGCGAGCGCGATCGCCGCTTCCGCGATCTCTGCCGCCGCCTCGGTCTCGGCATGCTCGGCGTCAGCGCCGCCGATCATGTCGAGATCATCGTCAGCCCGATCGCGCCGATGCCGAAAAAGAACACGCGAAAGCGCAACCGGCTGGTCGAGGAACACCGGCGGCGGCGCGGCGATCCCACCTCGGGCGGCAGTACGCGCCAGCCGATCATGACTGCCTATCGCCAGCAGGCCCTCGCCTGCGCCGCCGCCCTCCAGGCCGGCCCGCTGCGTCCGCGCGACCTCAAGGCCACCACGCCGATCGCCGCCAGGATCCTGCTCGACAATGTCTACGGCTGGTTCGATCGCATCGACCGGGGCGTCTATGGCCTGAACAGCGCCGGCGCGGACGCCTTGAAGCGTTGGCCGGTCGACGCCTGATCGCCGGGGGCCGCGACAACTTGCACACGCTTCGTTCGCGCCGGGGGTTCCCTTCCCCCACTGCTTCGGTTACAGGACGCGCCTAGCCCACAGAGTCTGCCGCCCAAGCCCGCGCCAACGCGCGTCTTTCCGCGCGCGCCCAACGCTGAGGCCACAGGGAGGTCGCGAGACATCCCGCACACGCCGCAGCGCAACCGACGAACCAAGAGCGACCAGAGATGCCAAAACGCACCGACATCAAATCGATCCTCATCATCGGTGCGGGTCCGATCATCATCGGACAGGCCTGCGAGTTCGACTATTCCGGCACCCAGGCATGCAAGGCGCTCAAGGACGAGGGTTACCGGATCATCCTGGTGAACTCCAACCCGGCGACGATCATGACCGATCCCGATCTCGCCGACGCCACCTATGTCGAGCCGATCACCCCCGAGATCGTCGCCAAGATCATCGAGAAGGAGCGCCCTGACGCGCTGCTCCCCACCATGGGCGGCCAGACCGCGCTCAACTGCGCGCTCAGCCTCAAGAAGATGGGCATCCTCGACAAGTTCAACGTCGAGATGATCGGCGCCGACGCCGAGGCCATCGACAAGGCCGAGGACCGTGAGCTGTTCCGCGACGCCATGAAGAAGATCGGGCTCGAGACCCCCCGCTCCATGCTGGCGCACAACACCATCGAAGCGCTGCAGGCGCTCGAGGTGATCGGCCTGCCCTGCATCATCCGCCCCAGCTTTACCCTTGGCGGCACCGGCGGCGGCATCGCCTACAACAAGGAAGAATATCTCGCCATCGTCGAGACCGGCGTCGACGCCTCGCCCACCGACGAGGTGCTGATCGAGGAAAGCGTGCTCGGCTGGAAAGAGTACGAGATGGAGGTGGTGCGCGATCGCAACGACAACTGCATCATCATCTGCTCGATCGAGAACGTCGATCCGATGGGCGTCCATACCGGCGATTCCATCACTGTCGCGCCGGCCCTGACGCTGACCGACAAGGAATACCAGATCATGCGCGACGCCTCGATCGCCGTGCTGCGCGAGATCGGCGTCGAGACCGGCGGTTCGAACGTGCAGTTCGCCATCAACCCGGCCGATGGCCGGATGATCGTCATCGAGATGAACCCGCGCGTCTCGCGCTCGTCGGCGCTGGCATCGAAGGCCACCGGCTTCCCGATCGCCAAGGTCGCCGCCCGCCTCGCCGTCGGCTACACCCTCGACGAACTCGAGAACGACATCACCGGCGGCGCCACCCCGGCCTCGTTCGAGCCGACGATCGACTATGTCGTCACCAAGATCCCGCGCTTCGCCTTCGAGAAGTTCCCGGGCGCCGACAACCGCCTGACCACTTCGATGAAGTCGGTCGGCGAGGCCATGGCCATCGGCCGCACCTTCCAGGAATCGCTGCAGAAGGCGCTGCGCTCGCTCGAAACCGGGCTTACCGGCCTCAACGAGATCGGCATCCCTGGCTTCGTTTCCGGGGCGCCGGAAGACGACAACGAGAATGCGGTGTTCGCCGCCATCTCCACCCCGACCCCGCAGCGCCTGCTGCATGTCGCCGAAGCCATGCGGCTCGGCGTGAGCCTCGAAGACATCCACGATGCGTCGAAGATCGACCCGTGGTTCCTCGAGCAGATGCACGGCCTGATCGTAACCGAGAACAAGGTGCGCGAGCTCGGCCTGCCCGATACGGCCGAAGCGCTGCGCAGCCTCAAGGCGATGGGCTTTTCCGATCGCCGCCTCGCCGATCTCGCCGGCAAGCAGGCCAAGGACGTGCGGGCGCTGCGCAAGTCGCTCGGCGTCCGGCCGGTCTATAAGCGCATCGACACCTCGGCGGCCGAGTTCGCCTCGCCCACCGCCTACATGTATTCGACCTACGAGGCTCCGTTCAACGGCCAGCCCGATGACGAGGCGCGTCCCTCCGATCGCAAGAAGGTGGTGATCCTCGGCGGCGGTCCGAACCGCATCGGCCAGGGCATCGAGTTCGATTATTGCTGCTGCCATGCGGCCTTCGCGCTGGCCGATGCCGGCTACGAAACCATCATGGTCAACTGCAACCCGGAGACCGTTTCGACCGACTACGACACCTCGGACCGCCTCTATTTCGAGCCGCTCACCGAGGAAGACGTCATCGAGATCCTCGAGACCGAGAAGCAGAACGGCACGCTGCACGGCGTCATCGTGCAGTTCGGCGGCCAGACCCCGCTGAACCTCGCCGATGCGGTGGAAAAGGCCGGCGTGCCGATCCTCGGCACTCAGCCCTCCTCGATCGATCTGGCCGAGGATCGCGACCTGTTCAGCAAGCTGATCAGCCGCCTCGACCTCAGCCAGCCCAAGAACGGCATCGCCTACTCGCTCGAGCAGGCCCGCCTCGTCGCCGAGCGCCTCGGCTACCCGCTGGTGATCCGCCCGTCCTACGTGCTGGGCGGCCGCGCCATGGCGATCGTCCACTCGCCCAACGAGTTCGAGCGCTACGTGCAGGATACTCTCACCGGCCTCGTGCCGCCCGATATCCTGATCCGCTACCCCAACGACAAGACCGGCCAGATCAACTCGGTCCTCTCCGACAATCCGCTGCTGTTCGACGGCTACCTGAGCCGCGCCATCGAGATCGACGTCGACTGCCTCAGTGACGGCAAGGACGTGTTCGTCTGCGGCATTATGGAGCACATCGAGGAAGCCGGCATTCACTCGGGCGACTCCGCCTGCTCGCTGCCGCCGCAGCACCTGTCCGATGAGGTGATCACCGAGCTGAAGCGGCAGACCCGCGAACTCGCGCTGGCGCTCAAGGTCGGCGGCCTGATGAACGTCCAGTATGCGCTCAAGGACGGCACCATCTACATTCTCGAAGTGAACCCGCGCGCCTCGCGTACGGTGCCCTTCGTCGCCAAGGTCATCGGCGAGCCGATCGCCAAGATCGCCTCGCGCGTTATGGCCGGCGAGAGCCTCGAAAGCTTCAACCTCACCGAGAAGAAGCTGAACCACGTGGCGGTGAAGGAAGCGGTTTTCCCGTTCAACCGCTTCCCCGGCGTCGACACCGTGCTCGGCCCCGAGATGAAGTCGACCGGCGAGGTCATCGGGCTGGACACCAGCTACCCGATCGCCTTCGCCAAGTCGCAGCTCGGCGCCGGTTCAAAGGTGCCGCGCGAGGGCACGGTGTTCGTCTCGGTGCGCGATGACGACAAGCCGCTGATCCTCGATTTCTGCCGCCACCTCGAGCATGCCGGCTTCAAGCTCGTCGCCACTTCCGGCACCCACAAGTACCTGGTGGAGAACGGCATCGCCGCAACCAAGGTCAACAAGGTGCTGGAAGGCCGCCCGCATATCGTCGACTCGATGAAGAACGGCGGCGTGCAGCTGGTGATCAACACCACCGACGGCGCCAAATCGATCTCGGACAGCCGCGACATCCGCCGCACCGCGCTGATGGGCAAGATCCCTTACTACACCACCATCCCGGGCGCCGTGGCGGCCGTGGAAGGCATCATCGCCTACCGCGAAGGCAACCTCTCGGTTCGTCCGCTGCAGAGCTACTTCGCCGCCTGATCCACCGGGCCCTGCCCGAAGGTTTTTGGCCGGCCCTGCCAGGGGCCGGCCTTTTTTTGCCTCGCGCCGGCTACACTTGCAGCGCGACCGGCGGCCGGCCGGTCAGTTGCTCGAAATCGGGAGCTGCCGGTTGCATGGCGCCCTTTGCGATGCCGGCATCGAGCATCGCCTGCACCCGCGCCATCCCGGCCGGCATTCCGCCCGCCGCCAGGCGCTCAACCAGTTCCGCTTCGCTGACCGCCACCGCCCGCAGCCCCGCCATTGCCCCGAGCGCCCGCATGTCGATGACCTCGGGCCCGGTGATATTCAGCACCCGCCGCCCGTCGAAGTCGCCCGCGACGGCCGTCGCCGCAGCCAGCGCACAATCCTGCCGCGCCACATAGGCCACCCCGCCACGTCCGGCGGCGTGGGCAAAGGCGCCCTCCACCGCACGACCGATGATGCCGGACGCCAGATCGTCGTAGAAGGCGTTGCGCAACACGGTGTGGCCAAGTCCGCTGGCAGTGAGCGCCCTCTCCGTCTCGGCATGATCCGCAACCATCGAACTCAAGGGGGACGTCGTCGCATGGAGGATCGAGGTGTAAACGATGTGCCGCACGCCGGCGGCCCGCGCGGCGTCGATCGCGTCACGATGCTGGCGCACCCGGCGCCCATCGCCGCCCAGCGCATCGGTGCTGATCAGCACCAGCCGCGTCACGCCCGCGAAGGCCCCGGCAAGGCTCTCCGGCCTGTCGAAATCGGCGTAGCGTCCAGTCGTGCCGAACGGCTCGGGCGTCCGGCTCAGCGCCAGCACCGGACGATCGGTCAGCCGGGCAAGTTCACGAAGCACCATCCGGCCCAGCTTCCCGCTGGCGCCCGAAACGGCAATGGTCATGGTCTGCATGTTGGTTCTCTGCTTGAAGGAAGAAACGCAGCCGGCAACCACCCCGCCATACGCGAGGCCCGGACCTTGGTCCGCGAGTTACCGGTGTTCGATCAAGCAGATGCTCTTGTCACGCGCTGCTTATCGGCGGGCGGCGAGCCCCTCGTCAAGCGGTCCGACCATGCTAGGGGTGGTGCATGCGCAAATCAAAAACCACCGCTCTTCCCGCGCCCTATCTGAAGCGCCTCTGGGTCAGCCCGGATGCGCGCCTGCCCGACGCCTATCCCTTCGACCTGCCCTGGTTGAGTAGTGGCTTCGCTCTGGATTTCGTCACGCCGGTCACCATCGTCATCGGTGAAAACGGCACCGGCAAATCCACCCTCATCGAGGCCATTGCAGCGCTTTGCGGCTATGACGAAGCCGGCGGCGGCAAGGGCTATCGCCCGCTCGACCATTCCGCCGCCGTCGATCGCAGCGGCGCGCAACTGGCCGACGTGCTGCGCGCCGCCTGGCTGCCCAAGGTCACGACGGGCTGGTTCTTCCGGGCCGAGTCGTTCTTTTCGGTTGCCCGATACCTCGATCAGGCTGCCATCACGGCGGCAGCCCCGCCGCCCGACTTTCTGTCCTGGAGTCACGGCGAGGGCTTCGTCCGCTTCTTCGAGGAACGCATGTCCCGCCAAGGCATCTATTTCCTCGACGAGCCCGAAAGCGCGCTGTCGCCCAAGCGGCAACTCGAACTGCTGCGATTGCTCCATGCGATCCAGCAATCGGCCGGCGCCCAGATCATCATGGCGACCCACTCGCCCATCCTGATGGCGGTGCCCGGAGCGAGCCTGCTGGAGATCACGCGTGGCGGATTGGCAAAGACCGAGCTGACCCGAACGCGGCACTTCCGGCTCTATCAGGACTTCACCTCGGATCCGGAGGACTTCATCGCCCGCGCGCTCGAGGACGGTGAGGCCTGAGCCGCGCCCGGGGCGGGCAGCCGGTCCCCCGGTTTGACACCCTGCCCCGCTGCCCCTAAAAGCCCCGCATCATGAAGCTGGCAGACCGAACCACCTGCATCGCGTCGCACGCCTGATCGGCGTGACGATGCTGCTGCCCCCGGCGCGCTGCGCCGGGTGAGTGCGGCTGCTCATTCTCAGACATCATCAGGCTCGTAGCGTCCGCACTCCTGCGGCGCCGGGCCCTATCGAGACAGCATCATGACCAACTATTTCGAAAGCCCGTTCAAGGGCATCCGGCTCGACGAGCAGGTGACCAACCCCAACATCGTGGTCGGTCGCTTCAGCTACTATTCGGGCTACTACCACGGCCACAGCTTCGACGACTGCGCCCGCTTCCTGATGGCCGACCGCACCGATGTGGATCGGCTGCTGATCGGCAGCTTCTGCTCCATCGGTTCGGGCGCCGCCTTCATCATGGCGGGCAACCAGGGTCATCGGCACGACTGGATCAGCACCTTCCCGTTCCACTACATGCCCGAGGTGGCGGCCTTTGCCGGCGCCGCCGACGGCTTTGCGCCGGCCGGCGACACCGTCATTGGCAATGATGTGTGGATCGGCTCGGAGGCGATCATCATGCCTGGCGTCACCGTGGGACATGGCGCCCTCATCGGCACCCGGGCGCTGGTGACGAAGGACGTCGAGCCCTACGCCATCGTCGGCGGCAATCCGGCGCGGCCGATCCGCAAGCGCTTCTCCGATGACGAGATCGCCATGCTGCTCGAAATGAACTGGTGGGACTGGACCGACGCGCAACTCGCCGGGGCGATGCCGCTGTTCACCTCGAACCGCATCGCGGATCTTCATGCATATTGGCAGTCAACAGTACTGACAAGATAAACATAGGTCTTCTGGACCCGACGCAGCCCCTCTCCCAATAGTGTGAAAACCAGCGGGAGAGGGAACGTCATGGACCAGAACACCTTGATTGCGCGGATCGCCGGCGGTTTTGGCAGCGATCCGCGCCTGGCGGCGCTGTTCCTTTCCGGCAGCTTCGGCACCGGCACTGCCGACGCCTTCAGCGATGTCGATTTTCTTGCCATTGCCGACGCAGCCGAGCACGAAGCGCTGGCGGCCGACTGGCGCAAGGCGCTCGAGGCCATCGCGCCGATCGTCCACTACAACCGCCTGCCGCACGCGCTGATCCTCAATGCCGTCACCGACGACTGGCTGCGCGTCGACCTGCATATCGCCAATCGCGACCACCTCGCCAACACCGCGCAGGACAGCCTGAAGCCGGTGGTCGATCGCGGCAACCTCTACGGCACGCTTCGCCCCGAAACGCCGGAACCCGCCCGCAACCCGGGTCGGCTCGGCTGGATGGTGGGAGAGTTCATCCGCATCCTCGGCCTGACGCCGGTGGCGATCGGCCGGGGCGAGGTCGAGCTGATGACCGTAGGCAACACTTTCCTGCGCCGCTTCCTCACCGATCTGCTCATCATCGAGGTCAACCCGCGCATCCCCGGGGGCATGCTGCACCTGAGCCGAGTGCTCGATCCCGCGCGTATGGCCGTGCTCGCCGCCGTGCCGCTGCCGCAACTGACCGCCGACTCCGCCATCGCCTCCAATCTCGCCCTGGCGCGCACCTTCATGCCGCGCGCCAAAGCCCTGTGTACGTCGCTGGGCGTCGAATGGCCCGCCGCCTTCGAAGCCGCCACCCGCCGCAACCTGCAGCGGGCGCTGCCCGATCTCAGTATCGAGTGGTAGCGGCCACGGGCTGACTGGCAGGCTCGGCATACGCCGGGCGACCACTTGACCTCGTCGTTTCGTCCGCTATGTTCCCCGCACCATGATGATGATCGGCAATTTCGCAGCAGTGTTCCTCCTCGCCTGAGCGAGCCATGAGGCAACACCACCGCCCCTAGGGGCCCTGCCCTCGCCACGAGCCTGAGCTCGACGGCACGGCATGTCGCAGGCTTTGCCTGCCGACCTGTCGCGGGCGCCTGCGAATTCGGAAACAACAATGCCTGCTATCATTGACGCGCTCTCCGCAGCGCAGCTCGACGCCTTCATCACCGATGGCTTCGTGCGCATCGACCACGCCTTCCCCGAGGAGGTTGCCGCCCGCGGCCAGGACATCCTGTGGATGCTGACCGGGCTCGACCGGAACGATCCCTCGAGCTGGACCACACCGGTGATCCGGCTGGGCGACAATCCTGCCGCGCCGTTCCGTGAGGCGGCCAACACCCAGATCCTCCACGACGCCTATGATCAGTTGATCGGCCCGGGACGCTGGTTGCCGCGCGGCAGCCTGGGCACCTTCCCGATCCGCTTTCCCTCGCCCGACGATCCGGGCGATGCCGGCTGGCATATCGATGTCAGCTTCGGCTGGGACGAGCACCCGAATGACTTCATGGCCTGGCGCGCCAATGTCACCTCGCGCGGGCGGGTCCTGCTGATGCTGTTCCTGTTCTCGGAGGTGGGCGAGAAAGATGCCCCCACCCGTATCAGGGTGGGCTCACACCTCGATATCGCTCGCCAGCTCGCCCCTGCGGGTGAAGCGGGCCTGTCGCTGCGTGAACTCGCCGCGAACGGCTTTGCCGAGACCGCCCACCTGCCCGAGGTCCTCGCCACCGGCGGCCCTGGGACGGTCTATCTGTGCCATCCGTTCCTGGTGCACGCGGCCCAGCCGCACCACGGCACCCGGCCGCGCTTCATGGCCCAACCGCCGCTGCTGCCGCGCGAACCGTTGAGCCTCGAGCGCCCCGACGGCGACTATTCGCCGGTGGAGCGCGCCATCCGTCAGGCGCTGGCCTGAGGTTCGGGGCAGGCGCCAGAGCGCCTGCCCCGATCACACCCGTTCGGCGAGGACGATCACGCCCTCGACCGGCAGGCCGCGATCCATGCGGATGGTCGTCGCCTCCACCATGACCACCCGCAGCCCAGCCGCCCGGCAGATGGCGAGCGTCGGCTCGGTGGCGTGCTGGAAGCGCAGCGTCGTCCCCAGCCGCACCGCGTCTTCACCCGCATGCGTCTCGAGCGAGAATGCCACTATGCCGCCCTTCCGCAGCGCGCCGGCGGCCGCAGCCAGGGCCCCCTGCAGTTCGCCGACATAGTTGAACACGTCAGCCGCCACGATCAGGTCGGCGGTACCCGGCTCACCCAGGAGGAACGTAACCAGGTCCGCCTTCTCGAGCCGGTCGTAGATTGCCTTGCGCCGCGCCTCAATCAGCATGTTCGCCGACAGATCCACGCCCTCCAGCCGATCGGCCAGCGGCCGCAGCCGTTCGCCCATCAGCCCGGTTCCGCACCCCAGGTCCAGCGCGCGCTCGAACCGCGCCGCGCCACGCGCCGCGAGCGCATTGCGGATCGCCACGTCGAGCATTTCGGGTGTCCGGTATCCCAGCCGCACCACCAGCGCATCTTCAAAGCGTGGCGCGTAATCGTCGAACAGCGCCTCCACATAGGCGGGCGCCGCCTGCGTCGAGCCCCCGGCCCCATGCGCCGCGAGCTTCAGCGCCGCGCCGAACAGCCCGCGGGCGTCGAGCTGCAGCAATTGTGTCCATGCCACCACCGCGCCGGCAATATCGCCCGCCGCTTCGCGATAGCCGCCAAGCAGGTTCCAGCCGGCCACCCATTGCGGCACCATCTCCAGCGCCTGCGCCATCAGGTCGGCGGCTTCGGCGAAAGCGCGCTCGGCGGCGAGCGCCGCGGCGTAGGACGCACGACGATCGGCGACGAGGTCGCCGGACGAATACTGTATTTCGCGCAAGGTTGTTTGCACCGGGGCTGGAACGCCACGGCTTTAGCGCGTCGCCGCGCAGCCGTGAAGATGGTCACCAGCCAGAATTTCCACTTTGCCGTCACAATGGCACAGCATAGAGTGCATACAGGATGTTCGCCCCCTGGCGATGCCTCTGCCCCGGGCCGAGTCGCCCGGTATCTCTGCGCCTCAGCGTTCCACTCCCTCGGACGCGAGGACTGCTAGGTTGGATCGGTTTTCACCCCGACGCGCTCCCTGCGCGCCGGGCAAAACCAGTTCACAACGCCGTATTGATAGGGGGAAAATTTCAGTCTACAAGTTAACCGTCGAATATTGCGGCCGACACTTCGTGCCTGGCGTCTCAAACGCGCCTGCTGAGGTCATTCCAAGAATTCGATTGGCGGAGTTTCCATTGGGGTGGGAACTGCCACGGCAGACTGCGAAAGGGACTATATATGGCTACCGGCACTGTAAAATGGTTCAATGGCCAGAAGGGCTATGGCTTCATTCAGCCCGACGAGGGTGGGGCTGATGTGTTCGTGCATATCTCCGCCGTCCAGCGTTCGGGACTTTCCGGCCTCGATGAAGGTCAGAAAGTGACGTACGAGATCGTCAAGGACAAGCGGACCGGCAAGAACGCCGCCGACAACCTCCAGGCGTCGTAATCCAGGGCGGATGCCGCAGGGCATCCTGGCCGATCGAATGCCTTGGGGGCATCCTGATCGGGTCGGATTGACGCCAGATCAAAGAGGCGCAGCCCCCGGGCTGCGCCTTTTGCTTTGCCGGGTCGCCCCGCATTCCGCAACGCTAGGCGACGGCTGAGAAATCCTCATAGCAGTCATAGTTCACCTGCCGGATGATCCGTCCGTCGCGAAGCGTGATGACCATGCAGATATGGGCAACCATTGCATCGCCCGGCTGCAACGCACCCAGCGGCACGTTGACGATCCCCTCCCACCGTGTCTCGACGACAACCGTATCGCCGGCTTCATGCATCGCCGTGATCGGATAGCTTTGCTTGCGCAGCACCTTGGCGCCGCGTGGCAGGTCAGCCATCATCTTGTCATAGCCGCGGCTCTGTCCGTTGGCGTAGAGTTTGTTCGGGCGCTCGATCTGCACCACCTCCGGGTGCAGCAAGCGCCCGACCGCCTGCAGATCGAACGTCTCGATCGCCTCGATATACTCTCGCACGATCGCTGCATTTCTGCCTTCGCTCACCACCTTGGCCACCTCTGGAACATCGTTCTAGTCGCCCATCACTAGAACATCGTTCTAGTTTCGTCTATGCACTTGTATGGCCAATCACCTGCCCTCCTCAGATCGCCGTACCGAAATCCTCGACGCGGCCCTCGCCTGCTTCCTCGCGCGAGGCTACGCCGCAACCAGCATCGCCGATATCCGCAGCCGGAGCGGCGCATCCACCGGCAGCATCTACCACTTCTTCGACAACAAGGGCGCCCTCGCCCTGGCGCTGGTCCAGCGCGCGGTCGGCGGATGGTCTGGCTCATCCGGCGAGGCCGCCAATCCTGCCGCCGCCGCCGACATCTCGATCAAGGCTTCGGTCGCCGGGTTGGTCCGATGGGGCCTCGCCAATCCGGCTGCTCTGCGCTTTCTGGATGAGGTCCGCTCTCTGGCTGCTTCCGACCCCAGCCTGGCCGAAGTCTCCATCCTGCTGGCACGAGGCGATGACGCCGCCCGAACGCGCTATGCTGACTTCGTGGCCCGCGGGGAGGTGCGCGATCTGCCCTGGCCGCTCGCCCATGCCCTGATGCTCGGCCCGGCCTACGACTTCCTTCGCCTCGCCACGGCCGATGCCGCCCCCGATGCTGCGGACTTGCTGGCGACCGCGGCCTGGGATGCCGTCCGAGCCTCTTGACCAGCCGGCCATCCGCAACGATATGCACCGCTCGCGCAACGCGGCATACGCCCCGCTTGACCGATGCCTTCGCCGAAGGCAGTTTACGTGGACGCTCCCCCTCAGGTCAGCATGCTGACGACGCCGAATGACTTTGGCAGGGGAGCCTTTCTTTGAGTTGGAGACGGCTATGGACAAGATTCCGATGACACCCAGCGGTCACAAGACCCTGTCGGAGGAATATCGTCGCCGTACCTCTGAGGATCGTCCCAAGATCATCGCCGACATTTCTGAAGCCCGCGCCCATGGCGACCTCAGCGAAAACGCCGAGTATCATGCCGCCAAGGAACAGCAGAGCCTGAACGAGGGCCGGATCAAGGAACTGGAGTCGCTGCTGGCGCTGGCCGACATCATCGACGTGACCAAGCTCAGCGGCTCGACCATCAAGTTCGGCGCAACGGTGAAGCTGGTCGACGAGGACACCGAGGCCGAGAAGTCCTACCAGATCGTCGGCGATGCCGAGGCGGACCTGTCGAAGGGCCGCATCTCGATCTCGTCGCCGATCGCTCGCGCCATGATCGGCAAGGAAGCCGGCGATTCGGTCGAGGTGGCTGCTCCCGGCGGCGCCAAGACCTACGAGATCCTCGACGTGAAGTTCGTCTGAGCCCCGGTCGGGCGCTTTGTCGCGCCCGCTGGCTGTGACTTTTCGGTGAGTCCGTGCGCTCCATCGTCTCAGTGCGATGGTGGTGCCCTTGAAAGGTGCGCGCCGAACCTCCTATTTTGTCTTGGCCCTTTGTCTCGGGCTCAGGTCTCAGTGTCAGTGGAGCGTAAGGTGCACGCCAAGGTCGTCATTATCGGATCCGGTCCTGCCGGTTACACGGCGGCGATCTATGCGGCGCGGGCCATGCTCGAGCCGGTGATGATCGCCGGCATCCAGCCGGGCGGCCAGCTCACCATCACCACCGATGTCGAGAACTATCCCGGCTTCGCCGACGTCATCCAGGGCCCCTGGCTGATGGAGCAGATGAAGGCGCAGGCCGAGCATGTCGGCACCCGGATGATCAACGACATCATCGTCGAGGTGGATTTCGACAAGCGCCCGTTCGTGCTCATCGGCGATGGCGGCACCCGCTACACCGCGGACTCGGTCATCATCGCCACCGGCGCCCAGGCGCGCTGGCTGGGGCTCGAATCCGAGGAGAAGTTCCAGGGCTTCGGCGTTTCCGCCTGCGCCACCTGCGATGGCTTCTTCTATCGCGGCAAGGAAGTGATCGTCGTCGGCGGCGGCAATACCGCGGTCGAGGAAGCGCTGTTCCTCACCAATTTCGCATCCAAGGTCACCGTCGTGCACCGGCGTGGCGAGTTCCGCGCCGAGCGCATCCTGCAGGAGCGCCTGTTCAAGAATCCCAAGGTCGAGGTGATCTGGAACGCCGAGATCGAGGAAGTGTTCGGCCAGAACATGCCGCGCTCGGTTCAGGGCGTGAAGATCCGCGACACCAAGACCGGCCATGTCACCGAGAAAACCGTCGACGGCGTGTTCATCGCCATCGGCCACTCCCCGGCCACCTCGATCTTTTCCGGCAAGCTCGACATGAAGCCGGGCGGTTACCTGAAGGTCTCGCCGGGCGGCACCGCCACCAACGTGCCCGGCGTCTTCGCCGCGGGCGACGTGACCGACGATGTCTACCGGCAGGCGGTCACCGCCGCTGGCATGGGCTGCATGGCGGCGTTGGACGCAGAGGAATATCTGGCATCGCTCGAGCTCGCAGAAGCGGCGGAATAGCCGATGCTGGATTGGGACAAGCTCCGCATCTTCCACACCGCCGCCGAATCCGGGTCGTTCACCCACGCCGCTGAGAAGCTCAACATGAGCCAGTCTGCCGTATCGCGGCAGATTTCGGCGCTGGAAGAGGATCTGGGGCTCAAACTCTTCATCCGCCACGCCCGCGGCCTGGTGCTGACCGAGGTCGGCGAACAGCTGTTCCGCACCGCGCATCGGATGCATTGGGAACTGCAGCAGGTCGAAACCCAGATGTCCGAGAGCCAGGAGGTGCCCACCGGCCCCCTGCTCGTCACCACCACCGTGGGTATCGGCTCGACCTGGCTATCCTCGCGCATCCACGAATTCCTGATCCTTTATCCGGAAATCCAGATCGAGATTAAGCTCAACGACGCCGAGCTCGATCTCGCCATGCGCGAGGCCGACGTGGCCATCCGCCTGCACCGGCCAAACCAGTCCGAGATGATCCAGCGCAAGCTGTTCACCGTGCACAACCACTTCTATGCCTCGGACAGCTACCTCAAGGAGTTCGGCTCGCCACAGGCGGTCGAGGATCTCGACAACCACCGCGTCATCTCGTTCGGCGAGCCGGTGCCGTCCTATCTGGGCGACATCAACTATCTCGAGCGTCTCGGCCGGCCCGATTCCTCGCCACGCCGCGCTTCGATGAAGGTCAACGCCATCTACGGCATGATGCAGGCCGCCCGCGCCGGCATCGGCATCGCCATGCTGCCGGACTACGTCACCGAAGGCGAGAACAACCTGGTGCGCGTGCTCGAGGGCATCGAGCTGCCGGCCTACGAAGCCTATTTCGTCTATCCCCCGGCGCTGAAAAATTCCAAGCGCGTCGGCGTCTTCCGCGACTTCCTGGTCGGCAAGGCCCGGGAGTGGTCGTTCTAGGCTGGCTCACTCGCCGGTGCGGGCTGCCCCGCACCGGCGCTACGTTTCACGCCGGCCGCACCACCGTAAAAGTCAGTTCCCTGCGCACGACAAACCCGAGCTTCTCGTAGAGCGCGATCGCCGCCGCGTTCTCGGTCTTCACATGCAGGAACGGCACCCGCCCCTCGCCGGCGATCAGCGCCGAAACATGCGCCACCAGCGCCTTGGCCAGCCCCCTGCCCCGAAATTCCGGCCAGGTGCATACCGCGCTCACCTCGGTCAGCTGCCCCAGCCGCATCCGCTCGCCGGTCATCGCCATCAGGCGCCCGTCGTCCGCGCGCAGCCCGAAATAGCGTCCCATGCCGAGGGTGCCGGCGCGAAACGGCCCCGGTTCCGTCGCCGTCGCCAAAGCGAGCGCTTCCTCGGCGTCGGCAGATGTCAGCTGCACCGGCACATTGTCGGGCATCGTCGCCGGCGCTTCGCAGACCATCTGGAACACCGGCACCGCCTGCAGCAATTCCCAACCCGCGGGCAGCTCGTAGCGCGCCACCGACACCAGGCCGACCGCTTCTTCCGGCGCCACCAGTGGGCGCAGCTCGGCGAATGCCTCGGCGTCGTAGCGCGCGAGCCCGCCGATCGGCGACAGCTCGGCCCGATAACGCGCCGCTGCGCCGTTGCGCTGGCCCAGCGCGGCGTGGTCGGTGGTCAGCGCATGCCACGCCGGATCGTCGAGCAGGGAGAGGTCGGTCATTCCAATAGTCCCAATAGTCCGTCCAATTCGCGCCACGCCTGTACCATCCCGCCGACGAGTTCCCAACTCCCGGCGTTCATCGGCAATTCAGTCGCTTCGGCTAGAACCGGCAAAACCTCGGGGAACCCTCATGCACCGCCTCGCCCTCGTCGCCGCATTCTGCTTCGCCGCTACGCCGTCGTTCGCCCAGATGGTCACCATCAGCCCGCAGCAGATCGGCGAAATCTTCTGCATCTCGCGGCTGGGCAACGACATGGCGCCGGTTCAGGGTCTGCTCACCACCGAACTCACGGCCGCGATCGCCGAAGCCGAGATGAAGAACGACGCCATCCAGAAGGCGCATCCCGACGAGAAACCGCCGCTCGGCGACGGCATTCCGTGGCAGGCATTCCCCGACTACGCGGCCGAGTGCAAGGTCGGAGCGGTCACGCTCGAGGCCGATCGCGCCGTGGTCGAGATCGCCTACGGCTTCCCCGATTACCCCGACGCCGACTTCACCGACCACCTGCAGCTGATCCTCGTGGCGCAGCCGAACCTGGGCGAACCGCTCTGGCGCATCGAGAACCTCGCTTACGCAACCGACGGCGACCTGCGCTCGGTGCTGATCTCGGCCTTCGCAAACTAGTTGCCTGCTCCGCGTTGCTTCGCCCTTGACGCCCTCGGCGCGAAGGCGCATTGCGGTTCCGTTCCGGACGCTTGCGTCAGGACTTTCATCAAGGACTGAAAATGAACCCCGACAGTCGAAGTCGATCTTCGATCTTGCCGGCGCTCTAGGCTCCTCGAGCAAGACCAGGAAGGTGCAGACTTTTCCGCTTCGGTCTCGCGGCGACAGGTGGGCCGGGCGCGTCGGCCCGGCTATCTATTGGAGCCCCGCTATGCTGCGTGCCTATATCCGTGAAGGCGACCGCCTCGTTCCAACCGATTTCGATCCCGCCTCCGAAGCAAAGCTGTCGGGCGCCGTCTGGTACAGCCTGACCGACCCGACGCGCGAAGAGGACAAGTTCGTCGAGTCCTGTCTCGGCATCGATATCCCCACCCGCCGCGAGATGCAGGACATCGAGCCGTCCGCCCGCCTCTACAGCGAAGACGGCGCCGAGTTCATGACCATCACTGCCCTGGTCGAGGACGATGCCGGCCAGCCGGTCAAGACGCCGATCACCTTCGTGTTGCGCAACAACCAGCTGGTCACAGTGCGCTACGCCGACCCCAAGCCGTTCCGCCTCTATGAGCGCCTCGTTTCGCGCCCCACTACGGGCGAGTTCGGGGGCGAGCGGGTGATGATCGGGCTGCTCGAGTCGTTCATCGATCGGCTGGCGCAACTGCTCGAGAACGCCGGCGACGAGATCGACCAGATCTCGCGCGAGGTGTTCGGCAACAAGGTAAAGAAGCCGACTCGCAAGGCGCATGACCTGCAGTCGCTGATCGAGCGCATCGGCAAGAAGGGCGATACCCTGACGCTGGCGCGCGAAAGCCTCGTATCGATCACCCGCGTCACCAGCTTTCACCAGACGCTGGGAACCGTCGACGTGAAGACCACCAAGGAGCTGCGCCAGGGCCTGAAGACGCTGCAGCGCGACGCCGCGGCGCTCAGCGACCACGCCGCATTCCTTTCGGCCAAGATCAACTTCCTGCTCGATGCGACGCTGGGGCTGATCAATCTCGAGCAGAACCAGATCATCAAGATCTTCTCGGTGGCCGCCGTGGTGTTTCTGCCGCCCACCCTCGTGGCCTCGATCTACGGCATGAACTTCCAGATCATCCCGGAGCTGTCCTGGCCGTTCGGCTATCCGTTTGCGCTGGGGCTCATGGTTCTGTCGGCCGTGGTCCCCTACCTGTTCTTCAAGCGAAGCGGTTGGCTCTGAGCCCGCCGGATTCGGCGCCGAATCTGACAAAATACTGTCACAATCAAGCACTTGGCGTCGCAATCACATCGGCGTGCGACGCCAGGACGCACGCCGAAAAACGCAATACACGAGCAAACTCATCGACTTAACAGCCATGCAGAAAACGCATGACCCCCATTCGGTACTGCTCGGTTGCTGGGTCGGCGATCCCGCCATATATCCCCGTTCGACAGCAGCTGAGCGCATCTCCCTCCTCCTCCTCGCGCTCGTTGTTTGTTCCTCCCTGTAGCCGGCAACGGCTGCTACTCGGCCCCGCTCTCCCCTCGAGCGGGGCCTTGTTTTTTCCACCCCCTCGCAGCGCCAGATCACCCGTCCGAAACGGGATCGCGTTGACGCATACGTCACGGCAGCATGGCTGACCTTTCCCTGCGCAAACTGCATAGCTGGCATGTGGAAGTCCGTATTGTGGACCAAACGGTCAAAGTGCATATTGTGACTGTCGATGTGAGCCGCACCGTATCCTCCTCCCTCGGTCCTGCTCTGCGACACCGGTTCGAAGTCGTATCCTCCTCCCTCGACTTAGAACCACCGGCAAATGGCGTATCCTCCTCCCTCGTCCATTTGCCACCACTTTCGATTTGGACTTCGGTCCTTGTCATTGGGCCCCATCTTCGGATGGGGCCTCTTTTTTTGCTTTGGCTGATCTGTGGCTGCGGCGCGCCTCGCGTCCAGCGCATGGCTGACGTTCCGACTTGGCGATTGTTCCTTTCCCCGCATCGCCCGATAGTCATCTCAACGAATTGCAGCCGCTCCTCCTCCCTGGCTGCGCTTCGATGGGTCGCCCGCTTCGGCGAGCCGGCCTTTGAAGGCTCCGCTCATCCCCTCGAGCGGAGCCTTTTTCTTTGCGCCTCCGGTTGCCCCTCTCGCCAGACGGGCTAGGCTGTTCGCCAACGCGAGGCCGCTCATGACTCTTCCCACAATTCCTCTCCCCACGGGCATTTCCGTGCCTACCCTCGGCCAGGGCACCTGGCGCATGGGCGAAGACCGTCGACGTCACGCCGACGAGGTCACAGCGCTCCGCCGCGGCATCGAGCTCGGCATGACATTGATCGATACCGCCGAGATGTATGGCGATGGCGGCGCCGAGCTGGTGGTTGCCGAAGCAATCAAGGACCGCCGCAGCCAGGTGCAACTGGTCAGCAAGGTGCTGCCGCACAATGCCAGCCGCGGCGGCACCATCGCCGCCTGCGAGCGGAGCCTCAAGCGGCTCGGTACCGACCATATCGAGCTCTATCTGCTGCACTGGCGCGGCCGGCATCCCCTCGCCGAAACTGTCGATGCCTTCGAAACCTTGAAGCGCTCGGGCGCCATCGGCGCCTGGGGCGTCTCCAACTTCGATGTCGATGACCTCGAGGAGCTGCTGTCAGTCCCCGGCGGCCAGGCCTGCGCCACCAACCAGGTGCTCTACAATCTCACTGCCCGCGGCATCGAATACGACCTGCTCGGCTGGTCCGCCGACCACGGCACGCCGATCATGGCCTATTCGCCGCTCGGCAACGACAACCGCATGCTCCGTCATCCCACGCTCAACCGCATCGCCGACGCCCGCGGCGTCACCGCCGCGCAGGTCGCCCTCGCCTTCGTGCTGGCGCGCCCCGGCGTCATCGCCATTCCCAAGGCCACCGGCCTCGCGCACGTCGCCGACAACCGGGCCGCTGCTGAGCTCAAGCTGACCGCCCAAGAACACGCCGCCCTCGACACCGCCTTCCCACCGCCACGCCGCAAGCAGGCGCTGGAGATGATCTGAACGGGCGTCCCCAGGACCACCGGCCTCTCTGTGCAATCCCTACCCGGCATTTCCTGCCGCCTGTCCGTTCTCGCTCCACCGAAAAGCCCGGAATCCCGGCTGTTCGCACTGGCATGCCGCCTGCATGGTAAGGCGCGACCGCCCGGAGGCACCCATGACCAGCGTCGGCACCGCGACCAGCACCAGTTCCCTCAGCTACGCGCAGATCATCGCCAATGCGCAGAAGGCGCAGCAGCAGGCGCTGACCAACCCGGCTCAGACCAGCAGCGACTCCGGCGCCACCAACGTCACCCTGTCCGACGCCGCCAAGGCAGCGCTCACCACCATCAAGGACTTCGCCACCGTCACCACCGACGCCCGCGCCACCCTCGACAAGCTGCTTGATGATGCCAAGCTCACCAGCCCGCTCAAGGATGGCAAACTCGCCCTCGACCTCGGCAAGGTCGACCGGCGCGAGCTTTATGCGATGAGCACCAACTCCAACCAGCTGTTCACCGCCGACGAGCAGAAGGCCGCAGCCATCGAGCTGCAGAACCGCTTCGACCAGGCCTTGGCCGGCCCCACCGCGGTCGGTCGCGTCACCGGCAGCGTCAAGGGCCTCTACGTCGCCGCTCTCGCCTATTTCGACGCCATGGGCCCCGAGGAGAAGGCCTCGGCCGCCTATGCCGACCAGCGCGCCGCGCTCGAGGAGATGCTGAAGCGGATCGAGGCCAAGCCTTCGACCCTGCCCGGCGCCGTGCCAAACGACCCGGTCAACGCCTATATGGAGCGCCTCGCCGGTGGTGAAACCGGCAAGCCGCGCGACATCAAGGACGTGGCCGGCGATGCGCGCACCACGCTCGATGCACAGTACAAGGCCAGCGGCAACTCGAAGCCCGACTATTCCGAGTTCGACAGCCGCTCGCTGGCCTCGGTGGCGCTCAACTCCAACGACAAGTTCTCGGCCACCGAGGTCCGGGCCGCCTCGATGGAAATGCGTTCCCGCTCCGGCGCTGCCCTGCTGCAGGGTCTCAAATCCGCCGGAACCGGCAATGCCGCCGGCTTCGCCCAGAACGTCATCTCGCTGTACGGCGCGATGAGCAGCGAAGAACGCGCCGCTGCCGGCTGGTCCGAAAACCTCTATGCCGCCGCCGTCGCCAACTACCAGACCGCCAGCAAACTCGGGTCCATGCTGGGCGAGATCACCGGATCATCGTCCTTCGGTGGCGGCAGCGACGGCAGGTCGATGAGCTTGATGGATTATCTGTAGGACGCGCCGCCGACGACCGCCCGCTGATGGACTAGCCCCCGGCAAATCCATCCAGCGCCGCGGTGATCGCCTCCGCCATCCCGGCATCTCCTGCCGAGTGCCCTGCTCCGTCGATCACCACCAGCTTCGCCTCGGGCCAGGCCCGCGCCAGTTCCCACGCGGTGACCAGTGGCCCCTGCAGGTCGAGCCGCCCCTGTACCAGCACCCCGGGGATACCGCGCAGCCGCTGGGCGTTGGCCAGCAACTGCCCCTCTTCGAGCCATGCCGCATGCCGAAAGAAATGCGTAACGATCCGGCTACGCGCCAGCATCCGCCTGGAGTCCGCCCCATCGGACGGCCGCCCCGCCTGCGCCACGACCGACGCCGAGGCATTGTCCCAGTCGTGGAAATTCCGCGCTGCCCTGTCGCGCACTGCCGGGTCGGCATCGAACAGCAGCTCGTTATAGGCCGCGACCAGCCCGTCCTCCGGCGTGCCCGCGGGCGCCCCTGCAACGAACCGCTCCCACTCTTCGGGATAGAGCGGCGCCAACCCGCGATAGAGCCAGTCGATCTCGCGGCGCCGCGTCGTGGTCACCCCGGCGAACACCATCGCCGCCACATGTTCGGGATGCGTCTGGGCATAGGCCAGCCCCAGGGTCGTGCCCCACGAGCCGCCATAGATCACCCATCTGTCGACGCCCAGATGCCTCCGCAGCCGTTCGATATCGGCAATCAGGTGCGCCGTGTTGATGACCGAGAAATCGACGCCCTCATCGGCGGCATGCGGCGTACTCCTGCCACAGCCGCGCTGGTCGAAGCCGATGATCCGATAGCGCTGGGGGTCGAAGAACCGCCGCGTCGAGGCCGAGGAGCCCGACCCCGGCCCGCCATGCAGGATCAGCGCCGGCATCCCCTCGGGATTGCCGGCCGCCTCCCACCAGATCGCATTGCCGTCCCCGACCTCGAGCCGGCCGCTCGCGACCGGCTCGCTGATCGGGTAGGCCATCAGCTGACCTTGGCGCAGAAATCCTGGATGCGACTGACCGCATCCTCGAGCTGTGCATTGGAGGCCGCGTAGCTCAGCCGCATGTGCCCGGCGAGGCCGAACGCCGTGCCATGCACCAGCGCCACGCCGGTCTCGTCGAGCAGCGCCAGGACGAACGCCGCATCATCGGTGAGCGCGCGCCCACCGCCCGAGGTCTTGCCGAGCAGGCGCTTGACCGACGGGAACACGTAGAATGCCCCTTCGGGGGTCAGGCAGTCGAGGCCGGTATTGGCGTTGAGCCCGGCCACCACCAGGTCGCGCCGCCCCTGGAACACGTCACGCCAGCCCTTGAGGAACTCCTGCGGCCCGTTCAGCGCTTCCACCGCCGCCCATTGCGAGATCGAGGACGGGTTGGTGGTCGATTGGCTCTGCAGCTTGTTCATCGCGCCGAGCAGCGGCCGCGGCCCGGTGCAATAGCCGATGCGCCAGCCGGTCATGGCATGCGACTTCGACACACCGTTCATGGTCAGCGTCCGCTCCATGAGCTTCGGCTCGACCCCGGCAATGGTCGCGAAGGTGCCGCCGTCATAGACCAGCACCTCATAGATATCGTCGGTGAGGATATGGACATGCGGATGCCGGAGCAGCACGTCGGCCAGCCCGCGCAGTTCCTCGCGCGTATAGGCGGCGCCGGTCGGATTGGATGGGGTGTTGAGGATCAGCCATTTGGTCTTCGGGGTGATCGCCTGTTCCAGCACCTCGGGCTTCAGCTTGAAGCCGGTCGAGGCATCGGCCACCGCGAATACCGGGTCGGCGTCGCACAGCCGGACGATCTCGGGGTAGCTGACCCAGTACGGCACCGGGATCACCACCTCGTCACCGGGGTTCAGCGTCGCCATCAGGGCGTTGAAGATGATCTGCTTGCCGCCCGATGACACGAAGCAATCCGCCGCGGTCACGTCCAGCCCGTTGTCGCGCTTGAACTTCTGGGCCACCGCTTCCTTGAGCTCCGGAATGCCGTCGACCGCGGTGTAACGGGTCTTGCCCGAATTGATCGCCCGGATCGCTGCCTCGCGCACATGCTCGGGCGTATCGAAATCCGGCTCGCCCGCAGCCAGCGAGATGACGTCCTGGCCCTGCCGCTTCATCTCCACGGCTTTGGAGTTGATCGCCACGGTGGCGGAAGGCTGGATGCGGCTGAGGGCGTCGGACAGGAAGGCCAAGATCATCTCCCGGAAAAATGGCCGGAAAGCTCTACGGCTTCACATCCCCTCGCACAACCGGGTCATTGGTCCAAACGGCCGGGTTCGACGACCGGCTCAGACGGCTCGCGGTCGTTCCGGCACGCTGGCGGGCAGCACCATCTCGCGCCCGTCGGCCCGCACCGTGCTCATCCCGCTCCCCATCGCCTGCTCGCCATCGGGCATCAGGCTGACGAGAATGGCGGCGAGTACGGCAGACAGGGCAAGCACCTTCAACGAAGACATCCTGGATAACACGATCTGAGGATTGCGCTTGTCGCGCATCAGGCTTGAACCCGGACTGATCCCGCCGTTCATCCGCGGCTCAGGAACGCTCAGATTCCAACCCCAGGCTGCTTGGCGAGCTGCACGCCCTGCACGCGCCAGCCATTGGCCTCCTCCGCCAGCATGTAGAACGCCTCGTAGAGGCCCTGGTCATTGCCCAGCAGCTTCACTTCCTGCAGGACCGATGTGTCGCTCAGCTTCTGGAACTTGCCGAAGCTGTGCGACCGCGACTCCATGATCGGCGCATAGCCCGACCCCACGATCGCGGCAAAAAACGCCTCGGGGCTTGGAAACGCCACCTGGAAGCCGGCCCCGGCCCACTTGAAGGCGCCCGGCGCATCCTTGGCCCGGAACGCCTCGATCTGGCTGGTGATCACGCTTTGCCACGGCTCGACTGCCGCGGCCGGAGCCGTCGGCTCCTCGGCCCGTGCGGGCGCCGCGAACACCAGCAAGGCCGCCAGCGCGCTTGCTGCCCATACCTTCACGCCATAAGTCCACATCCCACGCGCCAGACGCTGCATCGTCCATCTCCCGAGCCAGACCACGCGGGGTTCGCCACACGATTGCCTTGAAATCGTACCCGCTTCACCCCGTTAGCAACGAAACATCCGCGCATTCGGTGGGCCATATCACTGCGTTGTGAACGGAGTCAGCGCGTACAATGTCCCCCACCAAGCTCCCGCAGCCGAAGCGACTGTCATGGCGCCGGCCGGTGTTCGGCAATGCCCTGAGTGCGGCGGCCATCATTTCGTTCTCGCTGACCTTCGTCGGCGCCGGTATCGCGCTGTTGCTGGGCATCATTCCGCCCCGCGCCATCATCGGGGCCGGCGAGATCGATACCGCCGTCGTGCTGCTGTTCGTGCCGCTCTGCGCCCTGATCCTTGCCATCCTCGTCGAAGTGGTCCGCGCCACGCTGCGCGAGGGCCTGCAGCCGCCCAAGGCGCACCAGGCCAATCCGCTTTCCGCCTGGCGGCCTGGCCACGGCGAAGGCTGACAAGGCGGCAATCAGCGCATTTCGCGCCCGGCTGTTCATCTTCCCGTTAGCTACGGTAATCTAGAACCGCCGGTGGCGCTCGCTTCGGGCCATACCGCGCCGTGTCCTGTCCCACCCAAGGTGGGCCAAGGGCGCGGCGTCTCATCATTTTGCGACTGAGGAAACCGACATGATCCGCACTGCTCCTGCCCCGCTCGGCCGCCTGCGTCCGATGCGCGCCTTCCTGCTCGGCACCGTGTTCGCCGGGCTTGCCATCGGCAGCGCCTCCGCCGAGACGTTGAGCGTCACCGGCATCACCCAGGGCACCAGCGGCAGCGTTTACGAGCTCTCGGTTCCCAGCGTCGAAGTGGTCGACGGCAACATCAACGAGGGCGCGGTGCGCGGCCTCTTCACCGGCGCGCCCGGCGCCCTCGATGCGCTGGCCACCCTCAATGCCAAATCGCTGACCATCCCCGAGATCAAGATCAGCTATCCCAGCTATGTCGAAGGCGCCGGGCCCTCGACGGTCACCTATCGCGACATCACCCTGACCGACGTGACCAACGGCGTCGCGGCCGCCGCCCATATCGGCGGCGCTGACTTCAGCGGTGCCGAAAGCGTCACCGGGACCTTCGGCGAAATGTCGGTCGGCCGCTTCGACCTGGCGGCGATGCTGGGCTTTTACGGCCTCACCACTGCGCCGGCAGCCGGCACCGAGATGAAGGAGGTCTATACCGACTTCAAGTTCTCCGGCGGCTCGTTGAAGGCCGGCGACGTCTTCAACTGCACCTTCGGCACCGGCGAACTGGGCGGCTTCAGCGCCCGTCCGCTGCAGCATAACTTCGCCGAGGTCAACAATCTCGTCATGGAGGCGGAAGCCGCCCAGAAGGCCGGCACCGAGGTGGCGCCCGAGACGGTCGACAAGCTGGTCCGCTTCTATGCCGACATGTTCACCGCCTTCTCGTCGACGCCGATGACCTTCACCGGCTTCGATTGCTCGGGCAAGGATGAAAAGGGCAACCCGCTCACCGTCGCCTCGGGGCCGATCACCATCGGCGGCTTCGAGCCGGCCATCTATCCGGCCATCTCGCTCGACGATTTCGACATGACCGTCGAGAACGACGGTTTCCTGAAGTTCGGTAACTTCACCTGGAAGAAGATGGACTTCACCGCCGCCGTTGCGGCGATCGAGGCGGCGGCCAAGCTCGATGAAGCCTATTTCACCGCCAACTGGCGGAAGCTCGTTCCCGCGCTCGACGGCATGAGCCTCGCCGATCTCTCGATCGATGTGCCCGACCCGGAAGCCGAAGGGAAGCGCATCACCGGCACGCTCGGCGCCTTCGACGCCACGCTCGGCAACTATGTCAACGGCATCCCCGCCGACATCGCCCTCAGCCTTTCCAATTTCATCCTGCCGATCACCGCCGAGATGACCGATCTGCCGGTGGCGGATCTCCTCGCGCGCGGTGTCGACCAGCTCGACATCTCGCTCGGCACCAAGCTGGCATGGGACCAGGCCTCGTCCACCATCAAGGTGGACGACGTGCTGATCGACATGGGCGCACTCGGCCGCGTCAACCTCTCCGGCACCTTCGGCAACGCCACCGAGGCACTGTTTGGCGACAACACCGACCAGGCCACGCTGGCTGCGATGATGCTGACCCTGCGTGATGTCACCATCGAAGTCGAAGACCGCGGCATGGGCTCGCTTGCCTTCGCTGCCGGGGCCAAGGAGGCCGGCCAGTCCGAAGCCTCGTTCCGTACCGCGGTCGCCGGCATGGCGCAGGGGATGACCCTGGCTTTCCTCGGCAACACCACCGAAGCGCTCACCGCCGCCCAGCAGCTCGGCACCTTCCTCAACGGCGCGTCGCACCTGAAGCTCACCATAACCAGCAAGGACGAAGCCGGCATCGGCCTCGCCGACCTGGCCGCTGCCGAGACCAACCCGGCGGCGCTCGCCGGCAAGCTCAACGTCGTCGCCGAAGCCAGCGGCGAGCCGGTCGAGCTTCCCGTCCTCGAGGCTCCGGCCCCGTCCACCCAGGATGAAAAGCGCGACCTCAAGGCCCCGGCCGCGCAGTAAGGCGCTGCGGGCTCAGCAACCGTCTCCCTCCCCGCAACGGCGCCACCGCGCGCCCGTGGGGAGGGATCAAGGGCGGGGGCTGCACGCGCCGGCCCGGTGCTTTTCCCCTCCGACTATCGGACTCTTGTCACCTCTTCCCCTGTGGCGCACTATGGCCATCTGAGAGGAGGACTGACGATGCAAGTCGAGACTATCCTTCAATCCAAGGGCCACACCGTCTTCACGGTCGAGGCCGGGGCGCCGCTCTCCGAAGCGGTGCGGATACTGAACAGCAAGAAAATCGGCGCCGTGGTCGTCGTCGACGCCAAGGGCAAGGTCGCGGGTATCCTCAGCGAGCGTGATATCGTGCGTCAGCTGGAAAAGGACCCTGTCGCGGTGCTTGCCGGCCCGGTCCGCAACGTCATGACCAGCAAGGTCATTACCTGTACCTCGGCCAGCTCGGTCTCGGACCTCATGGAAACCATGACCCGTCACCGCATCCGCCATATCCCGATCGTCGAGGCCGGCAAGCTGACCGGCATCGTATCGATCGGCGACGTGGTGAAGCGCAAGATCGAGGAAGCCGAGCAGGAAGCCATGGCGCTCAAGGAATATATCGCGTCCTAGCGCCGGTCGCCGATCCGCACTGGTTGCGGCGCCCGCCGAGGCGGCTGCCGCCTGCCGACCGTCACACGCCTCAATGCCGAAAGAAAAAGGCCCCGGACGCGTCCGGGGCCTTTGATCTTTCGAGGGTCGGATCAGAACGAGTAGTTCAGGCCGACCTTGACGGTGTGCAGCTTGAAGGTCGCATCGGCGGTATCGCCCTCGACGTCGACCAGTTCTTCGGTGCCGAAGTCGTAATACTGGTATTCGGCCTTCACCGACCAGTTGTCGTCCAGCGCCAGCTCGGCGCCCACGCCAACTGTCCAGCCGCCCTTCATGCCGGAGAACGAGCCGGTGCTATCCGGATCCTCGTCGGGCGTACCATCGATGATGTCGCCGAACGTGGTGTCGATCTGCGCCACGGCGAGACCGCCCTTGAGGTAGAACAGGGCGTTGTCTGCGGCAAAGCCCAACCGGGCCGTCACATCGCCATAGGCGCCGAAATCAACGCGCCCGAAATTGTCCGGATCTTCCAGCACGACGTCGTCGCCGCTGATGCCGAAGAAGCCGACCTGGCCTTCGATACCCAGAACGACCGAGTCCATCTGCCAGTTTGCGCCCGCCTGCAGACCGGCGAGGAACCCGGTGGCATCGACGGCGAAGCTTTCGCCGGTAGCCTCGTCAAAGAACCCACCACCCGGATCGGTGTCGGTTGCCTCGACGGTGCCCCAGCCATAGCCGAGGTGAACACCGATATAGCCACCGGACCAGTCGTGCCCGGCCGCCATGACCGGCGCTGCTGCGGGTTCGTCAATAATCAAGTCGGCGGCCATAGCAGAACTCGCTGCCATGACGAGAACCAGAACACTTGTTGCCGTGCGAAGCATTTCGAGGGGACCCCTGTGCCACATTGCCTGCCTCGACAATGACACCGTTCCGCCGCAGGTCAACTTTCATTCAGGCCGTGAGCGTAATTTGTTCAGCAGGTGTGGCTCAGACGACGCAGTAACTGCTGTGATCGTCTTGCGATCGACTGAATCACAACAGTTTTTTGCCATCCATCGACTGTGTGATGCCGCAGCCCCACCTGTGGACGCCCACCTTTCCAACCTTGCCGCGATTTCACCTTGCCGCAACGCCCCGGCAAGCCGACGCAGGTCATCGTGCCGTCATTGCCAGATCAATCGATGGGAGACCCCGATGACCCCGACTCGAGCCACCATCCTCGCCGCCCTCGTTGCCGCCCTCGGTCTTACCGCCATGAGCCCGGTTTTCGCCGCCGGTCCCGACCGCCCGCGCAATGACAATCGCACCCTAGAATTCCGCCGCGATGCCGGCGGTGCGTTCCGCTTCGCCGAGTTCTCCTGCGGCAACCGCGCCGCCGACCGGCTGGAGCGGCGCCTCGACCGGATGGCCGGCAAGCTCAACCTGACCAAGGATCAGGAGAAGCTGTTCGAGGATTTCCGCACTTCGGCGCTGACCGCACAGACCGACTTCGCCGACCAGTGCGCCACCATCCGCCCGGGCCAGACCGCCGGCAGCAATGAGCGCCCCGACCTGATCCAGCGGCTCGAACAGCGGCTGAAATTCGATGAGGCGCGTGTCGCCGCGATGAGTGAGTTGCTGCCGCAGTTCAAGAGCTTCTACGAGAGCCTCACCGACAGCCAGAAGCGCGAACTCGCCCCGCGCCGCCACATGCAGGGCAAGATGCAGCACCCGGGCCAGACACGGCCCCATCACCCCGCCGCCCCCGCGGCCCCTGGTTTGGACGGCTGATCCCAGTCCCCGCCGGTCCGGGCGGGAAGGGCTGTACTCTTCCCGCCGAGTCCCCCAACACGACCGGCCGCGACGCCGTCCCAGAGAAGCCCCGGCGCCCCTCCCGCCGGGGCTTCGAACCGTCCCGCAGGGCAAATCGCTCCAGTGGAGCGATTTGAGGTGAGAAGGCCATGAGAGCTATGCTCGAATGGAATCGAAGGCGCCACAACCCGGCCCCGCCTCTCCCCGAACGCCGAGTACTACCGCTCAGCTCTTTGGACGAAGATGGTCGGCCAGCAATTGCGGTGTGAGCGGGACCGGTGGACGTGCGATCAACGACCGCAGCAGGTTCCGATGCTTGAGGTGGCGGCGCGGTTCGAAGTCATCTGAAACTACCATCTTCAGCTGCTCGCAGACCGAGGCGATCATCTGCTGGGTTCTGTCACCGCGAATGCTTAGAACATCCTCGACCCACAGGCTTGCCAGCACCGGCCTGTGGTGACCGACGCCCTCGCCGATGCACCATCTCGAGATGGCCAGCATGACCCTGAGGGTAAGATCCGGAATCGGTAGCAGGCTCCGCGCGACGATCCGCGGCGTCAGGGGCTCAACGCGCCTTTCCCAGAATCTCCAGCCTTCCTGATGAAAATAAAGCGATCCGAAGAACTCGTCAGCCAGATCCAGTTGCAGCCGATCCTGCACCCATTCGAGCATCTCCCAGATGTCGTCCCCGCTGATGCCATACGCGTCTTCGATCGGGGTATCGAGGGTGAGAGGCGGGCGGAGCGGCCCCCAATGCACCTCGAACCAGAGCTTCATGGCGGCGAGCACGGTCTCATTCAAATCGGGTGAAGTCGCGTCGCCTGGCATCACTGTCAGGATAGGAGACCAATGCACCTCGTCAAGCGCCGACGATCGTCCTCCCCGCGAGTCAGGCCGCCCCCCGTTATCCACACGCCGCATTGCCGCGGTCACACCGCTCCGCTAACCATCGGTCCTCTCTCCTCGCGAGCGCACCATGACCGCCCTGCCCCTCGACACCGACCTGATCCGCGCCGAGTTTCCGGCGTTCCGCGAGCCGAGCCTCGATGGCTGGGCCTTCTTCGAGAATGCCGGCGGCTCCTATACCAGCCAGCAGGTGCTCGGTCGGCTCGAGCATTACTATCGCGCCAACAAGGTGCAGCCCTACGGCTTCTATCCGGCTTCGCGTGAGGCCGGCGCGGCCATGGACCTGGCGCATCGCCGGATGGCGCAGGCGCTCAATGTCGGCATGGACTGGATCCATTTCGGCCCTTCCACCTCCGGCAACACCTATGCCCTCGGCCACGCCTTCGCCGGCTGGCTGAAGCCGGGCGACGCAGTGGTCGTCACCAACCAGGATCACGAGGCCAATGGCGGCGCCTGGCGCCGGCTGGCCGATCGCGGCGTCGTCATCCGCGAGTGGCAGGTCGCCCCGGTCACCGGCCATCTCGATCCCGCCGCGCTCGACAAGCTGCTCGACAGCAAGGTCCGCGCCGTGTGCTTCCCGCACGCGTCCAACATCGTGGGCGAGATCAACCCGGTCCACGAGATCGTCCAGAAGGCCAAGAGCTATGGCGCGGTCACCGTGGTCGATGGCGTCTCCTACGCCCCGCATGGCCTGCCCGACCTGCTCGAGCTGGGCTGCGACATCTACCTGTTCTCGGCCTACAAGGTGTATGGGCCGCACCAGGGGGTGATGGCGGTGCGCCCCTCGCTGGCGTCCGAACTGCCCAACCAGGGCCACTTCTTCAACGACACCCAACCGCGCAAGCGCCTCGTTCCCGCCGGCCCCGACCATGCCCAGATCGCCGCCACCGCCGGTGTCGCCGATTACCTCGAACGCGTCGCCGAACTCGCCGGCGATCGGGTCGAGGGCGCCAATGCCTTCCGCAAGGCGCATGCCGCCATGCGCCTGCAGGAGGAGATCCTGCTGGCGCCGCTGATGGAGTTCCTGCGCCAGAAGAACAATGTCCGGCTGATCGGCCCCACCGACCCGAGCAAGCGGGCGCCCACCGTCTCGCTGGCGCTGGGCGAACTGGCCGTCGAAGCCGCCGATCGCCTTGCCCGCCGCAAGATCATGGCGTCGGGCGGCCATTTCTATGCCTACCGCCTGCTCGAAGCCCTCGGCCTCAACCCCGGCCATGGCGTGCTGCGCGTCTCGTTCACCCACTACACCTCGCCCGCCGAAGTGCAGCGCCTCATCGAAGCGCTGGATGCCGAGCTGAAGTAGGCAGCGATGACGAGGCTGAACCCCAACGGCTACGGCATGGTGCCGGGCGGCTACACCGCGCGGCGCGCCACCGGCCCGATCCACCCGGATGGCCGCGCGGCGAGCCCCGCCTGGGCCACGGCCGCGCGGACCCCGCGCTTTGTCGACATGCTGACCGGCGACCCGGCGCCGCTCGGCACCAGCGCCGGCATCCTGTGGGATGACGAGGCGCTCTATATCGCCTTCTGGGCAGACGAGCCCAATCTCACCGCCACCCTGACCGAGCGCGACGCGCTGCTGTTCTTCGAGAACGACCTCGAGATCTTCATCGATGGCGGCGACAGCTATTACGAGCTCGAGTTCAACGCCCTCGGCACGATCTACGAGGTGTTCTACATCTGGCGCGATGCCTATACCCGCGGCAGCAAGTGGGATGTGCCGCGCTTCGATGTCCATCACCCACGCGTGCACAGCTTTGGTGGCGACCACGTCCCCGGCCCCAAAAGCTTCTGGACCGGCAACCACCCGCGTGGCACCCGCTGGACCTTCCTCGATTACGACCTGCCGGGCCTTGAGGTGCATATCCATGCCGACGGCACGCTCAACGACCCGGCGACGCTCGATCGCGGCTGGTCGGCCGAGATCGTCATCCCCTGGTCGGGCCTTGTCGATCTCGCCAATGGCCGTTCCCTGCCGCCCAGGCCCGGCGATACCTGGGGTATCTTCATGGGCCGTTTCCAGCAGTTGCGCACCCGCAGCGATGTCGCGACCGCCGGCTGGGCCGCTCACCGCTTCGGCGTTGCCGATACCCATGTCCCCGAATGCTTCACCCAGGTGACCTTCGCGGCGTGAGGCGGCGGAGGCCGTCCCCCGCGTAACCCGGCGCCTCACCGAGGCACCGGGCACCCGAGGCGGGGCTAGCCTGCGGCCTGCAGGCTGATCTCGCCGTTGTTGAGGAACCAGCTCTTGCTGAACAGCTCGAGATCCACCGGGTTGGGCAACCGGATATCGCGCGCATCAGGATAGGGCTTTTCGGCCGGGTCGTACGAGCGGTCGATCTGCGAGATGAAGACGATCACCAGCCCGCGCGCCTCGGCGAACGCCTTCAGCGCCCGGACCTGCTCGGCCAGTGGCGGGTTCTCGCGTCGCTGGTCGAGCAGTTGCAGGTAATCGACGACGACAAGCGTGCCGCGCGGTGCCGTGGCCATCTTCTCGATGATGTAGGCGGCCGAGATGCGGTCCGAGCAGTCGAAACCGAAGCGGTCGCCCAGTTCGGCCGGCTCCCGGCCGATCGCCCGCAAGCGGTCCAGCACGTCCTTGTCGGTATACTCGAGCGTGAAGAACATGCCCTGCCCGCCGGATTTCGCCGCCTCTGCGGCAAGCTCGAGCGCCAGCAGCGTCTTGCCCTGCCCGGGTCGCGCCCCGACCAGCACCAGCTCGCCGGGCTGCAACCGCCCATAGAGTTTCGCCGCCGGAGAACTCTCGGCATAACGGGCGGCCAGCAGGCTCCACCCGGAAAATCCCTCTGCCGCCGCCACGCGATCGAGCGCCGCGCTGAGGGGAATCTTCCCTTCGCGTGCCAGCCGCTTGGCCTCACGCTTCAACTGATAGATCGGAACAGACAGTTTCATTCGCAAACCTCCTGGTTCGGGTCCAGCAGCAATCCCTCCTTTTGCCTTCACCCGATCAGTCGGTTGGGTTGTTCAGTCAGCCCTGCATGCGGTCTACTTTCCCGTCGGAGGGGGGAGGCGCGGGCCGTGCGCCAGACCCTCATGCTAACCGATTCCCCCGCCGCCCTCCATCGGGCTCTGCGATCAGGCGGGCAGCTCGCCATAACAGGCGGACGAACGGCAGATCTTTCCGGCCGCGTTGAACTCGACCGTCTCGGCAACCTGTTGTCCGCGCTGATTGCGGTAGAGGATGGTGAGGCACTGATGGCCGGACAACGCCGCTTCGAGCGTAAATCGCAGGTCCGGGATCGCCGCCAGCGCGGCGCTCCAGTACTCGCCGAGCGCCGCAATCCCGCTGACCCGGCCATCGCCCAGCCGTCTCGCCGCCACCGGCGACAGAAAGACGATGTCGGCGGCGTAGTGGCTCAGTATCCGCTCCAGGTCGCGCGCGTTCCACGCCTCGACCCAATCCTCGGCGAAACTCCTGCTATCGACGGTCATGACCAGTCCCTCCATGTGTCCGCCTATTATGTCAGTATTGCTGACATAAATCCAGTGCCGTGCACATAATGCCCGGCTCGCCCCCATCACCCAGGCTGATCGACGCCATCGCCAAAATCCGTTCGACGCCTTACGCGGCTCCGGCTACACAGCGCCGATGTCCCGCCCGCTCGCCGTCCTGCTGCTGCTCATCGCCACCGCCATCTGGGGTCTCGCCTTCGTCGCGCAGAAGGCCGCCATGGCCCATATGGGGCCGTTGACCTTCAGCGGTACGCGCTTCCTGCTGGGCGGCGTGGCGCTCCTGCCCTTCGCGCTCATCGAGCTGCGCCGCAAGGCGGTGCGCCCCAGCCAGTTCACCCCGCGCCTGTGGCTGCAGATCGCAGTGCTGTGCGCCGCATTCTTTTGCGGCTCGATCCTGCAGCAATATGGTCTCGCCCAGACCAGCGTCACCAATTCCGGCTTCCTCACCGCGCTCTACGTGCTGTTCGTGCCGCTGATCGCCTTCGTGGTGATCCGCGCGAAACCGCACCCGATCATCTATCTGGGCGCGCCGCTGGCGCTGGTCGGCATCTTCTATCTCAATGGCGGGCGCCTCGAAGCCTTCAACTTCGGCGATATGCTGGTGGTGGCCAGCGCGCTGTTCTGGGGTGGCCACGTCTTCATGCTCGGCCTGCTCACCCGCCAGACCGGCCTGCCGATCGCGCTCTCGGCCATCACCGTGCTCAGCGTCGGCGTCGTCTGCCTCGCCGCCGCCTTCGCCTTCGAGGTCCCCGACCTGCAGGGCATCCTGGATGGCTGGGTGCAGATTCTCTATGTCGGGCTGATGTCCACGGCCATCGCCTTCACCCTGCAGGCCATCGGTCAGCAGCACGTGCCCTCGGCCAATGCGGCGATCATCCTGTCGGCCGAAAGCCTGTTCGCCGCACTGGGCGGCGCCCTGCTGCTGGGCGAGCGCCTGCCGCTCGTCGGCTATGCCGGCGCGGCGCTGATCTTTTGCGCCATCATCCTCGTGGAAGCAGTGCCGGCGCTGCGCCAGCGCCGGGCTGTCGGGACCGCCTGAGGTCTACTGCACCCGCGTCAGGGTGATCTCGCGGCACACCACGATATAGGCGCACGCCTTGACGTTCATGGTGTTGGCGCCCTTGAGCGTCAGCGTCGCGTCGCCGGTCTGCCCGAACAGGCTGAGCTTGCCCTTCCAGCGTCCCTGCCCGCTCGGCTTCGCCTTGTCGATCAGGAAGGTGTTGAGATAGGGCCGGTTCTTGTCGGTATCCATCTTGTCGCGCAGCGCCACGACCTTGATGCAGAGCTGGGCATTGTCCTTGCCGCACATGCTCATCTCATAGTCGGAATTTTTGTCCGGCCGCCACATGCCGGTCACGTCGACGCCTTGCGCCAGGCTCGGCGCGGTCATCGCCAGCGCCGCAACCACACCAAGTCCAGCCTTCCAGAAGGTCTTCATATGCCTCTCCAGCAGCCCTGCCCGCAGCTCTCCGCTACGGCGCGATAATGTCGCCAATATGAAACCCGTCGTCATCTGCTTGTCACGTCCCCTCAATAGCTTGCGGGTGTTCCGGGGCGCTACCCCATTGCCCCGGCCTAGACCCGGCTGCACCCGCCACTTTGGCAGCTGGACGCCTCTTATGAGCAGGGCATCGCCGCCAACACGAATGTCCTGCGCCGAGCCCCAATTCGGCATTCTGATCGGCCGCCCCCGCCAGGCGGCCGATTTTTTGTTGAGAGCGACCGATTGATCTCGCCGCCGCTCTCCGCCTGCGGCATGAACGGCGCATGGCCAAGCTCTACTTCTCCTATTCGGCAATGAACGCCGGCAAGTCGACCCTGCTGCTGCAGGCCTCGTACAACTATGTCGAGCGCGGCATGCGCACCCTGCTGTTCACCTCGTCGCTTTATGCCGAGGGCGATGTCGGCCGCATCACCTCGCGGCTCGGCATCTCTGCCGATGCCGAGATGTTCGACGGCGAGGACGACCTGTTCCAGCGCGTCAACGACCATATCCAGGAATCGAAGGTCGATTGCGTGTTCGTCGACGAGGCGCAGTTCCTCACCGCCGACCAGGTCTGGCAGCTTGCCCGCGTGGCGGACCGGCTCGACGTGCCGGTGATGTGCTACGGGCTGCGCACCGATTTCCAGGGCAAGCTCTTCCCCGGCTCCTCCGAGCTGCTGGCCGTCGCCGACGAGCTGCGCGAAGTGCGCACCATCTGCTTCTGCGGCCGCAAGGCCACCATGGTGGTGCGCCGCGACACCGATGGCGGTGCCCTCACCCAGGGCAACCAGGTGTCGATCGAGAAATCCGTCTATGTCTCGCTCTGCCGCCGGCACTGGGAAGAAGAAATCGGCCGCTGGCCGCCGAAAGGACCCCGCCCATGACTCCCGAAGCCATCACCGAAGCCTCGACCACCGAACCCCATGGCGCGCTCACCATCCGCACGCTCGCCATGCCGGCCGATACCAACCCGGCCGGCGACATTTTCGGTGGCTGGGTGCTGAGCCAGATGGATATTGCCGGCTCGATCTGTGCGGTCGAGCGCGTGCAGGGCCGCGTCGCCACCGTCGCCGTCGAGGCCATGACCTTCATCGCACCGGTCAAGGTCGGCGATGTGCTGTGCGTCTACACCTCGATCGAGCGGGTCGGAAACACCTCGATCACCATCGCCATGGAAGCCTGGGCCCGCCGCAACCGCCTCGCCGACCGGGTGAAGGTCACCGAGGGGCGCTTCGTCTATGTGGCGCTCGACGAGCACGGCCAAAAGCGCATCATACCGCGCTGATCCCCCTCGCCTGCCTGAGCAGTCGGTTCAGCCGCCGTTCAGGCCGCCAGTCGCATCTGTCTGTTCCATCACGTCCCGGGCTGGGTGGCCTCTTCCCGGGATGTTGGGGAGGCGCTGCGCGAGCAATCCGCGCGGCGCCTTTCGCCCTTTGGGTGCCCCCAGACTCGATGCCCACCTTGGCCTGGCCACAGGCGTGGCGCCCAGCTCCCCCTTTGACGCAGGGCAATCGCATATGGCTTTGTGCACCGTACTCTCGGTGGTCCTCCACCGTGAAACGGGGGAGGGGGACCGCCGAAGGCGGTGGAGGGGGCGGCGGGAAGCGCCGGTTTGTGTGGCCGCCCCCTCCACCAGCTTCGCTGGTCCCCCTCCCCCGCTATGCGGTGGAGGACCACCGAGAGACCGGTGACTGTCCATATGCGATAGCCCTGCCCTTTGACGGGGCAAGGCAAGCGAAGCCTGAGAGCGAGCCATACCTGCGGCCAGGGCGCGCCTGAGAACTTTCCCCCACCCTGTTGCCGCGACGCCCTTCCAACCGTCATGCACCGGCGCTACGCTCCGGCACTGATTACTTGGTACGGGGCATTTTCGATGAAGCAGTTGCTTGCCTGCCTGTCTGCACTGGCGATCCTCGCCTTCGGCGCTTTCGCCGCCACGGCGGCTCCGGCGGGAACGCCCGCCTGGTCGGTTCGCCCGCTCGTGCTGTATGAGGGGCCGGGCAAGGCCTATGACGTCACCGGCGAGATCGACGCCGCGGTCCGTATCTATGTCGATCGCTGCTCCAAGCAGTGGTGCCGCGTGCATAGCGGGCGCCAGGCCGGCTGGACCAAGCTCTACGACATCGCGTTCGGCAAGGTGCTCCGCCACCCCTGGCAGCTGGCGCCCATTCCCTACAAGTGGGGCGGCCCGGGTCTCGTCTGCCTTTACGAGGGCCACAACTTCACCGGCGCCTCGTTCTGCGCCAAGGCCGGCGCCAGCGTTCGCGATTTCCTGCTGCTCGACACCGACGATCGCTATTCCTCGGTCCGCATCGAGGGCAACGTCTCGGTCGATCTCTGCCGCGATCGCGACTTCCACAGCTACTGCGAGCGCGTCAACGACAGCCAGCGCGCGCTCAACGGCTTCCTCGACAACAATGTGAGCTCGATGCGCGTCTACTGATCAGCGCATCGCTCACGCCAGTAACAGCGGCCCGCAGCCTCCGGTTGCGGGCCGTTTCTCTGTGGCAACGCAGTCGATTTCGCCTCGAATCCCGAATATTGCTGGTGTCCGGCAGCATTCAGCGAAGACTCGAACCGGCTGATCTGCGCCGCGGTACCGGCCCCGGTCCCGCCAATCAGGGAACACCATCATGAAGCGTCTCCACCTCGTTGCCGCAGCGCTGGCCGCGCTTGTCGGCCTTGCCGTCGCGCCCGCCTTCGCCGCGCCCAACGCCTACGTGCTGCAGGACTCCAACATCCGCAAGAGCGCCAACCCGAACTCGCCGGTGGTCAACTCGGTCGGCGCCGGCCAGCTCGTCACCGTGCTCGATTGCCAGGCCACCGTCTGCCTCGTGCAGATCCCCGGCCCCGACGGCTGGATGCGCAAGAACCGCCTCGGCGGCCTGAACCCCAAGGGCAAGCCCGCTTCCAACGTGCCGTTCAGCTTCAGCTTCGGGGTCGGCGGTGACGGCAAGCCATCGATCTCCATCGGCATCGGCATCGGCAACCAGCCCAAGCCGAAGCCGCTGCCGGAACCGGTCGAGGACGATCAGGTCTGCTTCTACCGCAACGCCAACTTCAACGGCCCCAGCTTTTGCGTCGAGCCGGGCGACAGCGACAACGAGCTGAGCGGCAGCTGGGACGACTCGATCTCGTCGATCGAGGTGTTCGGCAATGCCGACGTGCTGGTCTGCCGCGACTACGATCTCGAGGGCATCTGCGCCGATATCAGCTCGTCCAAGGCATCGCTGCCCAACCAGCTGAACAACAACATCTCGTCCTACGAAGTTAACTGACCATTCAGCATGGTCCGATCCGGAGCGCCGTCCCGAGCCCGAACAGCCCGGGACGGCGCTTCGATTTAGACGCAATCGCAACCAATCCATGGAACTCCCTTGCGACGCCGTCGTTTCGGCTCTGCGGCGACAACCGACACGAAAATACCCGTAGCGTCACAAAGAGAGGATTTCCCATGAACCCGATGAAACTGGCTGGAGCCGCGGCAGTGCTGCTCGGCTCGCTGTTTGTTGCCAGCGCGGCCAATGCCGCGGTGGCCACCAGCACCGTCAACGTCCGCGCCGCGCCGGTGAACGGCGCCGTCGTCGACGTGCTCCGCGCCGGCCAGGAGGTCGAGATCGATCGTTGCTCCGGCGGCTGGTGCTATGTGATCAAGCCCGGCCCGGATGGCTGGGTTTCCGCCAATTATCTTTCCGATGACGATTCCGGCGATATCGACACCCGCGTGATCGTCCCCGATCGCCCCGGCCCGGTGCGTCCGAACCCCGGCCGTCCCGACGTCGATGTGAGCATCGGCTTCAACGTTCCCGGCTTCAGCTTCCAGATCGGTTCGGGCGGCTTCGATATCCGTCCCGGTCGTCCGGGCGGCAACCGCGACCGCGTCTGCTTCTACGAGGACACCAACTTCCGCGGCGACAGCTTCTGCGCCCGTCCGGGTGAGCGTCTCGCGCGCCTCGGCCGCTGGGACGATACGATCCGCTCGATCGAAGTCCGCGGCGATGCCCAGGCCCTCGTCTGCGAGCGCGCCAACTTCAACGGCCGCTGCATCGTGATCTCGCGCAGCGTCGGCAACCTGCGTGGCGCCAACGACAATATCAGCTCGATCCGCGTCCGCTGACGCGCCTCGAGCGCTTCGGCAGACCCTGCCGAGCCTTCCGAACGCCGCTCCCGGGGCAACCCGGGGGCGGCGTTTGGTTTATGAACGGTTTCTGCAACCTGCATTCAGCGCCCTGTCAGCCACGCTGTGCTCGACTGCCCGCTACGCTGCGAAAGCAGCACTGAGGGGGCGTTCTCAGTTCATTCCACCCATCGAGCTGCGACGCTCGATACCGCGTGAGGCGGGGCGCCTCCCCTCCCTCACGAAGCGGACCCGGCCCGCCGCAACTCGAGCCGGGTCCGCGCCTCCTCCCGCGCAACAGTCCGGCTCGCCTGGCCAAACGCGGCAATATCCGAAACCGTCTCGTTACCGCTTGCCGGCCAGCACCGATCGCTCCGGCGTGCCCTGTCGCCCATCGTCGCTTGACAGCAGGCGCAGCGCAGCATATTCAACACGAACGTTGATCAACAAGGATGTTGAATATGCAAACCGCCGACCCGCTGAGCGCCACGCTCTCGGCCCTTGCCGATCCGACCCGCCGCGCCCTGCTCGCCCGGCTCAGCGAAGGCGAGGCGACGGTCAACGAACTGGCCGAGCCGTTCGACATCACCCTGCAGGCCGTGTCGCGCCACCTCAAGGTGCTCGAGACCGCCGGGCTGATCAGCCGCGGCCGCGAGGCGCAATGGCGGCCCTGCAAGCTCGAAACGGCCCGACTGCAGGAGGTCGATGGCTGGCTCGCCCGCTACCGCATGTTCTGGGAAGGCAGCTTCGACAAGATGGGCGCCTATCTCACCGAGATCACCAAGGGAGATGAAAATGGCCCCAAGAACTGACGGACACACTGAAGCGCTGAAGCTGCGCGACGACGAACTGTTCATCAGCCGCAGCTTCGATGCGCCACTCTCCATCGTCTGGCGCATGTGGCAGGACCCCGAGCACATGATCCGCTGGTGGGGCCCCGAAGGCTTTACCGTCACCGACCTCGCCTCCGATTTCCGCCCCGGCGGCGCCTGGCGCGTCGGCATGACCTCGTCGATGTTCCCCAAGAGCTGGTCGAGCGGCGAGTATATCGAGATCGAGCCGCACAAGCGCATCGTCCTGAGCTTCGCCTGGGACGACGATTCCGGCGAAACCGTCCCCACCACCATCACCGTGCAGTTCGAGGAACGCGCCGGGCGCACCACCCAGCACTTCCACCAGGCCCCGTTCACCTCCGTCGCCTCGCGCGACAGCCATGTCGGTGGCTGGAATTCGCTCTTCAACAAGGAAGAGAAATACGCTGCCGCCCTCGCCCAGGGCATCCAGCTGCCGCAGCTGACCTAACCAGGGCCCACCTACAGAACAGCGCCGTCTGCTCCTGCGTCCCCTTCGGGTGGCGCAGGCAGGGTAGGAATTTGCCTTCCCACCGCTCCCTCAACGATACGAGAAACCCCCATGCTGCTCGCCAACAAGATCGCCATCATCCACGGGGCCGCCGGCAAGATCGGTTCCACCACGGCCCGCCAGTTCGCTGCCGATGGCGCCCGCCTGTTCCTCGCCGGCCGCAACCTCGCCAAGGTCCAGGCCGTCGCCGAGGCGATCAATGCCGAGGGCGGCTCGGCCGAATCCGCCGAAGTCGACGCCCTCGACGAAGCCGCGGTCCGCGCCCATGCCGATGCCGTCGCCGCCCAGGCGGGCCGCATCGATATCAGCTTCAATGCCATCTCGATCTTCGGCCATTTGCAGGGCACGCGCCTCATCGACATGAACAGCGCCGACGTCCTCACGCCGATCACCGCCGGCGTCCGCACGCATCTGTTCACCGGCGTCGCAGCCGCCCGCCACATGGTCAGCCAGGGCTCCGGCGTCATCCTCACGCTCTCGTCCACCGGCGCCCATCTCTCGGGCCGCGATCAGATGGAGCACAGCGCCGGTGGCTTCGGCATCGCCTGCACCGCCATCGAAGCGCTGTCGCGCACCCTCGCGGCGGAGCTGGGTCCCAAGGGGATCCGCGTCGTCTGCCTGCGCTCGGAGGCCATCCCCGAGACCTGGCCCGCCGCCCCCGAGCACGCCGAGCTTGTCCGCGAGATCAAGGCCTACATGACGGCCGGCACGATCCTGGGCCGCATGACCACCCTCGCCGAGGTCGCCAACGCCGCCGCCTTCGCCGCCTCCGACCGGGCCAGCGCCATCAGCGGCGCCATCATGAACCTCACCTGCGGCTCGGTGATGGACGCCGATTGAGGGGGGAGAACGACCAGGCCATCGTGCCTCCAAAACCCCCTCTCTTGCAAAATCTAAGGCTTAGCCAAGCGGCTAAACCTAGGATTTTGCTTTCTCCCCCGCCAAGGGGGAGATGAGCGGTGGCTTCCATTCCTTCCGGTGTATCAGTCGGGACTCTCCCCCTTGGCGGGGGAGAAAGCGAAAACTTGGGCTTAGCGCAGCTAAGTCCTTAGTTTTCGCCAGAGAGGGGGTGCTGGGAGCCACTCTGCTCGCTTCCGGGGGATGGGGGTGGCCACTCGCTTGGGCCTTTGTGCTATGCTCCGCTGTACCAGCCGGAGCCCAGCCATTCCCGACTCCCTCCACATCGGCGGCGCCGTGCATCTCCCCCTGTCGGAGATCTCGATCGACTACATCCGCAGCCCCGGCCCCGGTGGGCAGAACGTCAACAAGGTGTCGAGCGCCGCGCAGCTGCGCTTCGACCTCCTGGGTTCGCCCTCCCTGCCCGAGCCGCTCAAGCAGCGCGCCGTCGCCCTGGCCGGCAGCCGGCTGACCACCGACGGCGTCATCGTCATCACCGCCAATCGCCTGCGCAGCCAGCCGCTCAACCGCGACGACGCCATCGACCGCCTGGTCGCCATCCTGCGCGAAGCGCTGGTGCCGCCAAAGCCCCGCCGCCCGACCCGGCCGACGCTCGGCTCCAAGCAGCGCCGGCTCGAGGGCAAAACCCAGCGCGGCGCCACCAAGAAGCTGCGCAGTTCGAAGAACTGGGACTGAGCAGCTGTAACGCGTCGGTTACGCCTGCAAAGGCCTGAGCCCGGCCACAGACAAGCCGCAATTTGCAGCCCAATCTGGTTTGCATCACAAACCTGAGTCTGCGACCCATGCCGGATCTCGACAAAGCCCTCGCCGACATCGTGGAAATCAAGTCGCGCCTCGCCCAGTCGAGCCAGTTCCTCGGGCTCGGCCCGGCTGCCCTCGCCACCTCCGGCGTCCTCGCCTTCGCCGTCGCGGCGCTGCAGACGGTGCTGCCGGGCGCCGCCGAGCCCATCGCCTATTTCACCGGCTGGGTGCTCACCGCCCTCGTCGCCGTCGGCCTGATCGGCGCCGAGATGCTGCGCCGGGCGCAGCGCCACCATGCCGGGCTGGCCGACCAGATGATCCGCGAAGCGGTGCTGAACTTCGTGCCGGCAGGCGTCGCCGGCGCGGCGCTGCTCGCCTTCTTCGCCCGCTTCGCGCCGGCGCAGCTCTGGCTGGTTCCCGGGCTGTGGCTGATCCTCGTCAGCCTCGGCATCTTCGCCGCGGCCCGGTCGCTGCCGCGCGCCATCGCCCTGGCGGGCGCCTGGTACCTGCTCGCCGGCTTCACCGTGCTGCTCCTTGCCGCCACCGACCAGAGCCTTTCGCCCTGGCATATGGGCCTGCCCTTCGCCGTGGGCCAGCTGCTGGTCGCGGCCATCGTCCACCGCGCCTCGGAGGCCACCAATGTCCGCTGAGCCCGACGTCCCCTTTGCCTATGACGGGCTCGATCGCGTCATCCACGAAAAGGCCCGTCTCGGCATCCTCACTTCGCTGGCCGGCCGCCCCGACGGCCTCGCATTCAACGACCTGCTGCGCCTGTGCGGCCTGACCCAGGGCAATCTCAGCCGCCACCTCGCGGTGCTGCAGGAGGCCGGCCTGGTCGACATCCACAAGGGCTATACCGGTAACCGACCGCTGACCGAAATCCACCTCACCCCCGCCGGCCGCCAGCGTTTTCTCGACTATCTCTCGGTGCTCGAACGCGTCGTCCGCGACGCCTCGGCGCGGGCTGAACAGGCGGCGCCGGGCAAGCCGCAGGTGGCGTAGTGCGTACTGAAGCAGACGGCCCCCTCCCTAGCCATTCGAGCATAGCTCTCATGGCCTTCTCGCCTCAAATCGCTCCACTGGAGCGATTTGCCCTTCGGGACGGTTCGAAGTCCCCCATAAAGGGGGAGGTGCCGCGCCGGTGTGTTTGGCACGATCGAAGACAGAGCTTCGACTCTTCACCTCCCCCTTTATGGGGGAGGCCGGGAGGGGGCCGTCTCTCTCGGTTGACCACCCTAAATCCGTAACCAAAGCCTGACCCATCAGCCGCATCACCACATCCACGAGGTTTACAATGCAAACCACTCCCGATCACAAACTCCACGTTGCCATCATCATGGACGGCAACGGGCGCTGGGCGGAGGCGCGTGGCCTGCCTCGTCCCGCCGGGCACCAGGTCGGCGCCGATGCGGTGCGCGCCATCGTTCGCTCGGCCATAACGCGGGGCATCGGCGCGCTCTCGCTCTATGCCTTTTCCAGCTACAACTGGCGCCGCTCCGAGGCCGAGGTTGCCGGCATGATGGCGCTGCTGCGGCACTTCCTGCTGGTCGAGGCCCGCCAGCTGCGCGACGCCAATGTCCGCATCTCCATCCTCGGGCGCCGCGACCGCCTGCCGCTCGGCCTGGTGAAGGCCATCGCCGCCGCCGAGCGCAGCACCGCCGGGTGCACCGGCCTGCATCTGCGCGTCGCCATCGATTACTCGGCCCGCGACGCCATTCTCGCCGCCGCGGCGGCGGGCCCCGACGCCATTGCCGCCGAGCTGGGCACCGAGGATGTCGACTTCCTGATCCGCACCGGCGGCGACCAGCGCCTCTCCGATTTCATGCTGTGGGAATGCGCCCAGGCCGAACTCTATTTCACCCGGGTGAAATGGCCCGATTTCGGCCCCGCCGAGTTCGACACCGCGCTGGCGGAATATGCCGGGAGGGTCCGCAGTTTCGGGGGCAATGTCGAGCCGATGCGGGCGATGGCCGGGTAGTGGGGTCACCGGCGCAAGGGCTTGAGCGCCCCCTCTCCCTCTGGGGGAGAGGGTTGGGGTGAGGGGGCCTTGCCGCATACACCGAGCCCGTAGAAGGCCCCCTCACCCGGCCCTTCGGGCCGACCTCTCCCCCAAGGGAGAGGTGGCTCATGGCCGCTGGAACGTCTGGTATTTCGCCTCGCCCACCCGTTCGAACACCTGGATGTTCAGCCCGCCTGGCGTCGTGTCGTTGCGCTTTGCGTGCATTGCCGTCGCCACGCCGCTGTCCTTGAACAGCTTGTGCCCGGCGCCGACGATCACCGGCGCCACGATCAGCCGCAGCTCATCGACCAGCCCGGCTGCCAGCAGCGCGCCGCCGAGGCTGCCGCTGCCATGCACCTGCAGCTCGCCGCCCGGACGCGCCTTCAGCGCTTCGATTTCCTTGAGCACGTCGCCGCGCAGCACCGTCGCCGGCCCCCAGCTGGTGGCGCCCAGCGTCGCCGAGGCCACGTATTTCGGCAGCCGGTTCATCATCAGCCCGATTGCGTCGTCCGGCTTGTTCATCTCCGGCCAGTCGCGCGAAAAACTCTCATAGGTCCGCCGCCCCAGCAGCAGCCCGCCGGCCTGCTCCAGCCAGTTCCGCGCCTGCGCCAGAAACGCCGCTTCCATGTATGGCACGAACCAGCCGCCGCGCGAGAACCCGTCGCTGCGGTCCTCGTCGGGACCTCCCGGCCCCTGGTAGACATTGTCCAGCGACACGAATGTCGACACCACAAGCTTCATTCTTCGAACTCCTTGATCGAAACACTTTGCCGATCGGCTAACTATCAATCAAAAACACTTAGCGCAATGGCTAAGTGATGGACATCGCAACACTTAGCCATTGCGCTAAGCATTATGCGGTGCTAGGCGTCGCGTATGCAGGCGGACACCACACAGCTCGATGCGATCTTCCAGGCCCTCGCCGATCCGACGCGGCGGGCGATCCTGGCCCGGCTCGGCGGCGGGCCGGCCGGCGTCGGCGAGTTGGCCAAGCCGTTCGACATGGCCCTGCCCTCGTTCATGAAGCACATCGCCGCGCTCGAGCAGAGCGGCCTCATCCGCACCGCGAAAGCCGGCCGGGTGCGCACCTGCACCATTGAAACGGGCACCTTCCAGCTGGTGGAAGGCTGGCTGGACCAGCAACGCCGGCTGTGGAACGCCCGCACCGACCGGCTCGAGGCCTTCGTCACGAGGGACAGGACATGACATTCGATCCCGAACGCGACCTCAGCATCGCGCGCTTCATCCGCGCGCCTCGCGCCACCGTGTGGAGCGCCTGGACCGAGCCGCGGCAATTCGAGCAATGGTGGGTGCCGGCGCCCGCCATCTGCCGTGCCGTCCGCTTCGAACCGGTGCCCGGCGGCGCCATGCTCACCGAAATCAGCGAAGACGGAAAACCCTTCGCCCCGCACATGAATGCCTGCTTCCTGGTGGTCGAGCCGCAGCGCCGCCTGGTCTTCACCGACGCCCTGCACGGCGGCTGGCGCCCGGCCTCCACCAGCTTCATGTCGGCCGAAATCACCCTCGACGACGCTGAGGGCGGCACCCAGTACACCGCGCGCGTCATGCACTCCGACCGCGCGGCGCGTGACAGGCACGCCGAGCTCGGCTTCTATGACGGCTGGGGCACCGTCATCGAACAGCTGGCGCGGTTCGTCGAGCCGCCGACCAGCTGACCGGACAGACTGCCGGTTCGGGGGGAACCGAGATGCGCGAGACGGCACCGGCCGCGCCGGTCTGGATCTATGTCGATGTGGTGTGCGACCTGTTCCACCACGGCCATGTCGAGTTCTTCCGTCGCGCCCGGGCGCTCGGCGACCGCCTGGTGGTCGGCCTGGTGGGCGATGCCGATGTCGCCAGCTACAAGCCGCCGCCCATTCTCGGCTTCGACGAACGCCGCGCCGTGGTCGAGGCCTGCCGCCATGTCGACCGCGTGCTCGACACCCCGGCGCCGCTGCACTGCACCCGCGCCTTCCTCGATGCCATCGGCGCGCATTATGTCTGTCACGCCGACGACATGAGCGACGAGCAGCTGCTGTTCTGGTACGGCGACCTCGCCCGCACCGGCGGCCTGCTGAAAGTCCCCTACACCACGTCGATTTCCTCCCGCCAGATCGTCAGCCGCGTGGTCGAACGATACAAGGCCGGCACGCTGCGGGGTGGCTGAGGCGATCACCTGGCCGAGCAGCCATCGTCCCCTCGCCCCCTTGGGGAGAGGGTCAGGGTGAGGGGCGCCAGGCAGACCAGATCAACAATCAGCCACCTCTTTTCTGGACCAATGCGGAGTCCGGTGCGCTTGGCGCCCCTCACCCCGCAGTGAGCCCTTCGGGCCCACTGCCGCCCTCTCCCCAGAGGGGCGAGGGGGCGGCGCGGCCCGGCCGGCGCAAGACACTTCACTCCCCCTCCCGCCGCTCGCCCGGCCCCGCCGGCACCGAGCGCCAGACGATCAGCGCCAGGCCGACCAGCGGCGCCCCGATCAGCGGCAGCGCCGTGGCGCCCCAGTTGTCGAGCACGATGCCGCCCAGCGCGGCGGCCACCGCCATGCCGATCATGAAGGCCGACATGTTGAGCGAGATCGCCACCGGCACGGCGCCCGGCGCGATCTGCGCCATGTGGCTGGCCACCGCGATCGAATAGGTGCGAACGACAAAGCCCTGCGCCCCGACTGTCAGCATCAACGCCGGCAGCGCGAAGGCCGGCGGCACGTAGGACAGCCCGAAGAACACCGCCATCACCACGATCACCGCCAGCCCGGCAATCGTCGCCGTGCGACCGCTGCCGAACCGGTCCGACATGCGGCCGGCCGTGGCGCTGCAGGCAATGGCGCCGATCCCGCCGGCCAGCAGCACCAGCGGCAGCGCGTCGTAACCGACGCCGACTGCCGCCATCAGCGCGCCGATATAGACGATCAGCGGCGACGAGCCGATCATGAACAGCAGGGTCGAGAGCAGCGCCCGGCCGACGCCCGGGTTGCGCAGCACCTTGAGCCGGTCGCGGATGCTGAGCGTATCGCCGAGCATGCCGCGCGGCAGCCGCAGATACAGCGCCGTCGCCGCCAGCCCGGCCATGATCGCCAGCATCACATAGACCACGCGCCAGCCGAACTGCGCCGCGATCCAGGCGCCCAGCGGCACCCCGGCCAGGGCCGCGATCGCCTGGCCCATGCTGATCACCTGCATGTAGCGGCCGCGCTTGCCATAGGGCGCGATCATCGCCGCCGTCGCCATGGCGGTGCCGGTATAGGTGCCGGCCACCACCGCCAGCGCCGTCCGCACCACGACGAGGGTCTCGAAGCTGACGGAGAGCACGATCAGCAGCGCACAGACGGCAAAGCCGAATTCCGAGCCGGCGAGAATGCGCCGCCGCCCCACCCCGCCCAGCAGCAGCGCCAGCAGCGGCGGGCCGAAGGCATAGGCCAGCGAGTAGAACAGCACCACCAGGCCTGCCTGCCCCAGGCTCACCCCCAGGTCGGTGCCGATCAGCGGCAGCAATCCGGCGATCAGGCCCCCTTCGATCGCCCCGACAAATGCCGCCAGCGCCAGCCAGTACAGCCGCGAATCCATGTTTCTCCCTCGGGAGTATTCTTGAAGGTGCGCGCCAGCGTGGGGAAGGAGAATCGTCAAACAGTCGGCAGCGACGCCGAGCCACAATTCGAGGCCACTTGGCCTAGTTCTCTGGACTACCTCTATCGAGAGCGCAGGGAGCTATGCCGATCTCCGCTGTCGGTACGCCTTCCTTCATTTGTCGCCAGCCTCGGCACGCTCCGGCACCGGGCGCTCTCTTGCGCGCTCGACCATGTCTTTGAACCAGTCCGCGTCACGCAGTGCTATGAGATCGACATCAGACTCCAGATGCTCAGCAGTCGGCAACGTGCCATCCTTCTCGCAACGGAGGAGCTGTGCCTTCGCCCGATCGACGTCGTCGCGCACTGCCAGAACGCAACCGAGATTGTAGTTACTTTCCCCCAGAAGTTCCTGGGCACGCGTAGCCATGCGTTCGGCTTCCACAAGACGAGCATCATCTCGCGTAATGCGCCATATCTCCAAAAGCGCCCCGCCGCAGTTATTGTATACGATACCGTCGTCCGGCTTGATCTTGGATGCAATATAGTATGTATCTATTGCCTGCTCAAAATAACTCTCATCTCCTGTCAGCCTTGCAAGTCCACGAAACGCGCTGGCCAAATTTTTTAGTATGCCGTGGTCGTTCGGATTCAATTTTGACGCAAGTTTACATTTTTCAATACTCTTATGATAAAGATCAGCTTCGCCCTTTATATCGGCGAGTCGCTTAAGCGCAAGCCCCCAGTTTTTGAGTGTGCTTGCACCTTCTTTGATCTCATTGGATTGTCGGTACCGCTCGAACGCTTGTTCATAGTACCTAACATCCCCGGTGCGCTCCCCAAGAGTGCCCAGCGCGCTTCCCCAATTGCTGAGCGCCTCCGGCCTGTCCGGGCGAAGTTCGGTAGCTCTCGAAAAATGTATGATGGCCTCATGAAAGTCGGCGGGCTCGCGCCTGCCTCGGCCCCTCTCGAAGGCTGCAGTCCCAAGGGCAATAGCCGACCAGTAGGCCAAGTCGACCTGCTCAGGATCGGTAGGATCAAAGCGGCTAAGAACGGCCTGCCAGTTGCCCGCCCGAAATAGGTCGGAGGTGTTTTCGCCCTTCGCGAGCTTTTGACGCTGCGCCTCCTGAAGCTCTTCGCGTAGATCCAGCAGCAAATTGCTGTCGCTATGCTCATCTACAGGAAAGTCGGTGACCGGCACGAGTTCGTCCAATAAATGGCCATACGGATCGGTGAAGAGCTTCGGCATGCAGTCTAATTCACGAGCAATCGCAACGAGAAACCGGTCTGCGTCCGCCCCACCAACATACCTAGCCACCCGGTCAGCCTTGGCCAAGAAGCCCGAAACAGCAGCGCTGGGCTCCTCCGCATAGCCAGCCCAGATCAGGTCATGCCTTCCATAGTAGATCTCGCTAATCTCAGGAAAAATGGCGTCCGAGTCACCACTGTAGCCCATCACCAGGAACGGAAATCGATCGAAGCTATCCGCTAGCAGCGGGTGGAGTCGCTGCGCATGTTCCCGTGTCTTCTTCTCGGAGTTGAACATGGAGAAGCCATGCCCTTGACCGTGTAAGTGCACGATCGCATTGGCACCGATATGACTAGTCGTGTCCGATGGTGCTACCGCGAAGTCGTAGATGGGTGGATATAACCCACACAGCCCACAGGCCCGCGCCAGCACGTTGTCGAAATTGAACGTCAGCACCCGCGCGACAAAGCCGGCATTCATCATTCCTGCGATGGCGATGTGAGCCCAATTGACCTTCGAGGTGTCGAGGAACGGCTGGAGGATGAACTTCTGCTCGGCTTCGGGTAGGCACCCCATGCAATACCCGTAGCTTGCCCGCTTCTCCGCATCGACTCCTAGTAGTCGGTGCGGCAGCTTCTCCTCGATGGTCTTCATCAGTTCCGCCGCAAGTGGAATTCCTGCACCCTTCGAACACCCGGCGCCCGTCAGGAGCGCAAACGGCGTGCCGGTAGTATCTCTTGCACTCTTCATTACGGCAGCGACGGATTCCACGTCTGCTTGAGTATACTTCGCCAATACAGCCCCCAAATCGGATCTCTAATCGCTAGCATGCAGTTCAACGTCCGCGAAGCCCCCCGCAGCTGCGGCTGTGGCTCCCCCGTTCACATTCCGTTCGCCACGCCCTATATTGCTGTCGAACCACGACAACACTGACAGATTCTGACAGCACACCTATCTATGGTGTCCGCTGCGCACTGCCCGCGCCGCTGCCGCCGGGCGCCAAGTGAACCAACGCCGAGAGTCCGCCATGCCCCCGAAAAAGCCGGTTTCCGACTTCTCCATCGACGACTTCATCGGCGAGATCGAAAAGGCCGAGGCCGAACAGCTGAACAAGCGGCTGCCGCAGGAGCGCCTGAAGAACAAGCGCGCCCTCGACAATGCCGCCCGCCGCGCCGCCGAAGCCGCCGGCACCGGCATCCAGCCGCTCGTCCCGCAGCCCCTGGAGAAGCCCAAGAAATCCGCCCGCTCCGCCGCGACCGGCATGCAGCTCAAGGCTCCCAAGTCGAAGGCCAACTCCGTCGACCGTCCGGATTTCGGTGGCATGGGTGAATCGGACCAGGCCGGCTTCGGTCACCTCCCTTCCGGCCGTGTGACCGCCCGCGATATCTCGCGCCAGGCGGCGAAGGACCCCGAGGTGATGGAGCAGCTGCGCGAGGCGCTCGAGACCTCGAAGAAGAAGGTCAAGGCCAAGAACATGCCCGGCCAGTCGCTGGCCGGCGCGCAGACCGTCGGCATCTCGGCGACGGTGAAGGCCCTCGAGGACATCATCCTGCACGGCCGCAAGGAGGTGGAGGGCAATACCGAGTGGAAGCCCCACCGCCCTGCCCCGCGCGAAAAATCCGAAGGCGGCGTGCCGTTCAAGCTGGTGACTGCCTATGAGCCGCGCGGCGACCAACCGACGGCCATCGCCGACCTGGTCGAGGGTGTCGAGAACGGCGAGACCGACCAGGTGCTGCTCGGCGTCACCGGCTCCGGCAAGACCTTCACCGCGGCACAGACCATCATGCGCACCCAGCGCCCGGCGCTGATCCTCGCACCCAACAAGACGCTGGCGGCCCAGCTCTATGGCGAGATGAAGTCGTTCTTCCCCGACAACGCCGTCGAGTATTTCGTCTCCTACTACGACTACTACCAGCCCGAGGCCTATGTGCCGCGGACCGACACCTATATCGAGAAGGAATCGACCATCAACGAGCAGATCGACCGCATGCGCCACTCGGCGACGCGCGCCTTGCTCGAACGCGACGACGTCATCATCGTCGCCTCGGTCTCCTGCATCTACGGTATCGGCTCGGTGGAAGACTACACCGCCATGACCTTCGATCTCCGGAAGGGCCAGAAGGTCGACCACCAGGAGCTGCTGCGCTCGCTCAGCCAGCTGCAATACAAGCGCGGCGACACCGGCTTCGTCCGCGGCACGTTCCGGGTACGCGGCGACACGGTGGAACTGTTCCCGGCCCACTATGAGGATGCCGCCTGGCGCATCACCCTGTTCGGCAACGAGATCGAGTCGATCTCCGAGTTCGATCCGCTCACCGGAAAGAAATCTTCCGACCTGCTCAGCGTCCGCATCTTCGCCAACAGCCACTATGTGACGCCGCGCGCCACCCTCACCGGCGCCATCAAGGAGATCCGCAAGGAGCTCGCCGCCCGCCTGCAGGAGCTGAACGGCGCCGGCCGCTTCCTCGAAGCGCAGCGGCTCGAGCAGCGCACCCTGTTCGATCTTGAAATGATGGAAGCCACCGGCTCCTGCGCCGGCATCGAGAACTATTCGCGCTACTTCTCCGGCCGCAAGCCGGGCGAGCCGCCACCGACCCTGTTCGAATACCTGCCCGACAATGCCCTGGTGTTCATCGACGAAAGCCACGTCACCGTCGGCCAGCTCGGCGCCATGTATCGCGGCGACCTGCGCCGCAAGGCGACGCTCGCCGAATACGGCTTCCGCCTGCCCTCGGCCATGGACAACCGCCCGCCCCGCTTGGAGGAGTGGACCGCCAGGCGCCGGCAGACCGTCTGTGTCGGGGCCCCCCCCGGCGCCGGGAAAAGGGAGCGGCCGGGCGGCGTGTCCGCCGGGCGGGTCCCCCCCCCCCCCGCCGGGATCGACCCGCCGGTCGAGATCCGGCCCGCCAAAACCCAGGTCGACGACGTGGTCGACGAGATCCGCCAGGTGTCGAAGGCCGGCTACCGCACCCTGGTCACGGTGCTGACCAAGCGCATGGCCGAGGATCTCACCGAATACATGCACGAACAGGGCATTCGCGTCCGCTACATGCACTCCGATATCGACACCATCGAGCGCATCGAGATCATCCGCGATCTCCGCCTCGGCGCCTTCGACGTGCTGGTCGGCATCAACCTCTTGCGTGAAGGCCTCGACATCCCCGAATGCGCCCTCGTCGCCATCCTCGATGCCGACAAGGAAGGGTTCCTGCGCTCCGAGACCTCACTGATCCAGACCATCGGCCGCGCCGCCCGTAACGTCGACGGCAAGGTCATCCTCTACGCCGACAACATCACCGGCTCCATGGAACGCGCCATGGCCGAAACCACCCGCCGCCGCGAAAAGCAGACCGCCTACAACGTCGCCAACGGCATCACACCGCAATCGGTGAAATCCAACATCAAGGAGATCGTCGACAGCATCTACGAACAGGACCACGTCACCGTCTCGATCGGCAAGGACAAGAGTGGCAAGGAGAAGGTCCAGGCCGGGGCGAACCTGGCGGCGGTCATCAAAGACCTGGAACGCGAGATGCGCGAGGCCGCGACGAACCTGGAGTTTGAGAAGGCGGCAAGGCTGCGCGACGAGGTGAAGCGGTTGAGGGAGATGGAGTTGGATGTGTTGGAGGGGGGAGTGGAGTAGCTTGGAAAATGCGCTCTCTCCCGCGGACCTTTTCTGGAATACCGGCGAGGCCTCTCTATGAAGGTGGCAACCGCTGGCTAGGCAGATAAAGTGGGGCCACTGTCCTCTCCTTCTGGTCGGCCTACCTTCTCGGCCTTCTTGGCTAAGGGGTTAAAGGCGCTCACGAGAAACGCGAGAGCCCCCAGCGGTCCTGCGAGAGAATAGACTAAATAAGCAACAGCTGCTTTGGCACTTCCCTGAACGATCTCTTTTGATGCCGCCTCAATACCGTCTAGCGCGCCTTTGCGCGACGACCGCAGAGCATCTCGACCAAAGTCAAGGGACATCGCTTGCGCAGACGAAATGGCTTTTGCGACGAAGTTCCGGACATCCAACAGCCGCAGTGCCACAAGCTTGCCACGGGCCGAGATTGCGGCTTGCACCGCAACCACGTCATCCGTAGATACGGCGGCTTTGGACGCTACCTCAATGTCGGCATCTGTCTGCGTAAGGGCATCGGTGACCGATTTGTCGACGACCCGGGAAGCACCTGCCAGCCTACTAATCTCCGTCGCCGCTGCGAGAGCGCCGTTAGCAACCGATGCATCCATCGACATAGCCAATCGGCTGGCTTCTATTTCCGCAATCTCTGGGATGCTGGCCCTAACATCGTCCAAGGTCGCCGCGACGTCCCGAAACATCGCCTGCACGTCAGCAGCGAACTCTTCTCGTGATTCAGCCGTGTCCATTATGGCAACGATAGCGTCGATGGCGCGCGATCTACTTAGTAGTAGCCCTGCGTCAACGCTGTCACCCAACGCATCAATGAGTGCCGCTACAGACTCGCTAAAGTATGTTCTGGCCTGAGTTTGGAGCAGGCGATCCAAAAGCCTCCTTGCCTTCCCCTTCAACTCTTGAAGAAGGGTCTTCCCAAGAGCGTCGAGGTCAGTTCCCGATACGGGCTCGGCAGCAAATTGACCGCCATCCCAGACAAATCGATGGGGAGCGGGCAGTTGTTCAAGGGACCTGTCCCCTTCGGGACTAATTTCCCTTGGATCAATCCTATGATCACTCAGATACTGATCCAGATCTATTTCTTTCACAGACCAGTGGGTTCTATTCAATTCATCTGGCTGAATTCCAAGTAACATTGAGTAGCGGATCATTTCATCTGCATTAATCGAAACCTCCGGGTCGTCGAGCCTGAACTGAATCTCAACGTTTCTTCCTCGAGCCGACACGTCGACGATCCGCCCAAGCTTAGCGGGCTTATTGACCGCCGTCTCGTACGCGAAGAGCGTAGGGTAGGTTGTCAAGCGCATCAATGAATCAGTGGAAACATCCCCTATGGCGGCGATCAATGATCTGTCAGTATATTCAAATATACGGGACCCATCCATTTCATACTGCCCACTATCCCAAGCGCCTTCGCGCCCAGAAACGATTAGGTTGTACAATTTTGGGCCCAACATTGGCGGAGGATCATCGCCAGGGCCATTCAGTAACCAAAATTCCGGAACAGAAAGTGCGGAGGACAATCTCCCAATGGTCGAAGACATTATTGACATCGTATCAGAAGTAAGCACTCGGCGAACGGTGCTTAGGCTGATCTCCGACCGCCGAGCTAGTTCGCTTTGAGTTATTCCGGCCGACTGGATCGCATTAAACAGCCTTCGGCCAACACCTTGCGATGCAAAGAGTGGAAACTCCGCCAACTGGCCCAGCGGTAGTTCCCGAGTCAGCAAAAGCTGCAACAGAGTGTCGCCGCCAGCCTCGCCTAAAACTTGGGCCAACGCACTTGAGTTGCCCATTGATGGCTCGGAAAGTCCTCGCTCCCACTTGGAGATCGTCTGCCGATCGACCCCTATCCGGTCGGCCAAGTCAGCCTGCGATAGGCCTATCGCGCGCCGCGCATCAGCTATCTTACTTCCCAGCTTTGGCAAGTTCACAGAGCTAGCACTCAACGACCCCTCCAACTGATTCCAACGGCAACAGCGATGCGATGGCGGCGCAAAGCGGGCCCGTGGAGTCTCCCTACAACTTCTTGACCCTGATTTCTTCGGTGGTCCAGCCGCGTCAACATTGATGTGCACTGGAACAGGCACTTACCGATCTGCCGCAGTAAGACATCATGGTCACCAAGCGCACTAATGCTCAGCAAACGTCATGCCGCCGCGCTCGCCTCGATCGCCGCGCTCGTCGCGCCCGGCTCGTTCACCACCCCTGCTCTGGCTGGCGCAGGATCTCCCTGAAGTCACCGTGCTGCGTTCGACACCGATCTTCCGCAACCCCGGCCGCCGGCCGTCACTAACCTCTTGGTCGGTCTTCAACTAACTCTGCGCGAAACTCACCCGTCGTCTCATTGAGCTCGACGAGGCGCATAATCATTCGCTCCTGCGGCGCGCAGCTTGCGATCTTTCGGGGATCCGCGCTTATGTCTTCGGCCACGGTCACGACTACTCGGAACCTCCCGTTGCATCTATCCCGGGCCCAGATCAAGTTCTCGAGACGTTCTTTATTTCCTGGACGCGTAAGCCACAAATCTACCTTGTGCCCAAAGCTACTGTAGGAAACTGGTTTCGTCGTGTAGTCGAACTCATCGCGCCACAACGTGAGCACAACTATCGCACCATCCGAGCTCCGCGCAGACCAACTCCAGCGTGGATTCTTTCCCGAAGCCCCGAAATGAGCAAACGCGGCAGCAAGCGACCACACCTTCGGCATCTGCACCTCCAAATTACCACACGACTTACAAAAATCCGCCCCCAGAGGCTATCCCCAGTCGCAACGACACTGGCTGCACCCTGCAGGTTGCTGGCTGCCCTCGTTGGGCCTCCGCCCTCGCACACCACATCGGTTCATCCTCAATTCATCATATGACTTTCACATTCACCTCCGTTGCATCCCGCAACGCGAGGTAAAACATCAAATGCTGCCAAAGCTTAGCGTCACGGTCCTGGCCGTTGCGGCCGCCTGTTTGACTGCCCCGTCCTTCGCTCAAACCTTCCCCGAAACCACCGCCATTCGCGCCACCGACCTGCTGCGGGCGCCGCCGCCGGATGGGCGGCGCATCACCGGCATCGCCAAGGGCGAACGGCTAAGACTGTACGAATGCGTGGGCAAGCCGACCTGGTGCCGGGTCGGGCAACTCGCTGGGCCGCATCCCTATGTCGGCTGGGTCGCGGCCGATGCGCTCGACGGGGCTGTGTCCACCAGATGACCGGCAGGGCCGGCCGCCGCGCCGGCCCTGCTCCACACCGTAACGTCATCGCCGGCATATTGACGCTTCGAGCGCCGCTCACCAGAACAGAATGGGAACGCCATCGAGTCCGCCTATGCCGCCGCCCGGCCACCTGCAGAAGAAGTATCCCGGCAAGACCCACCTGCTGAAGCATGCCGCCGAGTGGGGCCAGCTGGTGATCATCCGCTGCAATGGCTGCCGCCGCAGCGCCACCTATCTCGCCGCCGACCTCGCCGAACTGCTCGATCCCGAGCGGCCGGCGCTGTGGCCGCCCTTCCCCTGCCCGCGCTGCCTGACCGACGAATACATCCGCGTCACCCTCAACTCGCCCTATGGCGAGGATTATGGCCGCCTGCTGATCCGCCGGCCCGGGCCGATCCGGGTGACGCAGACCTGGCGCACCGTGAAGCTCGGCGATCCCTGAGTCGCGCCCCTATCCACCCGCCCGGTAACGGTTTACGCTGTCACATTTGCCGGTTTGGGGAGGCCGCACCATGCATAATCCAGTGACGCCCGCATCGTCTTACACCACTGTCCGCCTGGCGCCGGGCGAGGTGCTGATCACCCAGGGCGCGCCGGGCGGCAGCCTCTATGTGCTCGAGGAAGGTGAGCTGGGGGTGATCCGCGATGGCGTCGAGATCGCCACCGTGTCGCGGCCCTTCTCGGTGGTCGGCGAAATGTCGGTGGTGCTGGGCACCCCGACCAGCGCCACGGTGCGCGCCACCAAGGAGAGCCGGGTGCGGGTGTTTTCCGATGCGCGCAGCACGCTCTCCAACGATGCCGATTTCGCCTTCCGCATGGCCTACCTGATGGCCAGCCGGCTCGACGCCACGTCGGCGCTGCTGGTCGAGCACAAGCGCAAACAGGGTGGCAAGGCCGAGAGCGACCTGATGAGCCGGTTGTTCAACGCCCTGCATCTGCCCAATGACGAGCCGCCTGCCCCGCCGGCCGACCGCCAGGAAATGTTCAGCAGCCCGCAAGGCGCCTTCCCGCGCTAGATCGCGAGCGCCGCAGACCTCGCCGGGGAAGCGAACGTTGCACCGCCCGGCCGCGACACCCTTCCGCCCAACTCACGGACACCCCCATGCGCCCGATCGTCCGCGCCGCACTCGCCGGTCTCCTCGCCTGCTCCGCGCTGCCGGCGGCCGCCGCCGAGCACGCCTTCACCCTGCACAACAACCTCACCAAGCCGATCACCAGCTTCAAGGTGAAGGGCGGGGACGTCAGCGGCTTCAAGACGATCGCGCCGGGCGCTCGTATCACCTTCACCGTGACGGTTCCCGGCAGCGACTGCGCCGCCGCGGTCAGCGCCCGGGTCGGCGACGCGCGGCGCGATGGCCGGGTCAACCTCTGCGACAAGGGCGGCTACGTTCTCACCCCGGCCGAAGGCGGCACGAAGTTCCTGCCGCTGTCGCAGGTGATGCTGGTTCGGTAGCGCCGCTTTCCGCATTCGCGCATGTGCGCCATGCAGTGGTCGCCGGCCATGGCGCCAGCATCGTGGCTTTCCCCTCATCCGGCGCTACGCGCCACCTTCTCCCCGACGGGGAGAAGAATCCGGAGAGCGCGGTGATCACCTCTGTTCCTCTCCCCGTCGGGGAGAGGGTGGCTCGGCCGCAGGCCGAGACGGGTGAGGGGTGGCAACCACTGCACGCGCGATGGAGCGCTACGTCAATCCGATGGCTTGGCGACCATCATTCTTCGCTGCGAATGATACCCGCACCCGCCCCCTGTCGAAATCGCCGCCGCTCGCCCGACATTGTCTCAGGCAAGCGAAAGGAGCCGATCATGGCAGCCCACCTCCCCACCAGTTTCGAGGCCACCCTGGTACAGAGTTCCGCCGCGGGCGGCTGGACCTATCTGGTCTGGCCGGCATCCGTCGCCTTCTTCGGCACCCGGGGCCTGGTGAAGGTGGCCGGCACCATGGATGGGCAGCCGTTCCATTCCAGCTTCATGGCGCTCGGCGACGGCACGCACAAGCTGCCGGTGGCAGCAAAGCTCCGCCGGCAGCTCGGCAAGCACGTCGGCGAGACCATCGCCGTGACGCTGAGCGAACGGCGCAACTGAGCCCTCACCCCTGCTCGATGGTTAGCGTGCCATGCGTCCGGTCCTCGATGGTCTGCAATGGCAGGCTGAGGCGGAACTCGTCGCCGGCGGGGTGGTAGATGGCGAAGCGAAAACCCTTCTGCAGCAGCGCTTCCACCTCGTCCTGGGTGAATTTCGGGTGCCGCGTGGTGCGGCCGTTGAGCGGAATGGTGTGTCTGGGCATGGCGCGTCTCCGGCATATGTTCTTGTTTCGTTCTAGGCATGAGGCTTTGGCCGTGTCCACTGGGTTTGCCGGGTGCATCGCGAACATCCGCGGCTCCCTTGGAGGGCACGACGGTCCGGCACCCAATGGCGCCCACCGTTCCCTGCGCTATACTCCTGACAAACCTGGGGGATCAGATCATGCTTCGTTTCATCGGCGCCGTCGCCGCCGCCGGCCTGCTGCTGCTCGGTCCGGCCATCGCCGAGACCGACTGGTCGAGCTATGGCAGCTTCAAGTCGACGCGCTGCGAGGACGCCAAGACCATCGCCGACATCAAGGAATCGATGCAGGGCCTCGAATTCAACGATGGCGGCGGCCGGGCCTTCCGGATGGCGAGCAGCGTCAAGATCAGCAAGTCGCGCACCATCAAGGCGACGGCCAACATGCTGGTGTGCCAGCTCAGCCTGCGCACGGTCGAGGCCGGCCAGAACCATGTCTACAACGCGCGCCATACCGTCTGGCTCGAGCCGGGCGGCAAGTGGCGCACCCTGTTCCAGCCGAACTATTAGAGTCCGGTCAGCAAAGTTGCAGACGTTACCGGCTCGAACGCGCGAGGCCTCGCGGCCCGGTGACATGACCGCGCCGCGCAACCGCGCTATCCTCGTCACGCGGGGCGCGCGCTCCGGTACGAATCTGGGGGATTTCTGACCATGGCCAATCTCTTGGCGCTGACCATTGCCTACCCGACGCTCAGCCTCGAGCGCGGCGAAGCGCTGATCGAAACCGGCGAGGCGCTCGGCGAACTCTATGTGCTGGTGTCGGGCCGCCTGGTGGTGGAGCGCGACGGCATCGAGATCGCCCGCATCACCGAGCCCGGCACCCTGGTGGGCGAGATGAGCGTGCTGCTCGGCACCGACCACTCGGCCACCGTCACCGCCCTCACCCCGGTCGAGGTACGCCATATCGAGGATGGCATCCGCTGGCTGGAACAGAGCCCGATCGCCGCGCTGCATGTGGCCACCCTCGCCTGCCAGCGGCTCGATGCCACCAGCGCCCTGCTGGTGCAGCTGCGCAAGGAGGGCAACCGCGAGCATGGCCTGCTCGAGCGGCTGTTCGGCGCCGTCACCGGGGCCGAGAACCGCGCCTGAGCCATCCGTGGCGTTGATGGCTGCCATAACGCCGACTGCATTGATCTTGCGGGCGGGCTGCCGGAACATGGCGGCATGCTCAAGCGACACGATCTCGCCGATCCCGCCTCCGACGCGCCGGCAGCCCCGCTCTCGAATGGCGGCCCGCCGCTCGACGATTCCCCGCGCCCCTGGGGCAATAACGGGATCGGCAACTATTTCGAGTGGAAGGCGGCGAGCGAAAAAGCCTTCAATGACGTGCCCTACGATATCGCGGTGATGCGGGCCCGCCGGGCCGAGGCGATGGGCCTCACCTATCGCGAGTACACCCTCGAAATCCTCGAGCGCGGCCGATATCTGAGCGCCGAGGCCGATGCCGAGCGCATCGCCGAGATCAAGCGCCGCCGGTCGATCCGCTACTGATCACTTCGCCGCCAGCCGGCAACCCCTGCTCCGCTCGCCCGTTGCCCAGACACAGCAACGACAGGAGCCGATCATGGCCAATGAAGAACACCGCCTCAGCCCCGACGAACTGACCGACAAGGCGTGGCATCTGGCGGAAAAGATCCGCATCGCCCTGCTGACCAGCTGGGATGGCGAGCAGCAGCGCATCCGACCGCTTTCCGCCAATGTCGATCGCGACGCCGACGTCATCCAGTTCCTCATCGGCGCGCATGGCGGCACCACGCTGGCTGAGGCCACCGGCGCTCCGGCCCTCACCCTGGTCGAGCAGGTGAAGAAGTTCCCCACCGTCACGCTCGCCTTCGCCGATCAAAGCTCGCACGACTATGTCACCATCACCGGCCAAGCCGTGGTCAGCAATGATCGCGCCCGCATCAAGGAGCTGTGGACGCCCTTCGCCAAGGCCTGGTGGGACGGCGCCGACGACCCGGAAATCCGCCTGCTGACGGTGACGCCGGAAAACGCCGAGATCGGGGAAGGCCCCAACCAGCTGATCGCCACCGCCATCATGCTCACCGCCGCTGTCACCGGCGCCAAGCCGGCCGTGGGCGACCACGGCGCGGTGCGGATGTAGGGGCGGGGAAGCGACGATTGCAGTCAGGATGCCTTCCCTCCCGCGTAGAGGGACAGTGTGGTAGGGGGCGCGCAAAGTGCGTCCCCTCGCCCCTCTGGGGAGAGGGCCAGGGTGAGGGGCGCCAAGCGCGCTGGCTTTAGCAGTGGTTGCCCGAGGACCCGCGCCCAATGCGGCGTGCTTGGCGCCCCTCACCCGCAGTGAGCCCGTTGGCCTCACTGCCGCCCGGGCGCGAAGGGCACATCCGGTGCAAAATCGCGTCCACCAAAGCTCGCCCCGATTTCGCCCGCTTTCCGGCGTTGCTCATCTCAACAATCATCGGAGTTCTTCGATGCGCACCGCCCTGCTCGCCCTCAGCCTCGTCGCCGCATGCCTCGTGGCGCTGCCTGCCGAAGCCGCCTCGCGCGGCACGGCGCGCGCCTCGGCTGACCTTCCGGTGCGCGCCGGCCCCGGCGCCGGCTACCAGACCATCGGCACGCTGCCCAAGGGCACCGAGGTGCGGCTGCAGCGTTGCACCCGCAACTCCAACTGGTGCCTGTTCCTCAATGCCGGCGGCCAGCCGGCGGGCTGGGTGCGCGGCTCCTATCTCGTCGGCTCCGGCGCCAAGCTCGAAGTCACCCCCTACAAGTTCCAGGGCTTCGATCCGCTCGACCCGATCCGCACCTGCGACGATGACGATCACACCAGCATGTTCTGCTGGTGAGGCGCCGGCTCGCTTCGCCACAAAGATGAACAGATTTCGCGTCGAGCGCGAAATCATTCTACCTTAACAAGGGTTTCAGCTTCAGTTCAGGCACTTCCTTCTAACTTCACGGTCAAGGCACCAGTGCCAACCCTGAAACGAAGGAAACTGAAAATGTCTTTCCGCACCCTCAAGACCGCCGCCCTCGCCACCCTCGTCGTCATCGCCACCGCCGGTGTTTCGATGGCCGCCCAGTATGCCTGGGTCGACAACAACACCAAGGTGAAGGCGTTCCACAAGCAGAACTCGGCCAATGTGAACTGGGTCCAGGCCGGCCAGAAGGTCAAGGTCGTCGGCCAGTGGAACAACTGGTACAAGCTGCAGATCCCGGGCCCGGATGGCTGGGTGAAGGGCAACGTGCTGAGCTTTGGCCCGCAGTTCCCGGGCCCGTTCCCCGGCTACGGCTATGGCTACGGCGGCTCGTTCTGCGTCAACGGCCAGAACGCCTCGTTCTGCCTGAGCGGCGGTTATTAAGCGGCTCCGACCAGCCCCTCAATCAAGCCCACCACCGCGCCTCCGGGATCCCCCTCCCGGAGGCGCTTCGATTTTCGGTTTACGCCAGATTTACAGGGGTTTCAGGCTGCGTTCAGGTTGGCCTTGCTACACCTCATGACAAGGCAGTGATGCCACCCGGCACTCACACAAACGACTCCAGAGAAAGATCCGATCATGTTCATCACCAGCATCAAGACCGCGGCTCTCGCCACCGCTATCGTCTTCGCCACCGCCGGCGCCTCCATGGCCGCCACCTGGGCCTATGTCGACCAGGATGCCAATGTCCGCAAGAACCACAGCAATGGTTCGCAGGTCATCAACAGCATCTACGAAGGCGACAAGGTGAAGGTCATCGGCCAGTGGAACAACTGGTACAAGGTGCAGATCCCCGGCCCCGATGGCTGGGTGAAGGCCGGCGCCCTCGATTTCGACTATTACGATGGCCCGTCCTACCCGGTCTATCCGTCCAAGCCCGGCTTCGGCTTCGGCAGCAGCTTCTGCGTCGACGGCAAGAACGCCCAGTTCTGCCTCGGCACCAGCTACTAACCGGCCGGCTTCACCGCGCAGCGGTGAAACGGTCCGGCAGGGCGGCCCCCCGGGCGGCTTCACCGCCTTGGCGGTGAAACGCTCCGGCAGCCCAAGACCTCCTCCCGTCTCCCATGCAGCGCCCCCGGGTCCCCCGGGGGCGTCTTCGTTTACCCGCCGTTAACAGCTCCAGCGCGTGCCACGCAGCGCTCAGGCGGTTCCGGCGTTAGCGGTGGTGCTTTCGGGAGCAAAAAGGAGCCCGACATGTCCCCTGCCCGCCTTCTGATCTGCGCCTTGGGCGCACTCGTCGCCTCCGGCTTCGGCATGGCCCCGGCGCTCGCCGACGGCGCCGTCGCATCGGGCTTCGTCAATGTCCGCGCCGGCCCGGGCGGCGGCCACCCGGTGGTCGCGGTGCTGGACCCGGGCCAGCGGGTGCGCATCGATCACTGCCGCGGTCCCTGGTGCCTGATCCGCCAGGCCGGCCCCGATGGCTGGGTCGATGCCAACTACCTGACCACGCCGCGCCACTATGCCCGGCACGGCTTCGTCCCCAATGTCGCCCATGACAGCGGCAGCTATGCCGGCGGCTATTACGGCGGCGAGCGATTCTACGACGATTACGCCTATCTCGAGCACCCGCACCAGCGCTACCGGATGCACGATTTCTACGGCGACATCATCTGCATCGAGGGCGACTATGCCCAGGTCTGCCCGCGCCGCTGAGCGCACCGGAAAACCAACCGGATGGCCTGCCTGGGGCGTTTTCGCCCACAGCAGCCTCCGACCGGCCGGCCGTTCAGTTCCAGTTCAGGAAACCCGGAGCAGTTTGGCCGCGTTTGGGGATCAAGGCGCGCTTTCGGGAAAGGTCGCAGACTTTTCCGGCACGAAAGCGCGACACATCAATCGGCGCGTTTCGTTTGAAATGGCGAAGCGCTCCGGTCGCGACGAAGTTTACCTCCTGAAAGGAGCCCCATCATGTCCCTCCGCCGCTTCGCACTCGGCCTCGCTGGCGCCGTTGCCATCCTGACCGCCGGCATCGGCGCGGCCAGCGCCGCCACCGCCTATGCCAATTCCACCGTCAATGTCCGCGCCGGCGCGGGCACCAGCTACGCCGTGGTCGGCGTGCTCCGCCCCGGCCAGCGGGTCGAAATCGACTATTGCCGTGGCGCCTGGTGCCTGATCCAGCAGCGTGGCCCCGATGGCTGGGTGAACGCCAACTACCTGGATTCGGGCCGCTCCTACGATCGCGGCCGCTATGACCGTTACGATCGCTACGACGATTACTACGATGACGGTTTCTACCTGGAGCGCCCGCGCTACCGGTATCCCTATCCGTTCTACCGCAGCCAGGCCTGCTTCGGTCGTCCCAACGTGTCGTTCTGCTTCAGCAACTGACCGACTTGCCGGGCGCTGTGACGCGGCCTATCTAGGGGAGCGCTTTCAGGAAAAAGCCTGTCCCCGCGAAAGCGGGGATTGCAGACTTTTCCGGTTCGAAAGCGCGACAAAGTTTGAGCCACCTCACAGCGCCCGGATGCCTCATGGCCACACAGCAGATGAAGCCCTACGTGAAGCTCGCCTCCACGCTCGCCAGCGTGGGCCTGGGCATCTTCTTCATCGAACGCTTCGGGCTTTCCGAGCTGCAGAAGAACGGCACCATCCATCTCGACGGCACGATCCTGTCGATCATGGTGATCGCCCCGGTGCTGCTGGTCCTCGCCGGCGCCATCGTCTTCATGGTCGGCAAGATGCGGCGGCTGTAGGCAGCGTGCAGCGGGCGGGCTACCCCACTGCGATCAACCCACCTGCGATGTCATCCCTGCGAAAGCAGGGACCCAACTCACAGCCCGCGCAGGTGGATGCATGGGTCCCTGCTTTCGCAGGGATGACACCGGTAGTTGGATTCGGCACTGAGCTCGGCTACCAGCGGCCCAACTTCCCTGGAACGCTCGCCCCCTACTCCACGCGCAACCGCTCGACGTCGATGCCGCGGGCCACGAGCGGCTCGCGCATGCGGCGGCCCATGAACTCGTTGATGCCATAGAGCGCCAGCGCCGCCACCAGCAGCACGATGCCGAAGCCGCGCGTGCCTTCCTCGGTACCGATGGCGATGGCCGCCAGCACCGCGGCCGCGCCGCCGCCGATCAGGATGTACCACTTGCGCTCGGCCTGCACCCGCAGGTTCCGCGCGCTCGACAGCAGCAGGTCCCTGAGCTCGAGATCGCCCATGGCGGCCAGCTCCGTGCCGCCTTCGCGCCGGATGGTCTGCATATAGGCTTCGACCCGCCGCTCGATCACGTCCTGCCGCTCGGTATCGCGCCGTCCGCGGAAGAAATAGCTGCCGACAATGCCGACCAGCCCCAGCACCAGTGCGATTTCCAGCAGCACAACCATCGGCCAATCCCTTCCTCGAGGCGTCAGCGCCCGTCGTGCATCAGATGTCCCTGATGGGGGTGGGATTCAAGATGCCAGGCGCCCCCTCAATGCGGCAGCGTCTCTTCCTCCGCCGCGGTCGCTGCCTCGCGGCGCCCGGCCCGGCTCAGGTGCCGCTCACGCGCCATTACCACGAGGCCCGCGCCGACGATGATGCCGCCGCCGATCAGCGCCACGGGGTCGATCAGGTGGCCGAAGAACTGGTAGCTGAGAAAGATGCCCCAGGGCAGCGCGAAATAGTTGAACGGCTGCAGCGTGCTGGCCGGGGCGCGCGACAGCGCCACCATCATCAGCCCATGCGACGCGGTGGAGGTGATCATCACCAGCCCCATCTGCAGCATGGCGCCCAGATCCATCGGCTCCCAGAAGAACACCCCTGTCGCCGTGGTCAGCAGCAACCCGCCCACCCCGACATAGACCATGCTGGTCGCCGTGGTGTCGACGCTCGAGACCTTGCGGGTCAGCGCGATATAGACCGCGTAGCTCGCCGCCGAGAGGATGGCGAAGATCACCCCGCCATCGATCGGCAGGCCGCCCGGCCGCACGATCACCAGCGCGCCGCAAAAGCCGACGAACACCGCCACCAGGCGGAACAGCCCGACCTTCTCGCCCAGGATCGGGATCGCCATCAGCGTCGCCATCAGCGGGTAGACCAGCACCACCGCCTGCAGCTCGGCCAGCGGCACGGTCTTCAGCGCCATGGCGAAGAACCAGATATCGACCACCAGCAGGATGGCCCTGAGCCATTGCAGCCACGGATATCGCGAGCGGAACGCCTGCTTCAGCGGCCCCTGCCGGCTCACCAGCACCAGCGAAAACGCGGCGAACGCCCAGAACCGCAGCATGGCGATCTGGAACGGCGAATGCGTCTGCACCAGCGATTTGGAAACCGCGTCCTGGATGCCGAAGATCACGATGGCGAGGATTGTCAGGCCGATGCCGAGCGCGATGTTGTCGGCGCGGCGGCGCGGTTGCCCGGCTTGGGGCTCAGTCATGGACATAACTCTATGCAGTCGAAAGCCCCGGGCGGCCGCCCGGGGCAAGTAACAGGGAAATAAACTCAGAGATCAGCGATCAGCTGCTGCTCTTCATCGTGGCGTTCTTGATCAGCCCGGCAATGGTGGTCAGGATGCCGCCGCCGACGAGGCCGGTGAGACCCTGCCCGGCCAGCGCGCCGATGTCCATGCCCCCGGTGCCGGCTGCCGCCGCGGCGCTGCCGACCAGCCCGGAAAGCCCCGGGATCATGCCGGCCAGCCAGGTGCCCAGCCAGCCTCCGATGGCGCCGGCGATGGTGTTGCCCACCGGGCCGAGATTGACCTGCTTGAGGACGGCCGCGATACCGTTGCCCCCGACGCCGCCGCCAATCAGTTGAACCAGAATCGGAATAATTGCTTCCATTGGACGCTCCTCAGATCCAGCTCGTGGAAGCCGAGTGGCCCCCAACTCGCAACTGCGACGTTACGCCCGATTGCAGAGAGTCGGTAGCCACAAGCTTGCACGTACTTGACACAGCGGGGGAAATCCCGACGAACGCAAGTTTTCGTGCCCGGCTCTGCTTGCGATACGTACCTCGTCGCACGCACTGGCCGGTACGATGACTTGCGCGCCCCCTGGAGGCCGGCATCAATTGAACCCCCGAGCGCGAAGCCCTATCTTCCGGCTCGACTCATGACATCCACACCCGAACATCTGCCGGCCGATCCCAGCCGCGTCGCCCTTGTCACCGGCGCCGCCGACCGCGTCGGCGCGGCCATCGCGCGCCGGCTGGCCGGCGATGGCTGGGCCGTGCTCGTCCATTACCGCGCCTCGGCCGACAAGGCCGAAGCGGTGGCAGCCGGCATCCGTGCTGCCGGTGGCAGGGCCGCCACCATCGGCGCCGACCTCGCCGATCGGGCCCAACGCGCCCGCCTCATCGCCGATGCCGCAACGCCGTTCGGCCCGCTCACCCTGCTGGTCAACAATGCCTCGCTGTTCGAGCGCGATGCCGTCACCGATCTCGACGAGACGCTGTGGGACGCGCATTTCGCCGTGCATGCCGAAGCGCCGGCATTCCTCGCGCGCGATTTCGCGGCGCAGCTGCCGGCCGCTGCCAGGGGCAATATCGTCAACATCATCGACGAGCGGGTGCTCGACCTGTCGCCGGCCTATTTCAGCTACACCCTCAGCAAGGCCGTGCTGTGGACCATGACGCGCACCCTGGCGCAGTCGCTGGCGCCGCGCATCCGGGTCAACGCCATCGGCCCCGGCCCAACCGTGCCGCCGCCGCATGTCTCGCCCGAGGCGCATGCGCGCCGCCTCACCGAACTGCCGCTCGGCCGCAGCGCCGATGCCGAAGGCATTGCCGATGGGGTGGTCGCCATTCTCGGGCTCGATGCGATGACCGGTCAGATGATCGTCCTCGATGGCGGCGAGCATATCGAATGGCCGACCCGCCGCGGCCCGACCCCGAGACGCCGATGACCGATACGCCTCCCATCCACGGCGCGGAGGTCATCAGGACCTTCGTCAAGACCCTCCCCACCTCGCCCGGCGTCTACCGCATGTTCGACGAGGCCGGCGAGGTCGTCTATGTCGGCAAGGCGCGCAACCTCAAGGCGCGCGTCACCAACTATACCCGTCCCGAAGGCCTCGATATCCGCATCCGCCGGATGATCGAGGCGACGCGCAACATGGAGTTCGTGCGCACCGAGACGGAAGCCGAAGCGCTGCTGCTCGAAGCCAACCTGATCAAGCGCCTGAAGCCGCGCTTCAACGTGCTGCTGCGCGACGACAAGAGCTTCCCCTACATCCTGATCGCCACCGAGCACGAAGCCGCCGAGCTGAAGAAGCATCGCGGCTCGCGCCGCATCAAGGGCCACTATTTCGGCCCCTTCGCCTCGGCCCTGGCGGTGAAGCGCACCATCACCGCGCTGCAGCGCGCCTTCCTGCTCCGCACCTGTTCGGACAGTTTCTACAAGGCCCGCACCCGGCCCTGCATGCTGCACCAGATCAAGCGCTGCTCGGCCCCCTGCACCGGCGAAATCTCGATGCCGGACTATAACGAGCTGGTCGAGGAAGCCCGCCAATTCCTCTCCGGCAAATCCAAATCGGTGCAGGATCACCTCGCCGCCGATATGAACGTCGCCGCCGAGAACCTCGATTTCGAGCGCGCCGCGCTGTTGCGCGATCGTCTTTCGGCCCTCGCTTTGGTGCAGTCGCAGGGCGACGTCGCCTCGAAATCGGTCGAGGAAGCCGACGTCTTCGCCATCGGCCACGAAGCCGGGCAGTTCTGCGTGCAGGTGTTCTTCTTCCGCGCCTACCAGAACTGGGGCAACCACGCCTTCCGGCCGCGCGCCGACGCCTCGCTGAGCGATGCCGAAGTGCTCGAGGCCTTTATCAGCCAGTTCTACGAGGATCGCACCCCGCCCAGGCAGATCCTGCTGTCGCATGAGCTGAGCGAGAAGGACCTGATGGAGGAGGCTTTGTCGGCCCGCGCCGGCTCGAAGGTCTCGATCCAGACGCCTCAGCGCGGCGAAAAGAAGGACCTGGTGCAGCACGCCCTCAACAATGCCCGCGAAGCGCTCGGCCGCCAGCTGGCGGAAGGCGCGACGCAGAAGACGCTGCTCGAGGGCGTCGCCACCCTGTTCGGCCTCGACGAACCGCCGCGCCGCATCGAGGTTTACGACAACTCGCACATTTCGGGCACCAACGCCGTCGGCGCCATGATCGTCGCCGGCGAAGAGGGGCTGAACAAGAAGTACTATCGCACCTTCAACATCCGCTCGACCGACATCACCCCGGGCGACGATTTCGGCATGATGCGCGAAGTGCTGACCCGCCGCTTCACCCGCCTCGCCAATGAGAGCGAGCCGGAAGCCGAGGACGAAAATACCGGCATGCCGGATTGGCCCGATGTGGTGTTCATCGATGGCGGCGCCGGCCAGCTCAATGCCGTGCGCGAAGTAATCGCCGGCCTGAACCTCCAGAAGGAAGTGATCTTCATCGGCATCGCCAAGGGCGAGGAGCGCGACGCCGGCCGCGAGAAATTCTTCATGGAGGGCCGCGAAGCCTTCATGCTGCCGCACCGCGATCCGGTGCTCTATTACGTGCAGCGGCTGCGCGACGAAGCCCACCGCTTCGCCATCGGCACGCATCGCGCCAAGCGCAAGAAGGATGTGATCAAGAACCCACTCGACGAAATCGAGGGCATCGGGCCAACACGAAAACGTGCGTTGCTGCAACGCTTTGGCTCGGCCAAAGCGGTTGGACGAGCGGCGCTCGCCGACCTGGCCTCGGTGCCCGGCGTGTCGACGCAACTCGCACAACAGATCTACGACCACTTCAACGGCAGCTAGACAGCGCAACACCAGCCGGATCCCAGCCCCGGCCGCGCAGATACTCTCTCAAGGACATTGCTATGAAGATCATCGTCATTGGCGCCACCGGCACCATCGGCAAAGCCGTCGTCGCCGCCCTGTCGCCCCGCCACGAGGTGATTTCCGCCTCGCGCAACGGCCCCAACAAGGCCGACATCCAGGATACTGCCAGCCTCGAAGCGCTGCTCAAGGCGGTCGGCCCGGTCGACGCCATCATCAGCGCCGCGGGTGGCGCGGCCTACAAGCCGCTCGCCGACCTGACGCCGGCCGATTTCCAGATGAGCTTCGACTACAAGCTGATGGGCCAGATCAACCTTGCCCGCATCGCCCCGGCCTATCTGCGCGACAATGGCTCGATCACCCTCACCGCCGGCTGGTGGGCTCGCGAGCCGGTCCCCAATGTCGCGGCCATCGCCACGGTCAATGCCGGGCTCGAGGGCTTTACCCGCGCTGCGGCGCTCGAGCTGCCGCGCGGCATCCGCATCAACCTGGTCAGCCCGCCGCTGGTGGGTGCGCCGGAGTGGAACGCCGGCAAGGTCGCCCGCATGACCCCCGAAGACACCGCCAAGGGCTACCTCGAAGCGGTCGAAGGCACCGCCACCGGCCAGGTCATCGACACCCGCCCCTACGCCAAGGCGGCCTAGGCCGCGGGCGCCGTCCCATCGTCCCCCGTCAAACTCATAGAGAATGGCGGGCACGCGCGGCCAGTAAAACGCACACACCAAAAACAAAAGGCGCCCACTGGGCGCCTTCGTTCATCTCATCGCTGAGAAAGCTGCTTAGTTGACCGCAGTACGGGCGACCGACTTGATGTCGTCGCGGGTGATGCCGAGGTCGCGAAGCTGGGTGTTGCTCAGCTGCGAGAGCTCACGGACGGTGCGGTTATAGGCGGCGAACTGCGAGAGCTTCTGACGAATGTTCATTTGGTTTCCCCTTCTGTTTGGTGACGCTGATATAAGGCCGCCAACCCGACCCAACCAGTAGGGTATTACGCACCCGAGCCATGCACACAGCGCATGACGCGCCGGACCGGATTAAGTTTGCGTTCAGGATTGCAGGGACTTGAAGCGGGCGCGGTCACTCAGCCATGCGTTTTCGTTCATAATACATTCACATGCGCGGCACGTTCGCGGCGGAGTTGTGGCTAGCCCTTGATGCCGCTCGACAGCATGATCGCCTCGGTCACCTTCTTCTGGAACACCAGGTAGACCAGCGCCACCGGCAGGCCGGCCAGCAGTGCGGCGGCCAGCCCGCCGACGCCGAGATATTGCTCCACCTGGCCGATCGCCACGGTGACGTTCATCAGCGGCTCTTTCGTCACCACCAGGAACGGCCACAGGAAGGCATTCCAGGCACCGATGAACACGATGATCGCCAGCGCCGCCGTCACCCCCCAGTTGACCGGCAGGTAGATGCTCCACAGCAGGCGCGAATGGCTGGCACCGTCGACCTTCGCCGCCTCGCTGAGTTCCCTCGGAACGCTGTCGAAGAACTGCTTGTAGACGATCACCGCGATGGGCGCGATCAGCTGCGGCAGGATCACCCCGGCCCAGGTGTTGATCAGCTTCCAGCTGTTCATCAGGAGGAAGTGGTTCACGATCAGCGCCTGCACCGGGATCATGAAGCTCGCGAGGATCAGGTACCACAGCGCCTTCCTCCCCCAGAACTCGAGCTGCGAGATGGCGTAGCCGGCAGCGGCGCTGATGCCGATCACCACCAGCGTCACGGTGCCCGAGGTCACCAGCGAGTTGAGATACCAGAGCCCGATCGGCGTGCCGAACAGCGCCCTGGCATAGACCGCCAGCCCGTCGAGCGGTGTTCCGTCGGCCTCTGGCGCCACCGTCGTCAGGATCGCCCAGACCAGCGGGAAGGCCCAGGCGACCGCCGCGACCACCGTCAGCAGCGCCAGCGCCAGCCCGGCGAAGTTCAGCCTGCGGATCATCGGCGCGCCCTGAGCAGCTGGAACTGCAGCACCGACACCGCGGCAACGATGACGAACAGCGCCACCGCCACCGTCGCGGCATAGCCGCCCTGGTTGCGCTGGAAAGCCAGCGTGTAGATGTACTGCACCAGCACCATCGAGGCATCGACCCGGCCGCCCTGCACCAGGAGGTACACCTGGTCGAACACCTTGATCTGCATGATCAGCTGGATGGTCAGCACCAGCGCCGTCACCGGCCAGATCAGCGGCCAGGTGATGGCGCGGAACTGGCTCCACCGCCCTGCCCCGTCGAGCCGTGCCGCCTCATAGAGCTCGGCCGGAATATTCTTCAGCCCCGCCATGAACAGCAGCACGTTGAAGCCGACCGTCCACCACACGGTAATGGTCGCGGCGATCGGCAGCACGAAGGGCGGCCGGCCGAGCACTCGGTCGGGCAGCACCAGCTGCCCCGGCCCATAGACGAACCAGGTCCAGATCGAGGTCACCGTGGTGACCGGCAGGATGTAGGGCAGGAAGAACACCGCCAGCACCACTGCCTGCCAGACCCCCTTGAGCCGCACCACCAGCATGGCGAAGCCGAGCCCCAGCAGCGTTCCCGGCACCACCGTCAGCGCCACGAAGTATGCGGTGTTGGCCACCGAGTTACCGAAGCGCCAGTCGCGGAACAGCTTCAGGTAATTGCTGAGCCCCACCCACTCGCCGGGCAGGATCAACTGCCCATCGGTCAGGCTCATCGCCAGCATCTGCAGCGTCGGATAGAGGAACAACGCCGCATAGACGATGACGAACGGCGCCACCAAGGGCAGCGCCGCACGGTTATCGGGTCTGGTCTTGGGCGCCTTGCTCATCGCCCGCGGCTTATGCGGGTTGTGCGGGACGAGATCAACGGGGCGATCTGTGGCCCACCCCTCATCCGGCCCTTCGGGCCACCTTCTCCCCGACGGGGAGAAGAATCCACCGGCACCGGTGATCGGCACCATTCCTCTCCCCGTCGGGGAGAGGGTGGATCGCGCGTCAGCGCGAGACGGGTGAGGGGGTAAGCCACCGGCCACTGGCTCCCCTCAACGGGAGGGAAGCGAAAGGCCGGTGTCTCAATGAGCCCCTCAAGCCGCCTGCTCAACCCCTTCCCCCATCCGCTCCGGCGCCTTGCCGCCGGCCGAGCCGCCCAGCCACGAGGCCAGCGCCGCCAGCAGGTACAGCAGCAGCGAGATGGTGAAGGCGATCTTGATCCCCACCATGAACGGCGCCGCCAGGAGGTGCGGGAAGAACTCCTTGCCGGTAATCACCGCCTGCTGCGCCGCGCTCAGCGCATGCAGCGCCCCTGCCGGGATCAGCTCACCCATCGGATTGTAGCCGAGGAAGGCCGCGAACAGGCTCGCCACCGGCGGCGCTGCCGCGACCTGCGCCGCGATGTCGGGGCTCAGGCCTTCGGCGACGAGGTTGCTTTCCATGCTTTGCGGCAGGCTCAGCGACAACCCCAGAATCATCAGGGTGAAGAAGATGCCGATCGACAGGACCTGCCCGGCATTCATCGCCGTGGCGCGGATACCCGCCGCCTGCCCGCGCTCGGCGGCCGGCACGGCATTCATCGTCTGGGTCGCGTTGGGCGCCGAGAACAGCCCCGAGGCGACGCCGTTGAGGAACAGCAGCGTCGCAAAGATCGGGTAGTCGAAATCGGCGTTGAGCAGCATCAGCCCGAGGAAGGTCGCGGCACCCAGCAGCATGCCGAGGCTGGCGAAGGCCCGCTGGCCGAAGCGGTCGGCCAGCACGCCGGCCACCGGCCCCGAGATCAGCACGCCCAGCGTCAGAGGGATCATGAAGATACCGGCCCAGAGCGGCGTCGATTCGAAACTGTAGCCGTGCAGCGGCAGCCAGATGCCCTGCAGCCAGATGATCAGCATGAACTGCAGCCCGCCGCGGCCGATCGAGGTCATCAGGTTGGCCGAGATGCCGGCGAAGAACGGTTTGATGCGGAACAGCTTCAGATCGATCATCGGCGGCTTCGCCCTGGTCTCGATGAAGAAGAAGAACGCGAGGAACACCAGCCCCAGCCCGAGTTCGGCCAGCACCTGCGGGCTGCCCCAGGCCATCAGGTCGTTATGGTAGGGCTGGATGCCGTCATTGACCCCGATCAGCAGCAGCACGAGGCCCACCGCGAACGTGATGTTGCCCCACCAGTCGATCTTCGAATGCCGGGTCGGCACATAGTCCTTCATGCTGACATAGGCCCAGATGGTGCCCACCAGCCCGATCGGCACGTTGATCCAGAAGATCCAGCGCCAGTCGATATCGGCCAGCAGCCCGCCCAGAATCAGCCCGATGAACTGCCCGGCGATCGCCGCCATGGTGTTGATCCCCAGCGCCAGCCCGCGCTGCCGCGTCGGGAACACGTCGATCAGGATCGCCGTGGCAGTCGAGGTCAGCATCGCCCCGCCAATCCCCTGCACGATCCGTAGCCCGACGAGGTAATAGGCCGCCCCGTCGCCGGTCGGCATGAAGCTCAGGGCGATCGACGCCAGGGTGAAGATCAGGAAACCCAGGTTGTACACCTTGGCTCGCCCGAACATGTCGCCGAGCTTGCCGAAGGTCACCACCAGCACCGAGGTCACCACCATGTAGCCCATGATGGTCCAGAGCAGGACATTGGTGTTGCCGGGGTCGAGCGGCTTCAGTCCGATGCCGCGGAAGATCGCCGGCAGGCTGATCAAGACGATCGAAGCGTTGATCGTGGCGGCCAGCATCCCCAGCGTGGTGTTGCTCAGCACCATCCATTTGTGGTTGTTCGGTTGCGAACTCATTCGTAGCGTCCTTGGGGCCCTGCCCCGGCGGCGCATGCCGACACCGGAGCTGTACAATTCGGCTTCGTATAATTAGGATACTAACTAATGGCAACAAGCGATCCTGCACACCTGATGCGCGATCTGACCCGGGACCTGCTGCTCACCGGGCGGCTGTGGCGCAAGATGGCGCGGGCCGTCGCCGCCAAGCATGGTGTGTCCGAAGCCGCTTCGGCGCCGCTGATCTGGATCGACCGGTTGGGCGAAAATGTCCGGCAGAACGCCCTCGCTGACGCCATCGGCATCGAAGGCGCCTCGCTGGTTCGCCTCATCGACGAGTTGCAGGCCTCCGGCCTCGTCACCCGCGAGCCCGACCCCACCGACCGCCGCGCCAATGTCGTGTCGCTCACCGTACGCGGCCGCGAGGTCGTCGCCGAGGTCAACGAAGACGTGATGGCGCTTCGCCGCCAGGTGTTCGCCGGGCTCGATCCCCACGACTTCGAAGCCGCCCTGCGCGTCTTCGCCGCCATCAAGACCGCGGCCGCCAAGGATGGGGCGGACTAGATCTTTTCGCGTTTCGCCTGTTCGGCATCGCGGTGGCGGACGACGGACGACCCCGGCTTTCCCCTCATCCGGCGCTACGCGCCACCTTCTCCCCGACGGGGAGAAGAATACCGAGAGTGCAGCGCTCCCCCTCTTGTTCCTCTCCCCGTCGGGGAGAGGGTGGATCGGCCGAAGGCCGAGACGGGTGAGGGGTGGCGGGCACAGGCCGTCCCTACCACCGGGCTCAGCGCCTGCTCACTTTCACGGGATGATATCGGGGTTGAGGCAACGCACAGGCGCTACAGTAGTATTCGACGAACGGATGAACCGAGCCGCGTGACAAGTCAGTAAAGCTCGGCTACAACCCCGGCCATGAACCTTCGCGCCGCCTATTCGTATTGGTATTTTACCACCGGAAGCCGCTGGCAGCCGAAGGGGCGCGTTTGACGTAAAACACCAAACCGAAAATACCCAAAAAGCCGCCAGACCACCTGGCGGCTTTTTTGTCGCCGGTGCCCAGAACCCGAGGAACCGACGAAATGCTGAAATCCACTGACGACCTGCGCATCAAACAGATCCGCGAACTCCGAACCCCCGAAGAGGTGATCCGCGAGTTCCCGCGCACCGATGCGGCGACCCGCACCGTGATCAGCTCACGCCACGCGCTGCACAATATCCTGCACGGCAGCGACGACCGCCTCGCCGTCGTGGTGGGCCCCTGCTCCATCCACGACCCCAAGGCCGCACTCGACTACGCCCGCCGCCTCGCCCCGGTCCGTGAGCGCCTTGCCGGCAGCCTCGAGATCGTCATGCGCGTCTATTTCGAAAAGCCCCGGACCACCGTGGGCTGGAAGGGCCTGATCAACGACCCCAATCTCGATGGCAGCTTCGACATCGACAATGGCCTGCGGCTCGCCCGCTCGCTGCTGCTCGAGATCAACAATCTCGGCCTGCCCGCCGGTTCCGAATTCCTCGATATGACCACCCCGCAATATTTTGCAGATCTGATTTCCTGGGGCGCCATCGGCGCGCGCACCACCGAGAGCCAGGTGCACCGCGAGCTGGCCTCGGGGTTGAGCTGCCCGGTCGGCTTCAAGAACGGCACCGACGGCAATGTCCGCATCGCGCTGGACGCAGTGAAATCGGCGAGCCAGCCGCACCATTTCCTCGCCGTGACCAAATCCGGCCACTCCGCCATCGCGGCCACCACCGGCAATGACGATTGCCACATCATCCTCCGCGGCGGCAGCAAGGCGACCAACTACGACGCCCAGAGCGTCGATGCCGCCTGCAAGGAAGCCGAAAAGTCCGGCATCCGCCCGGCGGTGATGATCGACGCCAGCCACGCCAACTCATCGAAAAAGCCCGAGAACCAGCCGATGGTGCTGGCCGAAGTCGGCGCCCAGATCGCCGCCGGAGACCGGCGGATCATCGGCGTCATGGCAGAATCCAACCTCGTTGCCGGCCGCCAGGACCTGGTGCCCGGCAAGGAGCTGGTCTACGGCCAGTCGATCACCGACGGCTGCATCGACTGGGACTCGACGGTCGAAGTGCTGGAGAAGCTGGCCGAAGCGGTGGAAGAACGCCGCCGGGTGACGGGGCAGTTGGTGGCGTAGGTTTACTGAAACAGACGGCCCCCTCCCATCCTCCCCCATGAAGGGGGAGGTGCCCTGCCGGTTCGCTTGGCACAATCGAAGACAGAGCCTCGACTCTTCACCTCCCCCTTCATGGGGGAGGCCGGGAGGGGGCCGTCTCTATCAGTAACACTCAACCAACCCTCTCCCCCACCCCGCCTTGACCGCGCCACGGCGATAGCGTCTTCTTCCGGCATGCAAATCCCGCCGCAATTGATGACGCTTCCCAACCAGCTGACCATCGGCCGCATCCTCGCGATTCCGGTGATCTGCCTGTTCCTCGTTTCCGGCTGGGAATGGCTGCGCTGGATCGCGCTGCTGCTCTATATCGCCGCCGCCGTCACCGACTGGCTCGATGGGTTCCTCGCCCGCCGGATGAACCTGAACTCGGCGCTCGGCAAGATGCTCGATCCGATCGCCGATAAGCTGCTGGTCGGCGCGCTGCTCATCACCTTCGCCTGGACCCGCGATCTAACCGGCTGGGACCTGATCCCGGCCATCGCGATCATGCTGCGCGAGATCTTCGTTTCGGGCCTGCGCGAGTATCTGGGCAACCGCTCGATCAGCGTACCGGTCACCTTTCTCGCCAAGTGGAAGACCACCGTGCAACTCGTGGCGCTCGGCCTGATCATCGCCGCGCCGATGCTGCTCGGGCTCGGCTTCATCAGCCATGTGGTCCTGTGGATCGCCGGTGGCCTCACCGTCTGGACCGGCTGGGAATATCTCCGTTCCACCTGGCCGCATCTGTCGGGACCTGAACTATGAAGATCCGCTATTTCGCCTGGCTCCGCGAGCGTCTCAACCGCGGTGAGGAAGATGTGTCTCCGCCCGCCGAGGTGGTGACCGTCGGCGACCTGATTCAGTGGCTGAGAGATCGCGACGAAGCCGCTGACCTGGCAATGCAGAAGCCCAGTCTGATCAAGGCGGCGCTCGACACCGAAATCGTCCCGCACTCGACTCCGATCGCCAATGCCAAGGTCATTGCCCTGTTCCCGCCGATGACCGGCGGCTGACCATGTCGGTCCGCCTGCAGGAGGCGTCCTTCGATCCCGGCGCCGAAACCAACGCCTTCCTCGCCGCGTCGGCCGGCGCCGGCGCTGCGGTCACCTTTACCGGCCTCGTCCGCTCGCGCCCCGACGATCCGGTCAGCACCCTGACGCTCGAAAGCTATCCCGAGCTCGCCGAAACCCAGATCGGCAAGGCCATCGCTGAGGCGGTGGTACGCTTCGGGCTGATCAAGGCCTCGGTGATCCATCGCCATGGCCGCCTCGCCGTGGGCGAGCCGATCGTTCAGGTGATGACCCTGGCCCCCCACCGGCAGGCCGCCTTCGACGGCGCCTCCTTCCTGATGGATTACCTCAAAACCGACGCCCCCTTCTGGAAGAAGGAATCGACCCCTGAGGGGGAGCGCTGGGTGGAGGCCAAGCCCGCAGACGACGACGCCCGCGCCAAATGGAACAAGCCATGACCGATAGCCGCCCGCCCTTCTCCCTCGTGGGCATCGACCACGTCGTCTTCATCGTCGACGACCTGAAGAAAGCCACGAAGTGGTATGCTGACGTGCTCGGCTGCCAGCCCGGCTATTCCTACCCGACCCTCGGCATGGAGCAGGTCTGGTGCGGCGCGGCGCTGATCGTCCTGTGGGACATCACCCATCCTGGCGCCGCCTCGGCGATCCCGCCGGTCAAAGGCGGCCGCAATGTCGACCATGTCTGCATTGCGCTCTCGCCGTTCGATGAAGCGGCGATGCGGGCCCATCTTGCCGCGCACGATGTCCGCATCGAGCGCGAAGCCCTGCATGGCGGGGCTCGCGGCATGGGCAACTCGTTCTATGTGCTCGATCCCTAGGGCAACAAACTCGAGCTGAAGGGCCCGGCGGTCTATCCGGACGGACGGGACTGGCCGAAGAACTGAACCGGAGAGGGCCGATGAACGAGACGGACCACAAGCACCTGGTGCGCTGCGCCGAGCTCGCCGAGGCAGCGCTGAGTTCGAACAACGACCCGTTCGGCTCGATCCTCGTTTCGGCCTCCGGCGAAGTGCTGTTCGAGGAGCACAACTGGGAATCGACCGGCGATGCCACGCGGCATCCCGAGATCGATATCGCCAAGTGGGCCGCGGCCAACCTGAGTCCCGCCGACCGCGCCACCGCCACCGTCTACACCTCCGGCGAGCACTGCCCGATGTGCGCCGCCGCCCATGCCTGGGTCGGCCTCGGCCGCATCGTCTACGCCGTCTCTTCGGCGCAACTGACCGCGTGGCGCACCGCCATGGGCGATGGCCCCTCGCCGGTCAACGGCCTGCCGATCAACGCGATCGCGCCGGGCTTGCCGGTCGAAGGTCCGGATCCGGCGTTGGAGGAGCGGATGCACGAGCTGCACCGGCGGCGGCATGCGATGCGGCGGGGTTAATAGCTGACCGTGCCACAGCGCCCCCTCGCCCCTCTGGGGAGAGGGCCGGGGTGAGGGGCGCCAAGCGCGCTGGCGTCAGATCATAGTAGAGGCAGCCGCTCGGCTGGTGTGCTTGGCTACCCTCACCCTAACCCTCCCCCCAGGGGGGAGAGGGGACACCCTCACCCCACCCGCCCCCGCTCCGCCAGGAAATCCAGCAGCACCCGCACGCGGGCCGGCAGGTAGCCGCCCTGCCCGCTGAATACCGCGTGGAAATCCTCGAGATCCCCTGGGTTCTGCTGCTCCAGCACCGGCACCAGCCGCCCCGCCGCGAGATCGTCGCGCACGGTGAAGGCCGCGAGCCGGGTGATGCCGACACCGGCCACCGCCATCTGCCGCAGCGCCTCGCCGTCGCTGGCTTGCAGGTTCCCCGCCACCGGCACCGTCACCAGCTTGTTCCCCTCCTTGAGTGGCCAGCCTTCGACCGTCCGCCGGTAGCAGAAGTTCAACCGGTTGTGCGCCTCCAGCTCGACGGCGCTTGCCGGCGTACCATGCCGGGCGAGATAGGCCGGCGAGGCCACGATCATCATCCGCGTCGTGCCGAGTTTTCGGGCCATCAGGCTCGAGTTCTTCAGCGGCCCGGCCCGCACCGCCACATCGGTGCGCTCGGCATAGAGATCGACGATCGCGTCGGTCTGCACCACGTTGAGGCTGATGGCTGGGTAAAGCGCCAGGAATTCCGGCAGCAGCGGCGTCAGGATGTGGGTGCCGTAGGAGGCGCTGGTGTTGAGCCGGATCCGTCCGGCCGGCTGCTCGGCCGCTCCGGCACCGCGCTCCGCTTCCTCGAGATCGGCGAGGATCCGCAAGCTCGACTCGTAGAATGCCGTCCCCTCCGGCGTCAGCTGCAGCGTCCGGGTCGAGCGGCTGAGCAATCGCGTGCCGAGACGGGTCTCGAGCCGCGCCATCAGCTTGCTCACCGCCGAGGGCGTCATCCGCAGCGTCCGCGCCGCTGCCGAGAAGCCGCCCATGTCGACCACCCGCACGAACACGTCCATCTCGCCGAAACGGTTCACCTCAGTTCGTGACATGTGAACTCAACTCACAAAAGCTGTTCCCTGAGGCAGTCTAGTTCATCGAACGCGCGAGGTCCATTTCTGCGCCCTGACTTGCTTCAAGGTGCATCATGCCACTCGCTCTCTATGCGCTCACCGCCGGTGCCTTCGGCATCGGCGTCACCGAATTCGTCATCATGGGCCTGTTGCTCGAGGTCGGCGCCGATCTCGGCGTCAGCGTCGCCACGGCGGGCCTGCTGATCTCCGGCTACGCCCTCGGCGTCGTCGTCGGCGCCCCGCTCCTCACCTCGCTCACCGCCCGCTGGCCGCAGAAAACCACCCTGCTGGTGCTGATGGCGATCTTCACCCTCGGCAACATCGCCTGTGCCATCGCGCCGAACTACGAGACGCTGATGGCGGCGCGGGTGCTCACCTCGCTGGCCCATGGCACCTTCTTCGGCGTCGGCTCGGTGGTAGCCACCAGCCTCGTCGCCGCGGATCGCCGGGCCTCCGCCATCGCCGTGATGTTCACCGGCCTCACCGTCGCCAACATCCTCGGCGTGCCGTTCGGCACCTGGCTCGGCCAGCTGACCTCGTGGCGCACCACCTTCTGGGCCGTCGCCGCCATCGGCATCGTCGCCATGCTGGTGATCGCGTTCCTCGTCCCCAGGGGTAAGGCCGCGCCGATGGCCGCCGACTGGCGCGCCGACCTTCGCGCCATGCTGCGCGGGCCGGTGCTGTTCGGCCTCCTCCTCACCGTGCTCGGCTTCGGCGGTGTGTTCACTGTCTTCACGTACATCGCGCCGGCGTTGACTGAGGTCAGCGGCTTCCCCGAGGCCATGGTCTCGCCGATCCTCCTGGTATTCGGCGGCGGCCTCGTCGTCGGCAATCTCTTGGGCGGCAAGCTCGCCGACCGGAACCTGCTCTGGAGCGTCCTCGGCACCCTCGCTGCCCTCGGCATCGTCATGCTGGCGATGAGCCTCGCCCTGCCCAACCCGATCACCGCGGTCATCGCCATCGGCCTCCTCGGCGCGGCGGGCTTCGCCACGGTCGCCCCGCTGCAGCTCTGGGTGCTGGAAAAGGCGGGCGGCGCCGGCACCAGCCTCGCCTCCTCGCTCAACATCGCCGCCTTCAACTTGGGCAACGCGCTGGGCGCCTGGCTCGGCGGCGTCGCCCTCCAGCAGGGGCTGGGGCTCACCGCCCTGCCGCTGGTCGGCGCCGTGTTGCCGCTCCTCGCCCTGGCCCTGCTGCTGCTGAGCCTGCTGCTCCGTCGCAACGCGCCGCTCGTCCCCTCCAACTGAAAGTCGACATCATGGAATATCGCACTCTCGGCGCCTCTGGCCTCCAGGTCCCTGCCCTCAGCTTCGGCGCCGGCACCTTTGGCGGCTCCGGCCCGCTGTTCAGCCATTGGGGCACCTCGGACGACGCCGAAGCCCGCCGTCTCGTCGATATCTGCCTCGAAGCCGGCGTCACCCTGTTCGACACCGCCGATGTCTATTCCGACGGTGCCTCCGAACGGGTGCTCGGCGCGGCGCTTAAGGGCCGTCGCCACCAGGCGCTGATCTCCACCAAGACCGGCCTGCCGATGGGCGATGGCCCGGCCGAAGCCGGCACGTCCCGCCCCCGGCTGATCGGAAGCGTCGATGCCGCGCTCAGTCGGCTCGGTACCGACTATATCGACCTGCTGCAGCTCCACGCCTTCGACGCGGCAACACCTGTCGCCGAGACGCTCGGCACGCTCGACGACCTCGTCCGCGCCGGCAAGCTCCGCTATATCGGCGTTTCCAACTTCGCCGGCTGGCAGCTGATGAAGTCGCTCGATCTCAGCGAGCGGCACGGCTGGTCGCGCTACGTCGCGCACCAGGTCTATTACTCGCTGCTCGGCCGCGACTACGAATGGGAGCTGATGCCGCTCGGGCTCGACCAGGGCGTCGGCGCGCTGGTCTGGAGCCCGCTCGGCTGGGGCCGGCTCACCGGCAAACTGCGCCGCGGCCAGCCGCTGCCCGAGGGCAGCCGGCTGCACAACACCGCCGAGTTCGGCCCGCCGGTCGATGATGAAAGGCTCTACGCCATCGTCGACGTACTGGACGAGATCGCGGAGGAGACCGGCAAGACCGTCCCGCAGATCGCCCTCAACTGGCTGCTGCAGCGCCCGACCGTCGCTTCAGTCATCATCGGCGCCCGCAACGAACAGCAGTTGCGCCAGAACCTCGGCGCCATCGGCTGGTCGCTCGATGCCGGCCAGATCGCGAGGCTCGATGCGGTCAGCGCGGTCACCCCGTCATACCCGCGCTTCCCGTATTACCGGCAAGCCGGGTTTGCTCGGCTGGATCCGCCCGTGGTGTGAGAAGATCGATCGACGGTGCCTGAACTGCCCCTCACCCTAACCCTCTCCCCAGCGGGGAGAAGGGACGCACTTTGCACCGGCAGTGCTACATCGCCCCCTCTCCCCGCTGGGGAGAGGGTCGGGGTAAGGGGCAGCACAAGTCGGAGCGCTCGACCCAAACAAAAAAGACCCGCTGCAGCAGCAGCGGGCCCTCAAACTTCAACACGCGCCGGAGCTTACTCCGCCGCGACCTTCTTCGGCGTCACGGCTTCCGCATAGGCGTTGATCAGCGTGGTGCAGACCTTGGCCGGCTTGAACTTGTACTCGCCGATCTCCGAAACCGGCGTCACTTCCGCCGCGGTGCCGGTGAGGAAGCACTCCTCGAAATCGGCCAGCTCTTCCGGCTTGATATGGCGCTCGACCACCTTGTAGCCATTCTCGCGCGCCAGCTGGATCAGCGTCTGCCGGGTGATGCCGTTGAGGAAGCAGTCCGGCGTCGGGGTGTGGATTTCGTCGCCCTTGACGAAGAACACGTTGGCGCCGGTGGCCTCGGCGACGAGGCCGCGATAGTCGAGCATCAGCGCATCGGCATAGCCATTGGCCATCGCCGCGTCTTTCGACAGCGTGCAGATCATGTAGAGGCCGGCGGCCTTGGCCGAGGACGGGATGGTCTCGGGGCTCGGGCGCTTCCAGCGGCTCCACTCGAGGCGGATACCCTTCAGCTTTTCCTCGACCGAGAAATAGCTCGGCCAGACCCAGGAGGCGATGGCGAGGTGCACCTTGTTGTTGCGGCCGGGAACCGACAGTTCCTCCGAACCGCGCCAGGCGACCGGCCGGACATAGGCGTCGACGAGGCCGTTCTTTTCGAGCACCAGGCGCTTGGCCGCCTCGATCTCTTCGACCGAGTAGGGAATGGTGAAGTCCAGCGTTTTGCCGCTCTGGATCAGGCGCTCGGTGTGCTGGCGCGACTTGAAAATCTCGCCGCCATAGGCGCGCTCACCTTCGAACACCGAGCTGGCATAGTGCAGCCCGTGCGTCAGCACGTGGATCTTGGCCTCCTTCCACGGAACCATCTGACCATCGAACCAGATCCAGCCATCGCGCTGGTCCATCGGCAAGCCTGCCATCTCAATCTCCCACTCGTCTGGTGCGGCCCTTGGGGTCCGCCGTGTTGTTGCCTGTGATCCTGCCCCACCGGCTTGCTATTGGCAAACCGGAACGGCTTTGGGATAAGGCAAAGAGTTGTGTTTTCGATGGGGTGATGATGGCATCGGGCAAAATAAATGTCAACAAGGCTGACATAAATTTGGCGCGGGCCGGAGAGCCCGCCATGCCGCTCGATGTCATGGGGCTGTTCTTCTTCGCCTACCGCGACTTCGTCGGCGATGCTGATGCACTGCTTGAACGCCAGGGTTTTGGCCGGGCTCACCACCGCGTGCTTTATTTCGTCAACCTCAGGCCCGGCATGCCGGTCGCCGACCTGCTCGATATCCTGAAGATCACCAAGCAGAGCCTGGCCCGCGTGCTGCGCCAGCTGGTCGATAACGGCTATGTCGAACAGAAGACCGGCGAGACCGATCGCCGCCAGCGCCTGCTCTATGCCACCGAGAAAGGCCGCGGCCTGTTCGAGACGCTGTCGGCCACCCAGACCAGCCGCATCGAATCCGCCATCGCCGCCCTGCCCCCCGAAGGCAAGCGCACCGTGCTGAGGTTCTTCGTCGGTATGGTCGAACCGGAAGATCGCGGGTTGCTGGACCGCTTGAAGCTGACGGAAGAGCTGTAAGGCACCAGCCCCTCAGTGCCTTCTCCCATGCGGGGGAAGGTCGGTGGCCTACATCAGCTTCTTGCCGTTGGGCACGCCGCGCTCCACCGCCGCGAGCACGATCGCGCCATTGGCGTCTTCGTAACCCAGCGTCAGCACTTCGCTGCGCACCGGACCGATCTGGCGGGGCGGGAAATTGACCACCGCCATGACCTGCCGGCCAACCAGGGTTTCCGGCGTGTAGTGCACGGTGATCTGCGCCGAGCTCTTCCTGACCCCGAGCTCCGGGCCGAAATCGATCAGCAGGATATAGGCGGGCTTGCGCGCCTCGGGAAACACCCGGGCCTCGACGATGGTGCCGACGCGGATATCGACCTGCTCGAACTCGGCATAGGAGATCTCAGCCATCAGCCCGCCACCGACCTTCAGGCCCGCCCGAGTTCTTCCGAGCGCTGCCGCGCCGCGCGCACCGCCCGGTCGAGCAGCGGCTCGAGCCCGTCCGGCGCCATCAGCACCTGCAGCGCCGCATAGGTCGTCCCCTTGGGCGAGGTGACGTTCTCGCGCAGTGTGCCGGCCGGTGAGGGATCGGCATCCATCAGCGCGGCGGCGCCGGTGACGGTCGCCCGCGCCAGCTGCATCGCCTGTTCCTCGTCAAAACCCTGGCGACGGGCCGCGGCCGCCAATGCCTCGACCATGTAGAACACATAGGCCGGGCCGGAGCCCGAGACGGCGGTGACGCCGTCGATCTTGGTCTCGTCGTCGAACCACATCACCTGGCCGGCAGCGCTGAGCAGCGCGTTGGCGGTTTCGCGATCTTCTTCGCTGATCGACAGCCCCACTGCCCCGGTAATGCCGCGGCCGACCTGCGCGGGCGTGTTGGGCATGGTGCGGATGACCCGCTCGGTCTGCAGCCCTTCGCTGAGCCCGACCAGCGAGATACCGGCGGCAATCGACAGCACCAGCGTGTAGCTGCCGACAATCGGCTGGATCTCGGCCATCACCTCGTAGATCACCTGCGGCTTCACAGCGAGCACCAGCACGTGGGTCAGCACGCCAATCGGGCTCGCCTGCAGCCGGATACCGTGCTCGGCGGCGAACTGCGTTGCAAACTCCGAAGGCTGCGGATCGCACAGCACCAGCCGATCGGCCGGCAGGCCGCCGGCGATCCAGCCGCGGGCCAGCGCCAGGCCCATCTTGCCGGCCCCGACCAGAACGACGGGGCCGATATCTGATAAGTTCAAGCTTCGCCTACCGTTTCGAACATCACCTGGCTGAGCGCCTCAGCGGCGCTCTTTCCAGCCCATATCACGAACTGGAAGGCCTGGTAGTAGAGATCGCAGCTATCGGTGGCCGAACGCAGCAGTGCCTCGCATTGCTGGGGGCTGACTTCCGCCCCGCCGGTCAGGAGGTGCGAATTGCGGAACAGCACCACGCCTTCGTGGTTCCACATGTCGAAATGGCCGATCCACAACTGTTCGTTGATCAGCGAAATCAGCTGCTTCACTTCGGTGCGGCGCGTATCCGGCACCTTCAGGTCGAACGCCGCCGCGATGTGCAGTGACTCCAGGTCTTCCATCCAGTTGAACGAAACGTGGTAGTCGGCCCAGTTCCCGCGCACCGAAATGGAAATCTCGTCGGCATCCTGCCGCTCGAAGTTCCAATCATTGATCGAAGCAATATGCTCGATGATGTCGACCGGATGCACCGTGCGGTCCGGTTCCAGTTCCAGAAGGTGTGCCATTGGCTGAGCGTCCCATTGGGCGAAACGTTTGAAGGCCGGCCGGTTTCCCGGTCCTACGCGGTACTTGCAAAGAACTCGCACGCATCAAGCCTACGAATCGTCCCTATGGAGGAACGCTACACTGGCGCCCCGATTCCGGGGATTGTGCCGCCAGAGCCATCCAAGGCTTTCTTCTGTGGATGATCCGGCTCGAAGGGTTAACAGGGTCTTAACCGGCCGAGTCTGTCCCCACCCCATTTGCGCGATTTTGGCACATCGCCGGAGGCCCGACTCGGCATAGAATGCGCGGCGCTGCATGACGAAGCTGTCATAGATGGTTCAGTTGTCGGCCGAGTTATCCCCATCCTCGATCGTCGTCCCAGCGAAAGCTGACAACGCAGGCTGACCCAAAGGGTTGGGCTCTGGCGCCCCCTCTCCCTTTTGGGGGAGAGGGTTGGGGTGAGGGGGCCTTGCCGCAACACCGAGCGGAGAAAGGCCCCCTCACCCGGCCCTATGGGCCGACCTCTCCCCCAAGGGAGAGGTGAAGAAAGGCGAACCCTCAGAACAACCCGATCGCGCTCGCCCAGCCGGTGCGGATCGCTTCGGCCCAGTGCGGGAAGCCATTGGCGATCACCTGCTGCGCCGCCGCCTCGAAATCATAGGGCACCGCCCGGATGCTGGCTGACCATTGTCCGCCATGCCGCTCCAGCACCGCATAGCGGGCGTCGGGCGCTCCGTAGTTGAACTGCAGCCCGACCGAGCCGGGATTGACCACCAGCCGACCATCGCGCAGCCGCACGATGCGCGACACATGGGTATGGCCGCACAACAGCACCGGGAAATCCAGTCCCTCGGCCTTCGCCGTCACGCTCGCTTCGCCCGGCATGGTCACCGTCCGGTCGCTCCACCAGCCGTCGAGCCATGGCTCCTCGTCGCTGTCGGGAGTGCCGTGGCAGAGGAACACCTCGCCTTCGATGTCGCGGGTCGCCGGCAGGCTCCTCAGATAGTCGAGATGCACCGGCCGCAGCCGCTCGCTGACGAACGCGTCGACCGGAGCCTTCGAGGACGACCGCAGCCCATCGGCGATATAGCGATCGTGGTTGCCGATGACGGTCGGGTAATTGCGCTCGATCAGCAGGTCGGCCGTGCCAACCGGATCGAGCGGCCCGGCAAACAGGTCGCCCAGGTTGATCGTCGCATCGACTCCGACCATGGCGATGCTGGCCTCGACCGCTTCCAGCGCCAGCCGGTTGCCGTGGACGTCGGAAATGACCGCGATTCTCATGCCTGCACCGTTCCCAGCAAATACGGCGACGAAAAGTCGAGGGAGCCTATAGTCGTTTTGGGCTGGCCCAGCCCCAGGTCAACGCTTCGGCCCAGACCGGATAGCCCTTGTCCAGCGCCTGCTTTGCCGCGGCGGCGTGGTCGTAGGCAACCGCGCGCAACTCCGTATTCCAGCCGGCGCGGCGCTTCTCGATGATGGCGTAGCGCGCGTCGGGCGAACCGATCTCCATCGGCAGCCCGACACTGCCCGGGTTCACCACCAGCCGGCCGTCGGCGAGCCGGAGGCTCCGCGGCACATGCGTGTGCCCGCAGAGCAGCACCTCGTGGTCGAAGCCCACCGCTTCCGCCTCGATATAGTCGCGCGGATGCATGGTCGGGATCGTGCCGACCATGGTGTCCATGAAGGAGGTGTTGTCGTCGCGCGGCGTGCCGTGACAGAGGAAGACGTCGCCTTCGAGCAGCAGCGTTGCCGGTACCGAACCCAACCACCGGTGCTGGCGCTCGTCGAGCAGGCCGCGCACCAGCGCATCGATGTGCCAGTCCTTCTCCCGACCATCGGTAATGTAACGATCGTGGTTGCCGCGTACCGAGGGCAGCCCCAGTTCGATCAGGCGATCGGCGACGCCGACCGGATCGCTCGGCCCGCTGAGGAAATCGCCGAGCGCCACCGTCGCCTCCACACCCTGCCCGGCGACATCGTCCAGCACGGCATCCAGCGCTTCGAGGTTGCCGTGGACGTCGGAAAGAACCGCGATCCTCACTTCGACTTGAGCGTCTCGACCGCTGCCTTCAGCTCCTTGAGCTCGGCGCTCTGCGCCTGCACCAGTTCGCGCAGCGCGTCATAGTCCTCGCGCTTGACCAGGTCCATATCGGCGACCAGCCGCTCCAGCTGCGATTTCACCGCCGTCTCGATCTCGCGGCGCACGCCGTCGGCGACACCGGCGGCGTTGTTCATCAGCTTGCCCAGCTCGTCGAATATCTTGCCACCCTGGGTCATCGTCCATCCTCGCCTTCGCAATTTCTCGCTCGATATCTAGGCTGCCGCCCCTGCCTTGACCAGACCATAGCGGTGGCTAAAAGGTCTCAGCCTCCTCGTTGCAATCTGCCCCGCCCTGGCGGGCAATGCGCGCGAGGGGTGGATTTCCTCGACCCGGAGCGCGTTTCGTGCCCTTCCCCAATATCGACCCCATCGCCTTCGCCATCGGACCGGTCGTCGTCCGCTGGTATGCGCTGGCCTATCTCATCGGCGTGCTGGGCGGCGCGGCTTACGCGACGACACTGCTGCGCCGGCATGGACTGTGGAAGGACAACCGCCCGCCCTTCGAGCCCGCAGCCATCTGGGATTTCGCCTTCTGGGCGGTGGTCGGCATCATCATCGGCGGCCGCGTCGGCTATGTGCTGTTCTATAACCTCGGCTACTATGCCGCGAACCCCGGCGAGATCATCGCATTGTGGGATGGCGGCATGAGCTTCCATGGCGGCCTCGTCGGCATCATGCTGGCCATGGCGCTGTTCGTGCGCTCGAAGGGCGGCAATATTCTTTCCGGCATGGACCTGCTCGGCGCCATCGGCACCATCGGGCTCTTCCTCGGCCGCGTCGCCAACTTCATCAATGCCGAGCTTTACGGCGCGCCGACCACCCTGCCCTGGGCCGTGGTGTTCCCGACCGATCCCGAACAGCTGCCGCGCCACCCCAGCCAGCTCTACGAGGCGCTGCTCGAAGGCGTGCTGCTGTTCATCGTCATCCGCATCGCCACCAACCACCTGGGCGCGCTCAGAAGGCCCGGGCTCGTCGCCGGCATTTTCGGCATCGGCTATGCGCTCAGCCGCATCTTCGTCGAGTTCTTCCGCCTGCCCGACGCCCAGCTCGGCTATCTCTATGGCGGCTGGCTCACCATGGGCATGGTGCTGAGCCTGCCCATCCTCGTCGCCGGCATCGGCCTCGTCGTCTACGCCATGAGGCCGGCCCGTGGCTGATCCGCACTCCCTGGGCGAAATCATCGACATGCAGCTGAGCCAGACCGGCCCGATGTCGCTCGCCACCTATATGAGCCTGGCCCTCACCCATCCGCGCTCCGGCTACTACACCGGCACCGACCCGCTCGGGGCGAAGGGCGATTTCATCACCGCGCCAGAGATCAGCCAGATGTTCGGTGAGCTGGTCGGCTTTTTCATCGTCAACCTGTGGCAGCAGCTGGACCAGCCCAAAAGCTTCACCCTGCTCGAGCTCGGCCCCGGCCGCGGCACCCTGATGCAGGATGCGCTGCGCGTCGCGGCCAAGGCCGAAGGCTTCCTCGATGCCTGCCACCTGCAGCTGTTCGAGACCAACCCGGCGCTCAAGGCGCAGCAGGCCGAGCGGCTTGGCAAGTACAACCCCTACTGGGCCGACGAGGTGGACGCCGTCGCCGACGACCCGCTCTTCGTCGTCGCCAACGAGTTCTTCGACGCCCTGCCGATCCGCCAGTTCGTCAAGGCCACCGACGGCTGGCACGAGCGCCAGGTCGGGCTGCGCGACGGCAAACGCGCCTTCGGTCTCAATCCGACGCCGATCCCGGAAGCGGCAATGCCGATCGAGCTGGCGAACGCCAGGCCCGGCGAAATCTACGAGGTCAGCCTCGCTGCCGCCGAGATCATGGAAAAACTCGGCCGCCGCATCGCCGCGCACCAGGGCGCCCTCCTCGCCATCGACTATGGCTACGCCACCACTCAAACCGGCGAGACGCTGCAGGCGGTGCGCAACCATGCCTTTGCCGATCCGCTTGAGGCACCCGGCGAAATCGATCTGAGCGCGCATGTCGATTTCGGCGGCCTCGGCAAGGTCGCCGGCGAGCTCGGCCTCACCGTCGAAAGACTGTCGACGCAGCGCGATTTTCTCGGCGGGCTCGGCATCGTCGAGCGCGCCACGGCCCTCGCCAAGGCCAATCCGGGCCAGATCGACACCATTGCCGCGGCGCTGAAGCGCCTGGTCGACAGCACCGAGATGGGCACTCTGTTCAAGGTGTTCTGCGCCCATTCCGGCAACCTCGAGCCGATCGGTTTCCCCTCAAGTGGTTCCGCGAAATGAGCATGCCTTTCGAAACGAGCCGCGCCCTCGAGCGCATCCCCGGCATCCGGCACGGTTTCTTCGGCCGGCGCGGCGGCGTGTCGACCGGCGAGTTCTCCTCGCTCAACGTCTCGCTGTCGGCGGGCGACAAGCTGAATCATGTCATCGAGAACCGTGCGCAGATCGCTGGTATCCTTGGCTTTTCACTCAACCAGCTGGTGACGCTGAAGCAGGTGCACTCCGTCACCGTGCTGGAAGTCACCCGCCAGCCCAATCCCGATGACATCCCCGAGGCCGACGCCTTCGTCACCCGCGTCCACGGTCTGGCGCTCGGCATTCTCACCGCCGACTGCACGCCGATCCTGTTCGCCGACCCCGAAGCCCGGGTGATCGGCGCGGCACATGCCGGCTGGAAGGGCGCCACGGGCGGCATCGCCGAGGCGACCGTCGCCGCCATGGTCGATCTCGGCGCCCGCCCCGACCGCATCGTCGCCGCCATCGGCCCCACCATTTCCGGCCCGAACTACGAAGTCGGCCCCGAATTCGCCGCCGACCTGATCCGCGAGCATCGCGACGCCGAGAACCGCATCACCAAGCCCAATGGCGGGCGCGAGCATTTCGACCTTCCCGGCTTCGTCTTCGACCACCTGATCGCCGCCGGCGTCGGGCTGGTCGACGACCTGGGCATCTGCACCTATGCCGAACCCAAGAAATACTTCTCGCACCGCTACGCCACCCACAAGGCCATCACCACCGGCCGGCAGCTGAGCGTGATCGGGCTGGGCGGGTTGTAGCTCGTCTGCCGATGCTGCCGTCACCTGGGTGGTGTTGTAACTCCGGCCACACCGCCCAACTTCCTTCATCACTCCGTCACAAGGCGCATTGCGCGCCGCTGCGCCCCAAGCTAAAGACCCGGCGCAATGGAGCCGGCAACTCCCCGGACCGGCTCGATACCGGAGCGCGCTCGTGAAACTTGTCACCGGCAATTCCAACCGCGCGCTTGCCGAAGCCGTCGCGAGCTATCTCGAAGTCCCGCTGACCGACTGCACGGTCAAGCGCTTCAACGACAAAGAAATCTTCGTCGAGATCCACGAGAACGTCCGCGGCGAGGATGTGTTCATCCTGCAGTCGACCTCCTATCCGGCCAACGACAACCTGATGGAGCTGCTGATCCTGTCGGATGCGCTGCGCCGCTCCTCGGCCCGTCGCATCACCGCGGTGATCCCCTATTTCGGCTATGCCCGCCAGGACCGTAAGTCCGCCTCGCGCACCCCGATTTCGGCGAAGCTGGTGGCCAACCTCATCACCGAGTCCGGCGTCAATCGCGTCATCACGCTGGATCTCCATGCCGCGCAGATCCAGGGTTTCTTCGATATTCCGACCGACAACCTCTATGGCGCGCCGGTCATGGTCCGCGACATCCAGGAGCGCTACTCCCCCAACGGCAACGTCATGATCGTCTCGCCCGATGTCGGCGGCGTGGCCCGCGCCCGCGCCACCGCGCAGCGCATCGGCGCCGACCTCGCCATCGTCGACAAGCGCCGCCCCAAGGCCGGCGTCTCCGAAGTGATGAACATCATCGGCGACGTCGCCGGCCACGCCTGCATCCTCATCGACGACATCGTCGATTCCGGCGGCACGCTGGTGAACGCCGCCGAAGCCCTGCTGAAGGCCGGCGCCACCGAGGTCTCCGCCTATATCACCCATGGCGTGCTGTCCGACGGCGCCGCCGAGCGCATCGCCAAGTCCAAGCTCAAGGAACTGGTGATCACCGACTCGATCATCGCCACCGACGCCGCCAAGGCAGCCAAGAACATCCGCATCATCTCGATCGCCCCGCTGATGGGCGAAGCCATCGCCCGCACCGCCAGCGAACAGAGCGTTTCGAGCCTGCTGGACTGACGGCCCAATCCCGCCTCCCACACCCCCTCTCTTGCGAAAACTAAGGACTTAGCTGCGCTAAGCCCAAGTTTTCGCTTTCTCCCCCGCCAAGGGGGAGAGTCCAGACTGATACTCCCGTGCAAGTGGTGGCCACTGACCATCTCCCCCCTTTGCGGGGGAGAATGGAATTTCTTGGGCTTAGCTTCTTCGCTAAGCCTTAGAAATTCCAAGAGAGGGGATTTTGGCGGGCACAGCGCTTCCACACACCCCTTGGTTCTCTCGATTTCTGCCCTCGGTACGACCCGCCCTGTCGAAATCCCCTCCCCTCGCCCGACATTGCCCTGAAGGGCTATGCTGCCGAACGAGGAGACACCGATGCGCTACATGCTGATGCTCTATGCCGACGAGAAAGCCGGCGCCCAGATCCCGCCAGATCAGATGCAGAAGGCGATGGAGACGCTCTATGCCTACCAGGAGGCGCTGACCAAGGCCGGCGCCTTCGTGATGACCGCTCCCCTCGCCCGCACGCACGAGGCCCGGACCCTCATCATGGAGGGCGGCGACGCCAGCTATCGCGAGGACGGCAAGGGCGGCGCCACCTTCGTCAACGACACCGGCGAGCTCAAGGTGCATGACGGCCCCTATGCCGAGACCCGCGAGCAGTTCGGCGGCTTCTACATCATCGAGGCAGCCGACATGGACGAGGCGCTGGCCTGGGCGAAAAAGTGCCCCGCGGCGCAGTGGGGACCGGTGGAAGTGCGCGCCCTGATCCCGGGTTTTTGAGCCTCGGCAGATTTTTCTGAAGTTTCTTTGCCCGGGAGTCGAAATGCTCTGCGCACCGCCGTCATTGTCGCATCAGGGCACGGGGTCCTGACGTTGACGCGGCCATCGCCGCCAGCCCAATGCCAGAGGAAAGACCGATGCAGATCAAGCTGACCAAGGTGTATGTCGACGAGCACGACAGGGCGCTGAAATTCTATACCGAGGTTCTGGGCCTGGAGAAGAAGGCCGACTTCGGCAATCACGGCTATCGCTGGCTGACCGTCACCTCGCCTGACGATCCGGATGGCACCGAGCTGCAGCTCGAACTGAACAGCAACCCGGCGGCCAAGGCGTACCAGCAGGCGATGTTCGCCGAGGGCCAGCCCGCGCTGCTGCTCCACACCAAGGACGTGAAGGCCGACTACGAACGCATAACGGCCAAGGGTGGCGCGTTCATCATGCCGCCGACCGACGTTACTGCCTCGATCATCGCCCAGGTGAACGACACTTGCGGCAACATCATTCAGCTCGTGCAGCTGAACTGGTAAGCGCTGAGCAAAGGAGAACCGAAAATGGCCACCGCGAAAAAGACCGTGAAGCGCACCGACGCCGCCGCCGACAGCTTCACCGCCGAAGAAAAGGCAGCGATGAAGGAGCGCGCCAAGGAGCTGAAGCGCAACGCCAGCGCCGCCGAGGACGAGCAGGCTGTGCTCGACAAGATCGCCGCCATGCCCGACGCTGATCGCCACCTCGCCGAACGCATCCACGCGCTCGTCAAGGCCGCGGCGCCCGAGCTGACCAGCAAGCTCTGGTACGGCATGCCGGCCTATTACAAGGACGGCAAGAGCATCTGCTTTTTCCAGGATGCGGCCAAGTTCAAGGCCCGCTACGCCACCTTCGGCTTCAACGAGGCGGCGAGGCTGGATGACGGCAATATGTGGCCGTCCAGCTTTGCCCTGCTCAAGCTCACCGCCGCCGACGAGAAGCGCATCACCGACCTCGTCAAGCAAGCCACCCGCTGAGGATCGCCCCGATGCGTTACATGATGCTGATCCATCACGACGAGGCCGCACTCGCCAACGCTCCGCAGAAGGAGCTCTGGGCCGACTACGCCGCCTTCAATGAAGCGCTGGCCAAGGCCGGCGGCGGCATGGCGGCGGGCGAACGCCTGCAGCCGGCCTCGGCGGCCACCACGGTGCGGGCCGGAGACGGCCGCACCGACGTGCTCGACGGCCCCTACGCCGACACCAAGGAGCAGCTCGCCGGCTATTTTCTCATCGAGGTCGACAACCTCGATGAGGCCATCGCCTGGGCCAAGCGCTGCCCGAGTTCGCGCTACGGCTCGATCGAGATCCGTCCCCTGGCCGAGACCTACCCCAGGCCCGACCTGAGCCTCAGGCGCTGATGGTGCGGGGCGAGAGCAACGAGGCCGCCCGCGCCGCCGAACGGGTGGCCCGCGAAAGCTATGGCCGCCTCGTTGCCTTCCTCGCTGCCCGCACCCGCGATGTCGCCGGTGCCGAGGACGCGCTGGCCGAGGCGTTTGCCGCGGCTCTGCACACCTGGCCGACCGAGGGTGTGCCGCACAACCCCGATGCCTGGCTGCTGACGGTCGCCCGCCGGCGGCAGACCGACGCGCTGCGCCGCCGCACCACGCGGCAGGCCGGCGAGGAGCATCTGAAAATGATCGCCGACGAAATCGAAGCCGCCGCCGAGGCGCCCGAGGACATCCCCGACCGGCGCCTGGCGCTGATGTTCGCCTGCGCCCACCCGGCGATCGAGCGCGGCATGCGCGCCCCGCTGATCCTCCAGACCATTCTCGGGCTCACCGCCATCGATATCGCCGCGGCCTTCCTGATCCCGCCGGCCACCATGGGCCAGCGCCTGGTGCGCGCCAAAGCCCGCATCAGGGATGCCGGCATCCCGTTCGGCATCCCCGACAAGGAGTTGCTGCCCGAACGGCTCGATGCGGTGCTCGAAGCCATCTACGCCGCCTATACCAAGGGCTGGGCCGAGATCGGCGATGCCGCCTCGATTGCACTCGCCGAGGAGGCCATCTGGCTCGGCCGGCTCGTCGTTGGCCTCTTGCCCGACGAGCCCGAGGCCAAGGGCATGCTGGCGCTGATGCTCTATACCGAGGCGCGCCGCGCCGCCCGCCGCTCGGCCGACGGGGCGTATGTGCCGCTCGAACAGCAGGACACAAGCCTCTGGGACGACTCGCAGATCGGCCTTGCCGAGGCGCTGCTGAAGGCGGCCAACGCCGCGGGCCCCTCGGGCCGTTACCAGATCGAAGCGGCGATCCAGTCCGCTCACGTCGCCCGCCGCACGCTCGGCGCCAATACGTGGCCGGCGATTCTCGCGCTCTACGATCACCTCCTGGCGCTCATCGCCTCCCCGGTGGTGGCGCTCAACCGCGCCATGGCACTGGCCGAGCTCGAAGGGCCGGACGCCGCGCTCGCCGCCTTGGCGCCGCTCAGCGCCGACAAGCGCATGGCCGACTATCAGCCCTACTGGGCAGCGCGCGGCCACCTGATGGCGCGGGCGGGCTTGAAGGGCGAGGCGCACGAAGCCCTCACCCTTGCCAGCGGCCTCGCCACCGACGAGGCGGTACGGCACTATCTGCGCGGCCAGATCGCAGCACTGGCGGACGGGTGAAGGGCGCGGTCTCTCGGTGATCCTCCCAAACGTTGCGGGGGAGGGGGACCGCCCGGAGGGCGCCCCATGGCGCGGCGAGCGTCGCAGACAATCTGGCCCGCCCCTCCACCGCCCGTCACCCCTCCCCCACCCCCCCCCGAGCGGTGAGGTCTCAGAGGTCACACCACCCCATCCCCGGCTCAGGCAATTGCTACTGCTGCTAAGGCGCTCAAGGCTCAGGC